>Ga0207648_10005029_pt1 | contig 13421 bp, 11 predicted proteins | sample KBSMisM32_FD_184310 | JGI IMG/M metagenome (GOLD analysis project Ga0207648, IMG submission 184310) | Miscanthus rhizosphere microbial communities from Kellogg Biological Station, Michigan, USA - KBS Miscanthus M3-2 (SPAdes) (version 2) | ecosystem: Host-associated > Plants > Roots >...
CCCGGGGTGGCGAGCATCCCGCCCTTGCCCGCGTCGCCGCCGGCACGACCGGCGATCGGCTTCGCGTCCTCGTCCTTCCTCGGCGGCACCGCCGTGACGCTCTTCAATTCGACGCCGGTGTCCTTGCGCAGCTGCTGGCGGATCGCCTCGTTCACCAGCAGGTCGACGACCACGGCGTAACCCGATCGCGGCGCATCGGGAAACGCGACGCTGCGCACCATCAGGTGCGTGTCTTCGGCGGGGCTGTCGACCGTCCGCCGGTGCGAATAGGCCAGCACGCCGGTGAAGCCGTCGCACGGAATCCAGGACGGCAGGGTGGTCGGCGGATCGACGTGACTCCACGGGCCTGCTTTCACGATCCTGAATTCAGCATTCTGCATGCGGAACTCCTGCGGGCCGCACACGCGGTTGACGGGCACGACCGCCATCGAGACTTCCGGGTACTCCCGGGCCGCGTTCGCCTGCCGCAGCGTCAGGATGCTGGTGACGTCGCGGCCGCCGGCCCGCTGGATCTCGAGCGCCGCGCGCTGCGCCAGGAAGCGCGACTGTTCGCTCAGCGCCCGAAGGCGGCTCTGCACGAGGTACGAACTGAAGCTGTAGAACAGCAGGAAGCCGCACAGCAGCGAGAACGCCACCAGCAGCAGCGCCGGCACGAAGCCGATGAACACGTAGGAAAGGATCAGCTTGCGGCGGACGCGCCAGAGCAGCCGGCGCTTCGCCAGCACGATCAGCCGCGCCGCGAAGTAGGCGAGGCCGACGGCCGCCGCGAGCCCGGCCACCGTGTCGATCACCGCGAGGAAGGTCGGGATGGTGCCGGCCGCGGCGCGCACGGCGAACACCACGATCTTGACCGCGAGCCCGATCACGATCGCGCGGCCCGGCAGCGTGTGCAGCAGCGCGCCGCGCACGCCGGCGCGCCGATCGACGGCGCCTGGCGGCAGCGGCGGCAAGGCGCGCCTGTTGGTGGTCCTCATCGTGGACTTCGCGCTATTAAAACATGTATCGTCAGTGGATCGTGAAGCTCACAGACCGCGCACGGTTCAGCACCATCTGCCTGCACGCCGGGCAGGAGCCCGATCCGACCACCGGCGCCATCATCACGCCGATCTATCAGACGTCGACCTACGTGCAGGAGGAACTCGGCCGGCACAAGGGCTACGAGTACGGCCGCACGCAGAATCCGACCCGCCTCGCGCTCGAGCGCAACCTCGCGGCGATCGAGCGCGGCAAGGCCGGGTTCGCCTTCGCGTCCGGCATGGCCGCGATCGGCGCGATTGCGACGATGCTGAAAGCGGGCGATCACGTCGTCGTCTCCGACAACACCTATGGCGGCACCTTCCGGCTGTTCGACAAGGTGCTGACCCGCTACGACCTGACCTTCACCTATGTCGACACCTCGCGGCTCGACGACGTGGAGCGGGCGATGACGGCGGCGACGCGGATGCTGTTCGTCGAGACGCCGACCAACCCGGTGATGCGGATCACCGACCTGCGGGCGGCGGCCGACCTCGCCCATCACCACAACGCGCGGCTGGTGGTCGACAACACCTTCGCCAGCCCGTACATCCAGCGGCCGATCGAGTTCGGCGCCGATCTGGTGACCCACAGCACCACCAAGTACCTCAACGGCCACAGCGACAGCATCGGCGGCATCGTCATCGCCGTGAGCGACGACGACATCGACTGGCTGCGCTTCGTGCAGAACGCCGCAGGGGCGATTCTCAGCCCGTTCGATTCGTGGCTGGTGCTGCGCGGCACCAAGACGCTCGCGCTGCGGATGCAGCAGCACAGCGTCAACGGCATGGCGCTGGCGGAATTTCTCGCCGCCCACCCGAAAGTGAAGAAGGTCTATTACCCCGGCCTGCCGTCGCATCCGCAGTACGAGCTGGCGAAGCGGCAGATGCACGGCTTCGGCGGCATGCTGGCGTTCGATCTGGGGTCGATGGAGGCGGCGCGGCGGCTGCTCAATGCGGTGCGGCTGCACGCGCTCGCCGAGAGCCTCGGCGGCGTCGAGACGTTGATCTCGCACCCGGCGACGATGACCCACGCGTCGGTGCCGGCCGAGCGCCGCGCCGCCATCGGCATCGGCGACGGCATGGTGCGGATCTCGGCGGGGGTCGAGGACATCGACGACCTCAAGGAAGACCTGACCCAGGCGCTCAACGCGGTCTAATGGCGCTCGTCGATTTCCTCCTCCACTTCGATCGCCACCTGCTCGACTTCGTCGCCGCGTACGGTCCCTGGGTCTACGCGATCCTCTTCGCCATCATCTTCGTCGAGACCGGCGTCGTCATCTGGCCGTTCCTGCCGGGCGATTCGCTGCTCTTTGCCGCCGGCGCGCTCTGCGCCACCGGCAGCCTGAGCACGCCGGTGACGGCGGCGCTGCTCGTCGCCGCGGCCTTCCTTGGCGACGCGGTCAACTACTCGATTGGCCGCTTCATCGGGCCGAAGGTGTTCTCGTCGGGCGATCCGGCGGAGCACCGCTGGCTGAACCGCGATCACCTCAAGCGGGCCCACGAGTTCTTCGAGAAGTACGGCGGTAAGGCGGTCATCCTCGGCCGCTTCGTCCCGATCGTGCGCACCTTCGTCCCCTTCGTCGCCGGCGCCGCCGAGATGACGCGGCGGACCTTCGTGGTCTACAACATCACCGGGGCGATTCTCTGGGTGTGCCTCTGCCTCGGCGCCGGGATTCTCTTCGGCAACATCCCGATCGTGAAGAACAACTTCTCGCTGGTCACCATCGGCATCGTCGTCGTGTCGCTGCTGCCGATGGCGTTCGAGCTCGTGTCGCACCGGCGTCAGCGTTCAGCCTGACGACGCGATCACCCGCCGAAGGGGCGGCGGCTGTTGATCGGCACGCCTGGCGTCAGCGCGCGCCGATCAGCCCGTCCTTGCGCATCTGCGCCGCCGCCGCGTCGACGATGTTCGCGACCAGCGCCTGCGCGCCGGCGGGGTTCACGCTCTCGCTGGTGCCCGCCCAGAGGAGCCGGGCGTTGGCGACGTCGAACGCCAGCGTTTCGACGGCGATGAACACGTTGGTGCGGGCCGGGCCCAGGTTGAAGGTGGCGCCCCACGCGTAGGGGTAATAGTTCCAGAGCGAGGTGTACTGCGTCCCGCTCTCCCAGACCACCACCGACGGCTCTTTCTCGCTCGCGATGTCGACCAGGCGCATGATGACGACGCCGGTCGCGCCGGTCCGCTCGAACCAGCCGCGCGCGCGATCCTTGTCGCGGATCTCCTCGGCCGGAATGGTGCGGTAGGCGGCGACGCCTTGCACGCCGCGGGCGGTCAACGCGCGCGCCAGCGCTTCCTCCGTGCTCATCCGCAGCGACATGTCCTCGCTGATCACGAGGCCGATGATCTTCTGCCCGCGGGCGGTCAGGCCGCTGACGCCCGGCGCTTTCCACGTGGACTTGAACTTCGCTTGTGCGCCGGCCAACGGCGCCGCAGCCAGGGTGGCGGCAAGGACGATCGCGACAGTGCGCGGCATCGGTATCTCCAGCGTTTCGACGAGCCTCCGATGACGCTACGCGTCAAGCGACAGCGCGACTATGCAAGTTCGGCATCGCGGTTCGAGTGCCTGTCGCACCGGCGTCGGCGTTCAGCCTGACGACGCGATCACCCACCGGCCGTACGCGTCGCTGCTGCGCGCGTCGATCACGACCAGCTCGGGAAGCTCGTAGGGATGGAGTGCGCGCAGCCGCGCCTCGATCGCATCGCGGCGCTGCGGCGTCGTCTTGATCACGATCTGGCGTTCGACGTCGCGCTCGACCGCGCCTTTCCATCGGTAGGTCGACGTCATCGGGCCATGAACGTTGACGCACGCGGCGAGCTTCTCTTCGACCAGCGCCGATGCCAGCTCATCAGCCCGTTTGTCGTCGGGCATGGTCGTCAGAATAAGGATGAGGTCGCTCATGATCGCTCTTGTACTTTGCCCGCAAGTTGTTGTACTGTAACCGCTGCGTGAACAACACCGACGAGAAGCGCCCGCCGCGGCGCGAATCCGGCATCAAAGGGCTGAGGCCCGGACGCACCCGCCGGCTCGTCCACATCCTGCTTCTGTTTCTCGCGTCGATGATCGTGGTCGATGGGCTGGTCGGCGATCGCGGCCTGCTCGCGATGCGGCGCGCCCGCAAGGACAACGACGCGATGACCGCGGCCATCGCGCGCCAGCGAGCCGAGAACGCGCGCCTGCGCGAGGTCGTGCGCCGCCTGAAAGAAGACCCGAGCGCGATCGAGGAGATCGCGCGCCGCGAGCTCGGGCTGATCAAGCCGGGCGAGCGCCTCTTCATCGTCAAGGACGTCCCGCAGCCGCCGAAGCGGTAAACACTCCGACCCTCAACACGAACGCCGCCGCCAGCGTCACCGCTGCGCTGAGGATACTGAGCAGCGCGCCGAGCTTGGCTTCGTCGAGCTCCGGGCCGGGTGGAAACGCGGCCGTCGCGAAAAACAGCGCGACGGTGAAACCGATACCGGCCGCGCAGCCGACAACGATCAGATCGCCCCAGCCGAACCGCGCCGGCAGGTGAAACCCCGCGACGGTGGCGACGGCGACGGCTGCAACGATCCCGAGCGGCTTCCCGGCGACAATCGCAACGAGCACGGCCCATGTCGCCGTGCCGTGAGCCGTGATCTCGACGCCGGCGTTGGCCAGGCCGAACAAGAACAACACACCCTGAACCGGCAGCTTCCACCAGCGCTCGAATCGGCTCATCGTGTCGTGCGCTTCCAACGGCGCCTCGACGAAGAGACCTCGATCGCGCGCGGCATGCGGAAAGAACGGCACAATCGGCACCAGCGCCAGCGCCGGGTGCAGGCCGCCCCAGTAGAGCGCCAGCCACGACAGCGCGCCGCTCGCCATGACATACGGCCAGAAGCTGAGCGTGCGCCTCGTGCGCAGCGCGAAGGCGGACGCGAGCGCCGCACACATCAGGAGCGCGCCGGCGCCGAGGTGCAGCTGGCCGACCGGGAAGAAGAGCGCCAGGAGCACCAGCCCGAACGCATCGTCGGCAATCGCGAGCAGCAGCAGGAACGGAATCGCCGGATGCCGGCGGAAGATGGCAGCGGCGACGAGGTAACTGAACGCGATGTCGGTCGCGCAGGGGATCGCCCAACCGCGCGAGAGCGCGGGCTCGCCGGCAGCGATGACATACATGACGTAAATCGCCGACGGCGCCGCCATGCCGCCGGCGGCGGCAATCACCGGGAGCGCGGCACGCCTCCAGGTGTGGAGGGCGCCGCCAGGCGCGGTGGCTTCGACCACCTCCTTCGTGGCAAGCGCGAAGAAGAACGCCATGCCGATGTCGTTGACCGGGAAGGCGAGGGCCGCGGCGACGCGGGCGTACGAGGCGTGCGCCAGGTTTGCCCAGACGAGGGCGATCACCGCGCCAGCGGGAAGAAAGAGGGAGTATGTGACGGCGGCAGCGAGCAAGAGCGTCAGACACCGCAGCCGTCAGGCGTGCGGTGTCTGACCGGCGATATTACATCGTGCGCGCGGCGCGCAGGGCGAGGCCCGACGCGAGCGCGATCAGGCCGAGCAGCGCGATCGTCGGCAGAGGGCTGGCCGTGCGCGGCAGCTCGCTGCGGCCGCGGGCGGCCGAAGCGCTTGCAGTGCCGGACGTGCCCACCGCGCTCGGTTCGGCGGTGGCGGTGCGCGCCGGCGCAGCCGACGCGGTGTTGGTGGTCGACGGCTGCGCGGCGGTCGACGGACGCGCGGCAGTCTCAGGCTGCGCAGTCGAAGCGGTGGTCGTCTCCGCGGCCGAAGCCGTGGTGGTCGACGCGCTCGAAGCGGTAGTCGTCGAGCCGGCCGAAGCCGTCGTCGTCGACGCGGTGGCAGCCGGGCGCTGCGAGCTCGACTCCTTCAGCTCCGCGTCGGTCGAGACCGGCTTGCCGTTCTCGTCGATCCGCGACACTTCGGCGCCGGTGTACGACGCAACGCGCTCCGCGTCGGTCGTCGTCGACGTCGACTCATCCTTCATCGCCAGCACCGGCTGATGCGTCGCCTTCGCGATCTTCATCGCCTGATCGTGCGGGTAGACGAATTCGTATCCGTAGGTCTCCCCCGGATAGAACCACGCCTTCACCGCCTGCGGGGCGCCCGACGGCGCTTCCTGGAACATCACGACCGGCTTGTCCGATGGTTCCATGCGCTGGTTCGAGATGCTGAGGAAGATGCCCTGGATCTTGCTGCCGTCCTTATCCGACACGCGAATCACGCGCCGGCCGCCCGACGGATCGGCCAGTTCGAAGCGATAGGTGCCGGCCGGCAGCGTCATGCCGGGCACGTCGACGGGCCCGCTGAAAGTGAGCAGCGTCAACTTGTTCCATTCATCCGCGTACGCGGGCGCGGCGGTGGCGAGCCCGAACGCCAGTACTGCCGCGCTGAACGCAATATTCCATCTGCGCATGAGGTCTCCTTTCCCCCTCGAGGGTCATGGCCGGATCGAGTGCAGTTTGCGTACCTCACACGCGCTCGAGCTCGCGAGACCTCACGAAAGTGTTAATGTTTCGCGGCTCAACAGAAGAGGAGATGCTCATGCGTCGAGACCGGCGCGACTTCCTGAAAGCGACCGCCGGAGTCTATGCGGCGACGGCGCTCGGCGCCGCGCGCGGTGAGGCCGCTCCCACACGTCCTGACGACCTGACCGCGCTGTCGTTGATCGATGCAGCCGAACTGCTGCGAGCGCGTAAGGTGTCACCTGTCGAGTTGACGAACGCGTGCCTGGCTCGCATCGAACGGCTGAACCACACGCTCAACGCATTCATCACCGTGACCGCGGACGGCGCAGTGACGCAGGCGCGCGAGGCGGAAGCCGAGATTCAAAAGGGACGATGGCGCGGGCCGCTTCACGGCGTGCCGGTGGCCCTGAAAGACATCATCGACACCGCGGGCGTCCGCACGACCGCTGCGAGCGCGCTGTTCAAGGATCGCGTGCCGGCAGATGATGCCGAGGTCGTGCGCCGCCTGAAGGGCGCCGGCGCCGTGCTGCTGGGGAAATTGAACCTGCACGAGTTCGCCTACGGCGGCACGTCGCGAACCAGCCACTTCGGCGCGGTGAGAAATCCCTGGAACACCGACTTCATCGCCGGCGGATCGTCTGGAGGCTCCGGCGCCGCCGTTGCGGCGAGTCTGTGCTTCGGCGCGCTGGGCACCGACACCGGCGGTTCGATCCGCCTGCCAGCCGCTTACTGCGGCATCGTCGGCCTGAAGCCAACCTACGGCCGCGTCAGCACCCGCGGCGTGCTGCCGCTCGCGTGGTCGTTCGATCACGTCGGACCGATGACTCGCAGCGTGGCCGATACGGCGGCGATGCTTCGAGCGATCGCCGGATACGATGCGAAAGATCCAGCCAGCATCGAGCGGTCGGTTCCGGATTACACCGCCGCGCTGCAGCGGAGCATCTCGGGCTTCAGGGTGGGCGTGCCGCGCGAGTACTTCGCCGCGCTCGATCCGGAGGTCGAGTCGGCGGTGAATCAGGCGCTGTCGGTCCTGGCCAGGCTGACGAAAGGCGTGGCCGACGTCGATTTCCCGGTGAGCGCGAACGACCGGACCGTGATTCGCGCGGCCGAAGCCTACGCGTACCATGCGTCACATGTCGCGAAGACGCCGGAGCTGTACCAGCCCGAGGTGCTGGGCCGCATCCGCGCGGGCGCGCAGGTCAGCGCAACCGCCTACATCGAGGCGAAGCGCCGCATGGAGCAGATGCGGCGCGACGTGTCGATGGCGTTCAGGAACGTCGACCTGCTCGTGACGCCGACCGTCCCGGTTCCTCCGATCACGATTGCCGAGCCGCCCGGAGAGGACGACCTCCGCATTCGCAATATCGCGCCGTTCAACCTCTACGGCCTGCCGGCGATCTCGGTGCCGTGCGGGTTCACGAAGAACGGGTTGCCGATCGGCCTGCAGCTCGTCGCGCCGGCGTGGGCCGAGGAGCCGCTTCTCCTCGCCGCTGAGGCGTACGAGCGGGCCACCGAGTGGCATACCCGGCGCCCGCCCGTCGCAGCAGCGAGGTGATTCCATCATCGCCGCCGGGCACCGCGCCGATCGCGGGTCACCGACTTTTCATCCGCCTGCCACGGTTTTGCCACACCACACCCCGGCTTTGCGGCGATCATGGACGCGTGAAGCGATGGGCTCCCCTGCTCGCCGCGCTGTTCGTCTTCCGGCTGCTGTTCGGGCTGTCGAGCGAGTTCTACTTCGAGGACGAGACGCAGATCTACCTGCTCGGCCTGCGGCACTACGCCACCGGCCACTGGCCGTACTTCGGCCCCGATGTCGTCTGGACGAAGAGCGAGATCCCGGGCGCGCTGCAGCCGCTGCTGGTCGGCGTGCCGCTGCGCATCGCCCCGGTTCCCGAGTCGCCGTTCGTGCTGCTGAACCTGCTGTCGTTCGCGGCGTTGTGCGCGCTGGCGTGGTATGCCGGCCGCCACCTGCCGCGCGCGCCGCGCTGGCTCGTCTGGGGCTGGTTCCTCACCGTGCCGTGGACGCTGCAGTTCTCGACCCACGTCAACAACCCGTCGTACGTCCTGCCGGCGGCGGTGCTGTTCTTCATCGGCTTCTTCGAGACGGTGCCGGCGCTCAGCCTGCGGATCGTGCCACCGCCGATCGCGCACGCGATGATGGGGGCGGCGGTCACCTGGATCATGCAGGTGCACATGTCGTGGCCGCTGCTCGGCCCGCTCGCCCTCGCCGCGTGGATCAGCCGGCGCGGCGACGGCGCCGGCGCGCTCGCGGTCAACGCGGCCGCGGCGCTTGCCGGCGCGCTCGTCCCGGCGCTGACGCTGATCCCGACGCTGACGCAGTTCGGCGCCTCGGGAGGATCCGGCGGCGTGCTGCGCAACATCCATCCGCACGTGGTCAACCCCGGCGTCGTCGGCACCACCCTGGCGCGGTTCCTCTCGTTTGCCAGCCTCGAGATCAGCCGCTTCATCGGCACCGACGGCGCCAAGCGGCTCGAGTTCTTCCAGCGGCACCTGTGGCTGGCGCCGCTGGCGATTGTCGTCGCGCTCGTCGGCTTCATCCATCCGCTGTGGATGTTGATCGACGCCTGCCGGCCGGCGCGACGCTGGCCCGCGGCGGTCCCGCGCACGCGCTGGCGCGCGCTGCGGCGCACGGCGATGGCCGCGATCCTCCTGGTCTACGCCAGCTACTGGTTCGTGCTGGAGCCGCCCCAGGCGCACGCGTTCTATCTGCTGGCGCCGCTGGCGCTGATGGGCGCGGCCTACTGGTGGATGTTCGTCGATTCGCCGCGCGCGCGGCGGGTCGCGGCCGCGGTGCTCGCGTGCAACATCGCCTTTCACGCCGGCCTCGCGTGGGCGCAGGCGCCTGAGCTCTCGCTCTACCGCCGCCGCGAAGTCGTCGCCGCCGCGATCAGGCTGAAGGAGCCGGAGATCTTCGCCCATCGCCGCGACTTCGCGGTCGACGGCGGCCCGGCGGTGCTCGACGGCCGCGATCGGCCGTACAACCCGCCGGTCGATTTCGAGGTCGTCGAGGCGCAGCTCCGGGCGGGCCCGTGGCGCTCGCTGCACTGGACGATCACCATCCGCAACCGGAACCCTCGCGTCGCCTTTCGCGACCCGCTCTACTACGCGACCTACTTCGACGAGCAGGGCCGCGTCGTCGACCGGCGGCACGAGCGCGTCAAGGACATCTTTCAGCCCGGCGACACGCGCACGATCGAGCTGAACGACGGCTTCGCCGGCCCCAGGTTCGCGCGCGCCGACCTGCGTATTGTCGCGGCTGAAGCGCTCCTGCCCGTACCGCCGACGCTGCCGCAACCGTCCGTGGCCGACACCGACAACCGGTAGCCGTGTCGCAAGCCTTGGCAGCGTTTTTCATGCGATCGGAACGGCGTGCTCCGAGGCTTTTCTGCGCGAACACCCTTCCTCGACCGTGACCGGCGAGAATAATCCGCGTACAAGGCCTTCCCTTTGCGCGCCGCGCGCAACTTGAGCCTACTAGCCTCGACTCCGTAAAACCCGAATACCCCGAGAAACGCGAACCCAACCACCCCAACGCCGGCGCGCGCCAGTCGCGCGCCGACGGCCCCACCCGACCCACGCGCGAAGCGCGCCCCGAGCGCGAAGCGCGCGCTATGATCGCGCCTCCATGACTCCGGACGAATTCCGCGCCCACGGCCACCGCATCGTCGACTGGATCGCCGACTACCGCGCGCGTGTCGAGACCCATCCCGTGATGTCCCGCACCTCGCCCGGCGACGTGAAGCGCCAGCTGCCGGCGGCCCCGCCCGAGGCGCCGGAGCCATTCGACGCGATCATGGCGGACCTCGAACGGATCATCGTGCCCGGGCTGTCGCACTGGCAGCATCCGAGCTTCTTCGGCTATTTCCCCTGCAACGGCACGCTGGCGAGCGTGCTCGGCGATTACGTCAGCACCGGGCTCGGCGTGCTGGGGCTCGCGTGGCAGTCGAGCCCGGCGCTCACCGAGCTGGAAGAAGTGGTGACCGACTGGATGCGCGGGATGATGGCGCTATCGGACGCGTGGAGCGGCGTCATCCAGGACACCGCGTCGACCAGCACGTTGATCGCGCTGATCTGCGCGCGCGAGCGGACGACGCGTTACAGCCTGGCGCGCGGCGGGATGCAGGCGGAGGCGCGGCCCTTGATCGTCTACGCCTCTGCGCACAGTCACAGCTCGGTCGACAAGGCGGCCCTGCTCGCCGGCTTCGGCCGCGCCAACATCCGCATCGTGCCGCACGACGAGGTGCACGCGATGCGGGCGGACGCGCTGGCGGAGACCATCGACGCAGATGTGCGCGCCGGCGCGACTCCGTGCGCGGTGGTGGCGACGACCGGCAGCACGACCTGCACCGCCGTCGACCCGGTCGACGAAATCGCGGCGGTCGCGGCGCCGCACGGGCTGTGGCTGCACGTCGACGCTGCGATGGCGGGCTCGGCGATGATCCTGCCCGAGTGCCGCTGGATGTGGAGGGGGATCGAGGCCGCGGACAGCGTCGTCGTCAACCCGCACAAGTGGCTCGGCGCCGCCTTCGACTGCTCGCTCTATTACGTCCGCGATGCCGAGCACCTGGTGCGGGTGCTCTCCACCAATCCCAGCTACCTGCAGTCGGCGGCCGACGGCCGGGTGAAGAACCTGCGCGACTGGGGCATCCCGCTCGGCCGACGGTTCCGCGCGCTGAAGCTGTGGTTCCTGATCCGCGAGCAGGGCGTCCTCGCGCTGCAGGCGCGGCTGCGGCGCGACCTCGCCAACGCCGCGTTTCTCGCCGGCGCGATCGCGGCGGCGCCGCGCTGGCGGGTGCTCGCGCCGGTGCCGCTGCAGACGCTGTGCGTGCGCCACGAACCCGACGGATTGGAGGGCGAGGCTCTCGACCGGCACACGCTCGACTGGTGCGATCGGCTCAACCGATCGGGCGCGACCTATCTGACGCCGGCGCTGCTCGACGGCCGCTGGATGGTCCGCGTCTCGGTCGGCGCCGAGGCCACGGACCGCACGCATGTCGAAGCGTTGTGGGCCCGGATGCGCCGCGCGGCCGAAGAGCGATCCTCGAGCCCCCAGCCAGAGCCCCAGCGCCTATAATGTCCGCGACTCTTTTGCGAGGAGGATCCATGACGCTCGCCCGCCGCGACTTTCTGGCCGGAGCCGGCACCCTGGCCCTGTCGGCACGTTCCATCCTGGCCGCCGCGCAGGCCGCGAAGCCGGGCGCAATCTTCCCGCCGTCGGTGCGCGCCGATTTCCCGTCGGTCTCGAACGAGACCTACATGAATTCTGCGGCCATGCATCCCATCGGCACGTTCGCGGCGCGCGGCGTCGAGCAGGCGCTGAACTACCGGCTCCACGGCCCGGGTCCGGGGCGCACCGACTTCGGCGCCGACAAGCAGCAGGACCTGAAGAAGCGCTACGGGCAGCTGATCAACGCGACCGCCAACGAGATCGCCTACACCGCCAACACCTCGGACGGCGAGAACATCGTCGTCATGGGGATGGACCTGCCGCGCCGCGGCGGCAACATCGTCATCGACGAGCTCCACTTCACGACCTCGCTCTATATGTACAAGGAGATCGAGAAAAAGGGGGTCGAGCTCCGCATCGTCAAGCACCGCAACTGGGCGATCGATATCAACGACATGGACAAGGCGATCGATCGCAACACCCGCCTGGTGTCGATGGCGCTGGTGTCGAACGTCAACGGATTCATGCACGACGCCAAGGCGGTCAGCGCCCTCGCGCATGCCCGCGGCGCCTATGTGTTCGCCGACATCATTCAGGCCGTCGGCGCGGTGCCGCTCGACGTGAAGGCGCTCGGGATCGACTTCGCGTCGGCCGGCACCTACAAGTGGCTCATGGGCGAGCGTGGCATCGGCTTCCTCTATGTCCGCGAAGATCTTCAGGGAACCGTCCTGCCGACGACGCGGTACGGCCACCGGCAGGTCGCGAACTTCAATCGCGCCGAGCTGACGTGGGAGCCGATGCCGGGCGCGGCGAAGTACGAGACCGGCGGCATCGGCGTGCTGCTCGCCGCGTGCGTGTCGGAAGGCATCGACTACGTCCAGCACCTGGGCCTCGACAAGATCCGGGCGCACGCGCGGCAGCTGACCGATCGGCTGCAAACCGATCTGCCGCGCCTCGGCTACAAGCCGCTGACGCCGCGCGTCACCGAGACGCCGATCGTCGCGTTCGAGCTGAAGGACGCGGCTGCCACCAGCAAGGCGCTGCACGACTCCAAGGTGAACGCGACGATCATCGGCAACGAAAACCGTCTGCGTCTCTCCGTCTCGGTGTTCAACACGCACGACGACATCGATCGCGTGATCGACGTGCTCGGCCACCGCAATTCAGACTCGGGCAGCAAGAGGTAGGACGGCGAACTTCCGATACGATTTCGCCACCTGATGCTGCTCTCCCTGCTCGTACTTCTGGCGGGCTGCGGCCGGCAGCCTGCTGATCGGTGCCGCGCCGTTCAGCAGACGGCGAGCGCCGGAACAGTCACGATTGGGGATCAGGGCCACGCGGCGCCGGTTGCCGAGCCAGAGGGCACGCCGCCCAACGTCACCGCGGTGCGCACCATCACCCCGCCCGTGATCGACGGCAACCTCGACGATGCCGTCTGGCAGACGGCCGCGCGCATCGCGCATTTCACGCAGCAGCGGCCGGTCGAAGGCGCCCCGGCGACCGAGCAGACGGAAGTCTCGATCGCCTACGACAGCCGGAACCTGTACTTCGCGATTTACGCCCATTACTCCGATCCCGGCATTATCCGGGCGAACCGGGCCGACCGCGACAAGGTCGCGCGCGACGACACCGTCTCGGTCTTCTTCGATCCGTTCTTCGATCACCAACGGGCCTACATCTTCGGCGTCAATGCCTTCGGCATTCAGGCCGACGCGTTGTTGGGCAGCAGTCCCGGTTTCGGCGGGGGCGGCGGTGGAGGTGGCGGCGGCGG
>Ga0207648_10005030_pt1 | contig 13417 bp, 8 predicted proteins | sample KBSMisM32_FD_184310 | JGI IMG/M metagenome (GOLD analysis project Ga0207648, IMG submission 184310) | Miscanthus rhizosphere microbial communities from Kellogg Biological Station, Michigan, USA - KBS Miscanthus M3-2 (SPAdes) (version 2) | ecosystem: Host-associated > Plants > Roots > Rhizosphere...
AGCTCCGGAAGGCGGCGCGCAAGGAAGGGGGCGCGATCGGCTTCATCGAGGAGATCGACGCGGTGGCCATGACCCGTGGCGGCGGGTCGCCGGCCGTCGAGGCTCCCACCGATCTCGCGCGCACGACGTCGGCGTTCTTCGGTGGTGGGGACTCCGGCAACATGGTGAACGAGCTCCTGATCCAGATGCAGTCGTTCGATCAGCCGCCGTTCGGCCGCCGGCTCAAGGCCAAGATCAAGTCGTGGATCAACGGCTACCTGCCGCCGAACTGGCAGCTGACGCCGATGCGCTCGGAGTACTCGAACATCCTGCTGATCGCGGCCACCAACCGTGGCGACTCGCTCGACCCGGCGTTGCTGCGGCCCGGCCGGTTCGACCGACGGCTGTACTTCGACGTGCCGACGAAGTCCGAGCGCCTCGATCTGATCGACTTCTTCCTCGCGCGCAAGGCGCACGACGAGGAGCTCGGCAGCGAGGAGGGCCGCGATCGCATCGCCACCGAGACGTTCGCCTACACCCCGGTGATGATCGAGCACCTGTTCGACGAGGCGCTGCTCGTGGCGCTGCGAGACGGTCGGCGCGAGATGCGCCTGCGCGACGTGATGGACGCGAAGTTCGACGAAGAGGTCGGCTTGAAGCAGACGACCTCCTACACCGACTTCGACCGCGAGGCGGTCGCGACCCACGAGGCGGGCCACGCGACGGTCGCGTACTTCGTCGGGACGGGACGACGCCTCGAGGTGCTCTCGATCATCAAGCGGCGAGGCTCGCTCGGTCTGCTGGCGCACAGCGATGAGGAGGAACGGCTCACCCGGACGCGCTCGGAGATCGAGAACAGCATCGCGATCGCGCTCGGTGGCCTCGCGGCCGAGCATCTCTGCCTGGGGGAGTCGGGCACCGGTCCCGGCGCCGACCTCGCGGGTGCGACCTCGCTCGCGGCACAGATGGTCGGATCGTTCGGGATGGCGGGCTCGCTGATCAGCTACGAGGCGGTCGCCGACGGGCCGCTGTCGCGGTCGAACCTGGTCGGCAAGATCTTGGCGAACACCGAGACGAAGCAGAAGGTCGAGGACATCCTGGAGTCGCAGCGTGCTCGGGTGACCGAGGTGCTCGCCGAGAACCGCGACGTGCACGCAGCCCTTGTGGCGGCCCTCCTCGAACGCGACGAGCTGGTGCGCGACGAGATCCTCGAGGTCATCGAGAAGGCCATCGCCAACCGCCCCTAGCTGCCGGTTCCGGGCGAGGCGGCCGTAGACTCGCAGCATGACCGCGTCGTACCTCATCGCCGGTGTCCGCACGCCGATCGGACGGTTCCAAGGCGGGCTCGCCCCCCTGCGCGCCGTCGACCTCGGCGCGATCGCGATCCGGGAGGCGCTAGCGCGATCCGGGGTCGAACCATCGCAGATCGACTACACGCTGATGGGTCACGTCCTGCAGGCCGGGCAGGGACAGATCACCGCCCGGCAGGCCGCCGTCGCCGCGGGCATCCCGATCGACGTGCCCGCGATCACGATCAACAAGGTGTGCCCGTCGGGGATGGCCGCGATCGCGACCGCCGATCAGATGATCCGCGCCGGCGAGATCGAGATCGCGATCGCCGGTGGCATGGAGTCGATGACGAACGCACCGTACGTGATCCCCAAGGCCCGCAGCGGTGCCCGACTCGGGAACGCGGAGATGCTCGACACGCTGATCCACGACGGGTTGTGGTGCGCCTTCGACGACCACCACATGGGTGCGGGCACCGACGCGCTCAATCGGGAGTACGGGGTCGAGCGCGGGGCGCAGGACGCCTGGGCGGCCCGGTCCAACGAGCGAGCCGCTTCAGCGTGGCAGGCCGGACGTTTCGACGACGAGGTCGCTGCGGTCGAGGTGCCGCAGCGCAAGGGTGAACCCGTCACGATCGCTCGCGATGAGGGCATCCGCGAGGGGACCACGGTCGAGCGCCTCGCCGAGCTCGCGCCCGCCTTCACGCCGGATGGCACGGTGACCGCGGGCAACGCGTCGCAGATCAGTGACGGCGCGTGCGCCGTCGTCGTTGCCAGCGGGGCCGCGGTCGAGCGTCTCGGCCTGACACCGCTCGCGCGGATCGAGGCCTACGGCATGTCGGCCGACCGGTTCGCCTCGCTGCACACGGTGCCGGCGCTCGCGCTCGAGAAGGCCCTGAAGAAGGTCGGCGCTACCGCGTCGGATCTCGATGTGATCGAGATCAACGAGGCGTTCGCCGGTGTCGCCGTGCACGCGACCAGGATGCTCGGGGTGGACGAGGCCGTCGTGAACCCGAACGGGGGAGCGGTGGCGCTCGGGCACCCGATCGGGATGAGCGGGGCCCGGATCGTGCTGACGGCGGCGCTGGAGATGCGACGTCGGGACGCGGAGCTCGCTGCGGCCGCTATCTGCGGCGGTGGCGGACAGGGCGACGCGCTCATCGTGCGCCGCGCCTGACCGCCGCGAACGGCTCGCTCAGGACTTCTTGTCGCCCTGCAGCTGGGCGAAGCGCCGGAGCTCTGCCGCGAGCTCTTGGTGCGCGTCCTCAGCCACCCACCCGTCACCCTGCTCGGCTTCGAGCTCCTCCACGGTGATCTGCAGCTGCGGCGCCGTCGCCCCCGTGCCGGCGCCGTCGGGCAGGAACACGCGGAAGGCTGAGCCGCCGTCCGTCGCCTCCGCCGTGATCGAGCCCCCCTGGATCTCGGCGAAGGTCCGCACGATCGAGGTCACGACGGCCTCGGACGGTTGGCCGGGATCCTCGACCGAGAGGAGCGCGCCGCCCTCGACCTGTTGGAGCCGGACGACGATCGTCTTCCCACCCTGGGTGCGCTCCGTGGAGGCCTGCAGCAGGCCCGACAAGATCCGCTCCGACCGTTGCGCGTCGACCCGGATCTTGAGCGCATCCGCCACGACACGGATGTCGTGGTCAGCGTCGGCACTCGTCTCCTCCACGACCCGGGCGACCAACGCCTCCATGTCGGTCCGTTTGATCGACAGCTCGACCGTGCCGGTCGCGAGCCGTTCCGCGTCGGCGATGTCGGCGACCGCGTGGTCGAGGCGCCGCGTGTGGGTCGCCAGCTGCTTCATGAGCGGCGCTTGATCCTTCGCGTCCTTCTTGTGCTTGAGGAGCTTCGTGATGGCGTCGATCTTCGCGATCGACCGCTTCGCCTCGACGGAGAGCTCCCGCAGCAGCGGGCTCGTTGCCCTGCGGTCCTCCAGCGCCCCGGCCTCGATCGCGGCCGTGGTCGCGGCGGCGGCGACCTCGCGTTGTGTCGCCGCATCACGGTTCGCGGCGACGTCTTGCTCGCGCATCTCCCGCAGCGCCTCCGACATCTGATGGGTGCGCATCTCGGCCTCGACGAGATCGGCGCGCTCGACGACGGTCTCGAGCTCCGTTTCGAGATCGCGCACGCGGTCCTCGGCCGCGATGAGCTTCTCGGTCTGGCCGGCGAGCCGCTCCTGCGTCACCCGCAGCAGCTCGTCGATCTCGGACCGACCCGGGTCGTCGGCAAGCTCGAGCTGCCGCCGCGCCTCGAAGTCCTGCAGTCGCCGGTTCAGCTCCTGGTTGTCGGCGCCCGCGCCGTCGAGCTGGCGCATCAACGCGTCGACCCGCTCGTGCAGCTCGTCACGCTCGTGCGTCGCGGTCGCGACGAGCTGGTCGGCCTCCTCCGCGCGCTGCCGCTCCATCTCGAGCTCGGAACGCACCTCGTCGAGGGCGCCGTCTGCGCGCGTGAGGTCGGCCTGCGCGGCCACGAGGGAACGACGGATGTCGTCGTTCTCCTTGTGGGCTTGGGAGACCGTGGTGGAGCGCTCCTTCATCTCGCGCTGGAGCGCCTTGGCCTCCTGGCGAACCTTCTGGAGCTCATCGTGGGCCTGGAGCACCCGCTGCTCTCGGCTCTCCGCCTCGGCGCGAGCGGCGACGAGATCTTCCCGGACCGTGTCCAGATCGACGCGCACCGTCTCGAGCTCGGCGGCCGCACGGCGCGCCGTGGCCTCGGCTTCGAGCACGCGATCCGCGATCTCGGCCTCCGCCTTGCGCACCTGTGCCTCATACGAGGTCTCCATGTCGGTCAGCTGCTGCTGGAACGACTCCCGTGTCTCGCGAACCTTGTCTTCGAACTCGGCCTCGCGCTCGACGAGGTCGGCGCGGTGCGACGCCTCGCGGCTCTCGAGCTCCGCCTTGATCGTGCGCAGCTCGTCGTCGAGCATCGTCGCGCGCTGCTCCTCGTTGCGGAGGGCACGCAGCTCCGTCCGCGCATCGTCGAGCTCCCGGCGAGCTCGTTCGGCGACGGTGCTTGCCGTGCTGAGGTCGTCCTTCGTGCGCAGCAGCTCAACGTGGGTCGCATCGAGCTCGGTCTGCAGGTCGCTGTCCTCACCCAGTGGCGCCCGCTCGGCTCGCACGACCGCCTCGCGGAGCTCACCTCGCGTGCGCTCGAGCTCGGTGCGAAGGCTCCGAGCCTCCTCCTCCAGGACCGCGACGCGTCCCTCGTCGGCCTCGACGGGCGCGCGCAGCGCGTCGCGCAGTTGCTCCCCCAAGCGTGCGCGCTCGCCCTGCAGCGTCTCGAGCTCCTGCTCGAGCATCCGCACCTGCCCCTCGGCCCGCAGCGCCCGCCCTTCGAAGGCGGGGTCGACCGTCTCGCGGGGCTGCCGAGCCAGCTCGCGGAAGCTCTGCAGCTCCTCGAGCGACTTGCGGTACTGATCTTGGAGCAGCGACAGGCGGTCCTCCGCCGCCGTGGCACGCTCCTCGGCGCGACGACGCGCCTCCCCCTCTTCGCGCAAGCCCGGCTGTGGCCTGCTGGGGCGGGCGGCCGGCTGCGGTGCGGCGACCGGCCGCGGCTGCTCCGCGATGCGCTCAGGCTGCGCCGCGACCACCGACAGGAGCCGGGCGACCCCGAAGACGGCGAGACCGAGCACGACGAGCATGCCGAACAGGAACAGGGCGTTCGTGTTCCACGGCGTGTCGGCGCTCGCGATCGGCGCGTCGGAGCGGGTCAGTTGGACGGCGGCGGGGCTGCCGACGCCAGAGCGGAACGTGAAGGGGAGCAGGACGGAGACCGTGCCCTGGTAGGTGCTGACCTGCGGCGTGCCCTTCAGCGCCTCGCGGATGCGATCCTTCTCGCCGGGCAGCTCGTTGCCGATCCGACCCTCCTCGGTCGCATACAGGATCGTGCCCTCCGGCGAGTACATCGTGACCTGATCGAAGTCGCTCGGGTCGACCACGACGCTTTCGATCTGCTGCGTCAGCTGGTCGGCGCGCGTCGTGCCGACGGGCGCGGTCAGGTCGCTCGGCTCGAACAACAGGGACAGAGAGCTGTCGGCGATGGCACGGGCCTGCGAGACGACGATCGCTTCGGCGTTGCGCTTCGCGCGGACACCCATCAGCACCGAGCCGATGATGCCCAGGATCAGCAGCGCGCCAAGGACCCCCAGCAGCAGCCTGGCGATGCGGCTGTAGTTCTTCAGCGAAGCGATCATCTCCTGCCCCTCGTCGGTGCGTCGGTCGGCCTCGCCCGACCCTCTCCGGTCGGTTCGAGCTGGTCTCCGTGAGTGGTTATCGGCAGGTCCCCTCGTGAGATTCAGTGGTCCGCCGACGTAGGACGCGCGCGCTCCCTCGGTCCGAAGTCCTCCCCCGGGCGGGGGACTACGCGGGCCGAGCGCCGCGGAGGACGCGCGACGTGGCCGCTGTGTCGTCCTTCTCGAGCACGATCAGATCCTCGATGAGCTCGTGCATCTGCTCGACATGGGACACGAGGACGACCAGGCGGTCGGCGCCGTCACCGACGAGATGCTCGATGCCTCGCATCGCACGCTCGATGTGCTCCGGGTCGAGGCTCCCGAACCCTTCGTCCAAGAAGAAGGAGTCCAGCCGGCCGCCACCGCGCGTCACCATCTCGGCCAACGCCAACGCGAGCGCGAGCGATGCCAGGAAGGTCTCGCCGCCCGACAGCGACTCGGGGGCACGGACGTGGCCCCCACCGTTGACGTCGACGATGCGGAACGCGCCGTCGTCGCTGAAGCGGAAGTCGCCGTCCGTCAGCTCCTCGAAGTGTGTGCTGGCGACGTCGGCGAGCACGGCCCGCTCCTCGTCGAGGAGCCACGCGAGGAAGCGAGATGGCTGGAGGTCGTCGCGGAGCCTCCGGGCGAGCCCGAGCCGTTCGTGCGCAGCCTCGATGCGGGCGTCGAGGTCCGCCCCCTCCTGCAGGATCCGCTCGAAGCCCTGGACCCGTTCCTCGGCCTGTGCGGTCTCCACCTGCGCCTGGGTGGTTGCCTCACCCACGTCGACATCGGGCTCGAGTCCCGCGTCGCGCACCAGCGACGCTCTCGAACGATCGAGCTCGGTCAGCGTTGTCGCCGAGGCCTCCCGCCGGGCCGTGGCGGCGCGGGCACGCTCGTCGATCGCGGTCGTGAGCCGCTCGAACGCGTCGGTGATCCCGTCGGTCCCCGACCGCGTCACGGCATCGATGCCCAGCGCACCGTGCGCGGCCGCGAGTCGCTCGCGGATGCTGCCGAGCATCTGACCGGCCTCTGCGGCGGCCCGTCGAACCTCGTCGAGCTGCTCGCGGGCGCTGCGCTCCCGTTCGACCGCGGCACGCGCTGCGGCCTCGGCCTCGCGGAGTTCCCGCTGGCGTTCCTCGAGCAGCGCGCCCGGATCGCCCTCACCGAGCTGATCGACGAGCGCGCTCTGCGTGGCGGCGAGCACAGCCTCGGCGGCGCGCGCGGCGGCCTCGGCGTCCGCCGAGGCCGCCACCAACCGGTCTCGCTCGCCGACGGCCACGGTGGCAGCGGCCGCCGCGTCCGCGGCGGCCGCCACCGCCCGGTCACGCGATCGTGCGGCCTTGTCCCGCCGGGTCATCGCAGCCTTCAGCGCGCGTTCTGCCTGGGCGACACCCGCGCTCCTCGCCGCTCGCGGCTTCGTCGCCACCAGCTGGGAGCAGACGGGACACGGCTCGCCGGCGACGAGTGCCCGGCGGAGCTCGCCGGCCATCTCGCCGTGGCGCGCAGCGTGTACGGCCTCGTCAGCGGCGCTGAGCGCCTCGAGGGCCTCGGCGAGCACGGCGTCGGCATCGACTGCCCCCTTGTCGGCCGCCTCACGCGCCGCGCCGGCGCCGATGACCGCGTCGTCGGCCTTGGTCGCCGCGGTCGAGGCTCGGTTCCGCACCGCCGCCGTCGCCGCCACCGCGTCCGCCTGGGCGTGGAGCTGCGCGACGAGGTCGGCGAACGCCTGGAGATCGCCGATCCGATCCGCGGCCGCCTCGCGCAAGGCCTCGGCTTCGCCGCGTGCGGTGTCGGCCTCGGTCGCGGCTTCCTCGGCGGCCGTCACCGCCGCGTCGGCGATCTCGGCGGCGCCGACGACGGCGTCGAGCTCGGCGGCGCCCGGCAAGGCCTTCGAGACGCGCTCCAGGTGCGCGAGCTCCTCCACGGCCTCCGTCGCGTGCTGCCGCGCCTCGACCGCCCCCTGGTCGAGCGCCTCGACCTGCGGGCGAAGCGCGAGGAGGAGGTCGCGGCGATCGGCTGCCTGTGTCGCGACCTCGCGCGCGCTCCCGAGCGCTGCACGCGCCTCGAGTAGGCGAGCGCCATCGGCCTGGAGCGATGCCACCGTCGCCTCTTCGCGCGCGGCGCGCTCGCGCATCGCGGCCAGCGCCGCGTCGAACCGCTCGTAGCCGAAGACGCCTTTCAGCACGGCATTGCGTGGGCCGTCGGCCGCCAACAGGAACTCGGCGAACCGGTTCTGCGCGAGCAGGACGGAGCGGCCGAAGGTCTCGAAGTCCATGCCGAGCAACTGTTCGATCCGCTCGCGGACGGGCTTGTCCATCACCACGGTCTCGAGGACGTCCGCGTCCGGTGTGTCGTCGGCGAGCCGGACGAGCTGCACCTGTCCCTGACCGCGGCGCTTGAGGGCGCGTGTCGCGCGCCAGAGCGAGCCGTCCACCTCGAAGACGAGCTGGACGTGCGCCGAGTCGGCGAGCTGATGGATCAGCGTCTTCGTGTCGCGTTGTACGCGCGGCGTCTTGCCGAACAGCGCGAACGCGACACCGTCGAGGATCGTCGATTTGCCCGCGCCGATCGGGCCGACGACGCCGACGAGACGGCGGCCGCGCAGGTCGAACGTCACCTCGTCCCGATAGGAGCGGAACCCGCGCAGCGTGAGCTCACGCGGACGCATCGGCGACCTCCTCGAGCACGTCGCGGAACAGCGCGACGAGCGGCTCGGGGGCATCCTCACCGCTCGTCGCGCGGACGAAGGCGGCGTACAGCTCGCCGTCCCCGGGTCGATGGGTGCCCGTGCGCTCGCGGCGCTGCACCGCGGGACGCTCTGCGCGCACGCGGACCAGGAACGGGAACCGCTCGGCCGCTCGGCGGCCGAGCTCCGGATCGGGGCCGCCCACGTCGATCGTCAGGTCGAGGTAGCTGTCGGCGAGCGAGTCCGCGCGCGCCTCGATCTCGTCCCACGTGCCGCGCTCGCGCCGCAACGCCCTGCCCGCCGTGATCGGCACGGAGCGCACGGTCGCGAGCCGCCCGGGCTCGACATCGACGAGGACGACGCGCTTCTGTTCGCCCGCCTCACCGAAATCCAAGGGGAGCAACGAGCCGGCGTACTCGGCCGGCACCGGGGCGCCGGGCACCGACTGCGGCGCGTGGATGTGGCCGAGCGCGACGTACTGCGGTCCCGGCGGGATCGCCTGGGCGGTCGCCGTGTACGCGTCGCCGATGTGCAGCTCGCGCTCGCTGCGAGAGACGCGGACGCCGTTGACCATGAAATGGGCGACGAGCACCGGTACGAGATCCTCTCCGGCGCGTTCGACCAGCGCGGTGTTGTATGCGGCGGCGATCGCCGCGACCTTCTCGGCGTACTGCCCGTACCAGCTGCCGGTCTCCGCCATGAAATCGACCACCCGTCCCTCGCGGAGGAAGGGGAACCCCGCCACGACGGCGGGGACCCCGAGCTCATCGGGTCCGAGGATGCCGCCCGAATCGGGCGCCTGGATCCGGCCGACCGCGTGTACTCCCCGCTGCCGCAGTAACGGCGAGAGGGCGTCGAAGAGCTCCGGCGCGTCGTGGTTGCCCGCCACCACGAAGAGAGGTCGATCGTCGGCGAGCCGCAACAGCGCGCCGAGCCCGAGCGAGAGGGCCTCTACCGGGGGAGCGGCGCGATCGAACACGTCGCCCGAGACGATCACGAGGTCCACGCGCTCCCGGTCGGCGATCGCAGCGACCTCGTCGAGCGCGGCGCGCATCTCGGCGGTGCGGTCGTGGCGGCCGAGTCGGCGTCCGACGTGCCAGTCGGCGGTGTGCAGGATCCGCATCGCTCGTCGCTACAGCCCGAGGAAGGGGTCGTCCGTCCCCTCGGCGACCTCCTCGTGCCGGGTCGCCCACGGCGGGAACGGGAAGGTCACGACGAGCGGCACCGGCACCGACGGCTGGTTCACGACCATCGTCCCGGGCTTCAGCAGTCGCGCTCGCGCGCGGGTGGACGGAAGCATCCAGCCGTACTCGGCGCGCTCGGCCTCCGCCGCATCCAGCCGGCCGCTCACGCGGATCGACGCGTTCTCGAGCACCTCGGGCGCGACCCGGCTGGCGGTTTGCTGCGCGCCGACGAGCAGCACGCCGAGCGAGCGGCCGCGCTGCGCGATGTCGATCAGCATGTCCTTCAATGGGCTCGTGCCTTCGCGTGGCGCGTACTTGTTGAGCTCGTCGAGCACGATGACCGACAGTGGGAGCCGCTGGCCCGTTGCTTCCTTCTGTTGGAAGGTCTCCTTCAGCAACGCCCCGACGACGAAACGCTGCGCCTGGTCGTGCAGCGACTGGATCGCCACCACCGTGACGTTGGCCGCCGCTCGATCGATCCGGCGACCCTCGCCGGCGCGCACGAGGTGACCCAAACGGGAGGCCGCGGCGTGGAGCCGTCGGAGGAACGCGGACACGGTTGAGAGCTGGACCCGCCCGGTCCACGCCGGGTCGGGTTCGCCCTCGTCGGGGTCGAGGAACGCCTCGAGCGCCTCGACCAACGTCGCGAGGTCGGTAGCGACCGGGCCGGCCTGGCTCGCAGGGATCGGTCCCCCCCAGCGACCGCCCGGTTGGTCACGCGGGTCGCGCAGCGCCACCGCGCCGGGTTGCCCCTCGATGTCGACCGCGAACCGCTGCAGTTGCTGTTGGACGCGCTCGCGGATGAACGGCAGCTGGTTCTTCGCGTCGTTCGCGTCGGTGAAGCAGAACTCGAGCAGCCCGAGGTCGACGAACTCGCGCGGCGTCCACGCGAAGACGTCGATGCCTTCCAGCCGACCGCCGGTGTCGGGGATCAGGTCGGGCACGCCTCGGCGCGGCGGCGCCCAGAACCGGACGCTCGGGAACGGCGCGGGCTCGACCCCGATCGCCGCCCATCCGTCCGCCGCGCCGTCGGTGGTCGCGAACAGCCGGTTCGGCCGGTCGAGCCACAATAGGTCCTCGCCCTTGACGTTGAAGACCAGCACCCGCAGGTTGGCCGCGCTCTCGCCCACGATCGCCGGCGACGCGGTGAGCACCCGGAGGAAGAACAAGGCGAACGAGGTCTTGGTCGCCACGCCCGAGATGCCGGCGATCGACATATGCCCGCCCTTGCGCCCGTCGAAGAAATCGAGGTCGATGTGGACCGGCAGCCCGTCGCGACCGAGCCCGATCGCGAGCGGCCGCTCCATCTGATCGGCGTAGAGCGCCCGCCGGCGCTCGTCGCCGGTCGCGCGCTCGACCGTCTCGCCGGGGTCGGTCGACACCCACACCTCCGGGTCGACGCGCGTGACCGCGACCGAGGCCGTCCGCACCTTCTGCGCGGGCATGATGCCGAGCTCGGCGATGCGATGCGTGTCGGACTCGTACTGGGCGCCCTCGTACACCGCTTCGGCCTCGGTCACGACGCCATAGGTGCTCACCTCGCCGACCTTCGGCACGTGTGTGCGCACCACCACGAGATCGTCGAGCTGCAGGAACTGATCCTCGTCGATCACGACGCGGAACGCGGCCGTGCTGGTGTGCTCCGACCCGAGGACGCGGCCGACCGAGCCTTCGCTCATGACGCCACCCGCTCCGACACCGCGGCGCGCAGGGCTCGGTAAACGAGCCCGGCGTCGCCCATGCGATGGCGCAACACGCGCTCGAGCGCGCCGACCGGCACGAGGTTCTGTGGCGCGCGGGGGTCGAGGTGCGGCGCCGATGCCACCAGCGGCAGGAGCGTGGCGGTGCGATCGGCGATCGCGCGCACCTGGTCGATCGGCAGATGCGCCGACGCTTCGCACCGCACGATGCCGCTCCAGGAATGACCGCCGTCGAGCGCGGCGAGCCGCACGTACCAGGAGTAGCGGCCGAAATCCTTGATCGCGAACAGGGGCGTCCGCTGTCCGGCTCCGAGGGTGGCGATCAACGTGTTGCGCTCGGGCCGCAGGTAGGTGACGCGGTGGCTCTTCACGACGCCGACGACCTCGTGCGGACCGAGTTGGTTCAGCGGGCCGTCGGCGAGCACGAACACATCGTTGGACAGCTCCGTCGCGAGTGCGCCTTCGGCCTCGCGCATCTTCGTCTGCAGCGCGTGCACGAGGGCATCACCGTCGCGTGCGGCGATCGTGACCGTCTCGTATGGAGGTTGCAGGTCGACCGTGGGGAACAGCTCCGGTCGCCCGCACGCCACGATCGCCCACCGTTCGAGACGAACCTCGTCCACGGTGGAACGGACCGCTGGGCGATCCCACCGCACGGCCCCGACCGCGAACGTGCCGCAGATGCCGGGCACCGGTCCGGCGACCGGATCGTCGACCGTGAGCCGAGCGTCGATCCGCCGCACGCCGTCCACGAACGCCACTCGATCGATCCCATCGTCGACGCCGTCGAGCGCGCCCCATGGCACAGCTTCGACCGTGTCATCGACCGAGCCCTCGGCCGGGGCGAGCTCCGCGGTGTCGAGTGGGGACCCGTACTCAGGCGACCAGCCCTCGACGAAGATCCGCGCCATACGCGCGGATACTAAGCCTGGCCCCCGACACGCCAGGTCAGGCGGGTGATGTCGTCGAGCTCGCCGTCTGCCACGAGCCGTCGGCGTCGACCAGGATCGTGGTTCGGACGGCGCTCGGGCAGCAATGGGCGTCACCGGCCTTGTAGACGGCCTCGCGGATCGTCAGACCGACGGGATCGGCGGACGGCGTGACGATCCGGTCGCAGCCCGAAGATCGAAAGATCCGATCGCCGGTGGCGAGATCGACTACGAGGACCGATCCGCAGGTGCCCGACCCGCCGATCTCCGCGGAGACCACCGCATCCGCGGACCCATCGCCGGTCACGTCGGCGACGTCGGCGGTCAGGTTCTGCAATGGGTCGCGGCGAGCGGGGAACGCCTGGCCCCAGACCGGCCGCCAGGGCGCAGCGCCGTCGTCGAACCGCCGCCACGCCGCGATCCCGCGATCGAGTCGGAACGGGTCCGGGCCCGGCACGCTCCACGCCACCACGATCGCATCGCCGGCCGACGTCGAGGCATCCCAGCTGCCGGTCACCTCCGCGCGGAGCGGGATCAGCGCGGCTGTTGGCACGTCGCTCGGTCCGACGTCATCGCCGAACGAGGGAGGGAGTCCCGGCGGCAGCGACGGCTGGGGCGACGCGACGACCGATGACGCCGTGGTCGTGGTCGTCCGATCCGCCGTGCACGCGGATGCGAAGAGCGCGAGGAGGCAGGCGAGGAGCGAGCGGAACACCTGGGCGATGCTACGGCAGCCTCGCGTGCGTCCCGGGAACCGACGAGCGCCCGCGTAGGATGCGCACCGTGGACAGCGCGCTCGCACCCAAGCCGGCGGACGCCTCGCACGTGACGCTCACTCAGCTGATGGAGATCACCGACGCCAACGTGGCCGGCAACGTCCACGGCGGTGTCGTCATGCGACTCGCCGACACCGCCGCGGCGCTGGCGGCCATCCGCCATGCCGAGGGCCTGTGCGTGACGGTGAGCGTCGACGAGGTCTCGTTCCTCGAGCCCGTCCATGTGGGCGACGTCGTGACGCTCCGGGCGTCGGTGAACGACGTAGGCACCACCTCGCTCGAGTGTGGCGTCCGTGTGGAGGCGGAGAACCCGATCACGGGCCACACCATGCACGCCGCGACCGCGTACTTCGTGTTCGTGGCGCTCGACGACGAGGGTCGACCCCGCGCGGTGCCGCCGCTCGAGGTGTCTACAGACATCGAGCGCCGACGGCAACGCGCCGCGAAGCTCCGGCGAGCCTCCCGCATGCAACACAAGGAAGCGATCCGCGCCGAGCGAGACGCGCACCGGTCCTCCTCCGCCTGACGGGTCGCACTGCGGCCGTGGGAGGATGGAGACGCATGGGGGAAGGACGCCGATGACCGATCCGTTCCACGGCGCCCGAGGGCGCTTGCCCACGGCCGACGGAGATGTCGAGATCGTCCGCCTCGGCTGGCT
>Ga0207648_10005031_pt1 | contig 13417 bp, 11 predicted proteins | sample KBSMisM32_FD_184310 | JGI IMG/M metagenome (GOLD analysis project Ga0207648, IMG submission 184310) | Miscanthus rhizosphere microbial communities from Kellogg Biological Station, Michigan, USA - KBS Miscanthus M3-2 (SPAdes) (version 2) | ecosystem: Host-associated > Plants > Roots >...
GTGGTATGATCGAGGTTCCACTGAGCGGGAATAACTCAGTGGTAGAGTGCGACCTTGCCAAGGTCGAAGTCGCGGGTTCGAATCCCGTTTCCCGCTCCATTTTCTTGTACGCTCGCGGTCGCTCGAACCAGCGCTTCGCGCTGGCGTTCTCGCGACTCCGCTCCGCCGCTCGCTTATCCGCTCACTCCGTTACGCTCGCGCTTCGCCGCTCGCTCCACTCCGTTCGCTGGCTGGAGTGCCGGCCTGCAGACTGCGGCGGCCCCCTCCGGCGGCTCGCTTGGGCTCCTTCGCTCCGGCCTCACCACGTAAGCTAGCGGCGTGAGCGGGGTAGGGGCCACGGATGATGTCGTGCGGGCGGTGCTCGCCGGCCAGCGGCGCGTCATCGTGGTCGATGTCGAAGCGACGTGCTGGAAAAAGGGAGTGTTCAGCCGGAAAAAGGAGACCATCGAGATCGGGGCCGTGCGGCTGCTTCTCGACCGCGATGAATCGAAGTGGCCCGAGTTTCAGACGTTCGTCCGGCCGCGGCGGCTCCCTGTGCTTTCGACTTTCTGCCGCGACCTCACCGGCATCACCCAGGACGAGGTCGACGCCGCTCCCACCTTTCCCGAGGCGTTCGAACGGTTCCTGGAATGGCTGCAACCGCCCGAACGTGTCGTCCTGGCCACCTGGAGTCGCTACGACATGTGGCAGCTGAATCTCGACCTGGAGCAACACGGCCTTCCCGACCTCGCCATGCCGTTCCTCGACGTCAAGAAGCTCGCCGCGCGCATCGTCGGTGCGAAGAGCTTCGAGGAGACTGCACGCGCGCTGGATCCCGATGCCGTCGACATGCCCAGGCACCGGGCCGGGGCCGACGCGCGCCGGACCGCGCGGATCCTGAAACGCCTGCTGAGTCCGCTGATCTGACGGCCGGGCGTGAGGGCGCCTGGGGACCTGAAGACGTCCTACGTGATCGCCGGGTGGCGCTTCTGGCAGCGGGAACAAATTGCGCTGTGACATTCACGAGCGCACAGCCCACAGACGTTCGCCCATCTGATGATCTTCTTCATGGCTGTGTGGCCTCAGCACGCGTCGGGTGAACTCGACACGTTCTCTGGTGCTCGTGCGGTCGCATTCGTTTCCACGGCGACGCCGTTGACACTGGTCGAATGCGTCGGCGCCAGCGCGACTTGACCCCGAGGCGCGTCGGGAACCATCCTGAGGCGGCATGGCCTCCCCACAACGGGAACTCGCCGCGTTGAAGTTCATCGATGCGCTGTCAGCCCACCTGAAGGACGTTCGCGAGCCGCACAAGGCGCTGCGGCACGGACTGCGTGACACACGCGAATTCTTCCACGCCAGCCACGGCTGCCTCGCCACGCTCCGGGCCGGCCGCGCCGACGCCGATCTGCTCTTCATGCTGCCGAAGCGGCGCGACTGGGATCTCGGCGTGCTGACGCGCTACATCCGGCACACCCATCCGCCGGTGCAGGCCGACATGCTGATTGGTTCGGTCCGGCGGCGAGGCGGTGCGTGGGGCGCCATCGCGCTGGTGCGGCCGGAGCAGCCCTTCGATCGAGAGGAGCGGCGGCTGATCGCCCGCATCGCGGCCGTGCTGTCGGCAGCGGTCCACCGCATCGACCGCGATCGGCTGCTTGGCGTCCGCGATCGCATCGACCGGAAAATCATGGAGCAGATTCACCCGAAGGATCTCTTCTACCAGATCCTCGACGGGATCCGATCGCTCACGCTCTACGATCACTCGTCGGCGCTGTTGATCCGCGAGGAGGACGACGCGTCACTGCGCGTGGTGGCGGAACAGATCGCCTGGACGAAGGCGGCCAGCGATCGGATCGGCCTGCGCATCCCGCTCGGCGCCGAGCCGTCCGCCATCCTGCAGTCCGGGCAGGTCTACGGTTTCGATCGGCACGACGGCCACTGGCGCGAATGGAACGGCCGGCCCGTCGACGCGCTCGCGGCGCTGCTCGACTACAACCAGGGGGACGCCGACCGCCTGCGCGAAGGGTCGATGCTGTGCGCGCCGCTCGTGACCCGCGAGAGCCTGATTGGCGTGCTCAAGATCGCCGCACGGTACCCCGACCAGCTCAAGCCGTTCGACGCCGAGCTGGTGGAGCACTTTCGCTCGCAGGCGGCCATCGCGATCCAGAACCTGCATCGCGTCGAATCGCTGCGCGCGCGCGTCGTGACCGCCGAACGCAAGCACGCGATGGCCGATCTCGCGCGCAGCGTGTCCCACGACGTGAACAACGCGCTCGGCTCGATGCTGCCGCTGATCCAGCAGATACAGTCCGACCTGCAGGCGGGCGCGCTGGCCCATGCCGTGCTGGCCGAGGATCTCGAGCACGTGCACAAGGCGCTGCTGGTGTGCCGGCGCATCTTCGGCGGCATGCTGACCTATTCGCGAAACGCGGCGCGGCGGAGCGGCTACGGGCACGTGCGCCGCGCCATCGACACCGCGTCTGCGATCCTCAAGTACGGCATGAGCCGCAGCGCCATCGAACTGCACGTCCACGTCCCGGACGATCTCCCCGAGGTGGCGTGCAGCCAGAGCGATCTCGAGCAGGTCTTCCTCAACCTGTTGACCAATGCGCGTGAGGCGACGCCGGCGGGCGGCCGGATCACGGTCGCCGCCGTCCAGGACGGGGACCGCGTCCGGATCTCCATCGCCGACACCGGCGCGGGAATCGCCGCCGACAACCTGCCGCGCGTGATGGAGCCGTTCTTCACGACCAAGGCGGAAGGCCACGGTCTCGGCCTGTCGATCTGCCGTTCGGTGCTGTGGGAGATCGATGGCAAGCTCACCATCGAAAGTGAAGCCGGCGCCGGCACCAGCGTCCGCGTCGACGTTCCGCAGGCGGTGCCGCAGGCGCACGCGCAGTGGTCATGAGACCGGCCCGCATCCTCGTCGTCGACGATGAGCCGGGTATGCTGCGCGCGGTCGAGCGCGTGCTCGGCGAGACCTATCATGTGATCGGCGCGCGGCGCGCGGGGGAGGCGCTGGCGATGGCCGGTGAGTTCCAGCCGCAGCTGGCCATCGTCGACATCCGGATGCCGGACCTCGACGGCTTCGAATTGATGGCGCGCCTGAAGGCCCGGCTGCCGTCGCTCGACGTCATCCTGATGACCGGCAGCGTCGACGACCTCGATGAAAAGCTGGTGCGGGCGATTCGCAGCGCCGCGTTTTATTTCATTCAGAAGCCATTCGATCGCGAGGTGCTGAAGACGCTGGTCGACCGATGCGTCGAGCTGCGATGGCGGCGCGAGGAACACCGGCAGAACCTTCGCCGGCTGGAGAGCGAAATGGCCGCAGCGAAGGCGTTCCAGCAGAGCCTGCTGCCGGGCCGTGAAGCGGTGGTCAATGGCGTCGCCTTGTGCTGCCGGTATTCGCCGTGCTCGGGGCTTGGTGGAGATCTGTATGACTATGCCGCGGCCGGCCCCGGACGGACCGCGTTGCTGATCGCTGACGTCTCCGGCCACGGCGTGTCCGCCGCCATGCTCACGGGGATCGTCAAGAGCGCGTTCCACGCCTCGCATGGCGACGGTTTCGAACCCCTGGCGGTCGTCCAACGGATCTCTGCAGGACTTGCGGCATTCAGTCCGGAGCGGTTCGTGACGCTGATCGCCGCGCTGATTGCGCCCGGCGAGGGCCGGCTGCGGTTCGTGAACGCCGGCCATCCGCCGGCGGTGGTGTGGGGCAGTCGTGAGCCCGAGTGGCTGGGCAGCACCGGTCCGCTCGTGTCGCCGGCGCTGACCAGCGCCAGCTGGGAGTCACGGACGGTTCCGATCCACCACGGGGACCATCTGCTGTTGTACACGGACGGCGTTTCGGAAACGCTGGCCGACGCGAACGGCCAGGCCGAAGCGCGGTTCGCGGGCACGATCGCCGCAGTGCCGCACGGGGGGGCCGCTTTGCTCGATGCCATCCTCGCGGACATCGACCGCGAGCTGGTCGGACAGCCGCAACCTGACGATCTGACGCTGCTCACGGCCGGCGTGATCTCGTCGAGCCCGTAGCATTGTGCGCATGGTGCATTCCGAGAGACATCGCGTTCAGACGAAGGGGCAGGGCGACGCGCACGACGTGACGGGCCTGGCCGCTGCCGCGGTTCAGGCGTCGGCGCAGCGCGCCGGCGTCGCCACGATCTTCGTGGTCGGATCCACCGCCGTGATCACCACCACCGAGTTCGAGCCGGGGGCGATCAGCGATCTCAATGACGTTCTCGAGGGACTGGCGCCGCGCCACGGCGAGTACGCGCACCACGCGCGGTGGGGAGATGACAACGGATCGAGCCACGTGCGGGCCGCGCTGATGGGGCCGTCGCTCGCCGTGCCGTTCGTCGAGGGCGAGTTGGCGCTCGGCACGTGGCAGCAAATCATGCTGCTCGAGTGCGACACGCGGCCTCGCGCCCGCGACATCGTCATTCAGGTCGTCGGTGAATGACGGCAACCGACCCGGACTCTTGCCGTGGAATCTTTACACGCACCCGCGGAAGATTCCCCACGATGGAGATCGCCGGTCGTCGAACATCGCTGCCTTCCGCGACACGGTGACGGCACGATCCTGGCTTGACTATGCCGAGCGCCAGTTGCCGGCAACTGGCGCACCGACGGCAACGGCGAAACGCGATTCCAGTTCCCCGCCGTACGCATCTGCGGTCTTACCGAATGGGGCTGTGACGCATGTCGCCTTGTCATGGAGGTCGCCAGTATGCGGAACGTGAGAATCATTCTCGCCAGCATCGGCTGCGTCCTGTTGCTCATGGCCGGTCCCGACACGGCCAATTCGATCACCGTCGTCGTCGGCCCCTGGCAGATCACACTGACAGATCTCGGCGTGCTCCCCGGTGGGACAGCCTCGCGAGGGCTGGCGATCAACAACGCCGGTCGGATCGTCGGACTGGCCACCGACAGCACCTTCGCGCTGCAGCGCCCTTTCTGGGACGCGAGCACCGGTGCCGTGACTGGGTTCGCGGAGAACTTTGATCCCGCCAGCACGGCAGTACCCGAGCAGATCAACGATATCGGGCAGATGGTCGGCACCGAGGTCATTCGCGAGGGAACTATCTACCGGGGAGTGTTCTGGAATCCGCAGGGCCTGGCCTTCGGGTTACCGCCCATGCCGGGCATCGATCCCGTGTACGGACCGGTACACGTCGCCGGTCACGGCATCAACAATGCCGGTCAGATGGTGGGCAGCAGCAAAGAGAGCGCTCCCAACTTCTTTACGCATGCCGTCCTCTGGCAGAGCAAGGACACGCCCGCGCAGGACCTCGGCTTCCTCGGGACGGGTGCGTTCACCAATTACAGCGAGGCGTACGGCATCAACGACTTCACGCACATTGTCGGCAACAGTGCAGTCGGTACCCTGACACGCGGCTTCCTCTGGCGCGCCGGCCAGATGATCGATCTCGGCGCGTTGAGCGGGCAGGTCGTGAGCGAAGCAACAGCGGTCAACGACTCCGGCCTCATTGTCGGCAAGAGTAATCTCTACCCTGTGACCTGGCGATACGACGTGTCGATCGCCGGCAGCACGCCGCTCATTCAGCAGTTGCCGATTCCGGCCGGATTCTCTTCGGCCCAGCCGGTCGCCGTGAACGACGCGGGCGACGTTGCGGGTCATGCGGGATCTCCGTCCATCGATTCACATGCGATCTTGTGGCGCAACAGGCAGGCGATCGATCTCGGCGTCTGGCCGGGCGGCCATTACAGCGTGGCGAAGAGCATCAACAACCTCGGCCAGATTGTCGGCACCGGCACGGTGGCGGGAGACAACCTGGATCACGCGCTGATGTGGACGGTGGCTCCGACGAGTGGTGCTCCAGTCAACCAGCCGCCGTCGGCAAGCCTGGCGGCAACGAGTGCGACGTCGATTCGCGTCTTCCGCAGCCTTTCGGTCCGGGCCGGTTTCACCGATCCAGACAACGGACCCTGGACCTACACGCTGGAGTGGGGAGACGGAACGGTGACTGCGGGCAACGTGGCGACGGCCGGCGCAATTCCGGAAGTCACTTCGCATGCGTACACGCGCGTTGGCACCTTCAGCGCGAGGCTCGCAGTCACCGACAGCAGAGGCGCGATCGGAAGGTCGAAGGCGCTCACCGTCAGAGTGCGCTGAGTCGCGTTCGTCATTCGTCGCGCAAGGCCTCCACCGGCTGCACCGACAGGCCTCGGCGGGCCGGGGCGAGCGCCGCCACGAGGCCGACGGCACTCATCACGGCCACGACGCCGGGCACAAGGACCAGCGTGTGGCCGCCCGTGAACATCCCGTCGCCGAGCCAGTCGAGCGCGGCCGCCACCGCCAGGCCGAGAGCCACGCCGCCCGCGAGCTGCGCGGCGGCGCGGCCGAAGATGCCGGCCAGGATGCGGCGGGCGTCGGCGCCGAGCGCGGCGCGGATCCCGATCTCGCGGCGGCGCCGGGCGACGGTGAACGACATCATCGCGTAGATGCCGGCGGCCGAGAGCAGCAGCACGCTCGTCATCACCGCGATGATCGCCGTGGCGATGAGCCGCGTCAGCCGCTGGCTCTGGTCCCACACGTCCACCACGCCTTCCACGTTCTCCAGGCGCAGCCCCGGATCGACGGTCGCCGCGATCTGCCGCAGCCTCGGCACCAGTTGCGGTGACGCGCTGCCGCCGAGTCGAATCACCATCGTCGACGCGTATCCGCCCGGCTCGGTGGGGTGAAACATGCGCGGCAGCGGGCCCTGGAATTGCGGGCTCTCCGCCGGCGCGAAGTTGTCGCTGAACGCGGGGACGACGCCGACGATCTCGTACCAGGGATTCTGTGTCGTCGTGTCGTCACCCGGGCGCCCGTAGCGCACGCGCCGCCCGACGACGTTGCCGCCGACCAGCTTGACGAAGGTGTCGTCGACGATGACCACGGACGCGTCGGGCCGCGCGTCGGTCGCCCTGAAGCCGCGGCCGGCGACGACCGGTACCTCGAACACGTCGAAGAGGTTCACCGCGACCACGTTGGTTCGCGCCGCGAACACCGCACCGTCGGACGGCGTGGCCTTCGTCGCCGGCGCCGCGGCGCCGGTGCTCTCGAGCTCGAGCGTCGCGCGCCCCTCCTGGCCGGGAAAGCGGTCCGCGAACGTCACGGCCGCGATGTCGGGGTCTGCCTCGAGCCGCTGCGTCAGGGCGACGGTGAATTCGGGGAGGCGCTTCTCGACCCCGGCCACGCGTCCCTCGCGGGACAGCGCGAGCGTCCCACGCACCAGTCCGTGCGCCGCCGCGACGGGGCGCCGCGCCGCGAGGCGGAAGAACTCCGCACCGTTGTAGAGCGCGGCCGGCAGCGCCGCCACCGCGACCGCGACCTGCAGGACGATCAACGCCGTCCACGTCGGGCCCAGTTGCACCCCGGCGCCGCGGGCCGAGAACTGCTGCAGGCCCCGCTGCACGCGCGCGCCGGTGGCCTTGAGCGCGGGCAGCACGCCGGCGATCACGGCGGCCAGGATGGCGAGCAGCGTGACGTAGAGAATGACGGCGGGGGACAGCCTGAAGTCGAGCAGGGCCGGCATCCGGCCGGCGCCGTCCGCCTCGTGCTGCATGGCGGCGCGGAGCATCGTCAGCGCCACCTGCAGGATCGCCAGGCCGACGGCGGCCGCCACGACCGACGGCACCAGCGCCTCCACGAACAACTGCGAGACGACCCGGCCGCGGCTGGCGCCGAGCGCGGTGCGGACCGCGATTTCTCCCATCCGCGTCGCGGTGCGCGCATACACGAGTATCGCGACGTTCACCGCCACGATCAGGAGGAGCAGGCCGACACCGAACTGGACGCCGCGGATGAACAGCTCCATTTCGGGCCCTTGAATCCCGATGAATGCGTGCATGTAGGGCAGGACGGCCGGCCGGCGCCTGCCGTGCGTCTGTGGAGCGTCGATCGCCATCCGCGCACCGAGCGCCGCCGCTTCGGCGCGCGCGTCGCCGAGCGAGAAGCCATCGGCCAGCCGCGCGAAGACGCGCAGTTGATCGTTGCCGATATCGCGGGAGACGTGCAGCGGCAGCCAGTAACGATGGTTGACGGGGAAGCCGAATCCTTCCGGCATGACACCGACAATCGCGTAGACGGTGTCGTCGAGCCGCAGCGTGCGCTCGAGGATCCGCGCGTCGCCGCCGAAGCGGCGCTGCCATTCCTCGTGCCCGATCACCACGACCGGCGGCGCCCCCGGGCGTTCGTCGTCGTCGACGAGCGTGCGGCCGAGGATCGGGGCGACGCGCGCCACCCGGAATCCGGAGGCCGACATCGCCGCGACCTGAATCACGTCCGTGCTTCCGTCCGCGGTGAGATTACGTCCCTGGTCCCGGTACGCGCCGAGATCGCGGACCGACTTCAGCGCGTCGCGCCACTCGAGGACGTCGGCGCCAGACGCGTCGTCCAGGCTGGACCCGTTGACCAGGTTGCGGATCGAGATGATGCGGTCCCCTTCGGGCAGCGGCAGCGTTGCGGCGAGCCACGTGCCGAGGACCGTGAAGTAGCCGGCTCCGATCGCGATCGCGACGGCCATGCCGGTGACCGAGACGAGCGACAGGCCCGGATACCTGATGAACATCCGCAGCCCGAGCTTCACGTCGAGCCACGAGACGCGCCAGAGCGTGCGCCGCGCTTCGGCGGCGCGGTCCCTGGCGAGCATCGGGGCGCAGGCGTCGCGCACGCGGGCCGCGTCGCCGAACCGCTGTGCCGCCGCCTGGCGCGCCGACTCGGGGCTCATCCCGCGCTCGACGTAGTCGCGCGTCCGCTGCTCGAGGTGAAAGCGGAGCTCTTCGTCCACTTCCTTCCGGGGGTCCGGGGGCACGACCCAACGCCATGGGCGCCACGAGCGCCCCTTCATCGCTGCCCCCGCGCCGGCGGCGCGTCGCCGCTGGTGACGGCGCGGCTGACCGCGTTCGAGAGCCGCAGCCAGCCGCTCGCCTGCTGCTCGAACTCACGCTGCCCCGCCGCCGTCAGGTGGTAGAACTTGGCGCGGCGATTGTTCTCCGACACGCCCCAGTCCCCCTTGATCCATCGCTTCTGCACCATGCGATAGAGCGCGGGGTAGAGCGATCCTTCCTCGACGCGCAGCACGTCGTCGGTCGCCGTCTCGATCCAGCTGGCGATGCCGTAGCCGTGCATCGGTCCCTGCGACAGGCGCTTCAGGACCAGCAGTTCGATGGTGCCCTGCAGCACCGCCGCGTCTTTCGAGAACATCCCGGGGCCCCCTTCCCTATTTCGATCTAGGGGAGATACGCGACCATGATACGGCAGGCCGCGCGCGTTTGTTCCGGATCAATAATTGGATGACGGCACCACGATGCGGCTTCTTCGAGTCCCGACCGTCGTTCCAGCGCTGCTGCTGATCGCCGCCGTCTCGGCCGACGCGGGACCGAAACGCCACTGGCAGACCGGGACGCTCGTCGACGCCGGGCGCAAGCACGACAACGCCATCGGCGGTGCGGCCAGTCAAACGCGACGACCCGTCAACCCGGGTGGAATCGTCCCCACGTTCAACGGCGTACCGGAAGTCGGCACCTACGTCATCGAGACGGCCGAGTTGCGGCTCGAGCTCGAAGCGATGGTGCCGGCGAACGGGTCGGAGCTCGAACGACAGATAACGGTCGGACAGCCGGTGACGTTCGCGCTCGAGACGAGCTCGGTCTACGTGAAACTCGAGAACGGACGCGAACAGCGGCTGCGGCTGGTCAGGAAATCGCCGAGGAAGAAGGACTGAGCATCACGCGACGCCCGCCTTCTTCATCACACCGAGCGTCGTCGTCAACGCCAGCCGCGCGGCTTCGTCGGCAGACATCTCGGGAGTGACGCGGCCCAGCGGCTCGGGACTCACGCCGCCGGCATAGCCGATCGTGTTCAGCGCCTGGAAGAAGCCGACGAGATCGATCGCCCCTTCGCCAGGCATCAGGCGCATGTCGTCGCGTACTTCTTCGGGCGGCATCGGCCGGGCATCGGAAACGTGCACGTGGACGAGGCGCGAGGCGTCGGTGGCGAGGATGTCGGCGCGCGTGCCGCCGGAGTGATGCCAGTGCCACACGTCGAGGACGACGCCGATGTTGGGCCCGCAGTCTTTCGCGAGCGCGACAGTTTCCGGCAGCGTCCAGATGAAAGGATGCGACGGGGTGCCGGCGCGCGGCACGCGGAACTGCTGGACACCGAGAAATTCGAGGCCGAGGCGCGTGTCGCTCTTTTTCAGCACGTCCGAGATCGCGGCGACGCGATCCCGCACCAGGGTTCGATACTCGTCCTTCGGCACCGGACCGGTCGGCGGCAGCACGACCATCATGGCGTGGCAGCCCGCCGCGGCGCTGAACGCCGCGTCCTCGGCGAGCTTCGGCAGCGCCTGCGCGAAGATCGCGTCGGTGCCGCCGAAGGGCAGCGGCCGCGGCATCGGCAGGTTGGCAATGGTGGGACGGATCTTCAGTTCCGCGAACAGCGCCTTCGTGCGCTCGAGGCCTTCGGCCTGCGCGGGGGCGAGGCTCCAGTCGACGCCGGCGTAGCCGGCGCGCGCGGCGAGACGCGCGAAGTCTGGCCAGCCCACGTTCTTCCCGGCGGTGATCGCGCCGTTCAGCGACACGAACATGCCGGCTGCGATACCTCGTGCTGGCGCGAGCGCGAACGCGGCGAGGGCGCTCGCAGACTGCCGCAGGAACGCTCTCCGCGTCATTTCATGTAGCCGCGCTCGCGGTAGTACTTCGCCGCGCCGGGATGCAGCGGCACGTCGCCGAGCTTCCACACCGTTGTCGAGTCGTAGGAGAACGGCATGTTCGTCCACTGCAGGACGTCCTTGTGCTCGTCGAGCGCGCGCGCCACCGTGTAGGCGAAGTCGTCCGGCATGTCGGCGCGGCCGTAGACGACGGTGCCGTTGCGCGCAACGGTGGTGACGCGGCGGACGACGCCGCGCAGCAGCCCCTGCGGCGCGGCGTGTTCCTCGACGTAGAACTGCTTCACCAGCCTGGCGCGGAGATCGGCAGGCACCTCGAGGTAGGTGAAGTCGTGCTGCTGCGGCGCGTCGTACCACGCCGCGTACTCCGGCGCGTTGATCAGCCCCGCCCAGCCGATGACCACGTCGACGTCCGATCCGCGCGCGTAGCTGCCCGATGCCGTGCCGCCCCAGGCCTTGATCTTCTCGTCCGAGAGCCCGTAGTAATCCAGCACCGCCACGTTGATCGACTCGGCGACGCCGCCGCGTGCGACCAGCTTCACCGGCATCTTCTTCTCCGCGACCTGGCGCAGGTCGGTGATCCCCGACTTCGCGTCGACGGCAATCATGTAGTAGGTCGGCATCTGGATCCTGGCGAGCAACCGCAGCTGCTTGCGCGGCCCCTCCTTGTCCTTCGCGAAATCGTGACTGCCGAGATAGGCGTACTGCAGCAGCTCCGCGCCCGTCGCGCCGAAATCCAGCTTGCCGGCCGGAGTGGGCGGCGCGCCGGGTCCCGGGTCGGCGGGCGGCGTGGCGTTCGAGCCGTCAGCGACGAGGCGCACGGACCGGGATGGTCCGCCGCAGGAGTAACAGATCTGCACGTCGTAACCCGACGGCTGCAGCGCATCCTTGACCGCCTCGGCCATCGCGCCCCACGGGCAGGTCGGGCACGACGCTCCGAAGATCGGACGCCGGGCTTGAATGCCATTGGACTGCGCGTCGGCCGCGCCCCCTCGCAGCGCCAGGAGGAAAACTGACAGGATTGCCGCAACGCTGATTCGCATCGCGGGTATGTTAATGCACGGCCCGCCGACGCGGGCCGAGAGGAGACGCCGATGAAGGGGACACAGCTCAACCTGCCCCTGGGCAACGACACCGGCACGCTGGCCCGCCTGTGCCGCGACCTCGCGCACGGAGGCGTCAACCTGCTCGCCCTCTCGGCGCCCGAGACGGGGCGCGACAAGGGCACGGTGCGCCTGCTGGTCACCAACGGGGACCTCGCGGGGAACGCGCTCACGAAAGCGGGCTATGTGTTCTCCGTCGAAGAAGTGGTGTACCTCGAGCTGAAGAACCGTCCCGGCGCGCTCGCCAGGGCCGTCGAGAAGCTGGCGCGCGCCAACATCAACATCCGCTACGCCTACGCCACGGCCTCGCCGCGCACCAGGACGACGGCGGCCGTCGTCGCGGTGTCGGAGGCGGATCTGCCGCGCGCGCTCAAGATGTTTCCATGAACCGCGTCTGGCTCGACCAGTTCGTCCAGGACTTCCGCTACGGCAGCCGGACGCTGCTCCACGCCCCGGCGTTTGCCGCGACCACGATCTTCACCCTCGCCATCGGGCTCGCGCTGACCACGGGCGTCTTCACGGTGTTCAACGCCTACGTGCTGCGATCGTACGCTGTCCGCGATCCCGGCAGCGTCTACCAGGTCGTGTGGCACGCACGGGATGCGGCGGGCCGGAACCTGCGCTGGCGCGACTACGAGGCGATTCGCGATCGCCGCGATCTCTTCGTCGACGCGCTGGCCGAGAGCACGCGGTACGTGTCGTTCAAGGGACGTCCGCTGGCCGCGGAGCTGGTCTCGGCCAGCTACTTCGCGATGCTCGGACCGGAGATGTTCCTCGGACGTCCACTCGGGCCCGCGGACGAACAGGGCAGCGCCGTGGTGATCAGCCATCAGGCGTGGTCCGCGCTGTTCGCGCGCGACCCGGCGGCGGTCGGGCAGGCGATCGACGTGAACGGCCGTCGATTCACGCTGGTGGGCGTGCTGGGGCCGCGCTTCGCGGGCCTGCACGCGATGCCGCGCGACATCTGGATTCCGATCGCCGGCTATGCCGCGGTGGCGGCGCCCGAACTCCTCGCCGAGGAGGCGCGGCCATTCGACGTCAGCGTGCGGCTGCGTCCCGGCGTCACGCCGCGGCAGGCGGAACTGGCGATCGGACCGCTCGTGGCCGGCGCCGCAGGCCGCGATCGGCAGGCGTGGGCCGAGATTCGCCTGCAGGACAAGCCGACGCCGCTCTCGCTGCGGCTCGTGACGCTGCTGTCGCCGGTCTTCGCCGCCTTCGTGCTGGTGCTCTTCGCCGGATGCGCCAACGTGTCGAGCGTGATGCTGGCGCGGGCCGTCGCCCGGCAGCGCGAGATCGCCGTGCGGCTGTCGCTCGGCGCCAGCCGCGGACGGATCGTCCGGCAGCTCATGACCGAAGCGGTGCTGTTGTCGCTCGCCGCCGCCGGCGTGGCGCTGGCGCTGACCGCCGCCGGCCTTCGCCTCGCCACCGCCATCTTCTTCAGTACGCTGCCGCCGTCACTGGCGGCGATCCTCCGCACCGCGCCGCTGGCGATCGATCACCGCGTCTTCGGGTTCGCGCTGGCCGCGGCGGCCGCCTCGACGCTGGCGTTCGCGCTGATCCCGGCGCTCCAGGCGTCGCGTCCCTCGCTCACCGGCGCGCTCGGCGCGCATGGCGGCGGCGGGCGCCGCGGCTCGCGGCTGCGGGCGACGCTGGTCGCCG
>Ga0207648_10005040_pt1 | contig 13397 bp, 12 predicted proteins | sample KBSMisM32_FD_184310 | JGI IMG/M metagenome (GOLD analysis project Ga0207648, IMG submission 184310) | Miscanthus rhizosphere microbial communities from Kellogg Biological Station, Michigan, USA - KBS Miscanthus M3-2 (SPAdes) (version 2) | ecosystem: Host-associated > Plants > Roots >...
CGCGCACCTGGTCGAGCTGCTCCTCGAGCTCGGAGCTCTCGATGTCGCTGAGCTCCCGGCAGCCCCGGTTGGAGTTGACGACGACCAGCTTGAGGCTGCGCAGCTTGGCCTCCTCGACCGCCCGGGACAGAGCCGCCTTGCCTTCAGCCTTGGGCACGTAGCCCACCACGATCGATCCCACGTCCGTCGCCTTTCCTCGGGTGCCTGCCGAGAGGCTACTCGGTCCGCGCCTGTGGATGACGGTTGGTCCTCCGGGGCATCGCGGGCACGCTGGCTGCATGTACCCGGGCATGGACCGCACGGCCGCACTCCGGATGGAGGTACGGCGATTCGTCACCCTCTGCGGCACCACCCGTGCCCTGCCGACGCTGGTGCACGTCGGCGAGCTGGCCGGTGACCGGGTCACGATGCCAGCGGACCCCTCGTACGACGCGGGACTTCGTGCGGACGTCCTGACGCGGGCGCTCGACCGGGGCATCGACGCGTGGACCAGCATCTGGCTGACCCGCGGTGGTGTGCTGTGCGTGGGTGACGCGGACCTGGCGTGGTTCGCGGCGGCGCGGACGGCGTTCGGGCGGCACGGCATCGGCGACCCCGGGGTGCATGTGGTCACGCGATACGGATGGCTCGACCTGCGCACCGGCGCGAGCCGCACCTGGCGGCGGGTGCGACCGCTGGTCGGCGCGGCAATGACTCCGGACGGGGCCGGGAGGTCCACCCCCTCGTGAGCGAACGCCGGGTGATGGTCCAGTGCAGCGTGTCCTGGACGGCTACCCCGGCACCCGCGACGTCGCTCGCTGCCGCACTGCGGCTCGGCGGCTAGGGTGCATCCCAGGTGTGCACGGGATCGTTGGTGTGCATTCGCTCGCGGTACTCGAGCAGCGTCGCGCGCAGCGCCTCGTGCCGGTCGTCGCCCGCGGACTGCCGGGCCCGGACCCGGTCGACGTACCAGGAGGCGCCGTTCTGACCGGTCAGGCAGCGCTGCTCGATGATGCCGAGGAACCGGTCGACCTCCTCGCCGGGAGTACCCCAGTCGGCGAGCCCCGACCGTGCCATCGGCAGCAGCCGCCGCAGCACCAGCTCGGCGGCCGGCACCTGTCCGACGCCCGGCCAGTACACCTGCGCCTCGATGCCCATCTGCGAGGCGACGTGGAAGTTGTCCTCCGCCGCGGAGAACGACATCTGCGACCACAGCGGGCGCTCGCTGCTCGCAAGCGTGCGCACCAGGCCGAAGAAGAACGCCGCGTTGGCCATCGTGTCCGCCACCGTCGGCCCCGCCGAGAGCACGCGGTTCTCCACCCTGAGGTGGGGCAGGCCGTCGACCACGTCGTACACGGGGCGGTTCCAGCGGTAGATCGTGCCGTTGTGCAGGCGAAGCTCGGACAGCCGCGGGGTGCCGCCGGACTCGAGCACCGCGAGCGGGTCCTCGTCCTCGGTGATCGGAAGCAGCGCCGAGAAGTAGCGGACGTTCTCCTCGAACAGGTCGAAGATCGAGTTGATCCAGCGCTCGCCGAACCACACCCGCGGCCGCACACCCTGGGTCTTCAGCTCCTCGGACCGGGTATCGGTCGCCTGCTCGAACAGCGGGATCCGGGTCTCGCGCCACAGCTCCTTGCCCAGCAGGTACGGCGAGTTCGCACCCAGCGCGAGCTGGACACCGGCGATGGCCTGGGAGGCGTTCCAGTAGGCCGGGAACTGCTCAGGGCTCACCTGCACGTGGAGCTGGGTGCTCGTGCACGCGGCCTCCGGCATGATCGACTCGCTGGTCGTGATCAGTCGCTCCGGGCCACCGACGTCGATCACCAGGTCCTCGCCCCGAGTCGCAAGGATCTGGTCGCTCAGCAGCTTGTAGCGCGGGTTGGCACTGATCGACGAGGCGTTCATGTGACCCTGCTCCAGCGTCGGCAGGATGCCGATCATCACCATGTGGGCGCCCGACTGCGCCGCTTTCGACTCGGCGTCGTTGAGGCTGGCCCGCAACGCGTCCTCGAATCCGGAGAGTCCGCCCTCGCGGAGCTTGCGCGGGGAGGCGTTGATCTCGATGTTGAACTGCCCGAGCTCGGTCTGGAACTCCGGGTTGGCGATCGCCTCGAGGACCTCCGCGTTCTTCAGCGCCGGCTCGGCCCGGTCGTCGATCAGGTTGAGCTCGATCTCCAGACCGGTCATCGGGTCGTCCGCGTCGAAGCGCGCCTCGGCTAGCATCCGTGCGAATACGTCGAGGTTGCGGCGCACCTTCTCGCGGTACCGCGTGCGGTCGGCTCCGGAGAACTCCTGCTGCTCCACCTCTTCGCCCATGGGACGAGACTAGGGCGCTGGATGGTCTCCACGGCAGCCCCCGAAGGGGCTGACGATCAGCCCGGCTGCCGACGTCCTTCGCCGGTCCAGGTCGCCAGGATCTCGCGCGCGTGCTCCATGACGCTCGGCTCCGCGCACCGTCGGCTGTCACGGGCTGCAGCGTGGGTGGATCCGACCACTGGTCATGAGGCGCGCTCCGACCAGCCCGAGAGTGCCGGAATCTGCGACGTGGACATCGGCGTCCAGGTGCTCGGGGGGACGGCGTTCTGCAGGAGAGCCGCGACGTTGTGCGCGAGCGCGTCGCCGGGGTCACCCTCGAGGCATCGCTCGACCGCGCACCAGGCCAGCGCACCCTCACCCGCGAGCCAGGCAGCGAAGCCCAGCACGGCGGCCGCCCCGGGCAACAGGTCGGGAGGCGCCCGGCGGACCAGGTCGCGCCAGATGCCGACGTGCGCTCCCGCGACCGCGCGCGTCATGCCGCCCCAGGCCACGTCGCGGAGGTCGTGGATGCCGATCAGGGCAAGGACCCGGCCCGCGTCGGTGGCCGACAGCAGCTCGCCGTCTGCCACCGCCGCGGAGATCCGCTTGTGCAGCCACCGGGCCTGCCGCCGACCGGCGCTGCCCGGACGCGCCCGGACGGCGGGCAGCAGCCGGTCGACGGCCAGGTCGGCTGCCCTGGAGACGCGGAGAGTCTCCGCCGGGTCGGCGCCGACGAGCGAGCCGACGAGCTCGTCGCGGCTGCCGAGCGCGGCCCGGCCCTCGAACACCTGCTCCGCGGTGAACGGATGCGCCTTGACGTCGTAGTGGTGAGCGACCGGGTCGGGCTCGAGCAGCCGCCACCATTGCGAGCCGTCGGCCCGGATCGCGTCGACCACGCAGGCGCCGGTGGCCAGCAGGGCCGGCACCAGGTCGGCGCAGATCGCGGCGCTTAGCTCCACCTCGCGGCTGAACACGATCACCGCGGTCGTCGGCACCCGGTTGCGGCGGACGGCGTTGCACAGGATCTCGCAGACCTGTGCCCGATCGGCGGCGCCGTCGGGGAGGTCGACTCGCGCATGGAACGAGCCGTCGGGCGCCCCGAACGTCAGCAGCACCACGGACTCCGACGGGTGGAAACCGAGCACGAACGGGACGAGGGCGATCAGGTCCTCAGGGGAACGGGCGATGTAGGGGCCGGTCTTCATGCCGCCACGGTCCCCTCCGGACGCGCGCGACCGAAGCAGGTCCGGGACGGCTGTGGACGGCGCGCCCGCCGGCGCAGCCTGTGCACGCGAAACGCGTCGGCGCCGCGTGGAAGCATGGCGACCGTGCGTTCCGAGCCGACCATGCGCCCGACGACGTCGCTCACGCCGCCGCGGGGACCCCGGTGGATCCTCCACGTCGACCTCGACGCCTTCTTCGCGTCCGTGGAGCAGCGGGACAAGCCCTCCCTGCGTGGCAAGCCGGTGGTCGTCGGCGGTGTCGGCGGTCGCGGTGTCGTGGCGACGGCGTCCTACGAGGCGCGCGTCCACGGCGTGCACTCGGCGATGCCGACAGCCGAAGCACGGCGCCGGTGCCCGCATGCCGCGTTCCTGACCGGCCGCTTCCACGCCTACGGCGAGACCAGCGGTCGGGTCATGGAGCTGCTCCGGTCGATCACGCCGCTGGTGGAGCCGCTGTCGATGGACGAGGCGTTCCTCGACCTCGCGGCCGCAGACCTGCCCGATCCCTCGGTGGCGTCCGTGACGGCCCTCGGCCTGAGGCTCAAGGAGCAGGTGCACGAGGTCACCGGCGGCCTCACCGGTTCGGTCGGCATCGCCACCTCCAAGCTGGTCGCGAAGATTGCCAGCGACCTCGACAAGCCCGATGGCCTGGTCGTGGTTGAGCCTGGCACCGAGCTCGACCTGCTCCGTCCGATGCACGTGAGCGTGATCCCGGGCGTCGGCCCGGCGACGTCCGAGAGGCTGCGCCGGATCGGGGTGCACACCGTGGAGGAGCTGCACCGGATCAGCGAGGACGAGCTGGTCAGGGTGGTCGGGCAGGCCCACGGGCGCGGTCTCTACCGGCTGTCCCGGGCCGACGACGACCGCGCAGTCGTGCCGGAGCGGGAGACGAAGTCGATCAGCATCGAGGACACCTACGAAACCGACCACGTCGACAAGCGGCTGCTCGAGGGGCTGCTCGACCGGCAGGCGACAAAGGTCGCCGAGCGGCTGAGGAGCGCGAAGATGTCGGGCCGCACGGTGACCGTGAAGATCCGGCTGCACGACTTCTCCACCCACACCCGGTCCGCGACCCTGCCGGCCCCGACGGACGACGGGCGGGTGGTGTCCCGGCTCGCCCGGACCCTGATCGACGAGGTGGACACGTCCGGCGGCGTCCGCCTGCTCGGGGTCGGCGTGTCCGGACTGGCCGACTGGATCCAGGACGACCTGTTCGCCGACGAGGAGCCAGACGCCGAGGAGGCGGTGGAGGCCGTGCTGCCCGAGCTGGCGGCCACGCGCACGACCTACGCACCCGGCATGGACGTCGTCCACGAGGCCCACGGGCAGGGCTGGGTGTGGGGGTCGGGCCGGGGCGTGGTCACGGTGCGGTTCGAGACAGCCGAGACCGGTCCTGGCAAGGTGCTGTCGTTCGCGATCGACGACCCGGCCCTCAGCTCCCTGCACGGCCCCCGTCGCTAGACACAGCTGAAGGGTTCGCACGCGCGGGACGGCCACGTTTGCGCTGGTCACGAGCCCGACCAGGCCTCGTCGTCGTTGGCCCTCTCGCCCACGTCGGGGTTCGGGTCGACCCAGCGGTGTGCTCGACCCATCCATCCATGGTGTCGGTGCCGAACAGGACACTGAGAAGTGACTGAGAAGTGGCCCCCGAGGGCAACTTCCGGCAGGGGTCGTACGTCCTCATCTACATAAGGACACACGTCCTCCGGACGCCGGTCACCGAGCGCAGGTTCGGGAATCCCGGAAGCGGGGTAGTCGTTGTGATCAGCAGAGGCCGGTTCGCGAGACCCGGTTTCCCTGTAGGAAGGGAGCACAAGTGACCACGAGCACCACGAGTCGCACTGCCGGGCGCAACCAGCGGGAGATCGAGGGCCGCGACAGCGTCGGTCTGTACCTCGACGAGATCGCCCGTACGCCGCTGCTCGACGCCGCGACGGAGGTCGAGCTCTCCAAGACCATCGAGGCCGGCCTGCTCGCCCAGGCACTGCTGGCCGAGGGCCGGGTGGGTCGCCGCAAGGGCGGAGCCCCGGGCTACGCCACCCAGGCCGAGCTCGAGTGGCTCGCCGCCGAGGGCCAGCGGGCGATCCAGCAGTTCATCAACGCCAACCTCCGGCTGGTGGTGTCGATCGCGCGCAAGTACGGCCGCAGCGCGATGCCGATGCTCGACCTGATCCAGGAGGGCAACACCGGTCTGATCCGCGCGGTCGAGAAGTTCGACTACGCCAAGGGCTACAAGTTCTCGACCTACGCCACCTGGTGGGTCCGGCAGGCGATCACGCGGGGCATCGCCCAGCAGGCCCGCGTCGTCCGCCTCCCGGTGCACGTGGTCGAGGAGCTCAACCAGGTCGGCGGCGCCCGCCGGCTGCTGGAGCGGCAGCTGGGGCGCGACCCCGACCCGACCGAGATCGCGGCTGAGCTCGGCATGGACGTCGACCGGGTGATCGACCTGCTCTCGTGGGGCCGTGACCACGTCAGCCTCGACACTCCGATCGACGAGGACGGCGACACCTCGCTGGGGGACCTGATCGCCCAGGAGAGCACGCCGGGTCCCGACCTGACCGTGCTCGACACGGAGTCCCGTGACCGGCTCAGCCAGCTGGTCGAGATGCTCGACGAGCGGTCGGCCGACATCGTGCGGTCGCGCTACGGCCTGGTCGACGGGCGGCAGCACAAGCTCGCCGACATCGGGGCCCGCCACGGCATCTCGGCCGAGCGGGTGCGCCAGCTCGAGCGCGAGGCGATCGCCAAGCTCCGCAAGATCGCCGACCCTGACCTGGCCGCCTGACCAGACTGCTCGGGGCCGCTAACCCGTCAGCTCCGCGAGGACCTCTGCCACCCGATGGCGGAGGTCCTCGTGTGTCCCGGAGTTGTCCACGACGTACGTCGCGATCGCGTTCCGCTGCTCGCGCGTGGCCTGGGCCCCGATCCGGGAGCGGGCGTCGTCCTCGGTCCACCCTCGGTCACGGACCATGCGTTCGACCTGCACCTCCGGGGGCACGTCGACGACGATCACCGCGTCGAAGTCGCCGGCCCGGGCGTTCTCAGTGAGCAGCGGGATGTCGTGAACGACCACCGCGTCGGCGGGCGCCTCGGACTCCAGCTCGGTGATCCGCTCGTAGACCAGGGGGTGGACGATCCGCTCCAGCCGCCGCCGGGCCCCCTCGTCGCCGAACACCAGCCGTCCCATGGCCGGCCGGTCCAGGTCTCCGTCCGCCGTGAGCAGGCCGGGGCCGAACTCCTCGACCACGGCGGCCAGGCCTGGGGTGCCGCGCTCCACCACCTCACGGGCCAGGGCGTCGGCGTCGATCACGACGGCACCCAGCTCGCGCAGGACCTGCGACACGGTGCTCTTGCCCGACGCGATCCCGCCGGTGAGTCCGATCCGCGCCATGAGCCGAGGATAGGGGCCCGGGCACCCTGACCGGATTCCCTGTCAGCGGTCTCAGTGCGCGAGCTCCCAGATGTGTCCGCCCGGGTCGCGGAAGCTCGCGGTGCGAGGACCCCACGGCCGGTCCATCGGCCCGTTGAGCAGGGTGACACCGCGGGCTCCCAACGACTCGCACATGGCGTCCACGTCGTCCACCTCCAGGGTGAGGACGAACCGGTTGCCCGCCTCTGGTGAGGCCGCGGTCGCGGGCTCCACCAGCTCGGCAGCGTTGTCGACCTGCAGCAGGTTGACCAAGGTCTCGCCGAACCGGAAGACGGCCGAGTGCGGATCCTCGAACACGGCCGCCTGGCCGAAGACCTCCTGGTAGAAGGTCCGGCACGCCGCCAGGTCCTCGACGAACAGGGTGAGGGCGGCGATGCCACCCGGCCATGTGGTCACGGGTTCTCCTCGGGTCGCTGGCTTCGGCCTGACCCTAGCGACTTGCGAGGATGGCGGGCGCTGCCACGGTTCGGACTCACCGGGGAGTGGGTGGGGGCACCGAAGCCGTGGCGGCGACGCCCCTACCCCAAGGGGTGCGGCCCCTTCGGAACGGAGGCCTTACCGTTAGCTGGTCGGGACCGGGGGGTCACCTCATCTGGCGCGCCCCGTGGCCTCGATGCAATGGCGGGGGCCTCGGGCTTGCGTCTCCCGCGCTTTCCCCCAGCGATGGGAGAACCCCCGAGGCCCCCGTTCCTTGGTGCAAACGGCGTTCGACCACAGCGTGGCACGGCCCACGTTCAGCCGCGGCTAAATGGCGGAATTCCGCCAGGATTGGTTCCGGCGCAAACCGGGGAAGGGATCGACTTGGCGGGCAGCCAGGCGCTGGCGACCGGCTAGGCGCGCCGGCTGGACCTGCCGGGGGTGGTCAGGCCTCCGCCGACTTCGCCCAGAGGTTGATCCCGGACTCGACGGCGTACTGGTCGATCGAGGCCAGCTCCTCCTCGGTCAGTGGCGGCCCGTCGAGCGCGTCGAGGTTGGTGTCGAGCTGCTCCACCGACGACGCACCGATCACGGCCGACGTCACGCGCGGGTCGCGCAGCGCCCATTGGAGCGCGAGCTGGGCCAGCTTCTGCCCGCGGCCGAGCGCGATCTCGTTGAGCGCGCGCACCCGGCGCAGCACGTCGTCGTCGAGGCCGGTCAGCGTGGAGTCCGCGCGGGCGGCACGCGAGTCCTCGGGCACGCCGTCGAGGTAGCGGTCGGTGAGCAGCCCCTGCGCGAGTGCGGAGAACACGATGCAGCCCATGCCCTGCTCCTCGAGCTCGTCGAGCAGGTCGCCCTCGATCCAGCGGTTGAGCATCGAGTACGACGGCTGGTGGATCAGCAGCGGTGTGCCGAGGTCACGTGCGATCGTCGCGGCGTCCTTGGTCTTCTCGGGCGAGTACGACGAGATGCCGGCATAAAGCGCCTTGCCTTGTCGTACGGCGTGGTCGAGCGCAGACATCGTCTCCTCGACCGGCGTCTCCGGGTCGAACCGGTGGCTGTAGAAGATGTCGACGTAGTCCAGCCCCATCCGGCCCAGCGACTGGTCGAGCGACGAGAGCACGTACTTCCGCGAGCCGCCGCCCTGACCGTAGGGACCAGGCCACATGTCGTAGCCGGCCTTGGTGGAGATCACCAGCTCGTCGCGGTAGGGCGCCAGGTCCTTCTCGAGGTAGCGCCCGAAGTTCTCCTCCGCGCGTCCGTAGGGCGGGCCGTAGTTGTTGGCCAGGTCGAAGTGCGTGACCCCGCGGTCGAACGCCCGGCGCAGGATCGCGCGCTGGGTGTCCTCGTCGCGGTCATCGCCGAAGTTCTGCCACAGTCCCAGCGACAGCATCGGCAGCTTGAGCCCGCTGCGGCCCGTGTAGCGGTAGGGCATCGAGTCGTAGCGGTCGTCCGCGGCGGAGTAGCTCATCGGTCCATGCAACCAGAGTCTCGACAGGCTCGACCACCGGAGGGGACGGCTCGACCACCGGAGGGGACGGCTCGACCACCGGAGGGGACGGCTCGACCACCGGAGGGGACGGCTCGAGCAACGGCGCTCAGCCGAACCGGCGGCGGTACTCCTGCGGGCTGATCCCGCGCACCTTGGTGAACTGGTGACGCAGCGTGGCGGCGGAGGCGAACCCGACCAGGTGGGCGATCCGCTCCACCGGCTGGTCACTGGCCTCGAGCAGGTGCTCGGCCCGTCGTACACGCTGGGCCGTGATCCAGCCGTGCGGGGTGGCCCCCGTCTCGTCGACGAAGCGGCGGGCGAACGTGCGCTGCGACATCGCCGACCTCTCGGCGAGCGCCTCGACGGACAGGTCGGAGTCGAGGTTCTCGAGGATCCAGGTGAGCAGCGGCGACAGCGTCTCGGCGTCGCACTCCGGCATCGGCTGCCGGATGAACTGGGCCTGGCCGCCGTCGCGGTGCGGGGGGAGCACCATCCGGCGCGCGGCGTCGGCGGCCACCTTCTGCCCGTACGCCGAGCGGAGCAGGTGGAGGGCCGCGTCGATGCCGGCCGCCGAGCCGGCTCCGGTGATCACGCGCTCGTCCTCGACGTAGAGCACCTCGGGCTTGACCTTCGCCTCGGGGAACGCCTCGGACAGCTCGTCGGTGTGCCGCCAGTGCGTGGTGCACTCGCGGCCGTTGAGCAGGCCCGCCTCGCCCAGGACGAACGAGGCCGTGCAGTGCGCGAAGACCAGCGCACCACGCTCGTGGGTCTCGCGTGCCAGCGCCACGACCGCCGGGTCGGACGACTGGAAGTCGCGGTGCGGTGAGAAGCAGACCAGGTCGGCGTCGGCCGCGGCGTCGAGCCCGTGCTCGACGAACAGGTCGTAGCCGGAGGCGCCTCGCACCCGGCCGGGGCGCGGCGTGCACACGACGAAGTCGAACACCGGGTTGTCGTCCTCGGGGTGGTAGGTCTCGGCCCACACCTCGCACATCGCACCGAGCCCGAACGGCTCGGCACCGTCCTGGACGACGACGGCCACCCGCTGCAACTGCCTCTGTTCCTGCATGTCTCCCACCTTGCACCCCCGCTGGCAGAAAATCAACTATGCATGTCATCTCTGCCACTGTTGGCAGGATCACATGCGGCGCAGAATAACTGCCATGACCACAACGACACTGGTAATGATCCTGGTCCTCGCCGCATGGACGTTCCTGCTGGTGCGGATGATCCGCAACGACGGCAGTGGCCGGTCGACCCCGACCCACCAGCCGCCCCGCTCCCACGAGCCCGACCCCTTCGAGAAGCACTACGTGTGATCCGGCCTCGGGCAGGTTCCAACCCGACACCCACGACCCGAACAGCACGAAGCCCCGGCCCGCCGAGCGGACCGGGGCTTCGCTCACCCTAACGTTGCTCGGGGAGCCCACACGTGGATCAGAAGTGGCCCATCGTGGTCGGGTCGAGCACCGAACCGATCAGGTACACGGTCGCGTTGGCGGTGTGCACGCCACCACAGATCACCGGAACCCCGTTGACCTTGAGGTTGTCGCCCTCACCGGTCACGTCGACCTCCGGGCCCGCCAGCGTCTTGTGCTTGCCGGCAACGGCGTCGGGGTCCAGCTGGCCCTGGACCACGTGGTAGGTGAGCACGGTCTGCAGCGTCTTCGCACCGGCCGGCTTGGTCAGGGTCGCGAAGTCGGAACCCATCTTCTTCTTGAGGTCGGCGAACGCGCCGTCGACCGGCGCGAACACGGTGAACTCGCCGCCGTTGAGCGCGTCGACCAGGTTGACGTCCTTGTTCAGCTGGCCGGAGGCGGCCGCCACGAGGGTCTTGAGCAGCGGGTTGTTGCTGGCGGCCGTGGCCACCTTGTCCTGTGCCATGCCGTCGACCGAGCCGGCGCCGTCCGGCACCGCCTTTGCGTAGTCGGCGCAGCCCGGGCCCACGAGGTCGGTCGTGGCGTCCATGGACGCCTCGCTCGGGGCGGCGGAGGAGCTCTCCTTGGACGGGGCGGCGGCGGTCGTGTCCTCGGTGCCACACGCGGCAACGCCCAGCAGCGCCAACGAGCAGGCAGCCGCTGCGAACACCTTGCGGGTCTTGAGCGTGGTCATGATGGTTCCTCTCTGGGTTTGTTTCCTCTGATGGGTCCGACTCGCGTCGGTGGTCACCGGACGTTCACAGTGGTGCTGTGCCAGCCGGTGGCGCCGTCGGGCCGAGGCGGGACCCGATCGGAGGTCTGGGTGTGTCCGGTCCTGTCCGTCGCGCGGACGAGGATCTTGTGCTGGCCTCTGGTGGCGTCCCAGGGGAAGACCCACTGGCGCCAGGTGTCGATCGTGTCCTCGGTGGCGAGACGGGCTTCCTGCCAGTCCCCGTCGTCGACGCGGACCTCGACCTTCGCGATGCCGCGGCGCTGGGCATAGGCGACGCCGGCGACGTTGACCGTGCCCGGCGAGACCGACGCGAACTGGCGCGGGACGTCGATCCGGCTCTGGGTCTTGATCGGCGCCTGCGCCGCCCAGCCCCGGTCGGTCCAGTACGTCGACACCTTGGAGAACTGCGTGACCTCCATGTCGACGACCCACTTGGTGGCCGACACGTAGCCGTAGAGACCGGGCACCACCATCCGGGCCGGGAATCCGTGCTCGAGCGGCAGTGGCGCGCCGTTCATGCCGACGGCGAGGAGGGCGTCCCGGTCGTCGGTCAGGGCCTGCATCGGCGTACTGATCGTCATGTCGTCCTTGCTGGTGGAGACCAGGCAGTCGGCTCCGCGCTTCACACCCGCCCGCTCGAGAAGGGCGCGCATCGGGATGCCGAGCCAGGTGGCGTTGCCGACGTACCGGTCGCCGACCTGGTTGGACACGCAGGTCAGCGTGATCCGGCGTTCGACGAGCGGCATCGCGAGGATGTCGTCGTAGGAGAGCTCGACCTCCCGGTCGACCAGGCCGTGGATCTTCAGGCGCCAGGCACCCGCATCGATCTGGGGCACCTGGAGAGCCACATCGACGCGGTAGAACGTGTCGTTGCTCGTCAGGTACGGCGTGATGCCCCTGACGTCAAGGTCAGCGCCCAGCGGCAGCGGACTCGCCTTCGTCGCGGCGGCGGGGAGCCTGACGTCCTGCCGCGAGGCGGCACCGGCCTTGCCGAAAAGGGCCGAGGTGCCGCCGGCGAGCATGGCGACGCCGAAGCTGACCAGTGCGACCTCGAGGAAGGCCCGGCGGTGGAAGCCGGTGGGCGCGTCGTGCTCGGTGGGGTCCGCGCCCCAGGTGCGGGCGAACAGCCAGAGCAGGGCGACGCTCACGACCATCGAGAGCAGCCCGGGAAGGATCGTGCCGGCGGAGAACTGGAGCCCGTTGAGGGTCTTGACCGCCGCTCCCAGGGCCACCAGGTTCAGAGCCGAAGCGAGGACCAGTCCGAGCCCCACCCGGCGGGAGGCGATGACACCCACGACCGCGCTGGCCAGGGCCATCACCACGAAGACCGACCCGAGGAGGATCGGCTTGTCGTTGGTGCCGAACCTCTCGACCGCGAAGTCCTTCAGCCATCCCGGGGTGATCCCGATGACCGCGGTGCCGAGGCCGTAGACCGGCGAGGAGTCGCTGCCGAGGAGTGCCGCCAGCAGCAGGGATGCGCCCACACCCGCGGCTGCCGCCAGGATGCCCGCAAGGGCGCCCCGGAGGTCTCTCGCCGTCGGCTTCTGCATGCACGTTCTTCGCCACGACCAGCCGATCGGCTTGGTCCGCTCTGGAAACCCTTCGCGGGAAACACCCGGAACGCCACCGAGCCCGGCCCCCTTGCGGGAGCCGGGCTCGGCCGGTGGAACGGTGGGTCAGTCGCTCACTGCTGACCGCCGGTCAGCTTCTCGCGCAGAGCCTGCAGCGCCTCGTCGGAGGCCAGCGAGCCAGCGTCGGCGGTGCCGCTCTCGGTCTCGCCCTCGGGCGCGCCGCCGGAGCTGTACGACGTGGCCTCGCCCGCCTCGACCTCGGCCTGCTTGGCCTCGGCCTGCTGCTTGACGTGGGCCTCCCAGCGCGCGTGCGCCTTGGCGTACTGGTCCTCCCAGACCTTGCGCTGGTCGTCGAAGCCCTCGAGCCACTCGCCGGTGTCGGGGTCGAAGCCCTCGGGGTAGATGTAGTTGCCCTGGTCGTCGTAGGACGCGGCCATGCCGTAGGCGGCCGGGTCGAACTGCTCCTCGTCGCCGACGACGCCCTCGTTGGCCTGCTTGAGCGACAGCGAGATGCGGCGGCGGTCCAGGTCGATGTCGATGACCTTGACCAGGATCTCGTCGCCGACCTGCACGACCTGCTCCGGGATCTCCACGTGGCGCTCGGCCAGCTCGGAGATGTGCACCAGGCCCTCGATGCCCTCGTCGACGCGCACGAACGCACCGAACGGGACGAGCTTGGTGACCTTGCCCGGGACGACCTGCCCGATCTGGTGGGTCCGGGCGAACTGACGCCACGGGTCCTCCTGCGTCGCCTTCAGCGACAGGGAGACCCGCTCACGGTCCAGGTCGACGTCGAGGACCTCGACGGTGACCTCCTGGCCGACCTCGACGACCTCGGACGG
>Ga0207648_10005042_pt1 | contig 13394 bp, 18 predicted proteins | sample KBSMisM32_FD_184310 | JGI IMG/M metagenome (GOLD analysis project Ga0207648, IMG submission 184310) | Miscanthus rhizosphere microbial communities from Kellogg Biological Station, Michigan, USA - KBS Miscanthus M3-2 (SPAdes) (version 2) | ecosystem: Host-associated > Plants > Roots >...
GCCTGGCTGTGCTTGAAGGTCTCCACGAGCGACGGCGGAATGACGCCGCGCATACGCGGCCCGTGGTCGACGATGATCGCCACCACCTTGAGGAAGGCACCGGGCGGCACCTCGCTCGTGCCCTTGATCCACGCGGCGACCACCGCGGGCGCAACCCCGAGGTATGCGGCAATAGGGATCACACCGTCCGCGATCTCGGTGGCGCGCTGGACGGCGCGCATGTGGATCCGGTTGGCCACGCGAATCAGCACCGGCCCGTTATACACCGGTTAGGCCGGCCCGCCGGACTATTTCGGTGCGCCATGCGCCAGCCGGCCCACCGCGGCGCCGTCCGCGCAAGCCTGGGCACCGACGACAATCTCGTTCCACATCCGCATCGGAGGCTCGCGTGCACCGCGCACCGGCCGGGTTGTCCGCATTTCTTTCCCGCGTGCTCGTGTCCTGCCTCGAGATCCGCGCCGTATGGTCGAGCGCCGATGCCGGCTCCTTGCTCGCCGCGGCCTCGCACCAGCTCATCGTATTCGCGGACCGGCCGACGCTGCTCAGCCTGCGCAGGAGCGAGCGGCTGCATCGCGCCGACGTCGAGCTGCTGGTGGTATTCGACGGCGACCAGTTCGAGAATGCCTGGGGGCCGCAGCGGCTGTCGGGCTCGCTCTCGCGCTGGGCGTGGCGCCAGGTGAGCGACGAGCTCGCGTACTTCGACGAGTCGAAGTGGGCCAATCCCGAAGCGGACGCCGGGACGGTGGTCCGGGTGCGCCGCCAGGCGGTCCTCATCTGGGCTGCCACCTCGCTGGAGACGCTGCACTAGGCCTTGCGCCGGGGCGTCGGGAAGCGGGTCTGCTCAGTGCGCTGTGTTACAGTGGCTGTGCAGGATTCTCAAGCAGCGGACCCTTCCCCTTCCTTGATCGTCGTGCCCGCAGGCGCGGCCCGGATTTCCCCGCGCGAACAGAGGTCGACATGCATTTCGGAAAGATGGCTTTCAAGTCGAGGCAAAGCCAGGACTGGACGCCAGAGCGCCTCGCGCGGCTCGCGACGGTGGACTTGCAGCAGCTGCGCGAGAACGCGGCGAGCCTCGGCGCCAACGCGGTGGTCGCATTGTGCGACGCCGCCCTCGAAGGGCGGCCGAAGGTGCGGGCGAAGCGCGGCGGTGCCGCCGTGGTTCCCAAGCGCGCGCGCAACTTGATCTCACGGAGCAAGGCGTTCCAGGCGCGAGGTGTCTACCTTGCGGAGCAGGACAGCAGCTGGAGCGGGGTGCGAAAGTCCGACGGTGCGGTCGTGATGAGCCTGTGGGCGCCGGCGATCGCGCGCACGAAGGGCGGCTGCAGCCAGCTTCTATGGGGCCCGAACCTCGACGGCTCGCGCCCGTGGTCCGACACGGCCGCCGGCCAGGAGCGGCGGGCGCACTGCAAGATCGCGCTTGAGCGCGGCGCCTGCGAGGGGCTGCTCGTCTACGGCGAGAACTTCGACGGCGAGCCTTGCGAGCACAATGCCCGCAGCGTGCACGGCGTCGATCCCGAGAACGTCGTGAGCTTCAAGGTCGAGCAGCGCGGCCAGGAATTCTGGGCGGTGTGGGGCGGGAAAGTGGTGGCGCAGCCGATATGAGCGCGCCGCAGCGCTTCAAGGTCGGCAAGTACGACGTCATCGCGCAGCCGGCGGCCGGCTCGGCGCACATGCTGCGCTACACCGTGATGCTGCAGGGCAGGCGCCTGGGCGCACAGCTCAGCATGCCGTGCGAGTCGGATTGCCGGTTCATGGAGGCGCCGCCTCCGGTTCCGCCGCTCAAGATCTTCAGCGTCACCTACCGCCCGGGGCGGCCACGCAAGGACGCCGTGCGGCCGCAGTCGCCGGAGGGCGACGAGCATGTCTCGCTGCCGTGGGCGATCAAGGGGCAGCGTCGCTACTAGCGCGTCGGCACGGCCCGACGTAACGATGCCTAGCCCGACGTCACACTGCGGGCCACACCACCGCGCCGGGCACGGCGACATTCAGCGGTCTCGCGAAAGCGTATAACGACGCATGCCCTGCGAAATCTTTCATGTACCGCATGCGGCGTCTTTCCGCTGGAAGTGGCGCCATCTCGCCGAAGACGGCAAAGTGAAGGACGAGTCGAAGGAGAGCTACGAGCTCTTCTACGAGTGCGTCTGCGCTGCGCGCGCCTCCGGCTACAAGCCCAAGATCAAGTGCAGTTGATCTTCGCGAGCATCGCGCCAAGCTCGTCGACCTGAACCGCCAGCCGGCGCTTGGCCGGCGTGCCGTCGAAAAAGTGCAGCTCGCGGCCGCCGTCGCGAAACCTTCCCTTGTGCGGGTCGTGGCGCACGAGCCTCGGCGGCACGGCGGGGTCCTCCGCGCATTCCCAAAGCCGGATCGCACCTGCGATCAACGCGGCCAGCGCGTTGGCATCCGCTTGCTCCTTCGAGCCGGAGGACTGCGCTCGATAGATCTTCTCCCGCAGGATGAGGATCGCCAATGGAAGCGCGAGCAGCCCGTGCGCCGAGGGCTCGGTTGGACCCACAGCGCAATCTTGAACCGAGCTTCTGCGCTCTGCAAGCCTGTCCGTAGGTAGCGTACGGCGTGCTACTCTAAAAATACGGAGAGCGAGGAGGGGGGCATGTTCAGAGCTGCGTCCATCGTCGCCTTGTGCGTCGCCGCGATGTCTTCGGCGCTTGCGCAGGGCTATCCCAACAAGCCCATCAGGCTCCTGATCGGCTATTCGCCCGGCGGCTCGGCGGAAGCGGGCGCGCGTCCGCTCGCGCGCGTCCTCGAGCCGCTTCTCGGCCAGCCGCTCGTGTTCGAGTACCGCCCCGGCAACGCCGGCGGCGTGGCGATGGAGTTCATGGCGCGCGCGCCGAACGACGGCTACACCCTCTACTACTTCGACAGCGGCCCGCTCACCGTCGCGCCGCATCTTTCGAAGGTCGGCTACAACAATCTCTCGTCGTTTACCCAGCTCGGTCACGTCTGCGGCAGCGGCAGCCTGCTCGTGGTGCACCCTTCAACACCTTTCCGCAGTGTCCAGGATGTCTTGGACCTTTCGAAAAGAGACCCCAATAAGTGGAGCTACGGCACCTCGGGCGTCGGCGGGCCGCACCATCTCTCCGGGGAATACTTCAAGAGCGTGACCGGTGCGCAGCTCCTTCATGTGCCCTACAAGGGAGGCGGCCCGGCGATGACCGACCTGATGGGCGGACAGATCCCGATGCTCTTCTCGTCGCTCGGCCCAGCGGTCGGCGCGGTGAAGAGCGGCAAGATCCGTGCGCTCGCGGTGACCTCGCTCACGCGCTCGGCGGCGTTTCCGGATGTGCCGACGATGGATGAACTGGGTTTGAAAGGCTTCGACTCGACCGCGTGGTATGGACTGCTCGGCCCCGCCGGCCTGCCGCGCGAAGCGGTCGAGCGCCTCACGCAGGCGCTCGCGAAAGCCGGAGCCGACCAGGATCTGGTCGCGCGCATCAACGCCACCGGCTGCGACACCGAGATCCTTTCCCCCGCGCAGACGGTGGAGAAGATCAAGGCCGACTACGTCAAATGGGGCCGCGTGGTGAAGGAAGCGAACATCAAGGCCGAGTAGGGCTTTCGGTCTCCGGCGTCGACGCCGCCGGGGTGATGACCATGATCGTCCAGTGCCGCTCGTCCTCGTGGCAGTACCAGTCGCCGATCGAGCGGTCGACGAAGGCGAAGATCTGGTGGTCCGAGTACGCCACGCCGTCGATGAAGGTCACGCACCCGTAGGGTCCGAAGGTCTGCGACTGGCTACCGTCGAGGCGCTCGAGCCGGATGGATGCGCGGCAATCGCACTGCAGGCGCGGGTAGCGTTCGCCGTTCACGTTCCACTCATTGTGCTCGTGCCTGGCGAGGACCGGTCCGCCCGGCTCGGCGCGAATCACTTCGCCTTCGAAGCGCAGAAGGCGGTAAGGGCCCAGGCGCTTGGCCGGGCCGGTGTGGCGCAGAAACGTCAGCTCGAGCGAGTCCGCCATCCCGGCTAACAGCAAGTTCGGTGCCGGACATTCGTTAGACTATTCAACTAAGATAAACCGATGATCGACATCTTCAACCACTTCATGCCGCGGAAGGTCTTCGACCGCGTGCGGGAGCTCGTGCCGCACCACCCGGCGATGAAGGCCTTTCCCGAGGTGCCGACGCTCTGGGACGTGGACGAGCGCCTGCGCATGATGGACGAGTTCGACGGCCTGCAGCAGGTGCTCTCGCTCGCCAACCCGCCGATCGAGCAGCTCGGCGGCCCGGAGCTCACGCCGCAGGTCGCGCGCATCGCGAACGACGGCCTCGCCGAGCTGGTGAGCCGCCATCCGCGGCGTTTCCCCGGCTTCATCGCGTCGATGCCGGCGAACAACGTCGAGGCCTGCCTCGAGGAGATCGACCGCTCGATCGGCATCCTCGGCGCGCGCGGCATCCAGCTCTTCACCAACGTGCTCGGCAAGCCGCTCTCGCTCCCCGAGTTCCGCCCGATCTTCCGCCGCATGGCCGAGCACGACCTGCCGGTGTGGATCCACCCGATCCGCGGCCCCAACAGCGCCGACTACGCCACCGAGAAGATGTCGGAGAACGAGATCTGGTTCACCTTCGGCTGGCCCTACGAAACCACCGCGTGCGTTACGCGGCTCATCTTCTCGGGGCTCTACGACGAGCTGCCTGGCCTGAAGATCATCACCCACCACTACTGCGGCATGGTTCCCTTCTATGCCGGCAAGATCCAGCTCGGCTTCGACCAGATCTTCTTCGGCACCTCGCAGAAGAACCCGCAGGCCGAGAAGGCGGGGCTGCAGCGTCCGCCGATGGACTACTACAAGATGATCTACGCCGACACCGCGCTGAACGGCGCGGTCGCCGCGACTCGCTGCGGCCACGCTTTCTTCGGCGCCGAGCACTCGGTGTTCGCCACCGACGCGCCTTTCGACGCCGAGGACGGGCGGCTCCTCATCCGCAGCACGCTCGCTGCGATCGACGCGCTCGAGATTCCGCGAGCTGAGAAGGATCTGATCCTGGGCGGGAACGCGAAGCGCTTGTTGAAATTGAATTGATGCAAACGGAAAACATCAAGGTCCGCCTCCGGGATGGGGTGATGGGCGCGCACGTCGCCTATCCCGACAAGACTCCCGCCGGCGCGATCATCGCGATCATGGAGATCTGGGGCGTGAACGACACCATGCGCCGCCACGCCCAGGAATTCGCCGAGGCCGGGTTCGTGTGCCTGGTGCCCGACCTCTTCTGGCGCCAGGAGCCCGGCGTCGAGCTCTCCGACCACAACCCCGAGCACGTGAAGAAGGCGTTCGACCTCTACTACGAGTTCGATTACGACCTGGGCGTACAGGACATGACCGATACGCTGAATTTTCTTCGCGCTCTTCCCGGAGGGAACGGCAAGGCGGGCAGTGTTGGATATTGTTTGGGTGGAAAACTGTGTTACCTCATGTGCTGCCGCACCGACATCGACTGCGCGGTCGCGTACTACGGCACGTACATCGAGCACCGCATCAAGGAAGCGAAGAACCTGCATCGCCCCTTCATGCTGCACATGGCGATGAAGGACCGCTGGGTGCAGGCGGAGGTGAACGACCTCATCGAGCGGCGCCTCTCGCCCAACCCGCTGGTGACGATCCAGAAGTATCCCGGCGCCGATCACGCGTTCGCGCGCCACGGCGGCCGGACCTACAGCAAGCCCGAAGCCGACCGTGCGCTCGCGCTGTCGGTCGATTTCTTCAGGCGCCACCTCTGATGCGCATCCTCTGGAACGAGCCGGTCCGGATGGACGACGGCATCGAGCTGCGCGCCGACGTCTACCTTCCCGAGCGCGAAGCGCGCTACCCGGTGATCCTCTCGTGCGGGCCCTACGGCAAGGGCTATGCGTTCCAGGAGAGCCATGCGCCGGCCTGGGAGGCGCTCGCAAGCGCGCACCCGGAGATCCTCGAGGGCTCGTCCAACAAGCACCAGGCGTGGGAGGTGGTCGATCCGGAGAAATGGGTGCCCGAGGGCTACGCCGTCGTGCGCGTCGATTCGCGCGGCGCGGGCGCCTCGCCCGGCTTGCTCGACCCCTGGTCGGCGTGCGAGACGCAGGACCTCTACCACTGTATCGAGTGGGCGGGCACGCAGTCGTGGTCGAACGGAAGAGTCGGCCTGAACGGCATCTCGTACTACGCGATGAACGCTTGGCAGGTGGCGTGCCTCCAGCCGCCGCACCTCGCCGCGTTCTGCGCCTGGGAGGGCTCGAGCGACCACTACCGCGAGGCGCTGCGCCACGGCGGCATCGCCTCGGGCTTCCTCCCGGGCTGGTTCCAGCGCGCCGTGGTTCGCGTGCAGCACGGCCTCGGCGAGCGCGGCCCGAAGAGCGCCGCCACCGGCGAGCCGGTGTGCGGCTACGACCGGATCTCCGACGAAGAGCTGCGCGCGAACCGGGTCGACTACGAGCGCTACATGGCCGAGCATGCGCTCGACGACGAAAGCTGCCGCGCGCGCTCGCCCGACTGGTCGAAAGTGAAGGCGCCGTTCCTCTCGGCCGCCAACTGGGGCGGGCAGGGGCTGCACACGCGCGGCAATTTCGAGGGCTTCATGCGCGCCGCCTCGCGCGAGAAGTGGCTCGAGGCGCACGGCGGCGCGCACTGGGAGAACTTCTACACGCGCGACGGCGAGCGGCTGCAGCGGCGCTTCTTCGGCCACTTCCTCAAGGGCGAGGACACCGGCTGGACGCGCCAGCCGCGCGTCGAGCTCAAGATCCGCCATCCCGGCGAGAAGTTCGTGGTGCGCCCCGAGAACGAGTGGCCGCTCGAGCGCACGCGCTGGACGCGCTTCTACCTGAATCCCGGCCGGATGAGCCTCGACCGCAGCGAGCCCGGAGTCTCAAAAAAATTGACGTATGAGACGCACGGCGAAGGACTGCTCTTCGAGCTCACGCTGCCGGAGTCGATGGAGATCACCGGCCCGGCCGCGGCGAAGCTCTGGCTCTCCTCCGATACCGCCGACGCCGACGTCTTTCTCGCTCTGCGCTTGTTCTCGCCCGACGGAGCCGAGGTGACCTTCCACGGCTCGAACGATCCGCGCACGCCGGTGGCCTTGGGCTGGCTGCGCGCCTCGCACCGCAAGCTCGACCCGCAGAAGAGCCTGCCGTACCGGCCCTGGCACACCCACGATGAGATTCAAAAGTTAGTTCCCGGTGAAGCGGTCGAGCTCGACGTCGAGATCTGGCCGACCTCGATCGTGATCCCCGCCGGCTACCGCCTCGCGCTCGCGGTGCGCGGCAAGGACTACGAGTATCCCGGCGCGCCGATCTTCGTGCCAGGGATCGGCTACCCCCAGAGCGGTGTCGGCCCGTTCGTGCACGACGACCCGCGCGACCGGCCGAAGGAAATCTTCGGCGGCTCGAACACGCTCCATTTCGAGCCCGGGCGCCAGCCTTACCTGCTTCTTCCAGTGATTCCACGTTAAGGAACCTTCATGTCCGCCTATGAACTCGCCCAGCTGAACATCGCCGTGATGAAAGAGCCGCTCGAGTCGCCGAGAATGGCCGATTTCGTGGCCAATCTCGATCGGATCAACGCGCTGGCCGAGAGCTCGCCCGGGTTCGTGTGGCGCTTCGAAACGGACGAAGGCAACGCAACCGCCTTGCGCCCGCTGGGCGAAGACGTCCTGGTCAACTTCTCGGTGTGGCGAGATGTCGAGTCCCTGAACAAGTACGTCTACAAGTCGGCCCATGCCGAGATCATGCGTCGACGCAAGGAATGGTTCGAGCGGATGCGGGAAGCGTGGGTCGTCCTGTGGTGGGTCCCGAAGGGCCATCGCCCCACCGTGTCCGAGGCGATCACCAGGCTCGAGCTGCTCCGTGCCAACGGACCGACCCAGGAGGCTTTCACGTTCAAGCGTGCCTTCCTCCCGCCGGATGCGGCGCAACCGGGCGCGCCGTTCGAGTTTGGCGATGAGTGCCCGGCCACCTGAATGAGAGTCGTAAGAGCGGTTCTACCGCTGATTCTGGTTTGTTCGGTAGGCGCCGTGGTGGCGCAGCCTTATCCGAACAAGCCCGTCCGCGTGATCGTGCCGTTCCAGGCGGGGTCGGCGCCGGACCAGGTGATCCGCGTCACCACGCAGCACATGCAGGGCACGCTCGGGCAGCCGTTCGTGATCGAGAACAAGGCGGGCGCGAACGGCAACATCGGGGTGGCCGAAGCCGCGCGGGCGGCGCCCGACGGGTACACGCTGGTGAGCGCGAACAACACGACCTTCGCCGCCAATCCGAGCCTGTACCGGAAGCTGCCGTTCGATCCGCAGAAGGACTTCACGCCGGTCGCGCGCTTCATCACCACCGGGCTCATCCTCGCGGTGCGCAGCGACTTCCAGGCGAAGAACCTGCAGGAGTTCGTCGCGCACGCCAAGGCGAATCCCGGCAAGCTCACCGCGGCGCAGGCCTCGGCAGGCATGCGTGTGTCGATCGCGATGCTGCGCTCGCTCGCCGGCATCGAGGTGCTCGAGGTGCCGTACAAGGGCCAGCCGCAGGCGCTGCAGGACGTGCTCGGCGGGCAGGTGAGCTTTACCTTCGCCGATTACGCCGTGGGCTTTCCGCAGATCAAGGCCGGCAAGATCCGCGGCCTCGGCGTGACTACGCCGAAGCGAAGCCCGGTCGCGCCCGACATTCCCACGCTCGGCGAGGGCATTCCGGGCTTCGACGTCACGGTCTGGGCCGGGATGGCGGCGCCGGCGGGCACGCCGCGCGAAGTGGTCGGAGCGCTCTGGCGCGCCGCCGAGCGAGCGCTCGCGAGTCCGGAGGTGCACCAGTCGTTGCAGGGAATCGGCTTCGGCGTCGAGCCGCTCGACCCGCAGGCGTTCGCCGCCTACATCGCGGCCGAGACCGCGCGCTGGGCGAAGATGGTGAAGGAAGCGGGCATCGAGCCGGAGTAGCAGCGCTCTCGATGAAGATCGGCACCTGGAACGTCAACGGCATCCGGGCGCGCCAGACGCAGTTCTGCGACTGGCTCTCCGGCGACGAGCGTCCCGACGTCGTGTGCCTGCAGGAGCTGAAGGCCGAGCTCGGACAGATCCCGCTCCAGTGCCAGCTCGACGACTACCACGTGTTCTGGCACGGCCTGCGCGCCTACTCCGGGGTGTCGCTGCACGTGCGCAAGGACGCGTTCGACGCGGCACCGGCGTTCAGCCATCCCGAGTTCGACATGGAGTCGCGCATCGTGCAGGCGGCGATCGGCAACCGGGTCTTCGCCTCGGTCTACGTGCCGAACGGCGGCAAGGATTACCCGGCCAAGCTCGCGTTCATGAAGAGCCTCGCGGCGTGGGCCCGGCGCGTGCACGAAGAGGGGCGCGAGCTCGTGCTCTGCGGCGACATCAACATCGCGCGCAGCGACATGGACGTGCATCCGCGCGAGCGCAAGCCCGGCATCATCGGCCAGAGCCCCGAGGAGCGCGAGCTCTTCGAGGCGCTGCTCGCCGCGGGGCTCGCCGACGTCGGCCGTGCGCTCGACCCCGACAACCCCGGGCTCTTCACCTGGTGGCCGCCATGGCGCGACATGCGCAGGCGGAACATCGGCTGGCGGCTGGACTACGTGCTCGCCTCCCAGGCCATCGCGGCGCGGGCGCAGAGCTGCAAGGTGTTAGCGGAATTCGGGACGAGCGATCACGCCCCGGTCGTTATGACGTTGTAGTGCTTTTTTCGGCCGGACCCAGCTCCTCGTAGCGGGGATCGACGGTCACGGCGTCGTAGTAGTAGGTATCTTTTGCACTGTTTCCCGGCGCCGCCTTGCGCAGCTTGGCCGGGTCGAGGTCGCACATGAAGATGGGCGTGCGCACGCCGCCCACGTCGATCCAGCCGAGGATCGCCTTGGGACGCCCTCGCACGAACACCAGCTCGGAGACTCGGCGAAACTCGAGCCTGCCGACCCGGTGACGGTGGATCACCCTCAGTCCGAGTCGGACTTTCCTGCGATTGTGCATTCTGCAGTTCGCGATGCAGGCTTCATGCCGTTAGTCTGGGACATGACTTAGTCCGCAACGAACATTGCGGCCCCTTCCGGTAGGCGCAGCGTTGTCGCAACAGCCCGTCGTCCCTACAGGCTGTACGAGAAATTTCTCCTCCTTGGCGGGCTCGCCCGACAGCTATTCTGGCCGTATGTCGACCACCCGAATCGCCTCGGCGCTCGTCGGCGCCGCCTGCGTCGCGATCGCCGCCGGCGTGGGCTACCTGCTCCACAAGGAAGCGAGGCAGCGCAGCGAGGCGCGTGCGGTCGTGACCATCGTCCAGGAAGCCACCGTCGAGCTCGAGCGCGGGCTGAAGATGCCCTCGCAGGAGGCGGTGGCGAGGGTCGAGGGGAGCCTGCGCGTGGCGCAGGGCTGGCAAGACCGGAATCTGGTGGAGGATACGGAGCCCTATCTCGTCGGCGTGCGCGAGATTTTGCGCCGGCGCGCCGACGCGAGCCTCCTCACGAAGAAGGCCGCCTCGAGCCGCGCCGCGCTCGCCGCGCACATGTCGCACGCCGGCCGCCGCGACACGCCGTGGATCCGCGCCGCGATGGACCTCAAGAAGCAGGTCGAGCGCGACCACTTCGACCTCGACGTGCAGCTCAACGCGCTCGCCAGCCTGCTCGGCAGCCTGCCGGAGGCGAACAAGCGCCTCGCGCCGCACGTGCAGGCATCGCTCCTCCTCGAGGACTCGAAGCGGCGCAACGCGCGCGACGCGGTGCTCGCCGAGGCGAAGCGCGCCCGCGACGAGCTCGACAAAGCCCGCGCGCTCCTGAACTACCTCTAGACAAGAAGCGGAAGCCGGACCGTAAGGCGGCTCCCCTGGCCGCGTCCGGCGCTCGTGGCCGAGATCGATCCGCCGTGGGCCTCGACGATCTGGCGCGCGAGCGCGAGGCCCAAGCCGAGGCCGCTCGTGGCGCGCTCGAGGCTGGTGTCGGCCTGGGTGAAGGCCTCGAACATCTTGGGCAGGAACGCGGCATCGATGCCGACGCCGTTGTCGCTCACCACGGCGAGCGCTCGCGTGTCCTCGCTCGCGAGCGTCACGCCCACCTCGCCGCCGGAAGGCGTGAACTTGGTGGCGTTGTCGAGCAGGTTCGAGAACACCTGCAGCAGGCGCGCCGCGTCGCCGCGCACCATGAGCGGGCCGGGCGCGAGCTCGTGCGTCAGGCGCAGCCGCTTCGCCTCCAGCGCGGGCGTGGCGGTCTCGATCGCCCGCGCCACCACGCGGGCGAGGTCGGTCGGCTCGAGGCGCAGCGTGATCTTGCCGTGGGTGACGCGCGACACGTCGAGGAGGTCGTTCACCATGCGCGTGAGCTGCGCGATCTGCCGCTGCATCATCTCGAGGGTCGGCGCGAAGTCCTCGCGGCGGTCCATGCCGAGGAGATGCACCGCGTTGCCGAGCGCCGCGAGCGGGTTGCGCAGCTCGTGCGAGAGCGTAGCGATGTAGCGGTCCTTGGTCTCGCTCTCGGCCTCGGCCTGCTCGCGGCGCAGGCGCGCTTCGCGAGCGTGCGCCGCCTCGAGCACCGCGTGCTCGAGGAGCTCGATCTCGCGCGTGCGCAGCCCGACCGCTTGCGGCGGCTCGTTGCGGCTCGCGGCGGCGGCGAGCGACACGATCGAGCGGCGCAGGCGCGCGGCGATCGAGAGCGCGAGCAGGAGCCCGAGCAGCACGCCGCCGACCATCAGCGTGCCGCCGACGATCCAGCCCGCGCGCACCGCGCGGTCGAGCTCGCCGCGCTCGGCGCCGACCGATGCGGTCCAGCCCGTGACCGGCGAGCGCGCGTACGAGTAGTAGAGCGCCATGCCCTCGGGCGATTCGCCCTTCGCGACGCCGGAGCTGCGCGCCTTGATCTGCTCGAGCTGCTGCGGCGGCACGCGGCGGCCGACGAACGCGTCGGCGTTCTGCCAGCGCCCGACGATGAAGCCGCGCCGGTCCCAGATCCACGCCGGGACGCCGGCGAACTGCCTGTTCTCTTGGAGGAGCCGCGTCATGACATCCGGCGAGAAGGCCGCGTTCAGCACGTAGCGGATGCGTCCGCCGCGGATGACCGGCACGTTGACGAGGAAGATGAGCCGCCCGGCGACCAGGCCGTAGACGAGATCCGAATTGGCCGGCTTCCCGGTGCGCAGCACCTCCTCCAGGGCGCTCGGGTCGCCGAGCGGCGGGCGCTCGGGGTCGGGCGGCGCCGGGTACTCGAAGGGCGTGGGCAGCGGCGCGCCCGGCGGGCGCAGCGTGTTGAAGATTTGCCTGCCCTTCTCGTCGAAGAGCGAGATGAAGAGCCCGCCGTGCTCGCCGATGACGCGCGCGGCGACCGCGTGGAACCCGCGCAGCTCGCCGCGCTCGAGGAGCGGCGATTGTGCCAGCGTCTGGAGCATCACCGCGTCGGCGAAGATCTGGCGGTCGACCGCGAGCGAAAGCGCCTGGGCGGTCTGCAGGAGGCTGCGCTCGAAGGCCTGGCGCTGCAGCACCGTCTGGCGCCAGATCAGGACCCCCGCGATGAGCATGAGCGGGATGACCGCCAGCATTACGAGGGCGACGAGGTACGACCCGAACGTGGCTTTGGTCCGCGCCACGCGCCCACCCTACGTCAATCGGTGAAAATAGGTCACCGCGGGGATCCTCCGGATGAAGCTGTGGAAAAAGCTGTGGCTGCTCTTTGCCGTGATCTGGGTGATCGTGGCGGCGCTCAACGTCGGCTCGATCCTCGCCTTCGGCGACGAGGTCGAGCCGCAGAAGGCGCTGTGGCCGGCGCTCTTCGGCGTCCTCGTCCCCGCCGCGGTCTACTGCGTGGGCTGGGTGTGGGAACGCCTTACCAAGAACTGACTCTGATCAAATCGGGGTCAGACCCCGATTCTTCTTGGTTCTCGAATCTTGGGGTCTGACCCCGATTTTCTGAAAGGATCTTCCATGGACCGCATCAAGCCCCTCTTCACCGCGACCGCAACCGCCACCGGCGGACGTAACGGACATACCGAAGCCAGCGACGGCACCGTCAAGGCCGATCTCTCGGTGCCGAAGGAAATGGGCGGGCCGGGCAAGCCCGGCACCGCCACGCCCGAGCACCTCTTCGCCGCGGGCTACGCGGCCTGCTTCGGCGGCGCGCTCGACTACGTCGCCAAGCAGAAGAAGCGCGACGCGACGAAGGCGAAGATCACCTGCGCCGTGTCGATCGGCCCGCGCGACGGCGGCGGCTTCGGCATTGCGGTGAAGCTGCGCGTCGAGGACAAGTCGCTGCCGCAATCCGACCTCGCCGCCTTCGCCAAGCAAGCGCACGAGCAGATCTGCCCGTACTCCCACGCCACGCGCAACAACGTCGACGTGCAGCTCGAGGTCGTCGGAGACTAAATCGGGGTCTGACCCCAATTGGGAAGAATCGGGGTCAGGGTGATGTAAACGCGTGGAGGCAACACCTTTGATTGAATTATGTCAG
>Ga0207648_10005043_pt1 | contig 13392 bp, 9 predicted proteins | sample KBSMisM32_FD_184310 | JGI IMG/M metagenome (GOLD analysis project Ga0207648, IMG submission 184310) | Miscanthus rhizosphere microbial communities from Kellogg Biological Station, Michigan, USA - KBS Miscanthus M3-2 (SPAdes) (version 2) | ecosystem: Host-associated > Plants > Roots > Rhizosphere...
GGCATCTGCATGCGCGATCAATTCATCGGCGCGTTGAGCATGATCGGGAAACACCGCGACGCCGAGACTTGTCGTCAGGCGCACAGTTTGTCCCTCAAATTGAAATTTGAGCAGAGCAATCGAGCGTACGATGCGCTCGGCAAGCACACGCAGGATATTGTCCGTCGCATCCGGCACCAGCACCGCAAACTCATCGCCGCCCAACCGGCTCATGATTTCATTGCGGCGGACCTGGCTCGATACATCACCTGCCACGCGTATCAGCGTCGCATCGCCTGCACGGTGGCCAAACGTATCGTTGATGTATTTGAATTCGTCGAGATCAAAGTAAAGCAGCGCAAGCCGCGTCCGGCTCCGCTCGGCATCGGCGATCATGCGCGCCAGCTCCTCGTTGAAGCGATGCCGGTTGTATAGACCGGTTAACGAGTCGCGCTCGGCAAGGTAAATCAGTTGCTCGGCTGTCTGGCGCTCCAGGGTGACGTCTTCGAATATCCAGATATGCCCGACCGCATCGCCGTTTGCCGCCTCGACCGGATAACACTGCTGCGTGAATAGACGGCCATCGGCCATCTGAATCTCATAGGCGCCTGGTACTTCCCGGCCGCTGCGTAAGGTGAACAGATGCGGTAACTGCTCTTCGGGGCGTGCCAGTACGGTTGCCGACTTCTCGAGTGCGCGCAGCGGGTCTTCGCCCAGCAGTTTCTCACGCGGTGGAATCTGCCACAGCCGGTTGAAAGCGGGATTCGTATACACCACACGGTTATCGGTGTTGACGAACAATATGCCGAATTCCATTGCGGACAGCAGCGCGGATAGTCGTGCATGCTCGTCCTGGGCGCGCTTGAGGTAATCCTGCTGCACCGATTGCGCTTCGCGCAATTCAACGACGGTGGTAGCGAGCCGCTGCTCCGCTTCGCGGCGCTCGCCAACGTCGCGGATGCTGATTCGTATACCCAGATAGTCCTGGCTCTTGCTATAAATCGGACGCCAGTCCGCCGCTCCCCACAGCAGAGTGCCGTCCTTACGCCGCGCACGAAATTCGAAATCCTGCCCTGCATTGCCGCGCAGCGCCTGACGGATTTGGCGGATAGTGCGCGCGACGTCGGCGGGATCGACGAGCCCGGCCGGAAAATTGTCCATGGCCAGACATTCTTCCGGCGTATAGCCAAAAGTGTCCAGCACTCGCGGGTTAATCCATATCAATCTACCCTCGGTGCCGATCCATAGTTCGACGTCATACGAATAGTCGGCGATCGCATGAAACTTTGCCTCGCTTTCAGCAAGTGCTTCGATGCGATCGCGCAATGCGCCCGCCATCATGTTGAAGCTCGCGGTGAGTTTGCCGACTTCGTCATCGCTGACCACGGGCAACTGCACGCTGAAATCGCCTGCCGCTACACGCTCGCTCGCGCGTGTAAGTTGACGCAGGTTACGCGTGAGCCAATAACTAATGAGCGCGATCAGCAGCGCCGATACGGCGAGCGCCAAACTGCCTGTTATAACTGCTTCGCGGATCAACTGCTGGCGGGCACTTTGAATGAAAGCGGTGGCGACACCCAGGCGCAGACTGCCGAGCGATTCGCCGTCTGCCTGAATCGCGACTTCGGTATCGAAGCGGCCGCGGCGAATGCTTTCATCATCGTGCAGCAGCAGACCGAGCGGAGGCAGCGGCGTGTCTGCGCTCCAGCCATTGCGCGCTATCGGATGCCCGGACCGGTCGAACAGAACCAGATAGGTAATGCCGTTGTCGCTGCGCAACGACGATAATACTGAATCTATTGCTTTCGCATCACCGTGCTTGAGCGGCTCGGCGAGCGCGCCCACGAAAAGCTTTTTCTCCTCGTCGAGCCGCAGCAGAGCGCGCTCAACGAGCTTCGCGTTCATCAGATTGACACTCTGCAAGGTCAATCCTGCTAGCATCAGCGCCTGCACCAGGATCGCTGCGAAGAACAGCTTTACCGGCAGCGAACCGATATTCGGAAAGCCCAAATGACGTGATCGTTTCCGGCTACGCGACGCGAAGCCGGCAGCGCTTGTCGGTTCTTGTGGCATTGCCCTCCCTGGCGTCGCTGCAGGCCTCAAAAGTTACGCAAGCTATAGGCGCTTTATGAGCACTTGCGAGCGACGCTGATAATTGTACAGGTCCTGCCGGCGACGCGGTAATTCAGCAACTGATGCAGGATTGTAGCCACGCTCGATGAACCAGTGCGCCGTGCGGGTCGTAAGCGCGAATAAGCGCTTCAACTTCTGCTGCTTGGCGCGCGTTTCGATTGCATGCAGCAGACGCTCGCCCGCGCCGGCACGCCGGTGATCGGGATGTACTGCGAGACCTGCGAGTTCCGCCATTCCTGATTCGTACGGGTAAAGGGCGGCGCAACCGACGATGACTCCGTCGTGCTCCAGCACATAAAACCGGTCAATCTCCATCTCAAGCAAATCGCGCCCGCGCTTAACGAGGATACCTTCGGCCTCCAGCGGCTCGATCAGCCGCAAGATGCCGCCAATGTCGTCAATGCGCGCCTGGCGCAATTTTTCAAGCGGGTCCTGGGTCACCATCGTGCCGACGCCACGATACGTGAACAGTTCCAGAAGCAACGCACCATCCGCGTGGCGTGAGATCAGATGACAGCGCTTCACGCCCGCACGACATGCATTTACGGCACGCGGTAGATACAGCGCGACGTCTCCCGACACCGTTCCGGATCGCGCCAACAGCTTGTCAGCCTGGCTGCAGGTCAGGTCGTGTTTCAGTTCGGCGCGCTTGCCGGTGGTTACACCGGCCGACTCCATGAAGAAGATCAATTTCTCCGCCGATAAGGCAATTGCTGCGGCTGCTGCGAGGTCTTCGAGCGCGAGATTAAAGATCTCACCAGTCGGCGAGTAGCCAACCGGTGACAGAAGAACAAGCTCGTTATGGTCGAGCCGGTCATTGATGCCGACCACATCGATCTTACGCACCTCTCCGGTATGCAAAAGATCTATTCCATTGAGCACGCCGATCGGCTTTGCGGTGACGAAATTGCCGCTCGCGACACGGATGTCGGAGCCCGCCATCGGCGAGTTAGGCAGTCCCATAGACAGCAGCGCTTCGATCTCGACACGCATGCGCCCGCTCGCCTCTTTTGCGCAGGAAAGAGCCACATCGTCGGTGACTCGCAGACCTTGCACGAAGCTCGTCGGGTGTTTGAGTTGCTGCAAACGCGTTTCAATCTGCGGCCGCATGCCGTGCACGAGAACCAGTTTGACGCCGAGACTCGCGAGTAGATTGATGTCATGAATGAGCGCGAGGAATTTCCCGTCGGCAACCACCTCTCCCCCGAATGCAACAACGAAGGTGCGGCCGCCGAACGCGTGTATATAAGGCGCTGCGGCGCGAAACCACTTAACGAAGTCTGCCGAGACGGAAGATGCCATGCGTAGGCGCGTATGCGTCTGTAATGGGAACGCATGTTATGCGAGATGACCGGTGAAGGAAAGCGCAATTCAACATGCAGACGCATTAAATCTGCGCATGCACCGCGAGATGTAATCGCATCAACACGCGCGTAGCAGAAAGCGTCGGGCTTGCTACTTGCAAGCTAGAAGTCGCCCCACAACGTGTTGATCGCCGCGAGTGCCGTCAGCGCGGCGGTTTCCGTGCGCAGCACGCGCGGCCCGAGCCGGACCGCTATAAAGCCGCGTGATATCGCCGCTTCTTGTTCGACGTCTGTGAGTCCGCCTTCCGGACCGGCCAGCAGCGTCACCGTTGCAGGACGCGCCAGATCAGCGAGGCGCATCGGCGCGCCGGGCGACAGCAATACACGCAACTCATCGCCGCCAGACTGGCTCAGCGTCGCAAGCCAGTTCATAAGCGCGTCGGGCGGGACAATATCTGGAACAACATTACGGCCGCATTGCTCGCACGCGGAGATGATCACCTGTTCCCAATGGGCCATACGTTTGACGGTGCGACTTTCGTCTAGCCGGACGATACTGCGCTCGCTATAGAGCGGCCGAACCGCGCAGATGCCGAGCTCGACCGCCTTCTGCAATGTGATATCCATGCGTTCACCGCTCGATATCGCCTGGGCGAGCACGCATTCGATTGGGCTCTCGCGGTCGGCGACTACCGCGTCGGTGAGCTTCACGCTTACGCCGGTTTTGTCGATACGAACGATGCAGGCAGAGAACTCTGTGCCCTCGTTGAATACCGTGACAACGTCACCGCAGCGCCCGCGCAAGACATGCAACAGGTGATGCGCAGCAGCGGGGGGAACGGAGATAACGGCGCCGACGGACCGGGCGTCCGGCGCATGAATGCGGGTGTATTGAGAAACAGCGCGCCGCATGGAGCGATTATGCCATAGCGTATTTACGCCTTTAACCACACGTCCAATGGGACTAAAATCGCCGTTTTTCGCAGCGGCCTCCCGGCCCAAGCGCTCGGCTTGAAAATAATTATTCTCGGTGCAGGGCAAGTGGGCAGCTCCGTAGCGGCAAGTCTGTGCTCGGAAGCGAACGACATTACTATCGTTGATACCGACGCCGCGCGGCTCAAGACGCTGCAGGATCGCCTCGATCTGCGCACCGTCGTCGGTAACGCCGCACACCCGTCCGTATTGACGAACGCCGGTGCTGCGGACGCCGATCTGGTATTTGCTGTCACGCGCAGCGATGAAACCAACCTTGTCGCATGCAAGCTCGCGGCTAAGCTCTTCAATACGCCAACGCGCATCGCGCGCATACGCGCAAGTGATTACCTCGCGCATCCGGAGATCTTCACGGACGATGGATTCGGCGTCGATGACGCTATCTGTCCGGAACAGATCATCAGTGATTACATTGTCAAGTTGATCCAGTTCCCCGAAGCACTTCAAGTGCTGGAATTCGCGGGCGGCAAAGTCGGGCTGGTAGCGGTACGTGCTTTCACGGGCGGCCCCATGGTTGGCCACCAACTCCACGAAATCCGCAGTCATATGCCTAACATCGAGACACGGGTCGCAGCCATCTTCCGGCAGGATGCGCCGATAATTCCGCGCGGACGAACGGTAATAGAGGACGGGGATGAGGTCTTCTTCATTGCTGCCGCGGAAAATATCCGCGGTGTCATGCGAGAGCTCCGGCGCATGGACAAACCGATCCGGCGGGTGATGCTCGGGGGAGGCGGCAATATAGGACAGCGGCTCGCCAAGGCGCTCGAAAATCAGTATACCGTTAAGCTCATTGAATTTAATCGCGCACATGCCGAACGGCTCGCCGCGGAGCTCAACCATGCGTTAGTACTGGCCGGCGACGTCACCGACGAAGAGCTGCTCGAGACCGAGAACGTGGGCGACATGGACGTTTACTGCGCCGTCACCAACGATGATGAGAACAACATCATGTCGTCACTGCTGGCAAAGCGCATGGGCGCGCGCAAAGTGATAGCGCTTATCAATCGTGCGGCGTATGTAAACCTCTTACAAGCGGGCCAGATCGACATTGCGATTTCACCGGCACAAGCGGTCATCGGCACGCTGCTCGCGCGCGTCAGGCGCGGCGATTGCGTTGCCGTACACAGCCTCCGCCGTGGCGCTGCCGAAGCGCTTGAACTGATTGCACACGGAGACTATCAATCGTCACAAGTTGTCGGTCGCCGCGTCGAGGAGATTAACCTACCCGAAGGCGCGACGATCGGAGCGATCGTGCGCACTACCGAGCGGTCGAAAGCGGGCCGCGTGACGCGACGCGCCGCCGCGAGCAGCGACGCAAGGGTCATCATTGCGCATCACGATACGATAATCGAGCCCGATGACCATGTGATTGTCTTCGTTGTAGAAAAGGCCACGGTCTCCAAGGTCGAAAAGCTTTTTCAGGTCGGCGTCGGATTCGTGTGAGCGGAACACCGGCGCTTTTGCGATGCTAGCTCCGGCCGTCCTGCGCATTGCCCCCGTCCTCAACGTTTTCAGCACCATCGTCATGGTGTTTGCTCTGACGATGATTGCACCACTGATCATCGCATTCATACATAACGACACCGCGGTTTTCACGTACAGCAAGTCAGTTGGCATCACGTTTGCGGCCGGCGTTCTAATGCGGCTCACAACCCTGCATCGCAAACGCGAGCTGCAAAGCCGGGACGGATTCCTGCTGGTATTCCTGGTGTGGACGATCCTTCCCGCGTTCGCAACGCTACCGCTCCTGTTCCACATTCAAGAACTGACCTTTACCGACGCGTATTTTGAAACGGTCTCGGGCATTACGACGACCGGTTCCACAGTACTTGATCACATAGACGAGCTTCCGAAATCGATCAACTTCTGGCGCTGCGAGCTGGTATGGCTGGGCGGCATGGGACTCATTGTGCTGGCGGTCGCTATTCTGCCGCTCCTTGGCGTCGGGGGCATGCAGCTCTACAAGGCGGAAACGCCTGGCCCGATGAAGGACTCGAAACTCACGCCACGTATAACGGAAACAGCGAAGGGTCTTTGGCTGGTTTACGCTGGAATTACCGTTGCCTGCATCTGCACGTACCGAGCGGCGGGCATGAGCTGGTTCGACGCCATCACTCACGCGTTCTCGACGATGGGCCTCGGCGGATTCTCCACGCATGACGCCAGCTATGCGTTTTTCGATTCGCCATTGATTGAAGCGGTAAGCATAGTATTCATGCTCATTGCAGGCGTGAATTTCGCTACCCACTTCCAGGCTTTTCGTCAGCGCAGTGCACGGCCGTACCGCTTCGACCCGGAAGCGCGCCCGTTCTTGCTGGTTACACTAGGAAGTTGCCTGATGATTGCCTGCTATCTCTGGCTGCAGGGCGTGTACCCCGACTTCATCACCGCTTTGCGTTTCGCGAGTTTCAATACGGTCTCGATCGCGACAACCACCGGCTATGCCAATACCGACTACAACCTGTGGCCTTTGTTTGCGCCGTTGTGGATGCTGTTCCTGTGCTGCTTCGCGTCGAGCTCAGGCTCAACCGGCGGCGGCATAAAAATGATCCGCGCACTGCTGCTGGTGCGACAGGGTCTGCGCGAACTCGTGAAGTTGGTCCATCCAAGCGCGCAAGTACCAGTGAAGCTTGGCGGCGCCGTGGTGCCGAACCAGATTGTGTTTGCCGTGCTGGCTTTCATGTCGATGTATGGTGCGTGCGTCATCACGATGACGTTCATGCTCGTGGCGACGGGCCTCGATCTCGTCAGTGCGTCTTCAGCGATTATCGCCAGCATTAACAATACGGGCCCCGGGTTAAATAAGGTGGGGCCGGCCACGACCTATGCAGTGCTCGATGATTTTCAGACTTGGGTATGCACGATCGCGATGCTCCTCGGCCGACTGGAACTGTTCGCATTGCTGGTAATTTTTACGCCGGCGTTCTGGCGCCGTTAGCTGAGCTTCGTGCCGTGCCTGCAGCCCGCCTGTACAGGTCAAGCGTAATCGCGCGCGCACTGGCGTGATCGACGACGGGCTGAGGATAGTCGACGCCGATACGAATTCGCGCTTTTGCCTGCTCTTCAGCATCCATGCGCCACGGCGCATGGATGTATCTATCTCCGCAAGCCGAGAGCTCGGGCACATAGGTGCGAATAAATTCTCCACGCGGGTCAAACTTCTGCGACTGGGTGACAGGATTGAAGATCCGAAAATACGGCTGGGCGTCGCAACCGGTCGACGCCGCCCATTGCCAGCCGCCATTGTTTGCGGCGAGATCGAAATCGATCAGGTTATCGGCGAAGTACTTTTCGCCGCGCCGCCAGTCAATGTGCAAGTCCTTGACGAGGAACGACGCGGTCACCATTCGCAGGCGATTATGCATATAACCGGTAGAGTTGAGCTGACGCATGGCGGCATCGACCAGCGGATACCCGGTGCGCGCCTCACACCACGCGGCGAACCGACTGTCGTCACCGGGAAATACCAAGGACTCATACTCTCTGCGGAAAGCATGTCCGGTGACGCGAGGGTGATGATGCAAAATCATGAAATAGAAGTCGCGCCATATCAGCTCCGAGAGCCAAACCGCCGCGCCACGATTTGCCGCCTGCCACGCTTCGCGCACCAGCATGCGCACCGGAATGGTTCCGAACCGTAAGTGAACCGACAAGTACGATGGCCCTTTCAGCGCAGGGTAGTCACGCCGCTCATGGTATCGATCGATGCGCTCCCTGAAGTCGGCAAAAAGCTGGTCCGCTCCTGACATGCCCGTTTTGATTCCGATGGCGGCGACGTTCGTTGGCTTGAATCCAAGTTGAGCGAGCGTCGGCACCGGTCCAGTCGCGGAGCGGGCAAGGCGATCGAGATATTGTTCGACTCCGTAAGACTCCATGGCATGACCGTCAAGCCGTTTTAGCCAGGCATTCTTGTATGGCGTGAAGACGCTGAACGGCCGGCCGTCTTGTGTCAGCACCTCATCCTTCTCGAAGATAACCTGATCCTTGCACGTGACAAACTCGATGCCGGCGGCGGTCAGCGTTTTGCGTACGCTGCCATCCCGCTCGACGGCTGAGGGCTCATAGTCGTGATTTGCGAATACTGCATTCGCCTTTAGGCCGCCGGCCAACTCGGGTACTGCGGACCGCGCATCGGCGTGCAACACATAAAGTCCGCCGCCGTTATTTGCGAGCGCCTTTTGTAGTTCGATCACGCTCGAGTGGATAAAGTGCACGCGGCAGTCATGCCGCTGCGGCAACCGATCGAGGATTGCGCGGTCAAACACGAAGACGCAGAACACGCGGCGGCTATTTTGTAATGCCGAGAACAGTGCCGCATGGTCGTAGCAGCGCAGGTCGCGTCTAAACCATACCAGCGAGATTTCGTATCGCACGGATATTTCCCACGAGTCTGCCGGATTAATCGATTGTGAAGCGACCGTGCCGCGTTTACAATAGCGCCGATTTGCCAGGCACCAGGTAGGCGTATCTGATCGAGGCAGGCGCAACTAGATATACGAAAATGCAATCGGTGAATCTTACGCACCACTTCCTGATCGCCATGCCTGCCATGGCGGACCCGCATTTCTCCAAGACTCTTACTTATATCTGCGAGCACAATGACCAGGGCGCGCTTGGTCTCGTCGTCAACCGGCCGAGCGAGATGACGCTTGCCAAGTTGCTCGAACAAGTCAGCATCCCCGTTTCAACCGGCGACTGCGATCGCATTGCAGTCCATTACGGCGGACCGGTGCAAACAGATCGCGGCTTCGTGCTGCACGGCCCCGTCGGTAACTGGCAATCCACTCTGTCAATCAGCTCAGAGATCGGGCTCACCACATCTAAGGACATCCTGCAGGCGGTTGCACGCGGCGAAGGGCCTCGCCAGATGCTCGTCACGTTAGGTTACGCCGGTTGGGCGCCCGGACAACTCGAGCATGAGCTTGCTCAGAACGCGTGGCTCACGGTTGCTGCGCGTGATGACGTGATCTTCGACTTGCCACCGACAGAGCGTCTGCCGGCGGCGATGGAAATGCTCGGGGTGGACTACGCGACCTTGTCAGAAAATGCCGGGCATGCGTAGCGGAATAAGGCCCGCGTCTTGAACGCGGCCGCCGCTCATCGCGTGACTACTGACAGCGTTGCCCATCCCCCACCCGTTTCTCACGGTACCAGCGGCGCCGTACTCGCGTTCGACTTCGGCGAACAGCGCATAGGCGTCGCCGTCGGCCATACGGCTGTGGGCATTGCTCATCCGCTGACGACCTTGCACGCGCCCGACAAGAAGACTCGCTATACCGCAATCGCCGCCCTCATCGCTGAATGGCGACCGGCGCTGCTCGTGGTTGGTCTGCCATTGCACCTCGATGGAAGCGAGCATGAGTTGTCGCGCCTCGCACGTAAATTCGCCCGCGAGCTGGGGGGCCGGTTTTCCTTGCCGGTCGAATTAGTCGATGAGCGTCTTACCTCGGTCGCGGCGGAGACGACGCTGCTTGAAGCCGGCGTAGCGAGCTACAAACGCAAGCCGCTGCTCGACCAGGTCGCCGCTCAACATATACTGCAGGCTTACCTTGATGAACGGTCGCGTCGCGCACGCATGGGAAACGCGCACCAATGAGCGTGCGCGCCCTGCCGGATGCCGAAGCGCTGCTCACTTCGCTCGTGCAGCAGATGCGTCCCCACGTGTCGCCGATGACCGGATTGATCGGTATTGTGACCGGCGGCGCATGGCTTGCAGAACGACTGCACGCCGCGCTCGGGTTGAAGGTTCCCTTTGGCACGCTCGACGTTTCTTTTTACCGCGACGACTTTCAGCATAAGGGATTGAAGCGCAAAGTCGCGCCATCCGATATTCCGTTCGAGGTCGACGCATGCGATCTCATACTGATCGATGATGTGCTCTACACCGGCCGCACGATCCGCGCAGCGATGAACGAGCTTTTCGATTACGGCCGCCCCTCGCGGATTCGTCTCGCATCGCTGGTCGACCGTGGCGGACGCGAACTTCCGATCGCCGCTCAGTTCGTCGGGGCAAATATCGAGCTCGCAAAAGGAGAGAGCATCGAACTCACGCGAGATGCGCAAGGCCGTTTGGCGCTGATGCTGACCAGAGAATGATCATCCGGACCGGGGCGCATGTTTCTCTCCAGTAACCCGCAGCTCAATAAGAATGGCGAGCTCCATCATCTGTTGTCGATTGAAGGCCTGCCCGCGGACCTGTTGCGTCAGATTCTGGACACCGCCGAATCGTTTGTCGGTGTTACCCAGCGCGAAGTGAAGAAAGTGCCTCTGCTGCGCGGCAAGGCAATTTTCAATCTTTTTTTCGAGCCATCGACGCGCACCCGCACGACTTTCGAGATTGCCGCCAAGCGTTTGTCGGCGGATGTCATCAATCTTGCGATTAATGTGTCGTCGCAAAGCAAAGGCGAGTCAGTACTCGATACCGTCGCCAATCTGGCGGCCATGCAGGCGGACATGTTTATTGTCCGCCATAGCCAGAGCGGGGCGCCGCATCTCATCGCCCGCCACGTCAACGAGGAAATCCACGTCATCAACGCCGGCGACGGGCGCCACGCGCATCCGACGCAGGGTTTACTCGATGTATTCACCATTCGCCATTACAAGCAGGACTTCACCAAGTTGCGCGTGGCGATAGTCGGCGATGTCTTGCACTCGCGGGTCGCGCGCTCGCAGATACACGCGTTGAGGACGCTTGGCGTGCCCGAGCTGCGCGTGATTGGACCCAAGACGCTATTGCCATCCAATGTCGATAATCTCGGCGTGCACGTCTACCATGACATGGCAAAAGGCCTCAAAGATATCGACGTCGTGATGATGCTGCGCCTGCAGAACGAACGTATGCAGGGCTCGTTTCTGCCTTCACCGCAGGAGTTTTTCAAGTTCTACGGCCTTACGATGGAGAAGCTTGCGCTCGCACGACCGGATGCGATCGTGCTTCATCCCGGACCGATGAACCGTGGAGTCGAGATCGATTCCGTCGTTGCGGACGGCAATCAATCGGTGATCCTGCCGCAGGTCACTTTCGGCATCGCGATCCGCATGGCGGTGATGAGCATACTCGCCGGAAATTAGGCCGCATGAAAATTCACATCAAGAATGGGCGGTTCGTCGATCCCGCAGCAGGTGTGGATGCGCAGCGCGATGTATTCGTTGCGGCTGGCAAGATCGTGGGCATTGGATCGCCGCCGAATGGTTACACCGCGAATCGCACGATCGACGCCAGCGGACTAATCGTATGTCCGGGGCTCGTGGATCTTGCCGTGCGCCTGCGGGAGCCAGGCTTCGAATACATGGCCACGCTGGACTCGGAAATGGCAGCCGCCGCCGCGGGTGGTGTAACGAGCCTCGCCTGCCCGCCCGATACGGATCCTCCGCTCGACGAGCCGGGCCTCGTTGAGATGCTCAAGTTTCGCGCGAAAAACTTGAACCAGGCACACATCTATCCGGTAGGCGCTCTCACCATCGCACTCAAGGGCACTCACCTCACCGAGATGATCGAGCTCACGAATGCCGGCTGCGTTGGTTTTTCCAACGCCGATGCACCACTCACCGATACGCAACTACTGTTACGTGCGCTGCAGTACGCCGCTACTTTTGATTTCCCGGTGTGGTTGCGGCCGCAGGATGCGGCGCTCGCGCGCGGCGGCGTCGCGCATGACGGCGAGGTCGCAACGCGCCTCGGTCTCGCGGCGATTCCCGTTTGTGCTGAGACAGTGGCCTTGTCGACCATCCTTCTGCTCGCTCGCGAAACAGGCGCGCGCATTCACTTCTGCAGAATGTCGAGCGCCGAAGGCATAGAGATGGTGCGAGTCGCAAAGCGCCAGGGGCTGAAGGTGACTTGCGATGTGGGCATTCATCATGCGCATTTATCCGAGATGGATATCGGATACTTCGATCCAAACTGTAACCTGACGCCGCCGCTGCGCAGCCAACGTGACCGCGATGCCTTGAACGCCGCACTGGTGGACGGCACAGCGGACGCGCTGTGCTCCGATCACACGCCGGTTGATGACGACGCTAAGCAATTGCCGTTTGGTGAAGCCGAAACCGGCGCCACCGGTGTTGAGTTATTGTTACCGTTGACACTCAAGTGGATGCAGGGCTGCAAACTGTCACTGGCGACGGCTCTTGCGCGCATCACATCACAACCGGCGCGCGTGCTCGGTATCAATGCCGGCACGATCGTTCACGCCGGCAGCGCGGATATCTGTGTCTTCGATCCAGAGCGATATTGGAAGATAGAGCCCTTAGCACTCAAAAGCCAGGGCAAGAACACTCCGTTCACCGGAATGGAGCTCAAAGGCAAAGTACGATACACGCTGGTCGAAGGCCAGATCGTCTACGAAGCGAATTAGTTTCACGTCCGGCGTCGGTCTTGAAGATTGGCCCTCCGGCGCCCATCTAACAAAAATGCCCACCATCAGAGTAGCCCTATGAATCCATTGCTCGACTTGTCCGGGTTGCCCCGGTTCGAAGCGTTTAAGCCGGAGTACGTAACGCCCGCCATCGATGAGCTGCTACAAGCCAACCGGGCAATTCTCGAAACACTTGCGTCTGCTGAGACAGCGCCGGACTGGGACAATTTCGTCGCTCCGCTTGAGGATGCAAGTGAGCGGCTCAACCGCGCCTGGGGACAGGTTAATCACCTGAATGCGGTGATGAACAGTCCGGAACTGCGTGAGGTGTATAACGCAAATCTGCCGAAGGTGACGCAATACTATACGGAGCTCGGACAAAACCAGCGTCTGTTCGAAAAGTTCAAGCAGTTGAAAGCGTCAACGCAGTTTGCACGTCTCAGCCGGGAGCAGCGCGCGATCGTAGAGCACGAGCTGCGCGACTTTCGTCTTGGCGGGGCGGAATTGGCTGCCGATAAGAAACAGCGTTTCACCGAAATTCGCGAGAAGCTGTCGGCGCTCGCATCGCGTTTTTCAGACAACGTGCTCGACGCCACGAACGCATTTGCCCATTACGTCGAAACTTC
>Ga0207648_10005046_pt1 | contig 13391 bp, 9 predicted proteins | sample KBSMisM32_FD_184310 | JGI IMG/M metagenome (GOLD analysis project Ga0207648, IMG submission 184310) | Miscanthus rhizosphere microbial communities from Kellogg Biological Station, Michigan, USA - KBS Miscanthus M3-2 (SPAdes) (version 2) | ecosystem: Host-associated > Plants > Roots > Rhizosphere...
AAATCGCCGAAGGCGGCTGGCTGCCGCTGGCGGTGGCGGGCGCCACCTTCGTGGTGATGGACACCTGGCGGATCGGCCGCCGGATTCATTTGGACGCGATGCGCGACAATGCGCTGGCGCTGGACTTGTTCCTGGAGCGCGCCGACAAGTTCAGCCAGCGCATCGCCGGCACCGCGGTGTTCCTCAGCCCCCGGCTGGATTCGGTCCCCAATGCCCTGCTGCATAGCCTCAAGCACTACAAAGTGCTGCACGAGCGCGTGGTGTTGTGCAATCTGACCGTCGCCGACACGCCTTATGTCTCCAAAGGAAAGCGAGTCACGGTGGAAAAGCTGGGCAAAGGCTTCTTTGCCGTACGCATTTCCTACGGCTTTTTCGAGAGCGCCGATATCCCCGGAGCCTTGGCGCTGGCCCGCGCCCAAGGCCTGGCGTTGGAGCCGGAGTCCACCACCTATTTCCTGGGGCGCGAAACACTGGTAGCGGGAGAAAAGCCCAGCATGAAGAGATGGCGGGTGGGGTTGTATATGTGGCTGGCGTCGAACGCGCTCAGTCCAACGCGATTCTACCAGCTACCGCCCGGCCGTGTTGTGGAGTTGGGAACGCAGGTTTCGATTTAGCACTCGGTGTCATTCCCGGCCGAGCGAAGCGGCAGCTTCGCGAGGGGAAGGGAACCCAGGTGGAAAGACCTGGCTCGATCAATCCACCTGGGTCCCCTTCCCTCGCACTCGCAATCGCTCGTGCTCGCCGGGGATGACAAGTTGGGTTAGTCCAATGCGTAGACCAACGCCTTCAAATATGCCGACTCCGGCAACATCGGATGCACCGGATGGTCCGGGCCGGCGCCCGCCTGGCGGATGATCGCGCCGGCGCGGCCCGCACGAGCCAGCCCTTGCGCGCACTCCTGGGCAAAGCGCTCGGGCGCGATGTTGTGGGAGCAAGACGCCGCCATCAAATAGCCGCCCGGCGCGGTGACGTCGGCGGCCAGACGCGCCAGCTTGCGATAGGCCTTTGCCCCGGGCTCCAAATCTTTCTTGGATTTCACAAAGGGCGGCGGATCCGCCAGCACCAGGTCGAAGCGCTCGCCCGCCGCCTTCAGCCGTTCCAACTCCTCGAACACATCGGCCTTCACCGCCTTGACGGTCACGGCATTGGCGCGCGCGCTTTCTTCCGCCAAAGCCAGTGCGGGCGCCGACGAATCCAAGCACACGACTTCTTTGGCGCCCGCCTTGGCGGCCAGGATGCCGAAGCCGCCGGTGTAGGAATAGGCGTCCAGCACCGTCTTACCCTTGGCGAGGGCGGCCATGAAGACACGATTGTCGCGCTGATCGTAATACCAGCCGGTCTTCTGGCCTTCGGTGAGGTCGGCGAGATAGCGCGCGCCATTTTCCTCGACCGCGATGCGGCGCCCCTCGCCTTTCAAATTGCGCACATAAGGTTCTAAGCCTTCCAACGCGCGGGACGGCGCGTCATTGCGCAGGACAATGGTTTTGGGCGCGACGACCTCGTCCAGCGCTTCGGCAATCGCTCCGAGCTGCCGTTCCATGCCCGCCGTTCCGGTCTGCAAGGTCATTGTATCGCCGAAGCGGTCGATCACCAGGCCCGGCAGGCCATCGCCTTCGGCATGACAGAGGCGATAGAAGGGCCTGTCGTACAAAGCCTGGCGCAAGGACAAAGCCCGTTTAAAGCGCTGGGCGAAATAGCCCGCATCAATGGCGGCGTCGCATTCGGGTGCCAAAAGCCGGACCGCAATCAAGCTTTTGGGATTGAAGTAGCCCGTACCGAAGGCCCGCCCATCCTCGCCGCGCACATTGACCACCGTGCCGGGCGCAAGCGCCTTGGCCGCCTGGTCCATGCGGATCTCATTGGAGAAAATCCAGGGCGAACCCTCGCGGGCGCGCGCCCGCTGCCCTTTCGGGACAATGATGGTCTTACGGGACATGCTGGTGTTTAGCGCCCTCTTGCATGCGCGTCCATGGCGTCCTTAGATGCGCCTAAGACCATCCTAGGAGAGCAACATGGCCGTCGACGGCAAGTGGGAAATCGTCATCAATTCGCCCATGGGCGCGCAGAAAGCCGTGCTGGATTTTGCCACCAACGGCAACAGCCTGACGGGAACGCAGACGGCGCCACAGGGTTCGGGGCCGCTGGAAAACGGCAAAGTCGATGGCGATAACCTAAGTTGGTCGGCCAAGATCACCAACCCTCTGCCTCTGACTTTGGATTTTGCCGGAACGGTGGACGGCGACAAACTGTCCGGCAGCGTCAAGGCAGGGTCCTTCGGCTCCTTCCCCTTCTCGGGCAGCCGCAGCGCCTGATATGCCGCACCGTCCCGACTAGGGGCCTATGCTAAAAAAGGCAGCCGCAAATCGCGGCTGCCTTTTGCTTTTGGGAGCTGGACTTGAAGATCCACCGCGAGGGCTATCCGTTCATAGCGCTGTTTGCCGCGGTCAATCTTCTCGCCTTCCTGCTTTCGCCTTGGCTGGGATGGCTGTTGCTGCCCGTCACCATCTGGTGCATCGCTTTTTTTCGCGATCCCGAACGCAAGACTCCGCAAGAGCCGGGCCTGATCATTTGTCCCGCTGACGGCAAATTGTTGCCGGTGGTGGAGGCGGTGCCGCCGGTCGAACTGGGCTTGGGAGACATGCCGCGGCCGCGCCTATCGGTCTTCATGAACGTGTTCAACGTGCATGTGAACCGCAACCCCGTCGCCGGCCATGTGGTCGGCCTCGCTTACCGGCCCGGCAAGTTCTTCAATGCCAGTTTCGACAAGGCCAGCATCCATAATGAGCGCATGTCCATCCGGCTGAGGCCCGAAGGCGAAAGCGGCGAGGCAAAAGACCTGGCGGTGGTGCAGATCGCGGGCCTGGTGGCGCGGCGGATCGTTTGCGATTTGGCGCAAGGAGAGGGGGTGCGAAGGGGAACGAGATTTGGCATTATCCGCTTCGGCAGCCGGGTCGATGTCTACCTGCCGCCGCGCACCGAAATCCTGGTGTCGCCCGGAATCACCACAAAGGCCGGCGAAACCGTGCTGGCCCGTTTCACGTAAGGGGACCGATGCAGGAGCCGGAGCGAATTTCCCGCCGTAAGCGCGCCCGCCAGATCGTCGCGGCGCGGCTGGAGCGGCTGGAAGATCTCAGCATCGGCAAGCTGGTGCCTTCCACACTGACCCTGCTGGCCCTTTGCTGCGGCGTCACCGCCGTCCGGTTCGGCATGGCGGACGATTGGACCACCGCGGTTACCTTCGTCATCTTCGCCATGATCCTGGACATGCTGGACGGACGTGCGGCGCGGATGCTTGGTGCCGACAGCCGCTTCGGCGCCCAGCTCGATAGTCTGGCCGACCTGGTCAGTTTCGGCGTCGCGCCCAGCATCATCATGTACATGTGGAGTTTGAAGACCATGGGCAATGCCGGCTGGGTCGCCGCCCTGATCTTCTGCGCCTGCGGCGCCATCCGGCTCGCCCGCTTCAATGTCGAAAGCGTGCGCGATGAAGGCGCCACCAAGGGCAATCCTTATTTCACCGGCCTGCCGACACCGGCAGCCGCCTGCATGATGCTTTTGCCTCTGTTGATCTCATTCCAGTGGAACGACCCCTTGGTGCGCCAGCCCTGGGTATCGGGAATTGTGATCGCCGTCACTTCCGTGCTCATGGTCAGCAGGCTGCCCACTCCCTCGATCAAATATATGAAATTGCAGCGCCAGCACCGGGTCCTGGCGGGGGTGTGTTTCCTGGCATTGGCCGCGCTCCTGATTGCCTGGCCCTGGGCCACCATGACTATCGGCCTGTTGATCTATGTGGCCTCCATCCCCTTCGCCATTTTCGCGCATCATCCCCGCTATGCGGAGCGAACCAGCGCCTGAACCTGATGTGAAATGTCTGTTTCATTTTGAAACAGGGAGGCTGCGAACCCTAGGCGCAAGCCGCCCTTAAGTTTTGCCGTGCAAGGTGGGTTCCGGTCGACCCCATGAACTCGCACAGCCCCAGTTGGATTACCGATCTGCACGCGGATGAGGAGTGCGAAAAGCGCACCGAGCTCGCATTGCTGCGTGGCGTGGTGGAATCCATCACGTCCAACCGCCTGGTGGTGCCGATTTTCGGCCTTGCCGTGTGCGCCATGTTTTCCCAAGGGGTGCCATTCAAATTTCTGGCCGGGTGGTACATCCAGGTTTTGATCGGCATCCTGCCGCAGATCATTGTGCTCAGCCTAATTCCGGCAGGAAGCCTGAGCGGCGAAGCCTTGCGCAGATGGTCGATTCGCGTCGCCCTCGCCAATCTATTTGTGATCGCAAGCTGGTCGACACTGGGCGTGTGGCTCTGGCTTCCGGGCGACACCAATTCCAACCACATCATGATCGAATTGCTGCTGGCCGCCACCTTTGCGGCCCATGCGGCGATCACAGGCGGCTGTGAGGCAATCGCGCGTCCGGCTTTGGGACTTTACCTGCTGGTGTTGGTCGCCGTGCCGCTGCAAGGCGTTTTCGTGCCGGAGACCTTCACGCGCAGCGCCTTGATGGTGGCGGTAGCCCCACTCTATGTCGGCTTCGTCGCGCTTATCAGCAAGCGCAACCGCAAGCGCGCCCGCGCCGCCATCATGCTGGCGCAGGAACGCGATACGTTGATGGCCGAGCTGGTGATGGCCAAGTTGGAATCCGACCGCGGCCGCGAACAGGCCGAGGCCGCCAACCGCGCCAAGTCGCAATTCCTGGCCAATATGAGCCACGAATTGCGCACGCCCTTGAACGCGATCCTGGGCTTCTCGGAAATCATCTCCAGCAAAATCTTCGCCAAGGATGACGAGCGCACCGTCGAATATGCCAGCTTGATTCATTCCTCGGGCAAGCATCTTCTGGCGCTGATCAATGACATTCTCGACCTCGCAAAGATCGAGGCCGGCCGTTGGCAGCTGCAGGAAGCCGAATTGAACCTGCACGCCATCGCCGCCGACAGCCTGCAGCAGATTACGTGGCGGGCGCAGAACGACAATATCATCCTGGAAAATGCCGTGGATCCGGCATTGGATGGGATCTTTGCCGACGAGCGCTCGATCAAGCAGATCCTGCTCAACCTCTTGTCCAATGCCGTGAAATTCACGCCGGAAAACGGCACGGTGAAGGTGTTCGCGCGGCGCCATGCCGATGGCGGCATGATTTTGGGTGTCAGCGACACCGGCATCGGCATCGCCGCCGAGGACCAAGCCAAGGTGTTCGACAGTTTCGGCCAGGGCAAACATGACGTCGCCATCGTCGACAAAGGTACAGGGTTGGGGCTGACCATCGTCAAAGGCCTGGCGGAAGCGCATGGCGGCACGGTGCGCCTGGAAAGCCAGGTGGGCGTGGGCACGACGGTCACCTTGCGTCTGCCTGCGGCGCGGGTACTCAGCCGCGAAATGAAGAAGGCGCACGCCGCTGCGTGACAGAAGTTATGTTCCCGTCTTGCGCATGGCGGCTTCCCGCACCAGCATCAGGACATGGACAAAGCTCAGCTTGTCGATCACGCGCGGTGACAGCAGAAACGGATAGAGATCCGTCAGGCCCATGCTGCGATTGAGATTGTTGGTGGCGAATTCCACCGGAAGCCACGCCTCGATCAACTTGTCCATGTCGGCCGCGTAGGGATCGAAATCGACCGCCGCCGCCAGCCGGCCCTTGGCGCGCCGAGGCTTCACCTTCAGTCCAAAAGCGGCTGCGGTTTCCAGCGTGTCGACGATATGGAGATAGTGCGCCCAGGTTTCGGCGAAGTCCTCCCATGGATGGGAGGCGGCGTAGATGCTGATGAAATCGTTCTGCCAGTTCGCCGGCGGGCCATCCTTATAGTGTTTGTTGAGCGCTTCGCCGTAATCCTGTTCCTCGTCGCCGAACAGCGCGCGGCATCCTTCCAGCATCACTGCGTCCCGGGCGACCAGCCGGTCCCAGAAATAATGCCCGATCTCATGACGGAAGTGCCCCAGCAGGGTGCGATAAGGTTCGCCCATGGCGGTGCGAACTTTTTCCCGCGTGGCATCATCGGCTTCCTTTAATGCCAGGGTGATCAGCCCGTTATTGTGGCCCGTCATGACGCCCACTTCATGGGTCTGGGGCGGATCGGCCAAAAAGTCGAAGGCCAAGCCGCGCTCGGGATCGTCGGTGCGGTCTTCCAGCGGCAGATTGAGGCGCAGCAGCGAGTAGAACAGCCGGTGCTTGGCGGTCTCTATCTTACGCCAGAGCAGATCGTTGCCCGGCACCGCCGGGTCCGGGACTGTCCGGTTGTGGCGGCAGGCGCGGCAAAAGCCGCCCTCATCGTCGGCGTCCACCAGCCAATTGCACATGCCGGCGTCATAGTTGTTGCAGAATTTGTAGCGCTTGTGGGGCGCCGCCAAGGCCCGCCAGCCGCCGGCTTCCCCCGCCGGCTCCAAGGCGGAAATTTCATTTATATCAGTGACATAGCCAAGGGCCCGGCCACAATTGCCGCAGCGGACATTCTCGAAATAGAGAAGCTGACCGCAGCCCTGGCAACTAAACAGCTTCATGGCGGAATCATCCCCTGCCTCCTTTTCGGAAACGCAAGCATTTTAGGGACGTTCCTCGCAAAGCGGGGCTGCGGCGCGACAGCTTGTAGCCGCGCCTTCGCAGTTGCGGCATAGTTGGACTTCCGATGAGCATTCAAGCTGCCCTTCGCCACGTCACGCGCTACCGCTACGACCGGCCGATCGCGCTGGGGGCACAAACCATCCGGCTCCGTCCCGCCCCCCATGCGCGCGCCAAAGTGTCGGCCTATGCCCTGAAAATCGAACCCGAGGGGTATTTTCTCAACTGGCAGCAGGACCCCCAGTCCAACTGGCTGGCGCGGGTGGTGTTTCCCGAAAAGGTCGATCACTTCACCGTCACCGTCGAGCTGACGGCCGAGATGGCGGTGATCAATCCGTTCGATTTTTTCTTGGAGCCCAGCGCCGAAAAATATCCCTTTATCTATTCCGAGGAATTGAAGGCCGAACTCAAACCCTATCTCGAAGCCGAGCCGGGCGGGCGGGCCTTTGACCGCTATCTCGCCGCCATTCCGCGCGACACCAGGCAAACCACCTCTTTCATCTTCGACCTGAACGCGCGGCTGGCCCGCGATATTCGCTACCTGATCCGCATGGAGCCCGGAATCCAAACCCCGGAAGAGACGCTGTGCCAGGGATCAGGATCTTGCCGCGACAGCGCCTGGCTGCTGGTGCAACTGCTCAGGCATATGGGTTTGGCGGCGCGCTTTGCCAGCGGCTATCTGATTCAATTGAAGCCCGATGTGAAATCCCTGGATGGGCCTTCCGGTCCGGCGCAGGACTTCACCGATCTGCATGCCTGGTGCGAAGTTTATCTCCCGGGCGCCGGCTGGGTGGGGTTGGACGCCACCTCCGGCCTGTTCGCCGGCGAGGGCCATATTCCGCTGGCTTGCACGGCCAATCCGACCCAGGCGGCGGCGATTTCGGGTGCCGTCGAACCGGCGGAAGTCTTGTTCGACTTCGATATGGCGGTCACCCGCATCAAGGAACCGCCGCGTGTCACCAAGCCCTACAGCGAAGAACAGTGGGCCGACATCGAAAAGCTGGGCGATTGCGTGGACAAAGTCCTGCAGAACCATGATGTGCGCCTCACCATGGGGGGCGAGCCGACCTTTGTTTCCATCGACGATCGCTCGGGTGCGGAATGGCACACCGCAGCGAGCGGTCCCACCAAGCGGGCACTGGCGGACACCCTGATCCGGCGTTTGCGCGAGCGGTTCGCGCCGGGCGGCTTGCTGCATTACGGGCAGGGCAAATGGTATCCCGGCGAATCCCTGCCGCGCTGGGCCTTCTCGCTGTTCTGGCGAGCCGACGGCGTGCCGCTGTGGAAAAGCGGAGGCCGGATTGCCGCCGAGCACACGAATTACCAGCCCAGCCTTGCCGACGCCAAGTCGCTGATCGAGAGGATCGCGCAGAAACTGGAATTGGAAGCGTCTTACATTATTCCCGCCTTCGAGGACTTCTGGCATCACCTGGCCCAGGAACGTCAACTGGCCCACAATGTCGATCCGCGCGACTCCAAGCTGGAGGATCCTGAACTGCGCGCCCGTCTGGCGCGGGTGTTCGAACGCGGCCTCAGCCAAGAGGTGGGCTATGTCCTGCCGGTGGAAAAAGACCCCCGGCGCTGGCTGAGCGAGCACTGGACCACGCGCAGCGGCCACTTGTTCCTGATCCCGGGCGACTCCACCATCGGCTTTCGCCTGCCGCTGAATTCGCTTCCGCATGTGCCGCCGCAGGCACGCAGCTTCGTGCCGCCGCCGGATCCCTTTGCGCCGTTGCCGCCGCTGGAACCGCCGAACACGAGCGGCCAAGACTACAGACGCGGCAACGGCCATGCGGACATGCCGGCGGAAGGCCCTTACCGCGCTGTCAATCGCGCGATTACCGAACTTGTCGGCCAGCCGGCGGTGCGCACCGCGCTGACGGTGGAACCGCGCGGCGGCCGGCTATGCGTGTTCATGCCGCCTTTGGAAACCGCCGGCGACTATCTCGCTTTGCTGTCGGTGGTGGAGGACGCCGCCGAGCAATTGAATGCTGCCGTGCATGTCGAAGGCTATCCGCCGCCTTTCGATCCCCGCATCCATGTCATCAAGGTGACACCCGATCCGGGTGTGATCGAGGTCAATATCCATCCGGCTCGCAATTGGCGCGAGCAGGTCGAAATCACCCGCGCCTTGTATGAAGAAGCCCATGCCTGCCGCCTTTCGACGGAAAAATTCATGCTGGACGGTCGCCATACCGGCACCGGCGGCGGCAATCACATTGTCGTGGGCGCGGCCAATCCGCCCGACAGCCCGTTCCTGCGCCGTCCCGATATGCTGAAAAGCATTCTGGCCTATTGGCAGAATCATCCCAGCCTGTCGTACCTGTTCTCCGGAATGTTCATCGGCCCCACCAGCCAGGCGCCGCGCTTGGACGAAGCCCGCCACGACTCGCTCTATGAGCTGGAAATCGCTTTCGATGAAATTCCATCGCGCGCAGCCGCCAATATTCCGCCCTGGCTGGTCGACCGCATTTTCCGCAATCTTCTGGCCGATACCACCGGCAATACCCATCGCACCGAAATCTGCATCGACAAGCTTTATTCTCCTGACGGGCCGGGCGGCCGGCTGGGGCTGGTGGAGTTTCGCAATTTCGAGATGCCGCCCCATGCCGAGATGAGCCTGGCGCAGTCGCTGTTGCTGCGCGCCTTGATCGCGCGTTTCTGGCGCGAACCCTATCAGTCCAATCTGGTGCGCTGGGGCACCGGCCTTCACGACCGTTTCATGCTGCCGCATTTTGTCTGGAGGGATTTCGCCGACGTCATCGCAGACATGAATGCCCATGGCTTTGCCTTTGAGCAGGAATGGTTCAGGCCGCATTGGGAATTCCGCTTTCCCAAGATCGGCGCCGTGCAATACGAGGGCGTCGGCCTGGAATTGCGCAGCGCGTTGGAGCCTTGGAATGTGATGGCCGAGGAAGGCGCGCCGGGCGGCACGGTGCGGTTTGTCGATTCCTCGGTGGAACGGCTGGAGGTGAAGCTGACCGGCCTGACCGAAGGCCGCCATCGGGCGCTGGCGAATGGGCGGACCTTGCCGCTGCGCGCCACCGCGCAAGGCGAGGCGGTCGCAGGGCTACGATTCAAGGCCTGGCAGCCGGCGCATGGGTTGCATCCCACCATTCCCGCCCACGGCCCCTTGGTGATCGAAGTGTGGGACAGCTGGCGCAAACGCTCCATCGGCGGCTGCAGCTATCACGTCGCCCATCCCGGGGGGCGCAATTTCGAGGTCTTTCCCATCAATGCCAATGAGGCGGAAGGCCGGCGGCTGGCGCGCTTCGAGCCGCTCGGCTTCACCGGCGGCGTGTTCGAGGCGGCACGGGAGGAAACAAATCCCGATTTCCCCTATACTCTGGACCTGCGCAGAGGGGTCTAAGATCGTCAGTGTCGGAAGCCGCAGAATCGCCCATCCGCTTTGACGAGCTGCGCGACCCCGAGGGCGCGATCCGGCCGCATTGGCGCACCTTCGCCAATACGCTTTCGCAGCTGACGCCGGAAGAGTTCAATCGCCGGCAACAGGCGGCGCGGGCCACCGTCCAGGACAATGGCGTCACCTACAATGTCTATGACGATCGCGGCGGCAAAGCCCGGCCCTGGCAGCTGGACATCGTGCCCTTCATTTTGTCACCCGCCGATTGGGAGGCGATCGAACGGGCGGTGATCCAGCGCGCCGTGCTGGCCGATCAATTGTTGCGCGACATCTATGGACCGCAACGTTTGATCCGCGATGGCATGCTGCCGGCCCATTTGGTCACCGGTCATCTGCAGTTCCTGCGCCCGTTATGCGGCACCAGGCCGGTGCATGATGTGCATGTCCATCTTTACACCGCCGATCTGGCGCGCGGCCCCGACGGGGGCTGGAAGGTGATGGCCAGCCGCGCCGACGCGCCCGGCGGCCTTGGCTATGCCCTGGAGAACCGGCTGGTGGTGTCGCAGACCTTTCCCGAAAGCTTCGGGGATATGCGGGTGGCGCGGCTGGCGGCATTTTTCAATGCCTATAAGGAAAGCATTCTGAATCTGGGCTCCTCGCGCCGCGACCGCGCCGTGCTGCTGACACCGGGCCCCTATAACGAAGCCTATTTCGAGCATGTCTACATTTCCCATTATCTCGGCCTCACTTTGGTGCAGGGCGACGACCTGGCGGTGCGCGACGGCGAAGTGTTCCTGAAGACCCTGACTGGTCTGGAACGGGTCTCCGCCATTTTCCGCCGGGTGGATTCCGATTTCTGCGATCCGCTGGAATTTCGCGGCGACAGCGCGTTGGGCGTGCCGGGCCTGGTGGAAGCGGTGCGGGCGGGCGGCGTGGTCCTGGCCAATGCGCTGGGCGGCGGCGTCATCGAATCTCCCGCCATGGACGCCTACCTGCCCAATGTCTGCCGTGCACTGTTGGACGAAGACCTGAAGATCCCCGACATCGCCACCATCTGGTGCGGCACCGAATGGGGCCGCAAGGAGGCTTTGGGCCGGCTCGACCAATCCATTGTGCGCGATGCCTTTGATGCGCGCCCGCTTTTCTCGCGCCGCTCCAGCGCCAAGCTGGGGTCCGACTTGAGCGCGGTAGAACGCGAGCAGGCCATCGCCCGGCTCAAGCGGCGCGGCGAGACCATGGTGTTGCAGGAGATTTCGCCGCTGGGCGTGGCGCCCGTGTTCGAGCGGGGAGCGTTCGGCGCCCGACCCGTTTCCTTGCGCGTCTTCGCCGCCTGGACGCCCAATGGCTGGATGGTGATGCCGGGCGGGCTGACCCGCGTCGCCGCCGACGACACTATGGGCGCTTTGTCGATGCAATCGGGCGCCTCCAGCAAGGATGCCTGGGTGCTCTCGACCAGCCCGGTGGACCCCTTCAGCCTGTTGGGCGGCGGCGGTCGCACCCTGGAAATTAAGCGCATGGGCGAATCCGCGCCCAGCCGCGCCATGGACAATCTGTTCTGGCTGGGCCGCTATGCCGAGCGCACCGAAAGCTTTGTCCGCATCCTGCGCGCGGTGACCGTGCGCATCAGCGACGAGCCGGCCGGCGCCCTGGAAGTGGCGCGCAAGCTCTTGATTCCCTATAGCCATGCCAGCGATTCCCCCATCGAGGAAATCGCCGATGAAGAAGCGCTGGCGCGCGAATTGCAGCTTTTGATCTATAGTCCGCGTCATTCCCGAGGGCTGCAAAGACTGCTGTCGAAAGTCGAGCAGACCGCCTGGTCGGTGCGCGACCGGCTGTCGCTGGACACCTGGCGCACCATTCACGCTCTGACCACCGGCACCGATTCCCCGCCGCTGGATGCACCCTTGGAAGCCGCCGCCGCGCGCTTCTATCTGGACGCCCTGGTGCGGCGGGCGGCGGCGCTATCCGGCCTGGCGGCCGAAAACATGACCCGAGGCCCCAATTGGCTGTTCACGGATTTGGGCCGCAGGCTCGAGCGCGCCCATCATCTTGCCTGGCTGGTGCGCCAGACGGTGGCCAATCCCGACGACCGGGAAACCGAACATATGCGCATTTTGCTGGAGATCGCGGACAGCGCCATGACCTATCGCTCGCGCTATCTCAACGTCTTCCAGCTGGTGCCCTTTGTGGACCTGTTGCTGCTGGACGAAAACAATCCCCGCTCCTGTGCCTTCCAGCTGGCGGCGATCGAAAGCCATTTGCGGGAACTGCCCCGTATCACCCTGGCCCAGCGCAGCGACGTGCCGCGCACGGTGGCGCATGAGATGCGCAGCGCGACCGCCAATGCCAATCCGGCGCGGCTGGCCTTTTGCGAGCATGGCGCGCGGCCGGGCCTGATCGAGCTGACAGACGCCATCACCTTCAGCGCCGTGGAATTGTCGGACGCGATTGCCGATGCCTATTTCCAGCATGCCACCCGCAGCCGCACCGGCAGCGGCGCCTTTGTGGAGGCATGAATGGAATATTTCGTCCGCCACCGCACCACCTATCGCTATCTGCAGGACGTCTCCCATTCCTGGCATTTGGCGCATTTGCGGCCGCGTGCCACGCCTTATCAGTCGGTGCAGGAAAGCAGCGTCACTCTGAGTCTCGAACCCGCCAGCCGCGTGGTGCGCGAGGATTATTTCCACAATGAATGCGAATGGTTCTCCATCGACCGCCCGCACACAAATCTGGAGATCTTGGCGGAAAGCCGGGTGACGGTGGACAGTCAACCCGAGCGCATCTCGCGCGATAGTCTTGCTTGGGAAGAATTGCGCACCCGGCTGGAGAATCCGCAAGACGATGAGGAGCGCGACGTGGTGCAGTATCTGTTCGATTCCCCCATGATCCCGTCTCATGGCGAGATCGCCGCTTATGGCGCGCACAGCTTTCCGCCGGGGCGCCCGGTGCTGGCGGGGGCGATGGAGCTGATGAACCGCATCCACAAGGACTTCCGCTACGACACCACCGTTACCGACGTAACCACTCCGCTGGAGAAAGTGTTCGAGATCAGGGCCGGAGTCTGCCAAGACCTGGCGCATGTGGCCATTGCCGCCATGCGGGCCAATGGCCTGCCGGCGCGCTATATCTCCGGCTATCTCCTGACCCGGCCCCCGCCCGGCCGGCCCAGGCTGTTGGGTTCGGACGCCAGCCATGCCTGGTTCTCGGTCTGGGCGCCGCCTTTCGGCTGGGTCGATCTCGACCCCACCAATGACCTGCTGGTGGGCGGCCACCATGTCACCGCCTGTTGGGGCCGCGATTACAGCGATGTGGCGCCCGTGGCCGGGATCATCCTGGGCGGCCATGACCATGTGGTGGAAGTGGGGGTTGATGTGATTCCTTTTGAGAAGAGCAAGCTGGGACCGGATTAAATCGACTGCGTTGCGTTGCGACGAGGCGATCCGCCAGGAGCCGCGCGAAGAGC
>Ga0207648_10005051_pt1 | contig 13381 bp, 10 predicted proteins | sample KBSMisM32_FD_184310 | JGI IMG/M metagenome (GOLD analysis project Ga0207648, IMG submission 184310) | Miscanthus rhizosphere microbial communities from Kellogg Biological Station, Michigan, USA - KBS Miscanthus M3-2 (SPAdes) (version 2) | ecosystem: Host-associated > Plants > Roots >...
CGCGTGCAAGCCGTGGGGTTTTTTATCGCCATTGATGGCGGCCTCTCTCGGCCATCCATGGCCTTCGAGGCACTCGGGCTCCTGCCCATCGTGTATGCCGAAAATGCAGGGGCAATTTTCGGCGCGCAAGCGACGGCGCCCGCCTTGACCGAACGAACCGGCACGGCTGAATGCATGGCGCTTCGGCCGTACTCTGCCTAGAATCCGGCCTTCGTGCTTTTCGACCGGAGTTCTGATGCGCCTTCCCGTCTTGACCCTTGCAGCTTCGTTGCTCGCCGCCTGCAACCAGCAACAACCGCCGCAAACCGCAACTCCGGCCGCCAGCACCGCGCCAGCCGCTACGCCCGCCCCACCGCCCGCCCCTGCAATCACTCCGACCGCCGACGGCCACTTTTCGCCCGACATCACGATCGCGGACTTCGCCGCGCACGTCGAGCGCCTGGCCTCGGATGAATACGAGGGCCGCAAGCCCGGCACGATCGGCGAGCGGATGACGACGACCTACCTGGTCGACCAGTTCCAGCGCATGGGCCTGAAGCCCGGCAACAAGGGCAGCTACCTGCAGGGTGTGCCGATGGTCGAGGTCGCGCTGGCCGAGGGCGACAAGGTCGCGCTCGACGTCGCCGAAGGCGGCAATGTGGAAAAATTCAACTTCCGCGCCGACACGATCGTGTTTTCGCCGCAGGGCAAACCGCAGATCGAGGTCAAGGACAGCGACATCGTCTACGCCGGCTATGGCGTCGTCGCGCCGGAATACCAGTGGAACGACTACGCGGGACTCGACGTCAAGGGCAAGACCGTCGTCGTACTGATCAACGATCCGGGCTGGGGCAATCACGACGCAACGCTGTTCAAGGGCGACGCGATGACCTACTACGGGCGCTGGACCTACAAGCTCGAGGAAGCCGCGCGCCACGGCGCGGCCGCCTGCCTGATCGTGCACGAAACCGCAGGCGCAGCCTATCCGTGGGAAGTCGTCGTGAACAGCTGGAGCGGTCCGCAGTTCTACCTGCCGGCGAGCGAGGACTCCGATCCGCGCGTGCAGGTCGCCGGCTGGATCACGACCGAAGCGGCGCAGCGTCTGTTCGGCAAGGCCGGCGCCGATTTCGACGCGCTGAAGAAAACCGCCGACGTGCGCGGCTTCAAGCCGACCGCGCTTGCAGCCAAGCTGTCGACGACGCTGCACAGCCAGATCCGCAACACCAGTTCGGACAACGTCGTCGCCCTGCTGCCGGGCAGCCAGCGGCCGGACGAGACGATCGTCTATTCCGCGCACTGGGATCATTTCGGCAAGAACCCGGCGATCAAGGGCGACAACGTCTTCCACGGCGCGGTCGACAACGGCACCGGCCTGGCCGCGCTGCTCGAACTGGCCGATGCGTTCGCGCACCAGGATCCGAAGCCGCAGCGTTCGATCCTGTTCCTCGCGCCGACATTGGAAGAGGCCGGCCTGATCGGCTCGCGTTACTACGCGATGCATCCGTCGATCCCGATGACGAAGACGGTCGCCGAGATCAACATGGACATGTTCATCCCGTACGGCCGCACGCACGACATGTCGATCGTCGGCTTCGGCGAGTCGCAGATGGACGATTACCTCAAGGAAATCCTCGCGCCCGCGGGCCGTACGATCACCGCCGACGGCGAATCGGCGAAAGGCTATTTCTTTCGCTCCGACCAGATCAACTTCGCGCGCAAGGGCGTGCCGGTGCTGTACGTGCACAGCGGACTGGACAAGCTCGAAGGCGGGAAGCCGGCCGGACTGGCCGCCAGCGAGGACTACACGAAGAACCGTTATCACAAGCCGGCCGATCGTTACGACCCGCATTGGGATCTGTCCGGCGTGATCGAAGACGTGCAGGCGCTGTACGCCGTCGGCAAGCGCCTCGCGGATGAATCGACGTTCCCGCAATGGGCTGCGGACAGCGAGTTCAAGTTGGCGCGTGATACGGCGGCAAAGGCGCCAGCAAAGTAGGCCCGCGCATCAGGCGCTTTTCAGCTGCATTCTTTCGGCGGCGGCGCTCTACGCAACCGCGCGCGGGCGCAGCAGCAATGCGAGCATCTCGTTGGTGTCGACCGGCTTGAGCAGGTGATGATCGAATCCGGCCGCGCTGACGCGCAGGCGGTCATCGGGCTGTCCCCAACCGGTCAGGGCGATCAGCAGCATTCGCGCGTGCGCGGGATCCTTGCGCAGATGGCGGGCGAGGTCGCAGCCGTCCATGCCCGGCATGCCGATGTCGAGAATACCGACGGCTGGCTGCGCGTCCGCTGCCAGCGCGATGGCCTGCTCGGCGCTGTACGCGACCGACGTGCGCGCGCCCATGCTGCGCAACAGTGCCGCAAGACTGTCGGCGGCCTCGTGGTTGTCGTCGACGACGAGGATGTCCTCCGCCGGCAGCGCGTCGGCGGTCGTTGCGGACGAATGAGTGCCGATAGCATCGTCGGCCGTGGCCAGCGGCAAGGTGACGACGACTTCGGAACCTTCGCCTGGTCCGCCGCTGTACGCGCTTACCGCGCCGCCATGCAGTTCGACGAGGCTCTTGACCAGGGTCAGGCCGATGCCGAGGCCGCCTTGGGCAACACGCGCCGCGTCGGTGACCTGGACGAACATGTCGAAGATCGCGGCCAGCATGTCGGCCGGAATGCCGATGCCGTTGTCGCGCACGCCGATCCGGGCGAAGCCGTCGGCCCGGTCGATGGTGACGGTGACATGGCCCCCGGCCTGGGTATACTTTGCGGCATTGTTGAGCAGGTTCGAGAAGATCTGCGTCAGGCGCACGCGGTCGCCGCGCACGCTCAGGCTTTCGCCGGGCAGGACCAGTTCCAGGCGATGCCGCGCTGCGGTCAGCGACGGGCGGCTGAGCTCCACCGCGTCGGCCACGACGCGCTCCAGCGGCAACACCTCGAGCTTGAGCTCGATCTTCCCGCGCGTGATGCGCGAGACTTCCATGAGGTCGTCGATCAGCCTAACCATGTGCTGGACCTGGCGCTCCATCATCTGGTAGTGCGGCCGGGCCTCGTCGGCACTGAGGCTCTTGCGCTGCAACAGGGACAACGCCGTGCTCAGCGGGGCAAGCGGATTGCGCAACTCGTGGGCCAGCGTCGCCAGGAATACAGTCTTGCGCTGATCGGCCTGGCGCAAACCCTCCAGGACGCCGCGCAACTCGTACTGGCGGGCGCGGGCCCGCAGCGCCGTGCGCACCGAACTGATCAGCGAGAAAATCCGGATCGGGCGTTCGATGACGGTGAAGTTCCCCGACATCTGCATGGCATCGATGATGGCCATCGAATCGGCGCCCGGGCGCGCAAGAATCAGCACCGGCAGATCGGACCACGGCGATTGCCTGTGCAGGATAGCTGCCACCCGGCGGAAGGCGGGATCGGCGAATGCTTCCTCGGCGACCAGCAACGCTCCCGCGCCGCGTTCGATTTCCTGGGCAAGTTCCTCGACCGATGTGCAAGCGTGCGCGACGACGCCCGCGCGTTCGAGCACGGTCTTGGCCAGAGCGGCATCCTTGCCGGTCACCGTTCGCAGCAGCACGCGCTGCGAATAGGAAACCGGCGTTTCCCCGATCACGGCTTCCTGCTGTCCCGCTCGTCGAGCGCGATCGGGACGCCGGTCAGGATTCCGCGGAACTGCCGTAGCGGCGGCCCAACATGAATTCCCGTCTCGCTGAGCGTGAAGTCGCGAATGCTGCGCTCGTGAGCTCCGCCGCGTTTTTTCATCACGGAGATGGCCTGTCGCACCATTCCGTCCGCCTCGAAGTAGCGCAGCAGGACGACCGCGTCGGCCAGGTAACTGGCGTCGACCGGCGTCTGCATCTGCGCGCCAATCAGTCCATGGTGCGCGCCGATCAGGAGTGTCGCCACGCCTGCCTGCCCGAGGAAGGTCAGCAACTCGTGCAGTTGCACGATCAGGAATTGCTCGTTCGGCATCGCGTTGAGATAGCCATTGAGGCTGTCGATGATGACGACGGTGGCTTTCTTCTGCAGCACCGCGTGGCGCACTTCGTGAACGAGTTCGCCTGGAGACAGCTCCGCCGGATCGACCTGCCGCAGCGTGATGTGTCCGGATTCAACGTGCGGCTTCAGGTTCATGCCCATACCCGAGCAACGCGTCCGCAACGTATTGATGCTCTCGTCGAAGATGAAAGCAGCTGCATGCTCGCCGCGGTCAGCCGCGGCAATCGCAAACTGCATCGCGACCGAGGACTTGCCGGTGCCCGGGGCGCCGACGAAAAGAGTGCTCGTGCCCCTCTCGATTCCGCCGCCCAGCAACGCGTCCAGAGCGCTGATCCCACTCGGCAGTTTCGACTGCACCACGTCGGCGGCGTGCTCAGCCGCGATGAGGCGCGGGAAAACCAGCAGACCGCCGCGGACGATCTTGTAGTCGTGAAATCCGCCGCGAAAGTCCCGGCCACGATATTTCACGACGACCAATCGCCTTCGCGCCGCGCCATAGTCGGAATTGAGCTGCTCGAGGCGCACCACCGCGTGGGCGATGCTCTGGACCTGCAGATCGTGGTTCGTCGCCGTCCGGTCGTCGAGCAGCACGACCGTGCACGCTCGGCCGGCGAAAAATTGCTTGAGCGCAAGTATCTGCCTGCGATAGCGCAACGCATTGCCCGAGAGCAGCTGCAACTCCGAAAGCGAGTCGAAAACGACGCGCGTGGGTTTCAAAACATCGACGTCGGCCAAGATCTTTTGCGTGGTTTCGCTCAGTTCCACTTCCGACGGATGGAACATCGTGTACTGCTCGTCCGGATGCAAGGTCTCCTGCGACGGCAGCAACTCCCGGATGTGGATGCCATCGAGATTCCAGCCATGCGAACTGGCTACGCCTTTCATCTCGCTCTCCGTCTCCGAGAGCGTGATGTAAAGGACCGATTCGCCTTTGGCTGCACCATCGAGCAGGAATTGCATGGCGATGGTCGTCTTGCCGGTGCCGGGCGTCCCTTCGATCAGGTACAGCCTGCCGGTGGTCAGGCCGCCGCCGAGGACGTCATCCAGACCAGTGACGCCCGTGCTGATCAGGTTCGAGGGGGCAGGCTGACCGGGAATGCGAGCTACTGACATGGGTCGATTCCCTCGGTCATCGATTTTCGGAAACGTCCGAACGTCAAAACGGCCGCGATTTGGCGCAACCAACCCCAGACCCGGTAGACCGTGCGCGCCGCCATATCGCACAATGCATTCGCCCAACTGACCGGTAGCTGAAAGACCCGTGCCCCTGCTCGTCATCGTTTCCATCGTGCTTCAGATCGCCTGCGCCGTGCACGTCGTGCGCAGCGGCCGGCAGCTCTACTGGATCTGGATCCTGTTCATCGGCTCGTACCTGGCCGTCATCGTCTACGTGCTCGTCGCGGTCATCCCGGACCTGCGCAACGACCCGCGCAGCCGCCAGGTAACGCGCAAGGTCCTGCACACATTCGATCCGGAACGCCAGCGACGCACGATCAAGCAGCGCCTCGAAGTCGCCGACACGGTCGACAACCGCCGCGCGCTGGCCGAGGAATGCATGCGCCTGGGCGACTACGCGAATGCTGCCGACCTCTACCGTTCGGTGCTCAAGGGCGTGTACGCGACCGACCATGCGTTCCTGGTCGGCCTGGCCCAGGCGCAGGCCAACAGCAACGACTTCGCCGGCGCACGCGCGACGCTCGATACGCTGTTTTCGACCAATCCGAATTTCCGCTCGGCCGACGCCGACCTGCTGCACGCGCGCACGCTCGAAGCACTCGGCGAGAACGATGCGGCCCTGGAGCGCTACCAGACCCTGGCAACGAGTTATCCCGGCGAGGAAGCGCGTTTCCGTTACGGCGCGATGCTCAAGGCGCGCGGCCGCTTCACCGATGCGCGCGGCGTGTTCCGCGACATGCTCGCGCGCGCCAAGCACGCGCCGCGCTACTACCGCAAGAAGGAAGACGAGTGGCTGAGTGCTGCGCAGCGGGAGCTGGCGAGCCTCGGTCCGGGCTGACAGCTATACGCGGTGGCAGCGCCGGAGGCTGGGCTGACAAGCCCAGCCCCAGACGTTCCGGCGAAAGTGGCCGGGTTTGCAGCCCGTGCTATCGCGCGAACGAACGCAAATCAGTTGTTGATGATCGTCGGATCGCGGGTCACTGCTCGGGGGCTGATCGAAGCAATCGTTGAATACTGGTGGCCGTTGATGGTAGCCCACAGCTGGTATGTCCAAGTACCCGACGCGCCCTGGATGTTGATGTTGTTGTCAATCATCGTCATGTTGCCCTGCGCATCAGGTACCGCGTCGCCGAATATGCCAGTCGGAGGGGGAGTGCCTTTCCAGCTAAAACCGGGGTTCGCTGCGTTCATCGCGTTGAAGGTTCCACCCTGCGCATTGCCGATCAGCCTCCAGGTGATCGTCGTCGGATTTGCCAGTTTCGGCACGTGATTGGCGTTGCCACTCTGGTCGACATCGAGGCTGCCGTCTTTAATCGTTACATTCAGATTGATGGTCATGGTCTGCTCCTGTGATGATCATGAAAATCCAATTGCCGTTACTCGTGCGTTGCACTTGTTGCCTCAAACAACCGCCTGCCAATCCGCCCCAACCTTGCTGTCGTCACGCTTCGCTCAATCGGGTGGGGCTGAAAGCCGATACGTCAGTTTTGTCTCGCACCTCTGTTCCCGCCTTCCAAAGCCACAGAACGCAAGCGCTGCTGGAATAGCGCGTCTGGCGGATACTCAATCTGCGCAAGCCGCAGTTCGTCGACCAGGGCAGGGTCTCGATAGCCGCTGCTACGCAACCGGTCGATCACGGTCTGTGCTTCGTCCTTCCTGCCAAGCGAGATCAGAGCGCTGACTTCGAGTGCGAGCAGGCGCGGATCACCGGCCCCGCTTTTCACGGCGCCGATCGCCTGCACGCAACTTTCGCGCAACGGTTTCGCATCCGGTTCGTCACTCACTGCCGCGAGCAGCAGCCGCGCGTTGAGTGTCGCGAGCAGCCTCGAGCGATCGTCCGGATTCTTATCGAGCAATGGATTCAGCAAGTCCAGCGCGCCCCGCACCTGCTCACGGGCTTTGTCGTGCCTGCCGTTCGCCAGCGACTGCGCAGCTTGTTCCGTCAGCACTTCGGCAAACTCGCGTTGCCATGACGTATTTTCCGGATCCTGCTTGGTCAGCACGCCGAATGTCTCGAGCGACTGGTTCGTCAGCATGGCTGCCTCAGCGAGATTGCCCGTCAGGCGCAACAGACGGCTCAACTGCATCTGGTACAGCGCCGAGTTCTCCTGGACCGAGGTGTTCGACGCGTCCTGCTGTTTCAACTGATCCGCGATGTCGATTGCCTCATGGAGATGACGAATGGCAGCATCGGTCTCTCCGACGAGCGCCAGCGTTCTGCCGAGTATCGCGCGCACTCTGAAGACGTTCTGGCGCTGGTCGTTGTTGCGCGGGTCGCGTGCGCTCAGTTCCGTTTCGATCCGATCGTCGGCGGCATATTCGGCAATCGACGTCAAAAGGTCGCCGCGCGTCAATGCGACCTTCCCGAGATTGTTGTGCGCTGCGCCGCGCAGTACCGCCCAGTTGACATTCTCCGGATCCGCAGCGACCAGCTTCTCGACCAGACTCAACACGTTCTGGTACGTCGCCAGTGCCTCATCGAGCTGGCCGCGAGACTCCAGAACGTGGCCGAGGTTGTTTTCGACGATCCGCATCTGGTTTACGAACTCCGGATCGGTAGCGCCGGTTTTCTCGACCCGCGCGAGGATGGATTTTGCAGCGCGGAAATCGCGTTCCGCCGCATTGAGGTCGCCTTGATGCCAATGCGTCGTGCCGATAAACGCGACAGTCTGGGCATGGGCAAGTTGCAGATGGATGTCCTGCGGCGCGGCGTCTGCGCGCACCGATATCAATTTTAACGACGCTTCGTACGATTCCAGCGCTGCAGGCAAATGTCCCTGGTCGAGGCGCACACTGCCAATCTTTTCTAGCGCCTTCGCGCGTTGAACCAGCGATTCATCCGTGATATCGGTACTCGGCAGCGAGGCGAAGTACGCCATCGCCTTGTCGTCGACGCCTTCCATTATGTCGAGCCGATTCACATCCATGAGCTTGTCGTTCAGATCGCCGAGCATGAAACCGACGAGATCCTCGGCCTGCTTCTGCCGCCGCTCGGCATCGTTCCGTGCTATGACTGCCGTGATCGCCAACGTCGTCGTGATCGCCATGACCACGAGCGCTGCCGCCGTGACGATCGCCAGGCGCCGGTTGCGCCGTTGCAATTCGCGCTGCTTGAGCGCATCGAAGCCGACGTCGAGCAACCCAGCGATGAGTTTCAGTTTCGCGTTCGCCTTGCCGTCCTTGCCTTCGCGCGCGTCGGCGGCGATCGGTTCGGTGCGCTGCGACGTCGGTTGTCCGTCGGCGCCAACCTCGAAACGCAGCGCCGGCGCGAAACATTCCTCCGCTTCGCGTCCGGCGAGGTCGCTGGCGTTCGGCTCGCCGCCGACGATCAGGCAGAAGATTCGTTCGGCGTGACCGAGCCGTTTGAACGCGAGCACTTCCTCGTTGACCCAGCGCGATTTCGCCGAGGCCGGCGAACAGATCACGATCAGGTTCTTCGATTGCGCCATCGCGGCGTTGACCGTGCGTCCAAGGTCAGTCGAACTGGCAAGTTCGTCGCGGTCGCGGAAAATCGGCAGCAGTCGTGGTGGAATTGTGCCGGCAGCGGTGGTCTGGCCGACGAGGCGTTTCGGCACGCGCCAGGTTTCCAGCGTCTTGTGCAACCATTGCGCCCAGGTTTCGTCCTGGTGGCTGTAGCTGATGAACGCGAAGTAGCGCGGGGATTCCGCCGGCGTACTCATGACACAGCGCCGGGCACCGCGATACCTGCGTAGTCGCACCGACACGCGCTTCGCATGAAGCCCCCCTGCCGACGGCCAATCATTGGCCGGGGCGCGAGTATCGATCAAATTGGGGGGCAAAGTCACGACGCGCGAGAGGTTGTGGCGCATTTGATACGCCGACGCCTGCTCAAGCGCCACCCTCACCCGGCGCGCGGAGCGCGCCGGCCTCTCCCGCCAGCGGGAGAGGCGAAACAGGCAGGATCAGCGCGGGGCGGCGCTGTCGTAGAACTTCGCGAGGTCGGCCTTGAACTGCTTTGCCGCTTCGAGGTTGAGGTAGACCATGTGGCCCGACGGGTAGTACGTAAACGTCAGGTTGCTGCGCAGCTTCGGGTCGATGTCCATGTGCGCGAGGTCGTACTCGGTCGCGAAGAACGGCGTGGCCAAGTCGAACCAACCGTTCGCCGACATGACCTTGAGGTGCGGGTTCGTGCGCATCGCTTCGGACAGGTCGGGCACGGTGATCGGAATGGGAACCGGCCGGAACTGGCCGCGCAGGTTGTGCTTGAAATCCCAGTCGCGGTTCGTGCCGTTGCCGGACGGCTGGTACGGCACATCGCTGACGTAGTTCAGCTCGCGCACGATGTAGTCGTTGAATGCGGCCGTGAACGCGCCGCGGATCGCGGTGTCGGCCGGATCGGTCTCCGGCGTCTCGCCGGCGGCGTCCATATCGATGCCTTCGAAGCGGCCGTCGTAGCGGCCTAGCGTGCGGCGTTCGTCACGCAGCAGTTCCTTGCGGAAGCGCGGCTGGCTGATGCGCAGGTTCGCTTCCTTCAGATAGGCGACGCTCAGGCCCGTGTACTTCGACATGCGGTCGGCAATCGCGTTGCGTTCGGCGTCGCCGAGGTCCTGGCCTTTGGCCAGCGCGACCGTGTAATCGCCGCGAGCGAAGGCGCGCACCTCGGTCAGGAACGGCTCGAGCGTCGCCGCCTTGTTCGGAATCTTGTTGTGGTACCACGCGATCGCCGCGTAGGACGGCAGCAGGTTGATGTAGTCGTTGTCGAGCGCCGGAAGGCGCGAGCCGTAGTTCAGGATCGACGACAGCAGCACGACGCCGTTGAGCGCGATGCCCTTCTCTTCGAGATACTTGGCAAGGCCGGCCGAACGCGGCGTGCCGTACGACTCGCCGAACAGGAACTTCGGCGAGTTCCAGCGCTTGTTGACCGTGATGTAGCGCGCGATGAAGCGGCCGAACGCATCGATGTCCGGATCAGTGCCCCAGAAGCGCTTGTTCGGATTGTCGACGGTGTCCTTGTCCGGCTTGCCGTCCTTGTCGTCCTTGATCAGGCCCTTCGAATAGCCGGTGCCGATCGCGTCGACGAAGACCAGGTCGGACTTGTCGAGCAGGCTGTCGGGGTTCTGCTCGATGCGATACGGCGCTGGCGCGGTCGCATCGGGACTCGACGTGACGACGCGCACCGGGCCATACGACCCCATGTGCAGCCAGATGCTGGCTGACCCGGGGCCGCCGTTGTAGAGGAACGTGACCGGACGCCGCGACGGATCCTTCTCGCCGTCGGCCGTGTAGGCGACGTAGAACACGCTCGCGTCGGGCTTGCCCTTGTCGTCGCGGATCAGCAGTTTGCCGGCCGTCGCCTTGTACGCGATCGTGCGGCCGCCGAGCTGCAGGCTGTGCGAGGTGACGACGGATTTTTCCGCCTCGGCCTCGGCGCGCTCGTGCGCGACGTCCTTCGCGCTCTGGGACTTTTCGTCCTTCTTGGCGCTGTCGTCAGTGTCGGCGGCGGCGACCAGCGTGGCCGGTAGCAGGAGGCTCAGCAGCAGCGCTGCGAACGCGGTAGTCGTTCTCATCAGGAATTCCCGGGGTGTAATGGCAGGTGGCGGACGTTTGTACGTCCAAACCGGGCGCGAGTATGCCGCACCGGCGGGCCCTCGCACCGTGTCGAAAGCAACGAAATTCGGGGATGCGCGTTAAATTTTGTAAGACTTCGCCGTCACGGACGTGATCCGCTGGCCGTCACGGGACTCGTCCCGATGTGGGTTTCTGCCGCTAGGGCTTGTAGCCGCGATGGATCGCGACGATGCCGGCCGACAGGTTGCGCACATCGATGCTGGCGAATCCGGCAGTTTCCAGCATCGTCTTCAGGGTCGCCTGGTCCGGATGCTTGCGGATCGATTCGGCCAGATATCGGTAGCTTTCGGCGTCATTGGCGATGAACTCGCCGAGGCGCGGCAGCACCTGGAACGAGTGGAAGTCGTACAGCGGCTTGAGCCACTGCGCGCGCACGGCCGAGAATTCGAGAATCAGCACGCGGCCACCGGGTTTGAGCACCCGGAACATTTCGCCGAGCGCGCGCTGCTTGTCGGTGACGTTGCGCAACCCGAACGCGATCGTCACGGCATCGAAGCTGGCGTCGGGAAACGGCAGCGCCTCGGCGTTCAGTTGCGCATAGTCGAGGTTGCGCACGAAGCCGCGGTCGAGCAACCGGTCGCGTCCGGCGCGCAGCATCGCCGCGTTGATGTCGCCGAGCACGACGCTGCCCGTTGATCCGACGCGCGGCAACAGCAGCGCCGCGATATCGCCGGTGCCGCCGGCCAGGTCGAGAACACGATCGCCGGCGCGCACGCCACTGGTCGCGGCGAACCAGCGCTTCCAGATGCGGTGCACGCCGAGCGACATCAGGTCGTTCATCAGGTCGTACTTCGCCGCAACCGACGTGAACACGCGGCCGACGAGCTTTTCCTTCTCGTCAACCGGCACGTCGCGGTAGCCGAAGTGCGTGGTCCCTGCGGGTTTGTCGTGCGGTTCGTTCATGGGTATCGGCCCGGAGCGAGGCTAGGCGAAGAATGCATAGGCGAAGAAGCCGGCGCCGGCGAGGCCGAGGACGACCGAGCCGGCCCATACGACGCCCTTGCGCGTCAGCGCAGCGACCGCGCCGAGCGCGATCGAAACCTGCAGCCACGCAACCGACTGTGCGAAGAAGTGATGGCGGTGCATCAGGTGATCGGATTCAGCGTTCTTGTCGTCGCGCTGCTTCTCCAGTTCCTTGGCTTTGTCCATGCTCTTGCGCTGATCCTCGGCATAGCGCTCCTCGTTCTTCGCCAGGTCTTCCGGCGGCGTCTTGTCGAGCGCGATCCAGGTATTGCGTGAAACCTCGGTCACCGTCGTCTTCAGGCCCTTGGCCTGGTAGTAGGCCCACTGATCCGACGCTTCGGTTTGCAGGCGATTCGCCTCGGTCTTGAGCGCCAGCGCTTCATTGACCGTGCCGCCGGCCTTCAGCGAGGCGATCGCGGCCAGTGCCGCGAGGATTGCCGTGGTCAACGCGACGGTGCGCAGCAGTTTGCTGCCCTCCCTCTCGATTTCTGCGTCGATCGTTTCGCGCAGCTTGTCGGTGTCGACTTCGGGACCTTCGGGCACGGCCATTCGCCTTTGCATAGCGTTACCGTATTATCGCCGAAATTCTCGGCCCGGGCGTGTGCGCCGGCCGTTCGACGGGGAGCGCTCGACGATGATCTTCTGGGTCGCGGTATGTGCCGCTATCGCGTTGCTGCTGTACGTCGGCGTGACCTTCAACGAGCTCGTCGCCGAGCGCAACCAGGTGCGCGCGGCGTGGGCCGACATCGACGTCCAGTTGCAGCGCCGCCACGATCTGGTGCCGCAGCTCGCGGCAACGGTCAAGGGCTATGCCGAGCACGAACGCTCGACGCTGAGCGCCGTCACCGAACTGCGCACGCGCGCGCAGTCCGGCGGCACGATCGCGCAGCGCGGACAGATCGAAAGCGAACTTGCCGCGCAGGTGACGCAGCTGCTGGCACTGCAGGAACGCTATCCGGATCTGAAAGCCAGCGGCAATTTCCTCCAGCTGCAGCGCGACCTCGTCGATGTCGAGGATCACCTGCAATACGCGCGCCGCTTCTACAACGGCGCGGTGCGCCAGTTCAACACGCATATCCAGCATTTCCCCGAACTGCTGCTGGCCGGGCTGTTCGGGTTTCGCGCGCAGGACTTCTTCCAGGCCGAAGACCGCGAGGCGGTAAGACTATGAACCTGATCCAGCGCTGGTCGTGCGGGGTTGGCGCGGCCGTCGTGCTGCTCGGACTGGCGCATGCCGACGAACGCATCCTGGACTTTCACAGCGACATCGCGATCGCCGCCGACGCGAGCATGCAGGTCAGCGAGACGATCCGCGTGCGCGCCGAAGGCGACCGCATCCGCCATGGCATCTATCGCGACTTTCCGACCGACTATCGCGACCGCACCGGCAACCGCGTGCACGTGGATTTCGAACCGGCCGCGCTGAGCCGCGACGGCGCGCGCGAGCCGTTCCACACCGAAGCGCAGGAGAACGGCGTGCGCGTGTACTTCGGCGCCAAGGACACGTTTCTCGCTCCCGGCGAGTACACGTACGTGCTCGACTACCGCACGACGCGCCAGCTCGGCTTCTTTGCCGACCACGACGAGCTGTACTGGAACGTTACCGGCAACGGCTGGGATTTCGCCATCGACGCCGCGAGCGCCGCGGTCACGCTGCCGGGCGCCGTCGCGGTGCAGGACATGCACACCG
>Ga0207648_10005053_pt1 | contig 13374 bp, 12 predicted proteins | sample KBSMisM32_FD_184310 | JGI IMG/M metagenome (GOLD analysis project Ga0207648, IMG submission 184310) | Miscanthus rhizosphere microbial communities from Kellogg Biological Station, Michigan, USA - KBS Miscanthus M3-2 (SPAdes) (version 2) | ecosystem: Host-associated > Plants > Roots >...
AAGCTCGTGCGTGCCCTGCCCGAGCCGTTCCGTGCCACGGCCGAGGCGGCGTGGACGGCAGTCGTCCACGACGTCGACGGCTGGAGAGGCACGCGGGCCGAGCGGCCGATACCCGTCCATCTCGATGCCGTGCAGGGCGCTGTGATCAATGGTCGCCAGATCGTGCTCGGATACGTCGCCCGGGAGGGCTCACCGAGCACACGCGTCGTGCATCCTCTCGGTCTCGCCACGAAGGCCGGGTCGTGGTACCTGGTCGGGCAGACCGAGGCGGGGTTGCGCACGTTCCGCGTCGACCGCATCCAGTCGGTCGACCTCACCGACGATCCGGTCGTGCGGCCCGACGGCTTCGAGCTCGTCGACGCCTGGAAGATGATCACCACCGAGGTCGAGCACGTGCGCCTACCGGTCGTCGTGCGCGCCCTCGTCGAGCAGCGGGCGATGGCCTGGGCCCGTTACGCGTTCGGCACGCGGATCCGGATCGGTCACGCCGTCGCCGACGGCAGGGTGGAAGTGGAGATCCGCAGTCACAGCGAGCAGTCGATCGCCGGCGAGCTCGCCGGCTCGGGACGGCAGATCGAGGTGCTCGAACCCGACGGCGTGCGCGTTCGTCTGGCCGAGATCGCCACTGAGTTGGCCGCGCTCTATGCGCCCGTCACCAACCGTCGGTAGATCTGGCGGCGCTCTCGCTCCGATCGGGCGCGGACCCAGCATCCCTCGATGTGGTCGTTGACCAATCCCATCGCCTGCATGAACGCGTAGACGGTCGTCGGCCCGACGAATGTCCAACCGCGCTTCTTGAGATCCTTCGAGATCGCCGTCGAGGTGGCCGTCGTCGGCGGTATCTCCGTCGGTGCGTCGCCGAACGTCGCGTGCGGCCACATGTACGCGGCGATCGAACCGAACTCGTCGATCATCTCCAACGCCCTCGACGCGTTGTTGATGGTCGAGCGGATCTTGCCCTGGTGCCGCACGATCCCGGCATCGTTCAACAAGCGGTCGACGTCGTTCTCGTCGAAGTCGGCGACGAGGCGCGGATCGAACCCGGCGAACGCGGCGCGGAAGTTCTCCCGCTTGCGCAGGATCGTCAGCCACGACAGGCCGGACTGGAAGCCCTCGAGACAGAGCTTCTCGAACAGACGGTGGTCGTCGTCGACGCCGAAGCCCCATTCGGTGTCGTGGTACGCGACGTAGTCGGGCGTCGACGTTCCCCACCAACAGCGGTCGTGCCGGTCGTCGCCGGACACCAGGTTCATCACGCAGTCATCGTGACACCACGCCCACATACGATGCGACTCCATGACGTCCCTGCCCTCGTACCGCGACCTTCCGAAGCGCAACGATCTTCCGGCCAGTTGGGGGTTGATGGGTGCCGGAGGTCCTGACTACTTCGGGTGCCTCAACCTGCTGACGCCCGAGAAGTTGGTCGCGGCCGCCCGCCTCGTCGAACGCGGCGCGGTGTTCGCCCTCAACTGGTCGGCAGATCTTCCCGATCCACCGCTGTTCGGTCGAAGCGGCTACACCCACGAGGTGCTCGACCTGTCGGCAGGACACGACGACGTCCTGCACGGTTGGAACACGCAGTCGTCGACGCAGTGGGACGGGTTCCGGCACATCCGCAACGTGCCCAACGGCTTCTACGACGGAATCGCCGACGAGGACCACGGCATGCATCACTGGGCGCGGCGCGGTATCGCCGGCCGCGCAGTCGTGTGCGATGTCGGGCGGTGGCGCGCCGCGCAAGGCCGGCCGTTGCAGTACGGCGAGTCCGACGTGATCGAACCCGACGACATCGTGGCCGCGCTCGACGCCCAGGGTTCCACCATCGAACCCGGCGACGTGTTGTTGATGCGGACCGGTTGGACGGAGTGGTACGAGTCGTCCACCGATGCCGCGACGCGTGCGGCGATCTCCACACGCGCCACGCTGAAGGCGCCGGGTCTTCCGTCGGGCGAACGCACCGCCGAGTTCCTGTGGGATCTGCACATCGCCGCGATTGCTGCCGACAACCCCGCGGTCGAAGTCTGGCCGCCGGGTACCGGTCGCGACGCGGACGAGGTCGCCGAGTTGAGAGTGAACCACCCCGAGCGGATGCACGAGGTGTTCGCGCACTCGATGCTGCTGCCGATGCTCGGCATCCCGCTCGGCGAGATGTTCGACCTCTCGGCGTTGGCAGCCGACTGTGCGGCCGACGGACGGTACGCCTGCCTGTTCGTCTCGGCCCCGCTCAACATTCCTCGCGGTGTCGCAAGCCCACCGAACGCGCTGGCCATCAAGTAATCGCGCTCGCGATGTAACGCTCCGCATCGATCGGCACACAGCATCGTCGACCCAATCGATCAAGGAGTGATCAATGAAACGACATCGTGTGCTCGCCATTGCCGCCGCCGCTGTTGCGTTGTTCGGCCTGGTGCCGTCGACCACAGCGGCCGCCAAGAGCAGCCGCACCTTCCTGACGAGCGTTCACGTCAACGCCGACCAGACCGCCACCTTTCCGCTGCACCACGGCGTCACGACCGATGGCCGCGACCTGTCGTTCGTGATCATCGATGCGAGCAACAGCAACGCCGCGGCACAGTTCGGCGTCAACGTGTCCGAGAAATTGCGCAACGTCGCCGGCTCGTCGGCGGTAATGCATGTCAGCGTGGTCAACGGCACCTGGGTGTTCCCCGCAACGGTCGACTTCGCTCCGGACAGAGTCGTCGTCGGTACACCGATCACGGGTTTCCCGCCGGTCGAGGTGCACGCCGGCTCGGTGGGCGAGGCCGGATACAGCCCGTTGATCCAACTGCCCGACGGCACGATCCTCAACGCGCCGCAGATCGCCAACGCGACCGGCTTGCACGACAAGGTGGTGCGCATCGATCAGGCGCACGGAACGGTCGACCTGAAGCTGACCAACGGCTTCTCGCGCGACGAGAAGGTGCTGTACGTATCGACCGATGCGACCGTGGAGGTCGCCGCAGCTCTCGAGGGTGCGACCCTCGCCCCGGCGCTCGACGCCGCACCGACGGTGGGCCAGGACGGCACGGATCAGGCACGCACATCGCTGGCGGCCTTCATCAACGGCCCGACCGGACCGACCAATCCGCAACGGCAAGGTCTCAACTCGGCGTTGCTCGGCGAGGGTGATCCGCTGAACGTGCTGGCCTGGATGCCGAACCAGGGCCGCTACAGCCCGCTGTGGGACGTCCACCTGACCGAGTGGGCGCCCGGTCAGACTGCACGGCAGATCAGGCGCTTCGCCGATGTCGCCGACCTGGCCGAGCAGGGCGCGGTCACCGGTCCCGGTGGGACGCCGTGGGGTGCATCGGGGTTCATCGTCAACTGCCCGATCGTCGCACTTGTCTGAACTGTTGTCCCGAGGGGTCGCGGTGCGCCGCGGCCCCTCGGCGCGTCCGACCGAGAACTTTGCAACACTTGAGGGCCGAATGCCGACCGCACCACTCCCCACTGGCGATTTGGAGGTGTTCGTCGCGACACGTGATGCCCTGCACCGCGTTGCCGAGCATGTCGTGGCCAAGGCGCGATTCGTCCACGATCGGGAGATCAGGTTGACCACCACTGACGGCGGGTTCGGCACTCCGCTGCTGCCCGACAACACCCGGGTGCGCGTCGACGGCAGCGATCTCGTCGTCGACACGGCCGGGAGGTCGGCCCGCATCGGGTTGACCACGATCGCCGACGCCGCGGCCTTCGTCGGGATCGTCCCCGGATTCCCGGTCGAGCTCTACCCGGCGGCCACGCCGTTCGAACCCGATCGGCCGTTGTCGATCGATCGCGACGCGGCCAGGTCACTGGCGACGTGGTACGCGTTCACCGCCGAAGTACTGACGCAGTTCGCGGTCGAGATCGCCGACGCATCGCCGTCACCGTTGATCCTGTGGCCGGAGCACTTCGATCAGGCGTTCTACACCGAGGACGCCGTCGAGGCTCGGCGCGCCAACTACGGAGCGTCGCCCGGCGACGACGGGCATCCCGAGCCATATCTGTACGTGGGCCCGTGGGGATCCACGGACAGCGACGAGTTCTGGAACGCCGAGAACTTCAACGGTGCCGTGCTGGCGCTCGGAGATCTCGACGCCGAACCCGACCCCGCGGCGACTGCGATGAACTTCCTCCGGACAGGCCGCACCCTTCTCGTCGCACACGCCTAGTGACACTCGACTGCAGGCGTGACGGTTCAATTCGGGCCGAGGAGCGAATCGATCGACGTGCCTTCGGGCGGGACGAGCAGGCCCTTGGCCTCGAAGCTGCGCACGACGGTCTCCCAGCTCGGTCGTCCGGCGACGAGCGATCGCAGCTCCTCGCCGGCGCCTGGAGTGTCGCCAAGGCGCGCCAACGCACCGCAGCGGATGAATCGGATGTTCTCCTCGCCCGGGAGGATGCGCAGTGCCTCGTCGGCGCACGCCAACGACGTCGTCGCGTCACCCGCCATCAGCGTGTCGACCGCTCGGAAGAAGCCTTCGAAGGCGTCACTCGCGTCGAGCAGGGCGTGCAGATCGCTCAGTGGGTCGGCACTGCGATCGACGCGGACGTTGACGACCTGACCCTCCCACGGGTTGGCGGCTCGCTCGGCGCCGACGATGAGCATCGCCGCCGACATCTGGCCGCGCGCATCGCCACCGGCGCGCTGACCGGCCCACAGCGCAGCCAACAAGCGACGCGGGAACGCTCCGTCGGTCGACACGTATTCATCGGCCATCGTCTGCCACACGGTGTCGCTCGCCATCATGTTGGCCTGCACCGCGAATCCCTCGCCCAGTACGTGGCCGGCGTGGTCGATGCACAGCGCGCCGGTCGTCGCCGCGACGTCACCTGCCGACGACACGACGCCAACCTGTCGAAGGAACGCCGCGGGATCGACCGCAGTCGCTGCCGCCAGGGCCTCGTCGGCCGACGCACCTTCGCTCATCGCGTCCAGGCAACGCGGGCCGTAGCCCGCCTCGGCGATCGCCTGAGTGGCGACGGCGCCGACACCGGCCCTCGCCCACGGCACGATCGCGCCGACCGCGAACATGCACGTCTGCACGGCGACGCCCAGCGAACCCGTCTGCGGGTCGCGGGCAACTATCGAATACGTCATCGCGCGCCTCCTGTGCTGGCAGTGGCGAGTTGATAGATATGGAACCACGATCGACAGGAGAAGCCAATGGCAAAGCTGCGTGTGCACAACATCTCGATCTCGGTCGACGGGTACGCAGCCGGGCTGAACCAGACCCGCGAGAAGCCGTTCGGCGACGTCGACGTGCCCGGTCCGCGCCTGCACGACTGGATGTTCGCGACTCGATTCGGGCACGAGATGTTCGGCAAGCCGGGCGGCGGAGAAGGCATTGACAACGTCTTCGCGACCGCAGGCGATGACAACATCGGCGCCACGATCATGGGTCGCAACATGTTCGGCCCGATCCGCGGCGAGTGGGACGACGAGTGGAAGGGCTGGTGGGGCGACACGCCGCCGTATCACCATCCGGTGTTCGTGCTCACCCATCACGCGCGTGAACCGATCCCGATGTCGGGCGGAACGACCTTCCACTTCGTCACGAACGGCATCCAGGCGGCGCTGGAACGAGCGATGGAGGCGGCGAACGGTGCAGACGTCAGGATCGGCGGTGGAGCATCGACCATCCAGCAATATCTGCGCGCCGGCCTCGTCGACGAGATGCACATCGTGATCGTGCCCATCCTCCTCGGCGCCGGGGAGCGGCTGTTCGACAACGTCGACCGAGCGATGGTCGGTTACGAATGCGTCGAGCTCGTTGCCTCAACCGGCGTCGTGCACGTCCGGATGGCCCGATCCTCGACCGGCGGCGGCTAGAACCCCGGCGCCCAGGTCGGCTGGATGTGGTGGAGGTAGCGGTCCGCCGCGTAGTTGAGGAATCGTCGTGCCGAGCGGATCCGACAGGCGATGTCGCGCAGCAGCACAGGAGCGGACGGAGAGCTCTCGGCCGCGGCGCGGTACCACGCCGAGCTCAGTGTTTCGAGGGCGTCGAGACCGGGGGAGGCCGAGCCGTGGTCGACGAGATGGCAGAGCTCGTCGTCGGTCATGTTGACCGACCGGCCGAGGTGCTCGGCCTGTGCCGACGACAACGCCGTTGCCCCGATGCTGTCGGGGAACACGCCGGCGCGGAACAGGGCCAGGTCGCCGAGTTGCCGTAGCAACACGATGTGGTCGGTGGGCTCGACCGCACCCAACCAGTCGACCAGCTCGTCGAGGTCGAGACGGTCGGCGGGGACCGGCGGGGCATCGGGGACCGCGAATCCGGCGAGGAGCTGCGCGGCGAAGTGCAGCCGGCCCGGCGCATCGGCGAACTCGACGAGCGGTTCGACGTCGAACACCGGAAGACGGCATCCCGGACCGACCCATTCGTCGACCCATTCGCTGCTGCCGAGCTCTTCCGCCGCTCGTTGGATCAGCACCGCGAAGAACAACGTCGGCGACACCGAGAACTGGTCGACCGCGGTGCCGTGAAGGACCGATTCGACGACCTCCGTCCGACGGAGCACGTCGTTGGCGTACCACGGGCGGCGAGCGAGATCGTCGCGCAGCGAATCGCGGTCGGTGCCGAGTGCACGCGCCAGCACATCGAGATCTCCTTCCGAGAAGTTAAAGGCCTGGCGAGTCATCGGGTCACCTCCTACGTCATCTGGCTAGCTCGTCCTCGTCTCCACTGTGCACAGTCATCGGCATCAGCCGGCGTCGTGTTGAGCACAGTCTTGAACGGCGCTGCCATGATGGGGTGGATGGTTACCCGAATCGCAGGTAGTTGAACTACTGCAAGTTGTGCGGGTGTTGCTCGGGGTCGAGCTCCGGATCCAACTCGTGAGCCGACTTCGGACGCGACTCGGCGTCGGGTTCCTGCTGGCGCAGAGCGATCACCGAGAACACCGCGCCTTGCGGATCCCTGATCGTCGCGAACCGGCCGGGCGGCACTTCCGTCGGTGACATCAGCACCGACGCCCCGAACGCCTCGGCCTTCGAGACCGCGGCGTCGCAATCGTCGACGGCGAAGTACACCATCCAGTGATTGGGGATGTGCTCGGGCCACGAATCGGTCATCTGCAACATCCCGGCGATCCCGCGGTCGGCGATCCTGAACTCGGTGTAGTCCGGCTGGCCCTCCATCGGCAGCAGAGTTGCCGTCCAACCGAAGACGGCACCGTAGAACTCGACCGACTTCTGCGGCGAGCGCGTCGTCAATTCGTTCCAACAGAACGTGTTGGGCTCGTTGACGATCGCCGCGCCGGCGTGTTGGCGTGGTTGCCAGATCGAGAACACGGCGCCGGTTGGATCCGTGGCGACGGCCATCCGACCGACGTCGAGCACATCCATCGGACCCATCATCAACTCGCCACCATCCTCCTTGATCGCCGCGGACGTTTCGTCGGCGTCGGCGACGGAGATGTACGTGCCCCACGAAGGTGGTGCGTCGGGGTTCATCTGCGGCCCGAGCCCGGCGACCGGCTTGTCGTCGAGCAGGCACATGCGATAGCCGCCGGCCTCCGGCGGCCCCTCGGTGATCGTCCAGCCGAACAGATCCGAGTAGAAGCGGCTGGCCTCTTGCGGATCCGTGGTTCCCAGGTCGACCCACGACGGCGTACCGGGCTCGTACTTCGTCATCAGTGGCATGTCGCGCTCCTGTCTGTCGAGTGGGATCAAACGTAGGACGGCGAGATGATGGCGTCAACGCGTCCGCGTACTGTGGGCCGATGCCGGGTGCAACCCTGTCGCTGCGTCAGATCAATCGGACCGTGCTCGAGCGTCAGTTGCTGTTGCAGCGCGGCGAGTCCGACATCCCGCCGACGTTGGAGCGCGTCGGAGGCCTGCAGACGCAATACGCACCCTCGGGGTACATCGGTCTGTGGAGCCGGCTCGCCGACTTCCAGCGGCAGGAATTGACCACTGCGCTGAACGATCGATCCGTCGTGCAGGCGACGTTGATGCGGTGCACCATCCACATGGTCGCGGCCGACGACTACTGGCCGATCTGCGCGGGCATTCGCGAGAGTCGCCGGGAGTGGTGGCTGCGGATCGCCAAGTCGCGGCGCCTGCCCGACGTCGACTACGACGATGTCGCCGGCGTGTTGCGCGAGGCGCTCGCCGACGGCCCGCGTTCTGCGCTCGATCTGGTCGCGGCGCTCGGTCGGGCCGGCTACGACAAACCGATCTGGGAAGGCGCCTCGCTGTGGGTGGACCTGGTCCGCGTCCCGCCGTCGGGCACATGGGAACGGCGGCGGGCCGACCTCTACGGCCTCGCCGATCAATGGATTCAGCCCGCCGAGTTCAGCGAGGCGGACGGGCTGCGACTGTTGTTGACTCGTTACCTGCAGGCGTTCGGCCCGGCGAGCGTTGCCGATGCCGCCAAGTGGGCCGGCGTGCCGAAATCTCGGATGGAGCCGGTCGCCGCGGCGATGGATCTCGTGCCCTATCGCGGCGAAGCCGACGCCGCGCTCGTCGATCTCGCCGATGCACACTTGGCCGATGCCGACGTGCCGGCACCGGTGCGGTTCCTGCCCACGTGGGACGCGACGTTGCTGGCCCACTGTCGTCATTCCGGGATCTTGCCGGAGCAGTTCCGCCAGGCCGTGTTCCACAACAAGAACCCGCAGTCCGTCGGCACCGTGTTGGTGGATGGATCGGTCGCGGCGTCCTGGGCGTGGCGCGCCGACGGCGTTGAGGTCTCGGAGTTGGCGAAGCTGACCGCCGAGCAGCGACGGGAGGTCGGTGCGGAGGCGGATCGGTTGGCAACGTTCTACCGCTCGTGACCGCGGCGGATCATCAGGTCGGCCACCAACCCCGTCCAACCAGTCTGGTGGGACGCGCCGAGGCCCTCGCCGGTGTCGCCGTGGAAGTACTCGTAGAAGAGCAGCGACCGATTCCACGCCGGATCGGTCTGGAACTTGGCGTCGTCACCGAACACGGGTCGCCGGCCCTCGGCGTCCGGCAGGAACAGGTCGATCAGCCGCCGGCACATGTCGTCGGCGATGTCGTGGAGGGTCAGTTCCTTCCCTGAGCCTGTGGGGTACTCGACCGTGAAGTCGTCGCCGAAGAACCGGGCGAAGCGGCGAATGCTCTCGATGACGATGCAGTTGACGGGGAACCACACGGGGCCGCGCCAGTTGGAGTTGCCGCCGAACAGACCCGACGTCGACTCGCCGGGGGCGTAGTCGACGGTGTACGTCATGCCGCCGAGATCGACCGAGAAGGGATGGTCGCGATACGTCGCCGACAGGGCTCGGATCCCGTGCGGCGAGAGGAACTCGTTCTCGTCGAGCAGCCATCGCAGGATGCGGCGCAGCCGGTCCGGTGACACGATCGACAGCAGCCGTCCCTTTCCGGCGTCGCGCTCGTGGGTGTGGAACAGGTCGGCGAAGCTCGGCAGGTTCTCCATGAACCAGTTCATGCGAACAGCGAACTCGGGCAACACCTCGAGGGTCCGACTGCCGAGTGTTGTCGTCGCCGCCAGCGGCAGCAGCCCGACCATGGAGCGCAACTTCAACGGGATGTGGTCTCCGTTCGGCGTCGCCAGCACGTCGTAGTAGAAGCCGTCCTCCTCGTCCCACAGACCGCCGCTGTACATCGCCTGGGCGATCAGCGCGAAGTGCTCGAAGAACTTGGTCGCCAGATCCTCGTAGGTCCGGTCGTGGCCGGCCAACGTCAGCGACATCTCGAGCAGGTCGAGGCAGAACATCGCCATCCACGACGTGCCGTCGGACTGCTCGAGCACTCCGTCGATCGGCAGTGGCGCGGAACGGTCGATCGGCCCGATGTTGTCGAGGCCGAGGAAGCCGCCCGAGAACACGTTGTTGCCATCGGCGTCCTTGCGATTGACCCACCACGTGAAGTTCAGCAACAGCTTGTGCAGCATTCGTTCGAGGAAGTCGAAGTCGGTGCCGCCGTCGATCTCGAACACGCGCATCGCCGCCCAGGCGTGCAGCGGCGGGTTGACATCGTCGAACGACCACTCGTACGCGGGCAGCTGCCCGTTCGGATGCATGTACCACTCGCGGCACAACAGGATCAGCTGCTGTTTGGCGAAGGTCGGATCGACGTGGGCCAGCGCGACGGTGTGGAACGCGAGGTCCCACGCCGCGTACCACGGGTACTCCCACTTGTCGGGCATCGAGATGACGTCGTGGTTGTTGAGGTGCCGCCACCGCGCGTTGCGCAACGATCGTCGATCGACCTCGGGTCGCGGGTGGCTCGGGTCGCCGTCGAGCCACAGCGGCACGTCGTAGTGGTAGAACTGCTTCGACCACAGCATCCCGCTGAGCGCTTGGCGTAACACGGCGGCTTCATCCGGTGTCGACCCCGCGGGCGCCAGTGCGGCGTAGAACTCGTCGGCCTCGGCTTTGCGGGTCTCGAGCACCTCCGCGGCCGCCGGGCGCGGTGACTCGTCGTCGGCACGAAGCCTCAATTCGAGTCGGTGGGTGGCGCCGGCGGCGACCTCGAATCGATACCACATGGCCGCCTTCGTGCCGACCTGTGCGGGGTTTGTCGTCGCGGCGCCGGACACGACATGATCGTTGATCGCGTCCTTCGGGAACGGTGGACCGTCGACGTTCCACAGCCGGCGGGCGTTCGACTCGTTGTCGCAGAACAGCAGCTGGGCGCCCTCGGGACCGCACAGTCGCATCGGTGGCAGCGCGTGATGACGGGCCAAAAGGTCCGCTCCGTCGACGACGATCTCGGGCCGGCGATCGTCGAGACCCCAGGACCACGAGTTGCGGAACCACAGCGTGGGCAGCAGGTGCAGGGTCGCCGCATCCGGGCCGGCGTTGCGGACGTCGATCGCCACCGCGATGTCGTCAGGCGCGGCCTTGGCGAACTCGATCGTGATGTCCCAGTACCGGTCGTCGTCGAACACTCCGGTGTCGAGCAGTTCGAACTCGGGTTGGCCGTATCCGCGCTTGGCGTTCTCGGAAACGAGTTCGGTGTAGGGGAACGCGGCCTGCGGATAGAAGTAGCGCCAACGCATCCACGAATGCGTCGGCGTGCAGTCCTCGTAGAACCAGTACTCCTTGACGTCTTCGGCGTGGTTGCCCTCCGGTCCCGTCAGCCCGAAGAGGCGTTCCTTGAGGATCGGGTCGCGCTCGTTCCAGAAGGCGAACGCAAGGCACAGCGTCTGGCTGTCGTCGCAGATGCCGGCGAGACCGTCCTCATTCCATCGATAGGCCCGTGACCGAGCCTGGTCGTGGGTGAACGATCGCCACACGTCGCCGTCCGCGCTGTAGTCCTCGCGGACCGTGCCCCACGCCCGCTCCGACACGTACGGTCCCCAGCGCTTCCACTCGGGATCGTCGAGCCGGGCGCGCTCCGCGTCGTTCATCGAGCCCAGTCTGCACCGCAACCCCAGTGCGTTTGTGAGTTCCGGCCCGCCAGGCGGGCCGGGGTCGTCAAACGCTCAGTACATCGCGCCCGACTTCGCCGCGCCGGACTTGGCGCCGCGCGCGGTCTCCAGATCGGCGACGAGCGAGCCGCGCATCGCCAGGGCATCGCTGGTGACCGTGATCATCCGGAACCCCTGCTCGAGGCGCTTCTCGACCAACGCGGCCGTGGCGTGGATGCCCGGCACGATCCCGGCGTTCTGGCAGCCCTTCACGATGGTGGCCAACGCGTCGTCGAACTTCGCCTCGCCGTCATTGTTGCCGGGCTTCAGGCCGAGCGTGATCGACAGATCGGCGGGGCCGACGTAGACCGCATCGATGCCGGGGACGGCCAGGATGTCGTCGAGGTTGCTGATGGCTTCGACGGTCTCGATCATCGGGATCAGGGCGATGCCGTCACCGGCCCAGTCGAAGTGATTCGACCGGCGCATGCCGGCGATCACCGGGCCGAAGCTGCGCGCCCCGATCGGTGCGTAGCGCCCGGCGCGCACCACGGCTTGCGCCTCGGCGACGCTGTTGACCATCGGCACGATGATGCCCTCGATGCCGGCGTCGAGCATCTTGCCGATGATGCCGGGCTCGTTCCACGGCACGCGGCAGATCGGCGTGCCGCCGCCGAGCACGACGGCCTGAGCCATCGCGACCGTGGTCTGGTAGTCGTTGACACCATGCTGATTGTCGATGCACACGTAGTCGTACCCGACTCGGGCAGCGGTCTCCGCACTGATGATCGACGGGATCGACAACCACACACCGAGGGTGTCGCGTCCCTCGCTCCACTGCGTTCGCAAAGTGTCCATGGACCGGTTCTAGCAAAGTTCGGTCATCGACCGACAGGCGGCGAGGTCCCGAAGTTCAGCCCGTCGCGGCGACGATCGTCGCCGGTCGCCCGGCGAGCACGTTGAGCGCATTGTCGATCGCGTGCTCGTACAGTCGCCGCCGTCCGGCGACGGTGGCCGATGCGACGTGCGGTGTGACGATGACGCGTGGATGGTGCAACAGCGGATGTCCCTCGGGCAAGGGTTCGGGGTCGGTCACGTCCAACCCGGCGCCGGCCACCCGTCCCGACTCGAGCGCTTCCAGCAACGCCTCCTGGTCGACCAGGCCACCGCGGGCACAGTTGACGAGGTACACGCCGTGTTTCATTGCCGCGAGCGAGGCGGCGTTGATCATGTGCCGGGTCTCGGCAACGGCCGGCGCGTGCAACGAGATCACGTCGGAGCCGGCGAAGACCTCGTCCAGTCCGACCAGCCGGCACCCTTCGGCGTCGTTGATGTACGGGTCGTAGGCGAGCACGCTCATCCCGAGCGCAGTGGCGGCAATACCCACGCGGCGGGCGATGCGGCCGTACCCCACCAACCCCAACACCGCGTCGTCGAGCTCCAGCGCTGTTCCGACCGCGGCCCCTGGCAGACCTTGACGGGCCCGTTCGGTCTGTGCCGGCAGGTTCTTGACGGTCGCGAGCATCAGCATCAACGTGTGCTCGGCGGTCGACACCGACGGCGCGTCGGGCGCATTGCACACGATCACGCCCGCGGCGGTTGCGGCGGCGACGTCGACGTTGTCGTAGCCGATTCCGATCCGTGAGATCACCTTCAACGCACCGCCGAGCGCGAACGCCTCGGCATCCCACGATCGCTTGGCCCCGGCCAACACCGCATCCGCTGTTGCCAGATCGGCGTCGTCGGGGCCGACCGCGACTGCCCGGCCCTCGATGAGGTCGCGGTACGCCTCGGGAAACGGGTGGTCGAAGTAGAGGATCGGCAGCTGTTCGTCCATCGTTGGCACCATAGCTATGGTGCGACCGTGCTCGACCACTCACGCTTGTTCCACATCGGCATCCGGGTCGCCGATCTCCCCGCGGCGATGGACGAGGTCGGCGAGCGCTGCGGCGTCACGTGGGCGTCGGTGCAGGATCGGCCGATGGCGGTGTGGCTGCCCGACAAAGGCCCGGTCACGCTGCAGCTGGCGTTGACGTACTCGGTCGAG
>Ga0207648_10005054_pt1 | contig 13374 bp, 14 predicted proteins | sample KBSMisM32_FD_184310 | JGI IMG/M metagenome (GOLD analysis project Ga0207648, IMG submission 184310) | Miscanthus rhizosphere microbial communities from Kellogg Biological Station, Michigan, USA - KBS Miscanthus M3-2 (SPAdes) (version 2) | ecosystem: Host-associated > Plants > Roots >...
GCCCTCGCGATGCACGTGTAGCGCCCGTGCAGGATCAGCCAATGGTGCGCGTTGAGCTTGAACGCGTCGGGCGTGGTCCTGTCGAGCTTGCGCTCCACTTCGACGACGTCCTTCCCCGGTGCGAGGCCGGTCCGGTTGGCCACGCGGAAGATGTGCGTGTCCACCGCGATGACCGGCTCGCCGAACGCGGTGTTGAGGATCACGTTGGCGGTCTTGCGTCCCACGCCCGGCAGCGCTTCGAGCGCGGCGCGGTCGCGCGGCACCTCGCCGCCGTGCTCGCGCACGAGGATCTCCGAGAGCCCGACGACGGCCTTGGCCTTGTTGCGGTAGAGCCCGAGCGACGCGATGTACGGCGTCAGCCCCTCGACGCCGAGCTTCGCGATCGCGGCAGGGGTGTTGGCGACCGGGTACAGCTTCGCGGTCGCCTTGTTGACGCCCTTGTCGGTCGACTGCGCCGACAGGACGACCGCGACGAGCAGCTCGAACGGCGTCATGTGCTCGAGCTCGGTCGTCGGCGCGGGATTCGCCTCGCGCAGGCGCTCGAAGATCGCGGCGCGTTTCGCGTCGTTCATGTCGACCCCTTCATTTCGACCTCGCGGCCTTCGCCTTCGCGGCCCACGCGTCGGCGGCGGAGGCGTCGTTTCGCGCCCGCGCGATCTCGGCGAGCTCGTCGTAGACCTCGGGATCGGGCGCGCCGGCGCGCTCGAATTCGCCGGCGAGCTCGCGTTGGATGCGCTCGGCCTCGTCGAGCCTGCCGGTCGCGCGGAGCCCGCGCGCGACGGTCCACCGCGCTATGCGGATCGAGCCCACGCTGCCGGACGCCTCGCGCGCGGCGAGCGCCTGCTGCCACGTATAGAGTGCCGCGGGAGCGTTGCCCTGATCGAGGAGCGACCAGCCGAGGTTGTTCAACAGCGACGCGCGCCAGCCGCGCGCGCGCGCCTCGGTCGCGGTGTCGGCCGCGGCCAGCGCCTTGGCGTTCCACGCCATGCGCTCGCCGCGTGGCGCGGCGATCCCGAGCATGTGCAGGGCGTCGATCCGGTAGAACTCGGATCCGGGCGCACGGTCGTCCGCCGAGCGGTCGAGGGCGTGCAGGAACCACTCCGTCGCCTGCATCGGGGCGCCCGACGAGTTCGCGACGCGCCCGCGCTCGAGGAGGAAGCGCACGTCCACGCGCGGCGGCGCGGTCCACGACGACACCGAGACCGTGTCGAGCAGCACGTTGGCTTCGTCGAAGCGCCCCTGCAGGCCGAGCGTCCGTGCGATCTGGGTGTCGATCTCGAGCGTCTCGCGCGAGCCCCCCGGCCAGCGCGCGCGCTCGGCCCGGAAGCGCTGCTCGCTCGCCACCGGGTCGTCGTAGTTCCACGCCGCGTCGATCTCGGCGGACGTCAGCGCATGCGCGGGCGTGCAGACGAAAACGAGCGCGAACGCAACGAGCGATGACTTCACGCGGGCGCCTTCGCGCGCCGGGCTTTGGCACGCTCGATCGCCGCGGCGACCGTCGCGTGGCGCCGCGCGCGTTCTCCGTCGATCGGCGCCGGGGTCGTGGCGAGGCGGTCGGCGATGCGCTCGCCGCGCGCGAGCCGCACGTCGCGCGCGCGATGGCGCTCGCGCGACAGTCGAACGTCGTCGTCGGTCCAGGGTCGCATCGCGGGCCGCATGACGATGCAGTCGACCGGGCAGGGCGCGACGCAGAGCTCGCAGCCGCTGCACCAAAGGTCGAGCACGGCGTGCATGCGCTTGGGCGCGCCGACGATCGCGTCGACCGGGCAGACCTGGAGGCAGATCGTGCAGCCGATGCAGCGTGCCTCGTCGACGACGGCGACGAGGAGCGGCGCCTCGGCACCGCACGCGGGATCCAGCGGCGCCGCGGCGCGGCCGGTGAGTTGCGCGAGCGCGGCGATCGTCGCATCGCCGCCCGGCGGGCAACGGTTGATCGGTGCGCTGTCGTGGGCGATCGCGCGCGCGTACGCGGCGCAGTCGGGATAGCCGCAGCGCGTGCACTGCGTCTGCGGCAGCAGCGCGTCGACGTCGGCGGCCGTGGGAGCGCTCACGACGTTATTCTACGGCCATGGACGCGATGCCCACCGCCTCCGGCGCGCCGGCGCTCGATGCGCCGCTCGCCCACGGCATGCGCGCCCGCGTCATGTGGCGGCTCCTGCGCATGGTCGGATGGCGTGTCACGCTCGCGACGCCGGTGCCGATGAAATGCGTGATCGTGTTCTATCCGCACACGTCGAACTGGGATTTCCCGGCGGGGTTGCTCGCGAAATGGGTCCTGGGCATCGACTTCCGCTGGGTCGGCAAGGACACCATGTTCGCATCGCCGCTGGGTCCCCTGTTCCGGCGCTGGGGCGGCATCCCGGTCAACCGGCGCGAGAGCTCCGGCTTCGTTGCGCAGATGCACGCGGCGCTCGAGGCGCACGACGATTTCCGCCTCGCGATCGCGCCCGAGGGCACGCGCGCGTCGGTGCCGCGCTGGCGAAGCGGCTTCTGGCACCTTGCGCGCGCGGCGAAGGTGCCGATCGGCCTCGCCTACATCGACTACGCGCACCGCGAGATCGGCGTGGGCGCGTGGCTCGAGACGACCGGCGACGCCGACGCCGACGTCGCGCGGATGGCCGCGTTCTACGCGCGCTTCACCGCGAAGCGCCCGGAGAACGCGGGGCCGGTGCGACTCTAGTCCGCGTTGCCGATCAGGGTTTGCGGACCTTGTAGTCCGCCGGGATCCTGAAGAGATCGGCCGGCGGCTCGCCGCGCTTGAGGTTGGCGAGCCGGTAGATCGTGTCGCCGGTGCGCGGGTCGCTGTTCTTCGCGTACACGACGACGTGCAGCTCGGGCGAGAACCAGCGCTCGCTCGTGACCACGATGGGCTTCTCGTTGCCGATCTGGCCGGCCGGGATCGTGTAGCTGGTCATCGTCCCGTCGGCCTTGACGCCGTCGAACTCGCGCGTGCCGAGCGGCTTCTGCTCGCCCTTTCCGCGCGGCAGGATCGGCAACGAGATCGGCGGCGGCATCGGCGTCAGCTCGTGCGTGTGCGCGTCGCGGCCGATGCGCACGACCTCGATGCGAACTTCCTCGTCCTTGCCTTCGCCGCGCTTGACGATGACGCGCTCGGTCGCCTTGGGCGCGGGCGTCGCGCCCGCCACCGGCGGGATCGGCGGCACGGGAGGCACGGGCGGAACCGGAGGCACGGGCGGCACCGGCGCGAGCGCGGCCACCGGCGACGGCGGGGACGGCGGCGCCATCAGCGACGGCGCGCGCGGGATGCGCACCGCGCTCTTGCGCTCGGGATTGAGCGCGTAACTCCTGTTCTCGATCGGGTCGAAGATGTACGCCGTGCCGCCCTTGCGTTCCTGGCGCGTGCGCCCGTAGCCGTCGCGTGCGACCTGGGCCGAGCTGCGCCGCACGATGCGGTTGCCGTCGGTGAGCGTCTGCACGACCTCGTTGACCGCCTCCGCCTGGTACGGTGCGTTCTTGACGATCTCGCGCATCGAGCCGAACTCGCGCGCGATGAACGCGAACGACGGCCCGTCGGGATCGACGTCGACGTCGAACTCGGCGGCTTGCGCGAGCATCTCCCAGCGGTAGGTTTCGGCCTCGCGCGTGAAGCGCTCGATCTCGGCTTCGAGGGAGGCGTTGGGCGTCGCGGCTTTCGGCGCGGGCTGCTGCGCGAGCGCGACGGCGGCCGACCCGGCGAGCGCCGCGGCGAGAAGGATCGTGAGGAAGGGCGGACGATTCATGGGGCTCTCCATCAATTGACGAACCGCAGCGCGAGCACGGCGCCGTCGGGCCGGATCAGAAGCTCGGTGTCGATCGCCTCGCCCGCGCGCGCCGGGTTGACCGGCAGGCCGAACTGCGCGAGCGCCATGCGCGGGACGCGCGCCGGCACGACGTACGCGTCGCTCGATCGCTCGATCTCCGCGACCGGCACGACGGGCATGAAGCGGGCCGATGCGATCGACGCGGCGGCGGTGGGCGCGGAGACGATCTCGTCCGCGGGCATCTGGCGCACGGCGACGGCGACGAGGCCGATCGACGCGGCGAGCGCGACCGGCCACGCGAACCAGCGCTCGAGGAAGCGCGGCGCGAGCGCGCGACGACTGCGCTTGCGCGACGCACGCTCGGTCGCGACGGCGATCGCGCGGTCGGTCGACGGCGGCGGCTCGAACGCCGCGAGCTCGAGCTTGAGCGCGGCGAGCCGGTCGTCGAGGCGCTCGGCAGGGGGAGGCGTGTGGCGCGAATCCATGGCGGGCTTTCCGATCAGGCGGCCGAGCTGCGCGCGCCGGGGACCTCGGCGTCGAGCGCGAGCCAGCGCGCCAGGAGCGCGCGCGCGCGAAAGAGTCGCGAGCGCACGGTGTTGAGCTCGAGGCCGCAAATGGCAGCGACCTCCGCATACGAGCGCTCGGCCAGCTCGACCAGCACCAGCACGTCGCGGTAGTGCGGCGGCAGGGCGGCGATCGCGCGGCGCAGCGCCTCGAGCTCGATCCGCGCGAGGAGCGCCGATTCGGGCGTCGCGGCGTCGTGCGGCGGCGCCAGGTCCGCATCGTCGAACTCGGCGACCTCCCGCGTGCCGGTACGGCGGCGCACGAAGTTGCGGGCGATGCCGAGCAGCCACGGCGAGAGCGGTCCGCGCGCCGCGTCGTAGTCGGTCGCGCGCGTCAGCAGGTGGACGAACACGTCCTGCGTGACATCGGCGGCGACGGCCGCGGATCCGGACCACATGAGCGCGAACCGGTAGACGCTGCCCTTGTGGCGGCGGTAGAGCGGGTCGAGCGCGCCGGGCTCCCCGCAGGCGAGGCGGGCGGCCAACGCGGCGTCCGAGGCCGCGGTGCGCTCGGTCAGGGCGGGGGTCGGGTGCGGCACGGGGTCGTCCATGGCGGCGTCGGCGTATATTCGCCCGGGCCCGGTCAAAAGTTCCCACCACGGAGGAAGTTGTGGGTCGGGCTTCGGCCCGACAGTACGGAGGGAATTGTGGGTCGGGCTTCAGCCCGACGCCTTTCCCGACCGTTCGCGCCGCTTTCCGACCCTTCGTCGCGCCCCGGTGGCCCGGCCGCCCTGCTTGGCGGCACGATGCGCGGCATTGCCGATCCCGAATCCGTCATGGCCGCCCCCGCCGACCCGCCCGCCCGCCCGCCGTTGACCCGGTTCGAGGACCACCCGCTCGAGATGTTCGCGTGGGCGCGGCGCTTCCCGCGCTCGCGGCTGCGCGACCTCGTGTTCACGCTCGTGTTCAACACGATCCTCGCGGCGCTGTTCACGCTGTTCGCCGTGCTCTTCACGCCGTCGTCGCAATGGCGCGAGATCGCATGGGCGAACTTCGTGTTCGCCAACTGCATCGGCTTCATCATCCACGCGGAGTTCGCGCTCGGCGACTGGCTCACCGGGCGACGCTGTCGCGAGTGGCCGTTCGTGCAGCGCGCGTTCTACTACTCCGGCGTGCCGATCATCGGCGTCGTCGTCGGCTATTGGATCGCGTTCGAGATCCTCGACTGGAGGCGCGCGCGCGATCAGATGTTCACGCCCTCGGGGATCGCCGGCATCGTCGCGCTGTCGATCATCATCTCGAGCATCCTCGCCGTCATCCTGTCGGCACGCGAGAAGGCCGCCAGGGCCCAGGCCGCATTCGAGGCCGAGCGCGCGCGCGTCGCGACCGCCGAGCGCGCCGCGGCGCTCGCGTCGCTCAAGGCGCTCGAGGCGCAGGTCGAGCCGCACTTCCTGTACAACACGCTCGCGCACGTCGAGAGCATGATCGACCGCGAGCCGGCGACGGCCAAGCGCATGCTCGCGCGACTGATCGTGCTGCTGCGCGCGGCGGCCGCCGGCGGTCCCGACAATCGCTCGACGCTCGGCGAGCAGCTCGAGCACATGCGCGCGTACCTCGACGTGCTCGCGATGCGGCTCGGGCCGCGGCTTCGATGGTCGGTCGACGCGCCCGAGGCGCTCGCCGCGCGGCCGCTGCCGCCCGCCGTCCTGCAGCCGCTGGTCGAGAACGCGATCAAGCACGGCATCGAGCCCGCGCTCGACGGCGGGACGCTTTCGATCGTCGCGCGCGACGAGGGCGGGCGGCTGGTGATCGACGTCGCCGACACCGGCGTGGGTTTCGGCGCCGCGACGGCGCCGGTCGGCGGATCGACCGGCATCGGCCTCGCGAACTTGCGCGCGCGGCTCGCGGCGCTCTACGGCGGCGACGCGCACATGACGATCGCCGAGAATGCGCCGCGCGGGGTGCGCGTGGTCGTCTCGCTGCCACCCGAGGCGTCACGGTGAACGACGCGCGTCCGACCGCGATCGTCGCCGACGACGAGCCGCGCCTGGCCGAGGCGCTGGTCGAGCGGCTGCGCACGGCTTGGCCCGAGCTCTGCGTCGCCGGCGTCGCCGCGAACGGCCCCGAGGCGCTCGCGCTCATCGACGCCGAGGCGCCGGACGTCGCGTTCCTCGACATCCGGATGCCCGGGCTCACCGGCATCGAGGTCGCGCGCGCGGCGCGCCGCGACGTCCACGTCGTGTTTGTGACGGCGTTCAACCATTACGCGGTCGAAGCCTTCGAGCGCGATGCGGTCGACTACCTGCTGAAGCCGGTGACCGACGAGCGCCTGGCCGACACGGTCGCGCGGCTTAAGAGCCGGCTCGCCGCGGGCGCGCCCGGGCCCGAGCTGGCGCAGGCGCTCGCCACGCTCGCACGGCTCGCGCCCGCCCTCGGCAACGGCGCGGCCGGCGGCGCGGGACGGCTTGCATGGATCCGCGCGTCGGTCGGCGCGCAGGTGCGTCTGATCCCCGTCGACGACGTCTGCTACTTCCAGGCCAACGACAAGTACACGAGCGTGTTCACGGCCGACACCGAAGCGTTGATCCGCACGCCGCTCAAGGAGCTCGCCAGTCAGCTCGATCCCGAGCGGTTCTGGCAGGTGCACCGCGGCACGATCGTCAACGTGAGCCATGTCGCGACCACGACGCGCGACCTCGCCGGCCGCGTGTCGATCGCGCTCAAGTCGCGCCCGGAGAAGGTCGCCGTCTCGCGCGCGTTCGCGCACAGGTTCCGCCAGATGTGACGCACAATGGGGGCCCGGACGGACGAGCCCCCGATGCCGCACGCCCACGACCACGCTCACGATCACGACCACGGCGCCGTCGCCGGCGACGCGCACGGCGCGCTGACGCTCGCGCTCGTCCTGACCGGCGGCTTCGCGGTGGTCGAGGCCGTCGCGGGCTGGTGGTCGGGCTCGCTGGCGCTCCTGTCGGACGCCGGCCACATGCTCACCGACGCGGCGGCGCTCGGGCTCGCGCTGTTCGCGCTGCGCTACGCGCGGAAGCCCCCGACGATGCGCGCGTCGTATGGCCATGGGCGCGCCGAGGTGCTCGCCGCCTTCGTCAACGCGATCGCGATGCTCGCGATCGTCGCCGCGATCGTCGTCGAGGCGGTGCACAGGCTGTGGGCGCCGCAACCGGTTGCCGGGGCCGCCGTGCTCGGCGTCGCGGTGGTGGGCCTCGCGATCAACGCGTTCGTCGCGTGGCGGCTCGGGCATGCGTCGGGCTCGGTCAACGCGCGCGCGGCGCTGCTGCACGTGATGGGCGACATGCTCGGCTCGGTCGCCGCGATCGTCGCCGGCGCGGTCATCGTGGCGACCGGCTGGACGCCGATCGACCCGATCCTGTCGATCGTCGTCGCGCTCCTGATCCTGCGCTCGACGTGGACGCTGCTGAGGCAGACGACCGACGTCCTGATGGAGCGCGTGCCCGCGCACCTCGACTACGCGGCGATCGGCCGGCGCCTCGCGTCGATCCCGGGCGTTCGCGACGTGCACGACCTGCACGTGTGGTCGATGGGCTCGAGCGAGACGGCGCTCTCCGCGCACATGGGCATCGCGTCGGGCGACGCGTGGCCCGCGATCCTCGCCGAAGCACAGCGGTGCATGCGCGAGGAGCACGGCATCCACCACCTCGCGTTGCAGCCCGACTGGCCGGTCGGGCCGCGCGCGACCGGGCACCGCGTGATCCCGCTGGAAGCGCGCGGCGGCCGCCCGCCCTAGAGCCAGCGCGCCTTCTTGAACCGGTAGATCAGGTAGGCGTCGATGCCCACCATCACCGCGAGCGCGAACGGGTAGCCGAACACCCAGGTGAGCTCGGGCATGTGCTGGAAGTTCATTCCGTAGATGCCCGCGATCAGCGTCGGGATCGTGATCAGCGCGCCCCACGCGGCGAGCCGCTTGGTCGTCTCGCTCTCGCTCAGGTTGATGAGCGTGAACGACACCGAGATCGCGGTCTGCAGCATTTCGCGCATCTGCTCGATCGCGGCGTTGACGCGGTAGAGGTGGTCGTAGACGTCGCGGAAATACTCGCCGAGGCCCGCGCACAGCACCGGCACGCGGCCGCCGTAGAGCTTGCCGGCGACCTCCATCAGCGGCGCTACCGCGTGCTTGAGCACCATGACCTCGTGCTTCAAGTCGTAGAACGCCTCGATGCTCGCGCGCGTCGGCGTCGTGCGGAAGATCGACTCCTCGAGCCGCTCGAGCTCCTCCTCCAGCGAGTCGAGCACCGGGAAGTAGCGGTCGACGATCGCGTCCATCAGCGCGTAGAGCACGTAGCCCGCGCCGTGGCGCAGGAGGTCGGGCTCGCGCTCGGTGCGCTCGCGCACGTCGGCGAAGCCCTTGTGGACGTTCTGCCGGACCGACAGCACGTAGTTGCGGCCGACGAACACGCCGACCTGGCCCTCGGTCAGCTCGGCGTCGGGGGAATCGCGCTCGACCGTTCGCAGCACCGCGAACAGGTCCTCGCCGTACTCGTCGAGCTTGGGGCGCTGATGCGGACGCTTCGCGTCCTCGACCGCAAGCTCGTGCAGCCCGAACTCCTCCTGCATCTGCTCGAGCTCGCCCTCCGTGGGATCGTTGATCGCGACCCACACGAAGCAGTCCGGGCGGCTCACGTACTCGCTGATGTCCTCGACCGGAATGTCGGCGAGCTTGCGGCCGTTCTGGTAGGCGACGCAGTTGACGAGCATCCGGCCATCATAGCGAAGTGTGCGATGCTGCGGTCCATGCTCCGCACGTCCGTCCCGTCCCGCCCGGGGTCGTCCCGAGGGGCCACCCGGTGAGCGCGCAGATCACGCTGACGCGCAAGCGCGAGCTCGCGCTGCTGGCCACGCTCGCGGCGATCCAGTTCACCCACATCGTCGACTTCATGATCATGATGCCGCTGGCGCCGCAGCTGATGCGGCTGTGGGGCATCGGGCCGCAGGCGTTCGGCCTGCTGCTGTCGGCCTACACGTTCGCGGCGGCCGCCAGCGGGTTGTGCGCGGTGCTGGTCGTCGACCGCTACGACAGGCGCCAGGCGCTCCTGTTCGTCTACGCGGGCTTCGCGGTCGCCACCGCGCTTTGCGGCATCGCGCCAGGGTACGAGGCGCTGCTCGGCGCGCGCGTCCTGGCCGGCGCGTTCGGCGGCGTCGCCGGCGCGCTGATCCTCGCCATCGTCGCCGACGTCATTCCCTACGATCGGCGCGCGCGCGCCAATGCGCTGGTCGCGAGCGCGTTCTCGCTCGCCGCGATCGCGGGCGTGCCCGCCGGGCTGTGGCTCGCGGCGCTGTCGAGCTGGCGCACGCCGTTCCTCGCCGTCGCCGCCATTGCGGTCGTCGTCGGCGTCGCGGCGTGGTGGCTGATCCCGCCCATCGCCTCGCACGTCGCGCACGGGCGCTCGCAGAACGCGCTCGCGCGGCTGCGCTCGGTCGTGACGGTGCGAAACCACTGGCGAGCGTTCGCGTTCATCGTGTCGCTGATGCTCGCCGGCTTCACGGTGATCCCGTTCCTCGCGGCGTACTCGGTCGCGAACGTCGGGCTGACCGAGGCGGAGCTTCCGGTGATGTACATGGCCGGCGGCCTGGCGACGCTCGTCACCGCGCAGGTCATCGGCCACCTCGCCGACCGCTACGGCAAGAAGCGCGTGTTCGCGGTGATCGCGATCGCGTCGATCGTGCCGATCCTGTGGGTCACGCATTTCCCGCGGGCATCGCTCGTTGCGTTTCTCCCGGTCTCGGTCGTGTTCATGGTGCTGGTGACCGGGCGCTTCGGGCCGGCGATGGCGCTGGTGTCGGGCAGCGCGGAGCCACGCGTGCGCGGCAGCTTCATGAGCCTCAACGCGGCGATCCAGCAGGCCGGGGCGGGCGTCGCCGCGTTCGTCTCGGGCTCGATGGTCGGCAAGGTCGCGAGCGGCGAGCTCACCGGCTACGGGAACGTGGGTTGGCTCGCGACCGCCTTCACGCTCGTCGCCATCGCGCTCGCGTTCCGCATCCACGTCGTCGACGCCCGGGACGCGGCAACCCCGGCGTGAGCCGGAGCTACAATCCGCCCATGATCGTCCGTTCGCTCCTCGACACCGACCTGTACAAGTTCACGATGATGCAGGTCGTGCTGCACCATTTCCCGGGCGCGCAGGTCGAGTACCGCTTCAAGTGCCGCAACGAGGGCGTCGACCTCGTGTCGTGCATCCCGGCGATCGAGCGCGGGATCGCGGACCTTTGCACGCTGCGCTTCGCGCGCGACGAGCTCGACTACCTGCGTCGCTGGCGCTTCTTCAAGAGCGACTTCGTCGACCTGCTCGAGCTCTTCCAGCTCGACCAGCGCTTCGTGAAGATCACGCCGCTCGCTGACGGCGAGATCGACATCGCGATCAAGGGCCCGTGGCTGCACACGATCCTGTTCGAGGTGCCGGTGCTCGCGATCGTCTCGGAGATCTGGAACCGGCGCACCTATCCGAACGCCGAACGTGCCGAGGGGCGCCGCAGGCTCGCCACCAAGATCGGGCAGATCAACGCGGTCGCGGACCCCGATTTCCGGATCGCCGACTACGGCACGCGGCGTCGCCACGACCGGGAATGGCAGGAGGAAGTCGTCACGACGCTGAAGAGCGGCATCGGCCCCAAGTTCGTCGGCACGAGCAACGTCGACCTCGCGCGGCGCCACGACCTGACGCCGCTCGGCACGATGGCGCACGAGTACCTGCAGGCGTGCCAGGCGGTCGGCCCGCGGCTGCGCGACTCCCAGCGCTTCGCGTTCGACACGTGGGCGAAGGAATATCGCGGCGACCTCGGGATCGCGCTCTCCGACGTCTGCGGCATGGATGCGTTCCTGCGCGACTTCGACCTATTCTTCTGCAAGCTGTTCGACGGCGTGCGCCACGACTCGGGGGACCCGTTCGAGTGGGGCGAGAAGCTGATCGCGCACTACCGGGCGATGCGCATCGACCCGAAGTCCAAGGTGATGGTGTTCTCCGACCAGCTCAACGTGCCGCTCGCCATCCGGCTGTTCGAGCGGTTCCGCCAACGGAGCCAGGTCGCGTTCGGCATCGGCACCAACCTCACCAACGACCTCGGCCATCCGGCCCTGTCGATCGTGATCAAGATGACGCGCTGCAACGGCCAGCCGGTCGCGAAGATCAGCGACGAGCCTTCGAAGTCGATGGACTACGACCCGTCGTACGTCGCGTACCTGCGCGAGGTGTTCCAGGTGCCGGTGCCGCCGCCGGAATCGCATCCGGTCGCGCGCGCCGCGCACGCGAAGGCGTGAGCACGTCTTGCCTTCCCCGGATCGCTGTGGCATCGTGCGCGCCGCCATGAAACATCTCTCGCTTCTTTCGTCGTCCGTCGCGCTCGCTTCCGCGCTGGCGGGTGTGCTGATGTCCGCGTGCACGACCGTCGACTCCACGCCGGCAGCCGCCGGACGTGCCGAGGCGAAGACCAGGGTGCTGAACGGCTCGGTCCTCTACCGCGAGCGCATCGTGTTGCCCGACAGCGCGAAGGTGCGGGTTCAGATTTTCGACGGGACGCCGTCGGATACCGCGCCGAAGGTCTACGCGGAGACGACGTTTCCGACGCAAGGCAAGCAGGTTCCGGTCCCCTTCGCGCTGACCTTCGACCCGGCGAAGCTCGATCCCGCGAGCTCGTATGCGGTGCGGGCCTACATCCTGCTCGACGACAAGATCGCCTACGTGACGCGCACGCGCATCCACATCGATCCGAACGCGCTCCCGACGACGCTGTCGATCCTCGTCACTCCGGGGACCTCCGATCCGGGCTTCGCCGATTCGCCGGCGCCGCCCGCCCCGGGCCGCGGGCCCGCGCCGTCGCGCAACACGTTTCCGCAGGGCACGCAGTCGAAGTGATCGGCGGCTAGCGCAGCGCGCCGGCGTACGCGTCGAGCGCGCGCGCGTCGAAGCACGCGAACACGACGCGCTCCAGCGGACCGGGCAGCGAAGCGACCGCGCGCGCCTCGCGCACCGCGATCGCGACCGCGAGCTCGAGCGGGTAGCCGTAGGCGCCGCAGCTGATCGCCGGGAACGCGATCGTCGCGATCGCGTTCGCGTCGGCCAGCGCGAACGCACGCCGGTAGCACGAAGCCAGGAGGTCCGGCTCGCCGTGCCCGCCGCCACGCCACACCGGCCCGACCGCATGGATCACGTAGCGCGCGGGGAGGCCGAACCCGGGCGTGAGCTTCGCGTCGCCGGTCGCGCAGCCCCCCAGCGCCTTGCAGGCGTCGAGCAGGGCGGGGCCCGCGGCCCGGTGGATCGCGCCGTCGACGCCGCCGCCGCCGAGGAGGCTCCCGTTGGCGGCGTTGACGATCGCGTCGACCGCGAGCGTCGTGATGTCGGTCCGGAGCGCTTGAAGGCGGGCGGGCATCGGCGTCCCGGGCGATTGTAGGCCCGGCGGTGTAAAGTTCGCAGCCATGGCCACGCCGCTGACCGGTACGCGTCCGGCCGCCTCGCGCGATCCCTCGGCGACCGGCGACCGGCGCCTGCGCCTCGACGACATCCTGAAGCTGATGGTGGCCGACGGGCTCGTCCCGCGCGCCGACGCCGACCCGGTCGCGCGCGCGAAGACCCGGCAGTACGAGCACCCGCTCGAGCTGGTCGCCGCGCAGCACTGGCGCTCGGCCAAGGCGCCGCACGTCATGCTGACGCTCGAATGGCTGGTCGAGTGGCTCGCCGGCAAGCTCGGGGTGCCCTACCGGCACATCGATCCGCTCAAGATCGACCTCAGCGCGGTCACCGCGACGATGTCGAACGCGTACGCCGAGCGCTTCCGGATCCTGCCGGTCGCGGTAGCCGGCAACAAGCTGACCGTCGCGACCGCCGAGCCGTTCGTGACCTCGTGGGCGAAGGAGCTCGGCCCGATCCTCAAGATGGACGTCGAGCTCGAGTTCGCGAACCCGGTCGACATCAAGCGCTTCCTCGGCGAGTTCTACAACCTCGCCCGTTCGATGAAGAAGGCGTCGGAGGCCCAGCCCGGCCAGATCTCGCTCGCGCGGAACTTCGAGCAGCTGGTCGAGCTCGGCAAGCGCGGCACGCTCGACGCGAACGACAGCCACGTCGTCCACATCACCGACTGGCTGT
>Ga0207648_10005055_pt1 | contig 13372 bp, 21 predicted proteins | sample KBSMisM32_FD_184310 | JGI IMG/M metagenome (GOLD analysis project Ga0207648, IMG submission 184310) | Miscanthus rhizosphere microbial communities from Kellogg Biological Station, Michigan, USA - KBS Miscanthus M3-2 (SPAdes) (version 2) | ecosystem: Host-associated > Plants > Roots >...
AGGTCGGGCGTGAACTGGATGCGCTTGAACGTGCCGCGGATCGTGCGCGCGAGCGTCTTGACGGTCAGCGTCTTCGCGAGGCCCGGGACGCCTTCGACGAGCAGGTGCCCCTGCGCGAGGATCGCGACGAGCACGCGCTCGAGGAACGCGTCCTGGCCGACGACGACCTTCTTGACCTCGTAGAGGATGCGCTCCGGCAGCGGCGCGTGGTTGGACGGGACGAGGGAATGGGGGTCCATGCGTTCCTTGAGTGATGCGGGCGAAGAGCGGCGGTGGGCGGTCGGCGGTCGCACGACCGCGCGTCGCAGCGAACGGTCAGAACGGGCTCATCCCGACGGCGGACGCGGCGTTCTCGATCGGCACCGCGAAGCCGATGCCGACGAACACGCGTTGATCGGTCGGATTGAGGATCGCCGTGACGATGCCGACGACCTCGCCGTCCATCGTGACGAGCGGCCCGCCCGAGTTGCCGGGGTTCGCCGCCGCGTCGAACTGGATCAGGTTGGTCAGAAGACGCTTGCCCTCGGGCGAGCGGTACTCGCGCTTGAGGCCGGAGATGATGCCCGCCGACGCCGACGGGCCGATGCCGAACGGGAAGCCGACGGCGACGACCTCGTCGCCCGGCGCCAGGTCCTGCGTCGAGCGCAGCACCGCGGCCTTGAGATCGTCGGGCAGCTTCGACGCCTTGAGCACGGCGAGGTCGTGCTCGGGCTGCACGCCGATCACCGTGGCCTCCGACTCCATGCCGTCGAAGAACACGACGGTGATCTTCGACGCGCCGAGCACGACGTGCAGGTTGGTGAGGATGATGCCCTTGCTGTCGACGATCACGACGCCCGTGCCGATGCCGATGCCCTTGCCGACCGGCGGATGGCCTTCCGGCAGCGGCGTGCCGTCGCCCTTCTTCTCGTCGGGCGTGGCGGCGTTCGGGGTCGTCTTCCCGTCCGCGCGCTTGCTGTCGGGTTTCGACACGTCCTTTTGCGCCTTCGCGTCCTTCGCGGCCTTGTCCCCCTTGTCGGCCTTCTTGTCGTCGGGCTTCGGGTCTTCCTTCTTCGCGTCCTCCGCGTAGCCGGATCCGATGACCTTGACGACCGACGGGCGCACGGCCTCGTACGCCTTCGCCGCGCGCGACGGCAGCGTCTGCGTCGCGAGCGTGTGCAGCACGGCGCCGTCGATGTCCTTCTGCGTCAGCGGACGTGCCGTCGGCTTCTGCTGCATCCACACGCCGATGGCGATCGCGCCGATCAGGAGGCCCGCGACGAGCGCGAGCCAGCGCTCGTGGCGTTGCGCGAACGCGAACCGGGCGCGGTGCGGTGCGGCGGGAGGGGCGGGCTCGGCGGCAGGCATCGCGGCGGCGGGCGCTGACGCCCCCAGCCCGGCGGCATCGCGTCGCGGGGATCGACTGTAGAGCGCGGAACGGCGCATGGCGGTCCTGGAGTCAGCGTCCGGGGGCCCGAAAGCGGTCCCGGACGAGCCCTAGCATAGTGACAATCCGCCCGCCCGGAAAGTCCACGCGGGGCAGGACCGGTCGATCGGGCGGGACCGGCGTGGCGCGTGTCGGCTGGGCGCCGTCAGCCGGCGTAGCCGTCGACGAGGATGAACTGCCCGCTGGCCGCGCCTTGGCGCTTCGACTTGGCCTCGGCGTACTCGGGCGACGACCAGAACTCGCGAGCGCGCTCCGCCGACGGAAACTCGATGACGACGACGCGATCGTGCTCGGGCGGGCCTTCGAGCGTGGTGACCGCGCCGCCGCGAACGACGAAGCGGCCGCCGTGCTTCGCGATCGCGGCCGGTGTCAGGGCAGCGTAGCCCTTGTAGCGCTCGGGATCGGTGACGTGGACGCGGGCGATCAGGTAGGCGGGCATCGCGGCTCCTTCGAGCGTCGTCGGGGTTTCTAGCCCTTCGACCATTTCTGCAGCCAGTAGCAGAGCGCCGCCGCGATCACCCACCCGAAGCCCGCGACCGGCATGTCGGACACGAACGTCCAGACGACCGCGTTCACCAGGCAAAGCGTGATGGCGAACAGCGCGACGAGGATGTTGCCCACGGGCCCGCGACGTCTATCGGCGCCCCGGGTTGGGGCACCGCGATTCTGTCACAAACGTTTTCGGAGCGCGCCCGGGGTCGCAGCGCAGCCGTCGTCCCGCGTTATGCGGCGGCCTTCGCGTTCATCAGCACGTTCGCCGCGAAGCACGCCAGCGCGGCGAGCATCGCGATCGCGACGATGCCGACGACCGGGCCGGCGCCCGCGTTGCCCTTGAGCAGCGCGCCGAGCGCGACCATGAAGACCGGCAGCAGCAGGTTGTGCGCCCAGAAGTGGACGCGCGCGAGCGTCGTCGTTCCCGCGGCCGGGTACAGGTGGTAGATGATCCCCGCAAGCGCGAGCGACGCCCAACCGAGCAGCAGGATGTGCGCATGGACCGGCGCGAGGATGAACACCTCGGTCAGGCCCATGTAGAGGCCGAGCGATGCGCCCAGCACGAGATACACGACCGCGATTTTCAGGAAACGAAGTCCCATGACGATCTCCCCCATGTTGTTGTAATCGGCAGCTACGGCGGCGATGCGAGTCGCGCCGCGGCCCGCGCGGATTGTGCCGGTCGCGTGGGCGCGCGGCAATGCCGTTCAGCGTATGCGCTTCGTCGTTCGGCCGTACCAGAACAGCACGGTGGCGATCGCGAGCGCGATCGGCAGCGGCGACACGAGCAACGCCGCGATCCAGCTCCAGCTTTCGTTGCGGTCGAGCGCCTGCACGGCAAGCCCGACGGCGATGGCCGAGCCCGCGGCGGCCGCCAGCGACGCGCGCTTCGCATCGCGGAAGATGGCCTCGGCGAGCGCACCGACGCCCATCGGCAGCAGGATCAGGACGAGGAGGGGTTCCACGGCGTGGGTCGCCTCGTGCACGCGTCGAGCTAGCCTACTCCCGATCCGCCGGCGCGTCACCCGACGCCCGCGAGCTCGCGCGTGAGGTGCGCGGCAGGCACGACCCTGCAGCCGCTCGCGTTCTGGCCCGACCACAGCGGCGAGAAGTCGCCGGAGCCGCGCGCCTCGGCGTTCGCGCGAAGCGGCGCGATCGCCGACGTCGCGAGCGGAAACGCGGGCGGCGCGTCGCTCATCGGGCCGAGCTCGCGCATGATGCGGTTGACGATGCCGCGCGCCGGCCGGCCGGTGAACAGGTTGGTGATCGCGGTGTGGCGCGACGCGTCGCTCGCGAGCGCCGCGCGGTGGGTCGGCGACGTCGTCGCCTCCGGGCACAGGAGGTACGCGGTGCCGACCTGCGCGCCCGCGGCGCCGAGCGCCATCGCGGCGGCCACGCCCTTCGCGTCCGCGATCCCGCCCGAGGCGATCACCGGCACGCGCACCGCGCGCACGATCTGCGGCACGAGCGCGAGCGTGCCGACCTGCGTCGTCAGGTCGTCGGTCAGGAACATGCCGCGATGCCCGCCGGCCTCGACGCCCTGCGCGATGACCGCGTCGACGCCGTGCCGCTCCAGCCACACGGCCTCGTCGACGGTCGTCGCGGACGCGATGAGTTTCGAGCCCCACGACTTGATGCGCGCGACCATCCCCGGATCCGGGAGGCCGAAGTGGAAGCTGACGACGGCCGGCCGGACCGCGTCGAGCGCGTCGGCGACCTCTTTCGTGAACGGCTGCCTCCCCGGACCGGTGGGGATTGCATCGACGTCGATGCCGAACTCCGCGTAGTAGGGCGCGAGCGCCGCGCGCCACGCGGCCTCGCGCGCCGCATCGGGCGAAGGGGGCACGTGCGCGAAGTAGTTCACGTTGAACGGGCGCCGCGTTCCGGCCGCGAGCGCGGCGATCTCGACGCGGAGCTGATCGTGCGACAGCATCGCGCACGGCAGCGATCCCAAGCCGCCGGCGTTGGACACCGCGACCGCGAGCGCGTTGAGCTGGACGCCGGCCATCGGCGCCTGGACGATCGGCAGCTCGATGCCGAATAGCGCTGCGAGGCTCACGTTGGCTCGAGTGCGGCGAGGTCCGCCGCGCAGGCGTCGCGCTCGTCGTCGGGCATCGACGCCCGCAGCGCGTGCGCCCGGTCGCGCAACCGCTCGAACGACGCGCGATCGCCGAGCGCACGATCGGCGTGCGCGAGCGCGAGAGTGCCGTAGAAGCGCTCGAACGCAGGCGCGTCGTGGCGATCGCAGATCGCGAGGCAGCGGCGCGCGCGCTCCGCCGCTTCGGGCGCTTCGCCTGCGCGCAACAAGCTGCACGACAGGCGGTATTCCGCCCGCTCCTCCTCCATCCAGCCGCCAGCGCGCGTCCAGTACGCGAGCGCCGCGCGCGCCGCGTCGACCATGCCTTGCGTCTGGCGCGCGGTGCGTCCGTCCCGCTCCTCGAGCGTGGCGGCGAGGTTGTTGCCGCCGACCGCGAGCGCGCGCAATGCCGGCGAGCCGTCGGCCAATCCCGGCGCGGCGGTGGCCAGCGCCTGCGCGTAAGCGTCGAGCGCGCGGTCGATCTCGCTGCGCGCCGCGAACGCCGACGACGCAGTCGCGAGCGCTGCGATGCGGTCGTCGACGCCGAGGTCCTCGAGCGCCGATGCGTCGCCGCCCGCATAGGCGAGCGTCGCGATTCCGCGCGCCACCGCGCGCGCTGTCTCATCGCCCTGGGCACGCTCGCGCAGGCGCGCGAGCAACCGCGTCCCGCGCTCCCACGCGCCAAGATGCTCGCCGAAGACGTGCGTGACCAGCCGCGCGTACGGGGCTACGCGCGCCGCGTCGTCGACGAGGCCGAGCGAATCCTCGAGGCGCGCGGCGACGCCGGAAGGATCGTCGGCGTGGTCGGTCCAGGCGCGTTCGACGAAGGCGTCGAAGTCCGTCATGCCGCGATTGTGCCGCACGACCGCGTCCGGCGGAATCCCGCCGCAGACCGTCAGCGAAGCGCGAACGCGACCCGTACCCGCGCCGGCGTCTGCTCGATGCCTCCGGCCGCGGCACACATCGCGCGAAGCGCGGCGTCGTCGTGCCCGGCCTCGACGCTCGCCTCGCGGCAGCCGAGCGCGCGGCCGCGCTCGAGCAGCACGGCAAGCAGGCGCCGGCCGACCCCGCGCCGGCGGTGCGTGGGCGCCACGGCGACGTCGGCGACCACGAGCTCGCGGTCGCGGGCCTCGCGCCGCATGGCGAAAGCGAAGCCGACGACGCGACCGCGGTCGACCGCGATCGCGACGTGGCGCGACGGGTCGTCGAGCAGCGACGCGGCAATACGAGCGTCCACGCCGTCGATGAAGCAGGTCCGGTCGTCGTCGAACAGCGCCACGTCGTCCGTTCCGAGCATGCGCACGCTCACCGTCGTCATGGCTCCATCCTCAAGCAGCATTGCGGGCGGATCGCGCGGCACGCTCGAGCATCAGCTCGCGCTCGCGCGCGTTGCGGGTCAGGGACGCAGCCCGCTGGAACTCGGCGCGCGCTTCGCCGTGGCGGCCGAGCTTCGCGAGCAGGTCGCCGCGCACCGACGCAAGCAGGTGGTAGCCCTCGAGCGTCGGCTCGTCGGCCAGCGCGTCGACGAGCGCGAGGCCCGAGGCGGGACCGAACGCCATCCCGACGGCGACCGCGCGGTTGAGCTCGACGACCGGCGAGGGCGCGATCTGCGCGAGCGCGTCGTAGAGCGCGGCGATGCGCTGCCAGTCGGTGTCCTCGGCCGTCGTCGCGCGCGCGTGGCACGACGCGATCGCGCCCTGCAGCGCGTAGCGGCCGAGCGCACCGCCGAGCGCCTCCGCGCGCGCGAGCGCGGCGAGACCGCGGCCGATCAGCAGCGGGTCCCAGCGCCCGCGGTCCTGGTCGAGCAACAGGATCGGCTCGCCGCCCGGGCCCTGGCGCGCGTGCACGCGCGACTGCTGGATTTCCATCAGCGCGCAAAGCCCGTGCACCTCGGGCTCGCGCGGCGCGAGCTCGGCGAGGACGCGGCCCAGGCGCAGCGCCTCCTCGCAGAGCTGCGGGCGCATCCAGTGATCGCCCGCGGTCGCCGAATAGCCTTCGTTGAAGACCAGGTAAATGACCTCGAGGACGGAGGCGAGCCTCGCGGCGAGCGCGTCGCCCGACGGCACCTCGAACGGCACGCGCGCCTCGGCGAGCGTGCGCTTCGCGCGCACGATGCGCTGCGCGATCGTCGGCTCCGGCACCAGGAACGCGCGCGCGATCTCGTCGGTCGTGAGGCCGCCCAGGAGCTTGAGCGTCAGCGCGACGCGCGCCTCCGGCGAGAGCACCGGGTGGCACGCCGTGAACACGAGGCGCAGCAGGTCGTCGCCGATCTCGTCGTCCTGCGCGGCCTCGGCGGCGCGATTCGCGAGCTCCTGGTCGAGCTCGAGCTCGTAGGCGAGCTCCTCGTGCTTGCGCTCGAGGAGCTTGCGCCGGCGCAGCACGTCGAGCGCGCGGCGCTTCGCGGTCGCCATCAGCCACGCGCCGGGGTTGTCGGGCACGCCGTCGCCGGGCCAGGTTTCGAGCGCGGCGACGAGCGCGTCCTGCGCGAGCTCCTCGGCGAGGCCCACGTCGCGAAGCATGCGCGCGAGGCTGGCGATGACCTTCGCCGACTCGATGCGCCAGACCGCGTCGATCGCGCGGTTCGTGCCTGACCCGGCCACGTCACCGCTCGGCGACGGCCTTCAGCGCGGCGAGGCCGCGCGCGAAGTCGTCGCCGATGAGCTTCTCGGGGTCGAGGAACAGGCACATGACCTTGGAGACGAAATTGTGGCGGCTCTCCATCGTCCAGGTGACGAACGTCGCGTTGCCCTGCGGCACGAACGTGAACGCGACGTCCGCGTGGTCCTTCATCGGCCGCTCGAAGTCCAGCGCGATGCCGACCTTCGACGACGGCGTCGAGTCGACGATCGTCATCTTGCCGGCGCCGGCCTTGCCTTCGCCGTCCCACGCGTAGGTCGCGCCCTTGCCCGCCGCCGGCGTGCCGTAGGCGCGGCGCATCGTCGGGTCGAGGTTCTCGAACGGCGACCACGCGGTCCAGCGCTTGAAGTCGTCGACGAACGGGAAGACCTTGTCGGCGGGCGCGGCGATCGTCACCGAGCGCTGCACGCGGAGCGTGTCGGGCTGGAAACTGGCGAGCACCGCCACGGCTGCCAGCAGCACCGCGACGACAATGCCCACGATCTTGAGGATGCGCATGGTCGTCCCGCTCACCGTGCCGAAGGATGCGGCTGCATCGCCTTCAGTCCCTCGGCCGCCTTCTGGACGTCGGGCGGGAAATCCTCGAACTCCTGGACCTGGCGGATCTCGATCACCTCGTTCTCGGAGGCCGGGCAGCGCGACGCCCACGCGATCGCCTCGTCGCGCGAGCGCACCTGGATCATCCAGTAGCCGCCGAGCACTTCCTTCGCTTCGGCGAACGGGCCGTCGGTGACCTTGGGCTTGCCGCCCGCGAAGCTCACGCGCGCGCCCATCGACGGCGGGTGCAGGCCGTCGAGCGCGATCAGCACGCCCGCTTTCCGCAGCGATTCGTTGTACTTCATCATCGCCGCGACGGCATCGGCGGGCGGCATCGCGCCCGGCGGCGAGCTCTCGTAGCCTTTCGGGATCATCAGCATCATGAAGCGCATCGTCGTCTCCTGGCGCGGCCCTACGGCGCGCAGCCTTCGTGTGCATCGAAGAGGGGGCGGATCTCCATCTCGAATTCGGGCACGCCCGCGGCGACGTGCACGTCGACGACGCGCTGCGCCAGCGCGATCGCCTCGTCCCTCGTCGCGGCGCGCACGATCGCGTAGCCGCCGATCACCTCCTTCGCCTCGGCGAAGGGCCCGTCGATCACCGAGGTGCGGCCACCGGCGTGGCGGAGCTTCAGTCCGTTGCGGCTCGGCTGCAGGCCGTCGGTCGACAGCAGGACGCCTGCCTTCGCCATCTCCTCGGCAAGCCTGCCCATCCCCTCCATCAACGCGGGCGGTGGCGGCTTCCCTGCTTCGTAGTCGGCGTTGCCCTTCAACATCATCAAATAGCGCATCGTCGTTCCTTGGCGAAGGTGCTTCGGGTCAGGGAGTCGGCGTCACCATCACCATCCAGCCGACGCCGAACTTGTCGTGCAGCATGCCGAAGCTCGACGAGAAGAACGTCTTCGCGAGCGGCATGTCCACGTGCCCGCCGGCAGCGAGCGCGCCGAACCGTTTCTGCGCCGTCGCGTCGTCGGCGACCGAGAGCGCGAGCGACACGCCCTCGAAGCGCGGGTGACCGCGGCAGTTGCCGTCGGAGCACATGAGCTCGGTGTCGCCGACCTTGAACTGCGCGTGCATGATCTTGTTCTCGCTGCCGGGCGGAAGCATGCCCGGCGGCGGCGCCTCGGGGCTTTCCCTGTTGCGCATCAGCATCGTGACCTCGGCGCCGACCGCGCGCTTGTAGAACTCGAGCGCTTCCTCGCAGCGGCCGTCGAAGAACAGGTAGCTCTGGACCTGCATGATGGAATCTCCTTGTGTCAGGGACGCGATCAGCGCGATTTGCGAGCGAACTCGGCGCGCATGCGCTCGACCTTCTCGCGGTGCTCGGGCGTGAATTCCGCCCCGAAATCCTCGGCCTCGAAGACCTGGCGGATCTCGATCTCGGAGTCGCCGATCATCGGGTTCGGGCAGCGCTTGACCCATTCGATCGCCTCGTCCTTCGATTTCACGTTCCAGATCCAGAAACCGGCGACCAGCTCCTTGGTCTCGGCGAACGGGCCGTCGATCACGGTGCGCTTGCTGCCGTGGAAGAGGACGCGCGCGCCCTTCGAGCTCGGCTGCAGGCCTTCGCCGGGCTGCGAGAGGATGCCGGCCTTGACGAGCTCCTCGTTGAACGCCCCCATGGCGTCCATCAGCTTCTGGTCGGGCATGATGCCGGCCTCGGAATCCTTCGTGGCCTTGACGAGGATCATGAATCGCATGGCATTTCTCCTGGTTGCGGGATCGGCTCGGGCGGGCGTTGCGGTCGTCCGCTCGGCCTGCCTCTACTTGCACGACGAACGGCCGGGCCGGAAATCGACATCGGCCCGGCGGGGCGCGGTCGACGTCAGCCGGGCGTCGGTGTCCGGCCGACCCGGGCGAGCAGGGCGGCGCGGCGCTCGAGGCTCGCCTTCGGCCAGTGCTCGTCGCGATCGTAATACTCGGCGACGGCCGGCGCACCGGGCGGAAGGACCACCCACGGCTGCTTGGACATCGTGAAGATGTGGATGTCCGGCGGCAGGCGGTCGGGCTCGTCGAGCGTCCCGACGCGCACGAAGCGCACGGCGTCGCCCGCCCCCGCGTAATTGCTCCACACCGCGATCCGGCAGCGCGGGCAGCGCGCGATCTTCTGTCCGCGACCGCTGTTCGACGGCGTGAGCACGACGTCGACCTCGCCCGCGAGGATCTCGACGCGGTCGGCCTCGATCATCGCGTTGAGTGCGAACGACGCGCCGGTCTCGCGCTGGCACCAGCGGCAGTGGCAGCAATGCACGAACATCGGCGCGCCGTGCATGCGGTAGCGGACCTCACGGCATGTGCAGCCGCCGTCGTGGACATCAGCCGGGCTCACGCCGGGACGACCAGGTCGGCCTGGCCGACGATGGCCTTCGGAATCGTCAGACCGAGCGCGAGAGCGGTCTTCAGGTTGACGGCGAGCTCGAACCGTTCCGGTTGCGCGATCGGCAGGTCGCCCGGCTTCGCACCCTTGAGGATCCTGTCCACGTAGCCGGCCGCTCGCCGGTATTGGTCGGTGAAGCTCGGCCCGTACGACACCAGGCCGCCTTCCGTGACGAACTCGCGGCGCGAGTAGAGCGTCGCCAGCCGCGACTCGAGCGCCGCGCGCGCGAGCTGCGGCAGGCTCGCCCCGAATACCGGATCCGAGAGCGCGAGGACGCCCTGGGCGCGACGTTCGCGCGCGGCCGCGAACGCGCGGGCGAGATCGGCAGGGGAGGCCACCGGCACCTCGGTCACGTCGAGCTTGAGCGCCGGCGCCGCAGCGCGGGTCTCCTTGAGCGACGGCGCCGAATTGCCCGGGTTGTGAAATATCGCGACTCGCGAAGCCGTCGGCACCGTTGCCTTGAGTTGCTCGAGTTGCTTGCCGCTCAACGACACGACGAGGTTGGACAGCCCGGTCGCGCGGCCTCCAGGACGGGCGAGGCTCGCGGCGATGCCCATGCCGACCGGATCGCCGACGGCGGAAAACACGACCGGAATGGTGCGCGACGCGGCGAGCGCCGCCGACGCGCCCGCTCGACCGCCGGTCACGATGACGTCGACGCGGCTTGCCACGAGCTCCGCCGCGAGTTGCGGCATGCGGTCGGTTTCGCCGTGCGCGTAGCGCTCGACGAACGTCGCCGTGCGCCCGTCGACATAGCCATGCGAGCGCAGCCCATCGCGCAATGCCGCGATCTGGACGTCGTCGCCCGCGCTGTCGCCCAGGATGCCGATCCTCGGCATGCGCACCGAAGGCTGGGCCTGCGCAAGCATCGCCGGCAGCGCGATCGCCGCGAGGGCGATCCGTCGCCGTCGCATGGAGGTCATGTCAGAAGCTTAGCGGAGACGGCACCAGCGCGCATGCGCCGTCGCCGAGCGCGAACAGCACGACGAGCGCGGCCGCCCAGAACGCCGGGTATTCCCAGCCGCCACCCTCGTTGCTGAAGAGCCAGCCCTTCCTGCCGTGCACCGCGTAGATCGTGCCGAGGATCAGCGGCACGAGCGCGAGCGCGACGACGCGCGGCCAGATGCCGAGGATCAGCGCGAGGCCGCCGCCGAGCTCAAGGGCGATCGCGACGTACGCGAGGCCGCCGGGCTGGCCGATCGACTCGAACCACGCGACCGTGCCCGCCGGCTTGAACACGACGAGCTTGAGCCAGCAGTGCGCGAGGAAGAGCACGCCGAGCGCGACGCGAAGGAGCAGCACGGCGTAGGGAGCGGAATGGGCGTCGATCATTCGGACCTCCTCTCGGCGAGCCACGCGAGCGCTTCGGCCTCGTGCGGATAGATTTCCATCGACAATCCGAAATGGCCGGCGGCCTGCACGCCGAATTTCTGCGGATGGATGTACGCGCTGTCGGTGACCAGCGCGACGGCCACGCGCCCGTCGGACGCATGCGCCCAGTCCTCGGCGGCGAGGAAGCGGTCGACCAGCGTCGGCATCGGCACCGCGGTCACGCCGGCGACGTTGATCAGGAGCTCGCCGATGCGCTCGGTGCGGCACAGGTCGATGTTGCGCCGGATGAAGTCGACGGCCTCGACGAGCGTCGACGCGCCGTGCGCGCGGACGATGCAGAGCGTTCCTTCCAGCGTACGGACGGACTCGATCGGCATGCGCGGGGGCGACCCTCGGGGCTTCGGCGTGTCAGATGCGCGCGTCGTTCGGCGCCGTGTAGGCGCCGCCGGCATCGCCGGTGTTCACGACGCCGCGCGGCTCGACCAGCATGACGTGGCACTCGCGCTCGGCGACCGGCCGGTGCTCGACGCCCTTTTGCACGACGTACATCTCGCCCGGCCCGAGCTCGACGCGGCCGTCGCGCAGCTCGATCGCCATGCGGCCGTCGATGACGATGAACGCCTCGTCGGTGTCGGCGTGCGCATGCCACACGAACTCGCCCTCGAGCTTCACGAGCTTGAACTGGTAGTCGTTGAGCTCGGCGATGACGCGGGGCGCCCACCGGTCGGAAAAGCGCGCGAGCTTGTCGCGCAGGTTGATCGCTTCGTGCTTCATGGCCCGGGCATCATGGTAACGCCGTCGTCACCCCGCGGCGCGATGCCGCAGCGTCCGCCACAGCGCCACGAGCGTGGCGACGAGCAGCACCGGGTAGAGCAGCAGGAGGTCGACACGGATGTTGCACTCGCCCGAGCAAAGCACGCGCATGTGAATGAGCGTCTCGTAGGCGCCGTACGCGAGCCACAGCCCCGCCGCGATCGCCGCCGACCTCGCCCGCCGCCAAAGCCACAGCCCGGCGAACGCGCCTGCGGTGGCGAACGCCAGCCAAGGGTAGGCGATCATGATGCCGAGCACGGCGTTCCTCCGGTCATCGTCGCGGCGCGAGGGTCCGTGTGACGGCATTCCACAGCGCGAGCTGCTCGCCGTTGCCGCCCGCGACGTTCTCCGCCGCCGTGCTGACCATCACGAGCTTCGACTCGGGGTCGACGAACACGAACTGCCGCCTCAGTCCCCTCAGCACGAACTCGCGACCGTCGCCCGGCATGATCCACGTCTGGTACCCGTAGCCGAAGAATTGCCCGTGGTCGCCGGGGTAGAAGCCGCGGCCGGCAGGACGCGTCGCGTCGCGGACCCACGTCGACGGGATCACCTGGCGGCCACCCACCGCGCCGCCGTTGGCGAGCAGCATCCCGAAGCGTCCCCAGTCGCGCAGCGTCGCGTTGAAGCCGCCAAAGGCGATCTCGTAGCCCCCCTTGTCGACGAGCCAGCTCGCGTCGGCCTCCGCGCCCATCGGCTTCCACACCTTCTCGGACAGGTAGTCGGCGAGCGTGCGACCGGTCGCCGCGCGCAGCACGAGCCCGAGCGCCTGCGTGTCGGCCGAGCTGTAGTGGAAGCGCTCTCCCGCCGGCCGCTCCCGCGTCGTGAACGGCGCGAGCGCCGCCGCGCCGCCTTCGCTATCGCCGAGCAACGAAAGGCGTGCCAGCGTCGCGATGTCGTCGCTGCCGCTGTAGGTCTCGACGAACTTCACGCCCGACGACATCGTGAGCAGGTGCCGGATCCGGGTCTCGCCGTAGAGCGTGCCGCGCAGCTGCGGAACGTACTTGTCGGCGCGATCGTCGACCGATGCGATCGCGCCTTCCGCGATCGCGATGCCGACGAGCATCGCGGTGACCGTCTTCGCCATCGAGAACGACGTCATCCGGCTGGCCGGCGTCGCGCCGTACTGGTAGCGCTCGGCGAGGATCGTGCCGTCCTTGACGATCAACAGCCCGGTCGTATGCGTGGTGTCGAGGTACGCGTCGAGGCCGCCCGACACCTGCGCGTAGCGGTAGGCGATGGGCGGTTCGGCCGGCGCGCGAGCGATCGGGTCGACGCGCTCGCCCCTGGGCACCTTGCGCACGGGATAGGTCTCGTCGCGCCTGGTCACCAGGCCGACGACGCATCGCGTCTCGACCATCAGCATCGGCGGACAGGCGGGATACCCCTCGGCCTTGCCGAGCTCGGCCTCGTCGGGGGCCGCTTGCGCCGGCGCCGCGAGCGCGACGGCGAGGACGATCATCGTCGCGCGCGTCGGGGGCATGGCGTCGAGTCTGCACTAGAATCGCGCAACGTCCAAACGACCTGGGGAGGATCCGTGGGACTCGTCCGACTGATGATCTTGGCGGCGTCGCTCGCGCTTTCGTCGCATGCGGCGGTCGCCGCCGAGGAGCCCGACCACGCGATCCACGAGGCCCTGCGCGCGGTGCTGCGCGATGCGGTCGCCGCGATCGATGCGGGGC
>Ga0207648_10005056_pt1 | contig 13372 bp, 13 predicted proteins | sample KBSMisM32_FD_184310 | JGI IMG/M metagenome (GOLD analysis project Ga0207648, IMG submission 184310) | Miscanthus rhizosphere microbial communities from Kellogg Biological Station, Michigan, USA - KBS Miscanthus M3-2 (SPAdes) (version 2) | ecosystem: Host-associated > Plants > Roots >...
GTGGGGCATACCCCTCCGATTCAAACGGGTGATTGCTTCAAGCTGCTGTTTCGCCGTGCTTTATTTCGGTGCGTGCCTAGCCCTCGGCGCATGCGCCGATTTCCACAAGGTGGCAGCGATTTCTATTCCGGCTTGAGGCCGAGCGCGGTCAGGATCGGACCCAGGCGCGCGAGATCCTCGCGAATCGTCGCGCCGAACGCCTGGGTGCCGAGGTAAGCGGGATCGGTCCCAAGCGAGACGAGGCGCGCGCGCACGTCGGGCGCCTCGAGCACGCGCGCGAGGTCGCGCTCGATGCGCGCCACGATCGACGGCGGCGTGCCCGCGGGCGCGAACAGGCCGTACCAGCTCACGATGTCGACGCCGGACACGCCGGACTCGGCCACCGTCGGCACCTCGGGCAGCGCCGCGATGCGCGCGGGGCCCGTGACCGCGAGCCCGCGCAACAGCTTCTGGTCGATCAGCGGCACCACGACCGCGGGCAGCGAGAACGACAGCGCGACCTCGCCCGCAATCACGTCCTTCTGCGGCGCGGCGGCTGCCGGATACGGCACGTGCAGCATCTCGATGTCCGCGCGCGACGACAGCAGGATCGCCGCGACGTGCGGCGTCGTGCCCACGCCCGTCGTCGCGTAGGTCATGCGCCCGGGATCACGCCGCGCGAGCGCGATCGTCTCGCCGAGCGTGCGCGCCGGGAACTGCATGCCGCTCGACACGATCACCGGCTGCACGACGACGCGTGCGATCGGCGTCAGCGCGTTGAGCGGATGCACGGCGCGCGCGCCGAGGATGAACGGGTTCTGCACGAGATTCCCGCCGCCGAGCAGGAGCGTGGTCCCGTCCGGCGACCCGCGCGCGACCGCTTCGGCGCCGAGGTTCCCGCTGTTGCCGGGCCGGTTCTCGACGAGGACCTGCTGGCCGAACGACTCGGTGAGTCTCGCGGCGAGCAACCGTGCCACGGCGTCGGTCGCGCCGCCCGCGGGGAATGGCGCGACGATGCGCACGGTCCGCGTCGGCCACTCGTCGGCTGCGCGAGCCTGAGGCGACGCGACGAACGCGGCGATGCAGGCGAATAGAAGGACGGCAGGCTTCATGCAGGTCACTTTCCGGAGCGCGGTCGCGTCGCGACCATCGCGGCGAACAGGGCAGGCTCGTCCCACGGAACGTCGACGCGGTGGTTGGCGAGCCACGGGCTCGCCGGATCGCGCAGCCATTCCTGCGGGAAGTTGACGATGATGCCTGCTTCGCCCGGCGCGAGCCGCAGCCGTTCGGCGGGCGGATGGCCGCGCATCGCGGCGAGCCACGCGCCGACCACGTCGAGGCCGACCAGCGCGTCCTTGTGCACGCCCGGCGTCAGCCGGCGGTTGATCTCGAGCAGGAACGCGCGATCGGTGGCGTCGTCGACGAGGAACTCCACGCCGAAGATGCCGGACATCGCGAAGCCGCGCACGAGCGCGGCGCAATGCTCGTCGATGTCGGCGCGGTACGCGTGGCCGGTCACCGTCGCAGGCCCCTTGGGCGCCGGGTGCGCGACGATCTTGCGCGCGGCCCAGCCGCCGAAGTAGCTGCCTTGGTGCGCGACCACGATCGCGTACCACGACGGCCCGGCGATCGCCTGCTGGACGAGCAGCTGCGCCGGAGCCGCGCCGCCGCGCGTCGCGAGCGACGGCGACACCGCGGACTTCCATGCGTCCGCGAGGTCCGCGGCGCGCCACACGATGGTCACCCCCATGCCGGCGTAGCTCTCGCTGCGCTTCAGCACGATCGGCCAGCCGTTCGCGTCGGCGAACGCGCGCGCGTCGTCCGGCGACGCAGTGAGGATACTCACGGGCATCGGCACGCCGAAGGCGCGCGCGTGCGCGGGCAGCGCAAGCTTGTCGACGCTGGCCAGGTATCCGCCCGGATCGCCGAGCGAGCGCTCGATCAGCGCGGCGATCGCGGCGTGGCGCGCGCTCGCGAGCCGGCGCGGCGGCTCGCCGTGCAGCAGGGCGAGCAGGCGGAACGCCCGGTCGTCGCACGGGACCACGACGTCGGGGAGCGCCATGTCGATGACGTCCGCGAACGCGAGCGCCCAATGGGTGGCATCGGCATGCGGCGCCAGCCGGTAGCGGCGCGCGACGTGCGGGCTCGATCCGGCCAGCGGATCGTCCGGCGCGAACAGGTGGACGTCGCATCCGGCGTGCGCGAACGCGCGCGGCGAGCGCGCCGTCCCGAGCCAGTGCGCGGCCGTGGCGCAGAGCAGCACGCGCGGACGCGCGCCGAGCGCAAGCTCAGCGGCCACCGGATGCGGCTACGGCTTCGGCGAGGATCGCGTCGAGCAGCTCGGGGTCGTCCCACGGGACGTCGACGCGCTGCTCGCGCAGCCACGGGCTCGATCGGTCGCGGGCCCACTCCTGCGGAAACGCCACCGAATGGCGCGACGTCGACGCCGGAAGCGCGGTCGCGCCTTCATAGTCGCGATCCTCGAGCGCGGCGAGCCATGCGGCGGCGAGGTCGACGCCGAGCCACTGCGGCACGTGCATCGACGCGCCGACGTGGCGATCGACGCCGACGATGCGCGGCTCACCGTCTTCACCGACGGCCACGTCGAGCGAAAGGCAGCCGCTCGCGCGAAGGTCGCGCACCGTATGCCTGGCGAGCGCGGCGACGCCGTCGTGCGCGCAGAAACGCAGCACGGTCGGCCGGGGGCGCGCGCTCGCGTCGACGACGACGTGCTCGGCCGTCGCGCTCGCGAGCACGCGGCCGTCGAGCGCCGCGACGTGGTGCGTGTATGTCGTGCCTTCGACCGCGTCGGCGGGTTCGCGCCTGGCGGCGACGAGGTCGAGCGGCCCGAGCGAGAACGCCATGAGCTTGGCGTGCGCCGCGGCGCGCTCGTGCCGCAGCGCGGGCGGCGGCGTCGTCGCGAGCGCGATCAGGAGGCCGAGCGCGCCTTCGTCGGCGGGCGCGATCGCGCGCGGCATCGCGACGTCGATCAGCGAGAACAGCGCCTCGACCCAGCGCTGCGGCGGCGATTCGTCGGACACGACGCCGACGCGCGCGACGTGACGCGTGTGGCGGGCGTGGGAGCTCGACGGGCAGAGCAGCGAAACCGACGCGCCGGCGTGCGTCAACGCACGCGGGAAGCGGGCCGCCGCGACCGACGCGGCGTCGGTGCCGACCACCAGGATCGCCGTCGTCATTCCCTCCTTTTCCCCCCGGCGCTATGCTACCGCACCCGGTCCGACCTCCTCGAGGAGAGCCATGCGCCCCATCGTGTTGTCGATCGCGTTCGCCGCGGCTGCCGTCGCGGCCCCCGCTTCCGCCCAGTCGCCCGACGCCGCGCGCGACATCGCGGCGACCTGCGCCAACTGTCACGGCACCAACGGCATGAGCCGCGGCGTGACGGAGTCGCTCGCCGGCAAGCCCAAGGCGGAGATCGCCGCGAAGCTCCTCGAGTTCAAGCAGAACCAGCGGCCGGGCACGATCATGCCGCAGCTGGCGAAGGGCTTCACCGACGCGCAGATCGACGCCGTCGCCGCGTGGTTCGCGGCGCAGCCGTCGAAATAGGAGGCGCCATGGACCAGCAACGACGCGAATTCCTCGCCGCCGCCGGCGCGCTCGCCGGCGCCGCGGCGCTTCCCGGATGCGCGACGACGGGCGGCGGCGGGACCGCCGGCAAGGTCGTGGTCGTCGGCGGCGGCTACGGCGGCGCGACCGCCGCGAAATACCTGCGCATGTGGAGCAACGGCACGGTCGGCGTCACGCTGATCGAATCGCGCGACAGCTTCGTGAGCTGCCCGCTGTCGAACCTCGTCATCGGCGGCAGCAGGACGATCGCCGACCTCACCGTTTCGTACGACCAGCTCGGACGCCGCTGGGGCGTCGACGTCGTTCGGGACATGGCAACTGCCGTGGACGTGGACAAGCGCGTCGTCACGACGGCCGGCGGCAGGACGTTCGGCTACGACCGGCTCGTGCTCTCGCCCGGCATCGAATTCATCTTCGACGCGATCCCGAGCTACCGTGCGGACCCGGCGCGCGCCGTCGGCATCGTTCCGCACGCGTGGCAGGCGGGGCCGCAGACGGTTCTCCTGCGCCAGCAGCTCGAGGCGATGCCCGACGGCGGCACGTTCGCGATCGTGATCCCGGTCGCGCCGTACCGCTGCCCGCCGGGCCCGTACGAGCGGGTATGCCAGGTGGCGTGGTACCTGAAGCGTTCGAAGCCGCGCTCGAAAATCCTGGTGTGCGACGGCAACCCCGACGTCACGTCCAAGGCCGCACTGTTCAAGAAGGCGTGGGCCGAGGAGTACCGCGGGCTCATCGAGTACCGGCCGAACAACGTGCTGGCCGACGTCGACCTCGCCACACGGACCGCGAAGTTCGAGACTGCCGACGACGTGAAAGCCGACGTGCTGAACGTGGTGCCGCCGCAGCGTGCCGGTGCGATCGCACGCGCGGCGGACGTGATCACCGCCAACAACCGCTGGTGCGAAGTCGACTTCCGTTCGTTCGAGTCGGTGCGCGGCAAGGGCGTGCACGTGCTCGGCGACGCCATCCAGATCGCGCAGGCCATGCCGAAGTCCGGCCACATGGCGAACAACCACGGGAAGATCGCGGCGGCGGCGATCCTGCGGATGCTCGCGGGCCAGGAGCCCAACCCAAGCCCGGTGCTGACCAACACCTGCTACAGCTACATCACCGACAAGGACGTCGTGCACGTCGCCTCGGTGCACCAGTGGGACGCCGAGAAGAAGACCGTGCTGCCGGTGCCGAACTCGGGCGGATTGTCGCCGGCGATGAACGAGCTCGAAGGCACCTACGCCAACGCGTGGGCGCGCAACATCTGGGCGGACATGCTCGCATGAGCGAACACCCGCAACGTCCCGCCTGGCTTGTGGGTCAGGCTTCAGCCTGACGCCTTTCCGAACGAAAACGGCGCCCGCGGGCGCCGTCTTTCGTGCGTGCAACGACGCGCTAGGCCGGCTCGGCCTCGGGCGTCGGATCCGGCGCGGGCGCCTGCGCTTCCTCGAACGTCAGCAGCACCTTCTCGTCCGGCCCGATGTCGACGATCACCTTGCCGCCGCCCGCGAGCTTGCCGAACAGGAGCTCGTCGGCGAGCGCCTTGCGAATCGTGTCCTGGATGAGCCGCGCCATCGGGCGCGCGCCCATCTTCGGGTCGAAGCCCTTCCGCGCGAGGAACGCCTTGAGCCCGGCCGTGAACGTCGGCTCGACCTTCTTCTCGCCGAGCTGATGCTCGAGCTCGAGCAGGAACTTGTCGACCACGCGCAGGATGACCTCGTGGTCGATCGAGCCGAACGAGATGATCGCGTCGAGCCGGTTGCGGAACTCGGGCGTGAACAGCCGCTTGATCTCGACCATCTCGTCGCCCGGATCGGTCGTCGTCGTGAAGCCCATCGACCCGCGCGCGAGCTCGGCCGCGCCGGCGTTGGTCGTCATGATGATCGTGACGTTGCGGAAGTCCGCCTTGCGCCCGTTGTTGTCGGTCAGCGTGCCGTGGTCCATGACCTGCAGCAGCACGTTGTAGACGTCGGGGTGCGCCTTCTCGATCTCGTCGAGCAGCACCACGCTGTACGGGTGCTTGGTGACCGCCTCGGTCAGCTGGCCGCCCTGGTCGAAGCCGACGTAGCCGGGCGGCGCGCCGATGAGCCGGCTCACCGCGTGGCGCTCCATGTACTCGGACATGTCGAAGCGGATCAGCTCGACGCCGAGGCAGTACGCGAGCTGCTTCGCGACCTCGGTCTTGCCGACGCCGGTCGGGCCCGAGAACAGGAAGTTGCCGATCGGCTTGATCGGGTTGCCGAGCCCCGAGCGCGCCATGCGGATCGCCGCAGTGAGCGCGTCGATCGCCTTGTCCTGCCCGAACACGACGTTCTTGAGGTCGCGGTCGAGCGTGCGGAGCGCGTTGCGGTCGTCGGTCGACACGTTCTTCGCCGGGATGCGCGCGATCTTCGCGACGATCTCCTCGACCTCGCCCTTGCCGATGATCTTCTTCTGCCGCGACTTGGGCAGGATCTTCTGCGCGGCGCCGGCCTCGTCGATCACGTCGATCGCCTTGTCGGGCAGGTGGCGGTCGTTGATGTAGCGCGCCGCGAGCTCCGCCGCGCTGGTGATCGCCGCCGGCGAGTACTTGACGCCGTGGTGCGCCTCGAACCGGCTCTTCAGCCCCTTCAGGATCTCGATCGTCTCGGCGATGGTCGGCTCGGGCACGTCGATCTTCTGGAAGCGCCGCGCCAGCGCGTGGTCCTTCTCGAAGATCTGGCGGTACTCGGTGTAGGTCGTCGCGCCGATGCACTTGAGCGTGCCCTGCGACAGCGCGGGCTTGAGCAGGTTCGACGCGTCGAGCGTCCCGCCCGACGCCGCGCCGGCGCCGATGATCGTGTGGATCTCGTCGATGAACAGGATCGAGCGCGGGTTCTCGGTCAGCTGCTTCAGCACCGCCTTGAGGCGCTGCTCGAAGTCGCCGCGGTACTTGGTGCCGGCGAGCAGCGCGCCCATGTCGAGCGCGTAGACCTGGTGATCGAGCAGCAACTCGGGAACCTCGCCCTCGTTGATGCGGCGCGCGAGGCCTTCGGCGATCGCGGTCTTGCCGACGCCGGCTTCGCCGACCAGCAGCGGATTGTTCTTGCGGCGGCGGCACAGCACCTGCACGACGCGCTCGAGCTCGTTGTCGCGGCCGATCAGCGGGTCGAGCTTGCCGTTGCGGGCAAGCTGGTTGAGGTTGATCGTGTAGTTGTCGAGCGCGCCCTGCGACTCGCTGCCGCCTTCGCCCTCTTCCTTCGACTCCGCCTTCTCTTCCTTCTTCTGCGGCGTCTTGGTGATGCCGTGGGCGATGTAGTTGACGACGTCGAGGCGGGTCACGCCGCGCTGGTTCAGGAAGTAGACCGCGTGCGACTCCTTCTCGCCGAAGATCGCGACGAGCACGTTCGCGCCGGTGACTTCCTTCTTGCCCGAGCTCTGGACGTGCAGGATCGCGCGCTGGATCACGCGCTGGAAGCCCTGGGTCGGCTGGGTGTCGGCGTCCGAGTGCGCCGGCAGGCGCGGCGTGTGCTCGGCGATGAAATCGTTGAGGACTCCGCGGAGCTCCTCGAGGTCGACGCCGCAGGCCTTCAGGACCTCGGCGGCCGACGGGTTGTCGAGCATCGCCAGCAGCAGATGCTCGACCGTGATGAATTCGTGCTGCTTCTGCCTCGCCTCGACGAAAGCCATGTGAAGGGAGACTTCGAGTTCCTGCGCGATCATCGCCTTGCTCCGACTCCGGTATGCCGGAAACCGCGCCGGCCCGCCATCCCCTTAACGCTCAGACCTCCTCCATCGTGCACTGAAGCGGATGCTGGTGTTTTTTCGCGAGGCCTCGAACCTGATCGACCTTCGCGGCGGCGATCTCCCGCGTGTACGTCCCGCACACGCCCATGCCCTCGCGATGCACTTGCAACATCACCTGGGTCGCCTTCTCCCGGCTCATGCCGAATACAGTCTGCAGGACGACGACCACAAAGTCCATTGGCGTGTAGTCGTCGTTCAGCAACAGCACCTTGTACAGCGGCGGCGGCTTGGTCTTGACCTTCTCGACCTCGAGGAGGCTTCCTTGCCGCTCCTGGTTGGCCATCGCCGTGGGAACCGTAGGGGAATTGGGGGTGGTGTTTGATGATTGCAACAGTTTTATCACGGCCCCGCCCCGTGCGTCGCGCGCTCCTTGACGGCCGGAGGCAGGCGCGCGTACAACACGGGCGTTTGGCTCCGGGCAGGCATATGGCCCAGTCTGATCGTCCTGGTCGCGCGGCAACCCTGCGCACGGCAAGGTGATCGCGCCCGCCGACCAAGCGCCCGTTCGTTTCCATGTGAGGTTACAAGCAATATGCCTACCGGCACCGTGAAGTGGTTCAACGACGCCAAGGGATTCGGTTTCATTACGCCGGACGGCGGCGGCGAGGACCTGTTCGCTCATTTTTCGGCAATCAACATGCAAGGCTTCAAGTCGCTCAAGGAAGGTCAGAAGGTCAGCTTCGAAGTGACGCAGGGCCCTAAGGGCAAGCAGGCGTCCAACATCACGTCGGCTTCCTGACGCTCTTCGCCCGGCCCGCTCCGGATTGCGACGAAGGCCCGCCGGCTTGGCGGGCCTTCTTTTTTGCACCGTCGTAGCGCGCGGCGCCCCGAAACGGACAGGCCCGCCGAAGCGGGCCCGTCGTCCAAAAGCGCACGGACAGGTTGTCGATTACATCCTCTCGATCATCGCCTGGCCGAAGCCCGAGCACGACACCTGCTTCGCGCCTTCCATCTGCCGCGCGAAGTCGTAGGTGACGACCTTGTCGCCGATCGTCTTCTCGAGGCTCGAGATGATGACCTTCGCCGCCTCGCGCCACCCCATGTGCACCAGCATCATCTCGGCGGACAGGATCTCCGAGCCCGGGTTCACGTAGTCCTTGCCCGCGTACTTGGGCGCGGTGCCGTGCGTCGCCTCGAAGTTCGCGACGACGTCGGAGAGGTTCGCGCCCGGCGCGATGCCGATGCCGCCGACTTCCGCCGCGAGCGCATCCGAGATGTAGTCGCCGTTGAGGTTGAGCGTGGCGATCACGTCGTACTCGGCGGGCCGCAGCAGGATCTGCTGCAGCATCGCGTCGGTGATCACGTCCTTGACGACGATGTCCTTGCCGGTCTTCGGGCTCGTGAACGACATCCACGGTCCGCCGTCGAGCGGCTTCGCGCCGAATTCGCGCGCGGCGAGCGCGTAGCCCCAGTCGCGGAACGCGCCTTCGGTGAACTTCTGGATGTTGCCCTTGTGCACGAGCGTGACCGAGCGGCGGTCGTTGTCGATCGCGTACTGGAACGCGCGGCGGATCAGGCGATCCGATCCCTCGCGCGAGACCGGCTTGATGCCGATGCCCGACGTCGCCGGGAACCGGATCTTCTTGACGCCCATCTCCTTCATCAGGAAGTCGATGACCTTCTTCGCCTCCGGCGACTCCGCGGCCCACTCGATGCCCGCGTAGATGTCCTCGGAGTTCTCGCGGAAGATCACCATGTCGACCTTGTCCGGCTCCTTGACCGGCGAGGGCACGCCCTTGAACCAGCGCACGGGGCGCAGGCACACGTAGAGGTCGAGCTCCTGGCGCAGCGCGACGTTCAGCGAGCGGATGCCGCCGCCGACCGGCGTCGTCAGCGGCCCCTTGATCGACACGACGTAGTCCTTGACGATCTTCAGCGTCTCGTCGGGCAGCCACACGTCGGGGCCGTACACGCGCGTCGCCTTCTCGCCCGCGTAGATCTCCATCCAGTGGATCTTCCGCTTGCCGCCGTACGCCTTCGCGACCGCGGCATCGACGACCTTGATCATCACCGGCGTGATGTCGACGCCCGTGCCGTCGCCTTCGATGTACGGGATGATCGGGTGGTCCGGGACGTTGAGCGAGAAGTCCTTGTTGAGGGTGATCTTCGCGCCGCCGGCGGGCACCTTGACGTGCTGGTACATGCTGGGAAGTCTCCTTCGGGGGATCGGGGCTGCCGCGCGGGGCCGTACGTCGGCCGCAGGCGGCGGAGAACCTGTGATTATCCCCGATTTGGCCACCGACCGATTGCGATCCATGCCGCGCCTCATCCTGCTCAACAAACCCTACGGCGTGCTGTGCCAGTTCACCTCGCCCGACGGGCGGCCCACGCTCGCCGACTACGTCGACCGGCCGGGCGTCTATCCGGCGGGTCGCCTCGACGCGGACAGCGAGGGCCTGGTCGTCCTGACGGACGACGGAGCGTTGCAGGCGCGGATCACCGACCCGCGCCGCGCGCTCGCGAAGACCTACTGGGTCGAGGTCGAGGGCGAGCCGAGCGACGGCGCGATCGACGAGCTCGCGCGCGGCGTCGTGCTGCGCGACGGGCCGACGCGTCGCGCCGAGGTCCGCCGGCTCGACCCGCCCCCGGCGCTGTGGCCCCGCGATCCACCGATCCGCGTGCGGCGCGCGATCCCGACCGCATGGCTCGCGCTCACGATCCACGAAGGACGCAACCGGCAGGTCCGGCGCATGACGGCGGCGGTCGGCTTGCCGACGCTTCGGCTCGTGCGCTGGTCGGTCGGCGACTGGACCCTCGATGCGCTCGCGCCGGGCACGTGGCGCGAGGAGGCGGTCGCGCGCAGCGTGCTATCATCCGGCGCCTTTTCGAAGCCGTCCTCCCCCGCGCCGCGCGTCCCTAACCGCAAAGCGCCCCGCCGCAGTCGATGATCCGACGCCTGTTCGCCCGCTTCTGGCCCGGCCGCTCGCCGGGCGATCCCGTGATCGTTCGCGCCGACGCCCATCCGGTGCGCCGCGACCAGGTCAGCTACGCCGCCCGCACCGTCACGCGCCGCCTGCAGGACGCCGGCTTCAAGGCGTTCGTCGTCGGCGGCGCCGTGCGCGACCTGATGCTCGGCCTGACGCCGAAGGACTTCGACATCGCGACCGACGCGACGCCCGAGGCCGTCAAGCCGCTCTTCCGCCGCGCCTTCATCATCGGCCGCCGCTTCCGGCTCGTGCACGTGCACGTCGGCAACGAGGTGATCGAGGTGTCGACGTTCCGCGCGCCGCAGAAGGCCGACGAGGCGACCGACGAGCACGGGCGGCTCATCTCCGACAACGTCTACGGCTCGCAGGCCGAGGACGCGGCGCGGCGCGACTTCACGATCAACGCGCTGTACTTCGACCCGACGACCGAGGAAGTCTGGGACTACGTCGGCGGCGTCGCCGACGTGCGCGCGCGCAAGCTGAAGCTCATCGGCCCGCCGGTCACGCGCTTCCGCGAGGACCCGGTGCGCATGCTGCGCGCGGTGCGCCTGGCGACCAAGGTCGGCGTGACGATCGACAAGCGCACGGCCGACCCGATCCCGAGGCTCGCGCCGCTGATGGCGAACGTGCCGCCCGCGCGCCTGTTCGACGAGATGCAGAAGCTCCTGCTCTCGGGACACGCATCCGAGACGCTGAAGAGCCTGCGCGCGTACGGGCTGTCCCACGGCCTGCTGCCGCTCCTCGACATGGTCCTCGAGCAGCCGATGGGGCAGAAGTTCATCCAGGTGGCGCTCGCGCACACCGACCGGCGCGTGCGCGAGGACATGGGCGTGTCGCCCGCGTTCCTGTTCGCGACGCTTTTGTGGCATGAGGTGCTCGCGCAATGGACAGCCGCGAAAGGCAAGGGCGACAAGCCGCTGCCCGCGCTGTTCGACGCGATGGACCGCGTGCTCGAGCAGCAGGCGCAGCGCATCGCGATTCCGCGGCGCTTCGAGGCGACGATCAAGGAGATCTGGTCGCTGCAGCCGCGCTTCGAGCAGCGCGCCGGCTCGCGGCCGTCGCGGCTGCTCGAGCATCCGCGCTTCCGCGCCGCGTACGACTTCCTCGCATTGAGGGGAGAAAGCGGCGAGGTGCCGAAAGCGCTGGTCGACTGGTGGACGACGTTCCAGGCGGCCGGCCAGGCCGAGCGCGACGCGATGCTCAAGCCCGACGAGGCGCCGAAGAAACGGCGCCGCTCGCGCGGACGCGGGCGTCGGGCGCGGCACGAGGACGGCGAGGCGCCGCCGCCGGAGCCCGAACAAGAATGACGCGGGCCGCAGTCGGGCTCGGCAGCAACCTCGACCACCCGCGCCGCCAGCTCGCGCGAGCCGTGCGCGCGCTCGCGCGGCTGCCCCGCACGCGCGTGCTCGCCGTGTCGCCGAACTATGTCTCCGCGCCGGTCGGGACGAGCGGGCCGCAGCCCGATTACGTCAACGCCGTCGCGCTCCTCGACACCGCGCTGTCGGCACGCGCGCTGCTGCGACGCCTGCTCGCGATCGAGCGCCGGCAACGGCGCCATCGCGATCCGCGCGGCCCCGCCAAGGCGCCGCGGACGCTGGACCTCGATCTGCTACTCTTCGGCCGGCGCCGCGTGCGCGTGCCCGGGCTCGTCGTGCCGCATCCGCGCATGCACGAGCGCGCGTTCGTGTTGCGGCCGCTCGCGGACGTCGCGCCCGCGGCGACGATACCCGGGCGCGGCCTGGCGCGACGCGCGCTGTCGGGCGTCCGCCGCCAGCGCATCGCACGCACCCGCACTTCCCGTTAGCCCGTCGTCAACGCGCATGGATCTCGCGAAGTGCCGATACGTCGTCGTCGAGGGGCCGATCGGGGCCGGCAAGACGTCGCTCGCGCGCGAGCTCGCGCACGTGATGCACGCCGATCCGCTGCTCGAGCAGCCCGAGGACAACCCGTTCCTCGCGCGCTTCTACGAGGACCGCGCGCGCTTCGCGCTGCCGACGCAGCTCACGTTCCTGTTCCAGCGCGTCGACCAGCTCCGCGCGCTCGCGCAGCTCGACATGTTCCGGCGTCCGACCGTCGCCGATTTCCTGTTCGACAAGGACCCGCTGTTCGCGCGCCTCAACCTGACCGACGACGAGTACGCGCTCTACGAGAAGATCTACCTGCACCTCAAGCCGCAAGTGCCGGCGCCCGACCTCGTCGTGTACCTGCAGGCGCCGGTGCAGGTGCTGGTGGATCGCGTGCAGCGGCGGGGCATGGACTACGAGCGCCCGATCGAGGAGAGCTACCTCGCGCGCGTCGCCGACACGTACACGCGGTTCTTCTACAAGTACGACGGCGCGCCGCTCCTGATCGTCAACAGCGAGCGGCTCAACTTCGTCGACAACCCGTCGCACTTCGCGCTGCTCTGCGAGCGCGTCGCGTCGATGCGCGGGCAGCGCGAGTTCTTCAACCTGGGCGCGCAGTGAGCGCGCCCCCGGACTGGACGGCCGGCGCGATTGGGACGACGATGGACGCCGTTCATCCTGCTGTCATCGCCGCGAAGCATCCTGACCTTTTCCCCCGGCCCCGACCATGACGCTCGCCTCGCGCCTCGCCGTCGCCCTCGCCTTCGCGCTCACCACCGTCGCCGCCTCGGCGCAGTACCCTCTCAAGCCGATCCGGCTGGTCGTGCCGTTCTCGCCGGGCGCGGGGACCGACACGGTCGCCCGGTACGTCGCGCAGAAGCTCTCCGACCGCCTCGGCCAGCAGGTCGTCGTCGACAACCGCACCGGCGCGGGCGGCGCGATCGGCGCGGCCGAGGTCGCGAAGGCCGATCCCGACGGCTACACGCTGCTCTTCGTCGCCTCGCCGTTCACGACGGTCGCCGCGTCCGCGAGGAATCCCGGCTACGACCCGGTCGGGCAGTTCGCGCCGGTCGCGCCGATCGCGTCGGGACCGCTCGCGTTCGTCGTCGCACCGTCGGTGCCCGCGGCGACGATGCGCGAGTTCATCGACCTCGCGCGCCGCGAGCCCGGCAGGCTCAACTACGGCTCGGCCGGCTCGGGCAGCGTCAACCACCTCGCGCTCGAGCTCTTCATGGCGCGCACCGGCACCACGCTCGTGCACGTCCCGTACCGCGGCATCGC
>Ga0207648_10005059_pt1 | contig 13368 bp, 10 predicted proteins | sample KBSMisM32_FD_184310 | JGI IMG/M metagenome (GOLD analysis project Ga0207648, IMG submission 184310) | Miscanthus rhizosphere microbial communities from Kellogg Biological Station, Michigan, USA - KBS Miscanthus M3-2 (SPAdes) (version 2) | ecosystem: Host-associated > Plants > Roots >...
CAGCCGCAATTCGGCGTCGGCCGCGCGCAGCCGGAAATACGCGTTGGCGACGTCGGCCGCGACCGCGCTCCGCACCGTCTGCTGGAAGTAGCGCGACGCCGCGAGCTCGTTGCGCGAGGCGAGCGTGCCGCTGCGGAACTTGCCCCACAGGTCGAGCTCGTAGCCGAGGTCGACCGACACGCCGTAGTTGTTGCTGACGAGCGGCGGCGGGATCACGGGCGAGCCGGCGCCCGACACGCGCGAGCGCGACGCGCCGACGTTCAGGTTGGCGTTCGGGTACAGGTACGACTGCGACAGCAGCACGTTTGCGCGCGCGAGCTCGATCCGCGCGAACGCGGAGGCGACGTCGTAGTTGTGGACGAGCGCCTCGTCGATGAGCGCGGTGAGCGCGGGATCGTCGAACGTCAGCCACCAGCGCTCGAGAAGCTTCGCCTGCGCCTCGGTCGGCGTGTCCATCACCGGCAGGTCGACCTCCGGCGGCTTGGGCTGCACGACCGCGCAGCCTGCGAGCGCCGCGCTCAGCGCGAGCGCGGCGAAAAGGCGCGGCGTGGGCCTATTCATGATCGCCTCGCGTTCCGGTCAACGGCGGATGGCCGGGCGTCTGCACGGCGGGCCTCGCGTGGAGCGCGTGCGCGTGCTCGATCTCCTTCACCAGGTCGTCGTGCGACCGCGTCTCGGTGAGGCGGCGGTCGAAGATCACGCGGAAGAACAGCGGCACGAAGAAGATCGCGAGGAACGTCGCCGCGATCATCCCGCCCATGACGCCGGTGCCGACCGACGTGCGGGCGCCGGCGCCCGCACCGGTCGAGATGGCGAGCGGCAAGACGCCGAGGATGAACGCCAGCGAGGTCATCAGGATCGGGCGGAAGCGCAGCCGCGCCGCCTCGATCGCGGCCGCGGACGCGGACATGCCTTCCTCGTGCTTCAGCACCGCGTACTCGACGATCAGGATCGCGTTCTTCGCGGCGAGGCCGAGCAGCGTCACCAGGCCGATCTGGAAATAGACGTCGTTGGTCATGCCGCGCAGGTACACGGCGGCGAGCGCGCCGAACGTGCCGAACGGCAGCGCGAGCAGCACCGACAGCGGCAGCGACCAGCGCTCGTATTGCGCGGAAAGGATCAGGAACACCATGATCACCGCCAGCACGAGCGCGAACGTCGACGCGCCGCCCGAGCGCTTCTCCTGGTAGCTCACGCCGCCCCAGTCGAAGCTGAAGTCGGCGGGGAGCACCTCCGAGGCGATCTGCTCGACGCGCGCGATCGCCTGGCCGGACGAGACGCCCGGCGCGCCCTGCCCGAGGATCTTCACCGCCGGCAGGTTGTTGAACCGGTCGAGCGAATCGGGGCCCGAGCTGAAGCGGACCGTCGCCAGCGCGTTGATCGGCACCATCGTGCCGTCCTTCGCGCGCACGTAGACGCCGCCGATGTCGTCGGGCCGCTTGCGGAACTGCGGCTCGGCGCTCATCAGCACCTGCCAGGTGCGGCCGTACTTGTTGAAGTCGTTGACGTAGTAGGTGCCGAGCGTGCCGGCGAGCGCGCCGTAGAGGTCGTCGAGCGACACGCCGAGCTTCTTCGCCTTCTCGCGGTCGACGTCGACGCTGACCTGCGGCACCGTCGCGCGCCAGAAGGTTTGAGCGCCGCCGAGCATCGGATCCTGGTTGGCCTTGCCGAGGAACGCGTAGGTCATCTCCTGCAGGCGCTTGGCGCCGCCGTCGCCGCGGTTCTGGATGTAGAACTCGAAGCCGCCCGCGGTGCCCAGCCCGAAGATCGCCGGGGGGCCGAACGCGAGCACCAGCGCCTCCTTGATGCCCATCGTGCGGCCGAACAGCTCGCCGACGAGCTGCTGCGTGCCCACGGTCCGCTCGTCCCACGGGGTCTGCGTCACGAAGATCGTCGCGGCGTTGTTGCGGAACCCGCCGCCGATGAAGTCGAGGCCCGCGAACGAGACGATGTCCTTGTTCGCCGGATTCGCGCGCATCTGCTCCTCGACCAGCTTCACCACCTTGTCGGTCCGGTCGAGCGACGCGCCGTCGGGCAGGATCACCGCCGCGATGTAGAAGCCCTGGTCCTCGTCGGGCACGAGGCTGCCCGGCGTGATGCGCCACAGCGTCGCCGTCAGCGCGACCATGCCGACGAACAGGATCGCGCCGAGCAGCCCGCGCCGGATCATGAAGATCACGCCGTCGGTGTAGCCGTGCGTGACGCGCGCGAAGAAGCGGTTGAACGCCGAGAAGAAACGGCCGGGCGGCTTGTGCGAGTGCGACAGCATCAGCACGCACAGCGCGGGCGACAGCGTGAGCGCCATGAGCCCCGAGATCACGACCGAGATCGCGATGGTCACCGCGAACTGGCGGTAGAGCTCGCCGGTCAGCCCGCCGAGGAACGCGATCGGCACGAACACCGCGGTCAGCGTCAGCACGATCGCGATGATCGGGCCGGTCACCTCGCGCATCGCCTTGATCGCGGCGTCGCGCGGCGGCAGGTGGTCCTCGCGCATGATCCGCTCGACGTTCTCCAGCACGACGATCGCGTCGTCGACGACGATGCCGATCGCGAGCACCATGCCGAACAGCGTCAGCGTGTTGATCGAGTAGCCGAGGACCTGCAGCCCCGCGAACGCGCCGATCAGCGAGACCGGCACCGCGAGGAACGGGATCACGGCCGCGCGCCAGCTCTGCAGGAACAGGTAGACGACCAGGAACACGAGCAGCATCGCCTCGCCGAGCGTCTTCAGCACCTCCTTGATCGAGACCTCGACGAAGCGCGTCGTGTCGTACGGCACCGCGTAGGCGAACCCGGCGGGGAAGCGCTTCGCGAACTCGTCGACGCGCTTGGTGACGCTCCCGGCGACCTCGAGCGCGTTGGCGCCCGGCGACAGGAAGATGCCGACCAGCGTCGCCGACTTGCCGTTGAAGCGGCCGTTGAACTCGTAGTCCTTGCTGCCGAGCTCGACGCGCGCGACCTCGTTGAGGCGCACCGTCGAGCCGTCGGGGCTCGCGCGTACGATGATCTCGCCGAACTCCTTCGCGTCGGCGAGGCGCCCCTTGGTGGTGATCGTGTAGACGAGATCCTGCGCCGGTCCGATCGGCGCCGCGCCGACCTTGCCGGCCGCGAACTGCGCGTTCTGCTCGTTGATCGCGGCGACCACGTCGCCGGGCGTGAGCTTGAGCTGCGCGAGGCGGTCGGGCTTGAGCCAGATCCGCATCGCGTAGTCCTTCGCGCCGAAGATCTGCACGTTGGTCGTGCCGGGCAGCCGCTTCAGCTCGTCGAGGACGTTGAGCGTGACGTAGTTCGAGATGAAGAGGTCGTCCTTGGTGCCGTCGGGCGAGTAGAACGCGAGCACCTGCAGGAACGCGCTCGAGCCGCGCTCGACCGTCACGCCCTGGCGCCGCACCTCGAGCGGCAGCCGCGATTCGATCTGCTTGGTCCGGTTGCTGACGTTGATCGCGGCCTGGTCGACGTTGGTGCCGATCTCGAACGTCACCTGGATCTGCACGAGCCCGTTCGACGCCGAGTTCGAGCTCATGTAGATCATGCCGGGCACGCCGTTGATCGCGTTTTCCAGCGGCGCGGCGACGGTCTGCTCGACGACCTCGGCGGAGGCGCCCGGGTAGATCGCCTGCACGGTGACGACCGGCGGCGCGATCTCGGGGTATTGCGCGATCGGCAGCACGCGCATCGACGCGAGGCCGGCGAGCACCAGGAAGATCGAGATGACCGCCGCGAAGATCGGGCGGTCGATGAAAAAGCGCGAGAGCATGACCGGGCGCCCTTAGGACTTGGCGGGCGGCGCGGACTTCGCGTCGTCCTTGTTCTCGCCCTTCTTCTCGTCCTTCGCCTTGGGCACCGAGGTCGACGGCGCCCCGGGGGCGCCGGGCGCGCCCGGCGGCGGGCCGGTCATGATCGCCGAGCCCGGGCCCATCACGCGCGCGACCCCGTCGACGATCACCTTGTCGCCCGCGGCGAGCCCGCTCTCGACGATCCAGAGGTTCACGCCGTCGGCGACGACCCAGGGCCCGAGCGTCACCGGGCGCGGCTGCGCGATGTCCTTGCCGTCCTTGTCCTTGGCGGGCACGTAGACGAACTTGCCCTGCGGCCCGTCGAGCACGGCGGTCTGCGGCACGGAGATCGCGTTCTTGCGCACCGCGCCCTTGAGCTGCACGCGCACGAACTGGCCGGGCTTCAGCGCCTGGTCGCGGTTGGGAAGCTCGGCGCGCATCTCGTAGGTCCCGGTCGCCGGGTTGATGCGCGTGTCGGCGAAGTTGATCCGCCCCTGGCGCGGGAACGTCGAGCCGTCCGCGAGCTTGAGCACGACGTCGAAGCCGTTGTCCCTCGGCAGGACGAGGCGGCCGGCCGCGACCTGCTTGTTGACCTCGAGCTGCTCGTTCTCGGAGATGTTGAACGGCACCCAGATCGGGTCGACCTGCGAGATCACGGTCAGCAGCGTCTCGTTCGCGTTGACGAGGCTGCCTTCCGACTTCATCGCGCGGCTCGACAAGCCCGCGACCGGCGCGTTGACCTTCGTGTAGCCGAGGCTGAGCTGCACCTCGGCCGCGCGCGCCTCGGCGGCCTTGAGGCTCGCGCGGGCGAGCTCGGCGTTGGAGACCGCATCGTCGGCTTCCTTCTGCCCGACCGCGCGGCGCTCGGCGAGCGGCTTCAGCCGCGCCGCCTCGCGCTCGGCCTGCGCGACGGCGGCCTGCGAACGCGCGACGTCGGCTTGCACCGCGTTGTACTGCGCCTGCAGCGGCTTGGGATCGATCTCGAACAACGGCTGGCCCGGGCGGACCGGCCCGCCCTCGGTGTACAGGCGCTTCTCGAGGATCCCGGTCACGCGGGCGCGGACCTCGACGTCCTTCGAGCCGGTCGTCTGGCCCACGTATTCCCAGGACACCGGAAGGTCGCGGGCGGTCACCTCGGCGATCGTGACCTGGGCGGGCGGGAACCCGTGCGGTCCGCCGTGCTGTCCCTGCCCGCAGCCGGCGAGGACGAGTGCTGCCGCGGCGGCGACGAGCATGGAAGGACGGGCGATAGCGAGGGGCATGGCAGGCTCTCTTGACGGAGGGTGCTGCAGCGCAACTTGACGCGAGCCGCCAAAATTACATACATTCACGAACGTTTGCAACCCCTTTTGTCATCCGTCCAACCCTCCCGATGGTCCGCCGCACCCGCGTAGAGGCCGCTGCCACCCGCGAGCAGCTGCTCGACGCTGCCGAGCGCGTGTTCCGCGACCATGGCGTCACGCGGACCTCGCTCGCCGAGATCGCGGCCGAGGCGGGCCTGACGCGGGGCGCGGTCTACTGGCATTTCCGCGACAAGGCCGACCTGTTCGCCGCGATGTGCGAGCGCGCGACGAGCCCGATGGACATGCTCGCCGAGCAGGCGCGCGAGTCGAAGGAAGCCTCGCCGCTCGCGTCGCTGCGTGCGCTGTGCGTCGACACGCTGCTGCACCTCGGCGGCGACGACCGCGCGCGAGCGGTGCTGGAGATCGTGTTCCACAAGAGCGAGCTGTCGGGCGAGCTCGCGTCGGCCGGCGAGCGCCACGACCGCGATTGCCACTACGCCCGCGTGTGCGTCGAGACCGTCGTGCGCCGCGCGATCGAGCAGGGCGAGCTGCCGGCCGACACCGACGCCACGCTCGCGCTGCACGCGATCTACGCGTACATCACCGGGATCATGCACGAGTGGACGCTCGAGCCGACCGCCTACGACCTCCGCGCAAGCGCGGCCGCGCTGGTCGACACGTTCCTCGCGGGCCTGGTCGCGCATCCGCCGAGGGTGCGCGCGGCGGCGGTCATCGCATAAACTCGGGGCTCGAGCAGTTTTCCGCGGGAACCCCGGATGGACACGGTGAAGACCGTCGGCGTCATCGGCGCCGGCACGATGGGCAACGGCATCGCGCAGGCGTGCGCGATCTCGGGCGTCGATGCGCTGATGGTCGACGTCTCGGACGCGGCGCTCGACAAGGGGCGCGCGGCGATCGCCGGGAGCCTCGAGCGCCTGGTGAAGAAGGACAAGCTTGCGTCGCCCGACCGCGACGCGGCGCTTGCCCGCGTGCGCACGACGACGCGCTACGAGGAGCTTTCGGGCGTCGACCTGGTGATCGAGGCGGCGACCGAGAACCCGGCGATCAAGATCGAGATCCTGCGCAAGATCGACGCGATCGCGAAGCCCGGCGCGATCATCGCGTCGAACACGTCGTCGATCTCGATCACGCAGCTCGCCGCGGTGACCGCGCGCGCCGACCGTTTCCTCGGCATGCACTTCTTCAACCCGGTGCCGATGATGGCGCTGGTCGAGCTGATCCGCGGGCTGCAGACCTCGGATGCGACGGTCGCCGCGGCCGACGCGCTTGCGCGGAAGCTCGGCAAGACGCCGATCGTGGTGAAGAACAGTCCCGGCTTCGTCGTGAACCGGATCCTGTGCCCGATGCTGAACGAGGCGGTGTTCGCGCTGCAGGAAGGACTCGCGAGCGCGGAGGCGATCGACGAGGGCATGAAGCTCGGCTGCAACCACCCGATCGGCCCGCTCGCGTTGTGCGACATGATCGGCCTCGACGTGCTGCTCGCCGTCATGAACGTGTTCTACGCCGACTTCAACGACCCGAAATACCGGCCCGCGCCGCTGTTGCGCGAGATGGTGGCGGCAGGGTGGCTCGGCCGGAAGACCGGACGCGGTTTCTACGCCTATCCGGCGAAGTGAGCGTGCGCTCACATATGAATCCCCCCGAAGCGAGCTGCGCTCGCCTCCCCCCGAGGGGGCGGGCGCCTCGGGGCGGCCCTTCGGCGCCCCATCGAGTCTCGTCGTGAGCCTGTTGGGGAGAGGCGCCGTCGCGATCTGGCACGACATCGCGGCGGAGGGGCGCGAAGCGTTCTACGCGTGGCACGGGCGCGAGCACATGCCCGAGCGCGCGGCGGTCCCCGGATTCCTGCGCGGCCGTCGCTACATCGCGATCGACGGGACGCCCGAGTACTTCAATCTCTACGAGACCGCGTCGACCGCCGTCCTGGCCGGCAGCGATTATCTCGAGCGGCTCAACCACCCGACGCCGTGGACCGTCGAGACGGTCAAGCACTTTCGCGGCGTCGCGCGATCGCTGTGCGAGGTCGCGCATTCGCGCGGCGACGGCGAGGGCGGGCTCATCGCGACCTATCGCTACGACGTCGGCGACGCCATTGCCGCGCGCCACCGGAAAACGATGCGCGACGCGCTCGACCGGCTCGTCGACACGCCCGGCATCGCCGGCGCGCACCTGCTCGTCGCCGACACCGACGCCAGCGCGATCGAGACCGCCGAGAAGCGGGCGCGCGCGAGCGGGACGGAGATCCCGCGGTGGGTCGTGCTGGTCGAAGGCTGGGGCGACGCGGACGCGTTCACCGCGCAGGCGCACGCGTTCGCGCGCGACGCCGCGTTCGCCGAAGCGTCGCCTGCGCCGGGCGTCGCCGTCTACCGGCTGCAGAACGCGCGCGTTCGCTAGCGCACGAACGCCAGGTCGACTTCGCCGATCTGCGTGATCGTCGCGCGCACCTTGCACGGCCGGTCGATCGGCTTGGGCGGCGTGCAGCTGCCCGTCGTGATCACCTGGCCGGCCTTGAGGCCGCCGAGCTTGTCGCATTGCGCGTTCGCCCACGTGACGATCGGCAGCCACGGATCGCGCTGCGGATGTCCGCCGGGCGCGCCGTGCACGCGCTCGCCGTCGATCCAGAGCGCGACCTCGAGCGCGTTGAGGTCGAGCGCGCGGAAGTCTCGCGTCTCGGTGCCGCACACGTAGCCCGCGTTGCCCTGCAGGTCGGCGACGAACCGCGGGAACGGCGTACCGGTCGACGGCATCCCGCCGCGCGCGGCGATCAGCTCGGCGCCGACGAGCACCGCCTCGACGGCTTGGGATACCTCGGCGTGCGAGTAGGGCCGGCCCGGCCGCGGCGGCAGGTCGTGCGCGAGCCGGAACGCGATCTCGATCTCGAGGATCACCGGACGGTCGTGCGGAAGGGCGATCGTCGCGCCGCTGCGCTGGATCAGGCCCTCGACCATCGGGGCGGCGACCGAGTGCCGGTCGGGGCCGAAGCCGGTCTTCCACCCGCCGACGCGTTCGCCGAGGGCGTGCACGACGGCCGCTTGCGCCTCGTAGGCGTCCGCGATCGACAGCGCGTGCGTGCCGAGCGCGTCGGGCGGCGCGGCGCGGCCGCTTCGGATCGCGGCGGCGAGCGAGTGGGCGAGCGTGGCATGCGTGCTCATCGGCGGTCCGTCCAGGGGAAAGGAGGCGATTCTACGTCGCGCAAACCCTGCGACCGGAAACGCGTTGCCGGGCTTGCGGGCAGGACCTACACTGGCCGGCCCGGCGGGGCATGCCCGCCGGCGACGGGACGTGCGCCCGGCAGAGGCGCCGCCCGACAGGCGACGTCGGCGCGCATCGCGCGACACGAGGAGGAAGGGTGGCCGAGGCGCTCGACACGTTCCCGCGCCGGATGCTCCGTCATGCGGGCGTCCGGCCCCGCCATCCGGCGACGCGCGAGAAGGACCTCGGCATCTGGCAGACCTGGCGCTGGAAGGACGTCGCGGCCGAGGTGCGCGCGATCGCCTGCGGCCTCGCGTCGCTCGGGTTCAAGCGCGGCGACCACCTGGCGATCATCGGCGACAACCGGCCGCGCCTGTACTGGTCGATGGTCGCCGCCCAGTGCCTCGGCGGCGTCGCGGTGCCGATGTACCAGGACGCGCAGGCGAACGAGTTCGTCTACGTGCTGAACGACGCGCGCATCGGCTACGCGTTCGTCGAGGACCAGGAGCAGGTCGACAAGGTGCTCGAGGCGCGGCCGCAGGTGCCGACGCTCATGCACGTGATCTACGACGATCCGCGGGGCCTGCGCAACTACACCGGCACCGGTTTCGAGGGCGTGCGCGGCTACGACGCGCTCGTCGCGGCCGGCCGCGAGTACGACAAGGCGCACCCGGGCTTCTTCGACGGCGAGGTCGCGGCCGGCAAGGGCGGCGACGTGTCGGTGATGCTCTACACCTCGGGCACGACCGGCAAGCCCAAGGGCGTGCGGCAGAGTCACAAGGCATTCATCACGGCCGCCGAGGGCGGCGCGGCGTTCGACCGGCTGACGGCCGACGACAGCATCATGTCGTACCTGCCCATGGCGTGGGTCGGCGATCACCTCTTCAGCTTCGCGCAGTGGCTCGTCACCGGATTCACGATCAACTGCCCCGAATCGGCCGACACGGTGCGCATCGACCTTCGCGAGATCGGCCCGACCTATTACTTCGCGCCGCCCGCGATCTTCGAGAGCCTGCGCACGCAGGTGATGATCCGGATGGAGGACGCGGGCGCCATCAAGCGCACGCTGTTCCACTGGGCGATCGGCGTCGCTCGCCGCTGCGGCGCGGACATCCTCGACGGCAAGCCGGTGTCGCTGCCCGATCGCGCTCGCTACGCGATCGGCGACGTGCTGGTCTACGGTCCGCTGCGCAACGTGCTCGGCATGAGCCGCATCCGCATCGCGTACACGGCAGGCGCCGCGATCGGGCCGGACCTGTTCCGCTTCTACCGGTCGATCGGCATCAACATGAAGCAGCTCTACGGCTCGACCGAGACCTGCGCGTACGTGTGCCTGCAGCCCGACGACGCGGTGAAGCTCGACACGGTCGGCAAGCCCGCGCCGCACGTCGAGGTCCGCATCGGCGACAACGGCGAGGTGCTCGTGCGCGGGCCGATGCTGCTCACCGAGTACTACAACCGGCCCGACGCGACCGCCGAGTCGATCGACCCCGAGGGCTACTTCCGTACCGGCGACGCGGGGCTGTTCGACGCGGACGGCCAGCTCCGCATCATCGACCGCGCGAAGGACGTCGGGAAGCTCTCGGGCGGCGCGATGTTCGCGCCCAACTACATCGAGAACAAGCTCAAGTTCTCGCCGCACGTGAAGGAAGCCGTCGCGTTCGGCAACGCGCGCGACAAGGTCTGCGCGTTCGTCAACATCGACATGGGGTCGGTCGGCAACTGGGCCGAGCGGCGCGGGCTCGCGTACTCGGGCTACGCCGACCTCTGCGCCAAGCCCGAGGTCATCGAGCTGATCCAGGGCGAGGTCGAGATCGTCAACGCGGCGCTCGCGGGGGAGCCCGGGCTCGCCGACTCGCAGATCCATCGCTTCCTGGTGCTGCACAAGGAGCTCGATCCGGACGACGACGAGCTGACGCGCACGCGCAAGGTGCGCCGCGGCTTCGTCGCCGACAAGTACGCGGTGCTCGTCGACGCGCTCTATGCCGGGCGAACCGTCCAGCACATCGAGACGCAGGTGAAGTTCGAGGACGGGCGCACCGGCAAGGTCGCGGCCGATGTCGTCATCGCCGACGCGAAGACCTTCGCCGCGGGCGCCGCGCAGCGCGCCGCGTAGGGACCGCCACGTGACGCATGAGATAGGCGAGGTGGTCCTGAAGCTCGAGAACATCTCGCTCGCGTTCGGCGGCGTGAAGGCGCTGAACGACATCAGCTTCGACGTGCGCGAGCACGAGGTGCGCGCGATCATCGGCCCGAACGGCGCGGGCAAGAGCTCGATGCTCAACGTCATCAACGGCGTCTACCGTCCGCAGCAGGGGACGATCACGTTCCGCGGCCGCGAGCGGCGCGACATGGACACGCACGAGGCGGCCGAGCACGGCATCGCGCGCACGTTCCAGAACATCGCGCTGTTCAAGGGCATGAGCGTCCTCGACAACATCATGACCGGGCGCAACCTCAAGATGAAGTCGACGTTCATCGAGCAGGCGGTCTGGATCGGCCGCACGCGCCGCGAGGAGCTCGCCAACCGCGCGCGCGTCGAGGAGATCATCGACTTCCTCGAGATCCAGCACATCCGCAAGACGCCGGTCGGCCGCCTGCCCTACGGGCTGCAGAAGCGCGTCGAGCTCGCGCGCGCGCTCGCCGCGGAGCCAACGCTCCTGCTCCTCGACGAGCCGATGGCCGGCATGAACGTCGAGGAGAAGCAGGACATGTGCCGCTTCGTGCTCGACGTGAACGAGCAGTACGGCACCACGATCGTGCTGATCGAGCACGACATGGGCGTGGTGATGGACATCTCCGATCGCGTCGTCGTGCTCGACTACGGGCGCAAGATCGGCGACGGCCCGCCCGACGAGATCCGCCAGAGCAAGGCCGTCATCGCCGCCTACCTCGGCGTGACGCACTGACCCCATGACCTTCTTCTTCGAGGTGCTGATCGGCGGGCTGCTCTCGGGCGTCATGTACTCGCTCGTCGCGCTCGGCTTCGTGCTGATCTACAAGGCGTCGGGCGTGTTCAACTTCGCGCAGGGCGCGATGGTGTTCTTCGCGGCGCTGACCTACGTCGGCCTGCTCGAGAAAGGGTTGTCGCCGTGGCTCGCGCTGCCCGCGACGCTGGTCGTGATGGTGATCGTCGGCCTCGTGACCGAGCGGGTCGTGCTGCGCCCGCTGGTCAACCAGCCGCAGATCTCGCTGTTCATGGCGACGATCGGCCTCACGTTCTTCCTCGAGGGCCTCGCGCAATGGATGTGGGGCGCGAACGTGCGCGGCCTCGAGCTCGGATTGCAGGACGAGCCGATCGCCTGGCTCACCGAGAAGACCGGGATGAGCGTGTCGAAGTTCGACCTCGTCGCCGCGGGGGTCGCGGCGATCCTGGTGACCGCGCTCGCGCTGTTCTTCAGCCGCACACGGATCGGCCGGGCGCTGCGCGCGGTCGCCGACGACCACCAGGCCGCGATGGCGGTCGGCATCCCGTTGCAGCAGATCTGGGCGATCGTGTGGAGCGTGGCCGGCGCGGTCGCGCTCGTCGCGGGCCTGTTGTGGGGTGCGCGCAACGGCGTCCAGTACGCGCTGACGTTCGTCGCGCTGAAGGCGCTGCCGGTGCTGATCCTCGGCGGCTTCGACTCGATCCCCGGCGCGATCGTCGGCGGGTTGATCATCGGCGCCACGGAGAAGCTCGCCGAGGTCTACATCGGCCCGTATTTCGGCGGAGGCATCGAGGGCTGGTTCCCGTACGTGCTCGCGCTCGTGTTCCTGCTGTTCCGGCCCGAGGGCCTGTTCGGCGAGAAGATCATCCGGCGCATCTAGATGCTCTACCGCGAAGCCGGCCAGTTCAAGACGTCCTACCAGGACGACAACGCGATCTTCCCGATCCGGCAGGACCGGATCGCGATCTGGCTGGTCCTCGTCGCCGCGTTCGTCGTCGTGCCGCTCGTCGCGACGCCGTACGTGTTCACCGGCGTGCTGATCCCGTTCCTGATCCTGTCGCTCGCGGCGATCGGCCTCAACATCCTGACCGGCTACGCGGGCCAGCTCTCGCTCGGCACCGCCGCGTTCATGGCGGTCGGCGCGTTCGCGTCGTACAACCTGATCCTGCGCGTCCCGGGCATCCCGATGCTCGTCGCGTTCGCCGGCGGCGGCGTCGTGTCGGCGCTCGTCGGCATGCTGTTCGGCCTGCCGAGCCTGCGCATCCGCGGCTTCTACCTCGCGGTGGCGACGCTCGCCGCGCAGTTCTTCATCCTGTGGTTCCTGACCAAGGTCGGCTGGGTCAGCAACTACACGCCGTCGGGCGTGATCACCGCGCAGCAGGTCGTGATCCTCGGTCACGCGTTCACGACGCCGGCCGACAAGTACCTGCTCGTGCTGTCGATCGTCGTCGTGCTGGCGCTCGCCGCGAAGAACATGGCGCGCGGCAACGCCGGCCGCTCGTGGATGGCGGTGCGCGACATGGACGTCGCGGCCGAGGTGATCGGCATCCGGCTCATGCGCGCGAAGCTCTCGGCGTTCGCGGTGAGCTCCTTCTACTGCGGCGTCGCCGGCGCGCTGTTCGCGTACGCGTACCTCGGCACGGTCGAGCCCGAGGCGTTCAACCTCGATCTCTCGTTCCGCATCCTGTTCATGGTGATCATCGGCGGCGTCGGCACGGTGCTCGGCTCGTTCCTCGGCGCGGCGTTCGTGACGCTGATGCCGGTGCTGCTGTCCGTGTCGGTGCGCTGGCTCGACCAGACGCTCGGCCTGCACATCGCCGAGAGCACGATCAGCAACCTCGAGCTCATGGTCTTCGGCGGCCTGATCATCTTCTTCCTGATCGTCGAGCCGCACGGGCTGGCGCGGCTGTGGCAGATCGCCAAGGAGAAGCTCAGGCTGTGGCCGTTCCCGCACTGAGCCATTGCACGGGGTTACCATAGGCAGGCAGTCAAACGACAAACGCTTTCGAGGAGGAGGAGAAGATGAAGAAGGCCATCGCATCATTGCTGGCGGGCGCGGCGCTCCTGGGCGCGGCGACGCTGGCGCTGGCGCAGTCGACGCAGTTCATCCCGGTGCTGTCGTACCGCGTGGGCCCGTACGCGGCGGGGGGCTCCGGCTACTACGGCGGC
>Ga0207648_10005060_pt1 | contig 13368 bp, 9 predicted proteins | sample KBSMisM32_FD_184310 | JGI IMG/M metagenome (GOLD analysis project Ga0207648, IMG submission 184310) | Miscanthus rhizosphere microbial communities from Kellogg Biological Station, Michigan, USA - KBS Miscanthus M3-2 (SPAdes) (version 2) | ecosystem: Host-associated > Plants > Roots > Rhizosphere...
AGCGCCGGACATCGCCCGGTCGAACGTGTTGAGGCCGGAGCCGGCGATCCAGCGACCGCCCATGCGCTGCAGGGTGTCTTCCCACACGATCGTTCGACCGCTCGCATCTTCTGGCGCCGCGTTCATCCGCTGGTGGATGCGCGCGAGACCGAACCACGACAGGACGGCGAGGGTTACGAGGACGCCACTGGCGGCGGCGGCGGCGGTGCGGCGCCGGACGAGGAACGCCGCGGCCACGGCCAGGGAGGCCAGGAAAGACAGAAGAGCGCCGCGCGAAGTCGTGGCGATGAGAGAGCCGGCGGCGGTCAGAGCGGGGACGCTCGAATACATGAGCGACCGCCCGGCCCCGCTGGAGAGCGCCACGAGCTGCCGGCGCAGGTTGGCGCGTCCCCCGACGTGTCGCCGGTAGCGGCGATACGCTTCCGCCATCACGCCGAAAGCGATGGCCGTGACCATCAGCATGTAGAAGCCGAAGTGGTCGCGGTTCATGAACGGTCCGAAGATGACCTCGCCGTCGCCCTGTACCGGCTTCCAGAACCAGTACACACGCCGCGTCCGCGTCGCCATCTGGATGAGTCCCAGCGAGCCGAGGATCAGCCCCAGGACGGCCACGAATCGCCGGAAGATGCGCTGATCGTCGTGGCGCGCGAGGGCGATCCCCGCCACCACGTGAAGGACGACCGCCCAACAAAGGAACGTGAGCCCGATCGTCGTCTGCCGAAGGGAGATCGTCACGGTCCGCCACTCCGTGCTGGGCTCGGCTCCCGGCAGCACCTCCGCGCCCGACAGCGTGTTCGCCAGCCCCGCCGGCAACGGGATCATCTGGAGCACGACCCAGGCCACGAAGAGCACTCCGGGGAGTACGAGCGGAGGAATCGGCACCAGCGCGCGATCGAGGTCGAACGACCACGTCCGAATGCCGTACGGCTCCTCCACGTCGAGGACCAGCCAGCGGCCCGAGGAATGGAAGGCGAAGCGAGACCGCCCCAGCCGCCGCCGCAGGTACACGATGGTCGCGATCCGAGCCAGCGCGATCAGCGCGAGCACGCCCGTCGCGTAGAAGAGCGGCCGGTGCGCCCAGATGTACACCGACCCGAACGCGAGGACGGAGCCGGCGATGACGAGGCAGAGGCCCGTGAGGAGGACCGCGGACAAGACGCGCAGCATGCGCGCCGCGAGCACGGCGCGGGCGTCGGAGACGGCGCCGGCGGCGGGGCCGGGATGGATCGAGGCCACCACGTCGGAGGAGCGTATCAAAACGAGCGGACCTTGGCCGTCCCGATTGGAGGTAGTATTTCGCTCGGCGTGCGGACCACTCTCCTCCTCCTCGCTGTGCCGTTGGCGGTGGCCGCGGCCGCCGGCTGCCGGCGCGATCAGAAGCCGGAGCGCGTCGCCGAGGGCTACCTCTTCGAGAAGGGCCCGTACCAGGGCTTCTACGACGGCGGGGGCAAGCTCACGCGGCTCCTCTACGACCAGAACGGCGACAAGAAGGCCGACGTCGTGATGCTGTTCTACCCGAACGGCAAGCCGCGGCAGGTCGAGGCCGACAGCGACTTCGACGGCAAGATCGACCGCTGGCAGTACTACTCGGAAGCGGGCGTGGCGGAGAAGGAAGGCTACTCGCGGGCCGGCAGCGCGAATCCCGACACGTGGCAATACTTCGACGCCAAGGGGAACGTCACGCGGCGCGAGGTCGACGAGAACGGCGACGGCAAGGTCGATCGTGTCGAGAACTTCCAGAACGGCCGCGTGGCTGCCGTCGGCATCGATTCCGACGGTGACGGCAAGATCGAGCGCTGGCAGACCTGGGTGGGCGGGCGCGTGGTCAGCGAAGAGATCGACACCGACGGCGACGGGATCAGCGACCGCCGGTTGCGCTACGCGGCCAACGGCCACCTCGCGGGCATGGACATCCTGAGCGCGCGATCCGTCAAGACCACCGCTCCCGCCCCTGCCCCGGCCCCCGTTCCCGCGCGCTGACTCAACGCGGCCGCGAGCCGCTTCGGGACGGCCCCTACTTCCAGGTCAGCTGGTTCTTGAGGCTGTCGCCCTTGTTGGCGGTGACGAGCACTTCCGCGACCCAGCTCGTGGCATCCGTCGGGAGCTGACCCGGCAGCTCCTCCAGCACGACGCGCTGGGCGGGCGCGACCTCCTTCACCTTCGGCATGATCGGGTTCCCCGTCTTGTTGCCGTTGACGGTGAAGCTGTAGGTCATCCCCGAGATCTTGATCGCCTTCTTGCCGTCGTTCACCAGGGCCACGGTCAGGCGATACGAGTCGCCGGGCTTGACGTTCGGGGGACTCATCGCGAACTCGAGGCGGCCGGAGAAGTCGGCGGACTTCTGCACGACGTCGGCCCCGTCGAACCCGGACAGGCCGCCCTTGGCCTTCTGCTCCGTGCTCACCACCGTGCGGCCGGCCACGAAGGTCTTGCGCGACGCGTTGCGGGCGTTGATGGCCGCCGTGCGCCCCGACGTGGCCGCGGCGTTTCCGGGCTCGAGCTTGAGCACTTCGTCGTACATCGACACCGCGGCGTCGTAGTTCTTCGCTTCCGTCGCCGTGTGGGCCTGCGACATCAGGTTGGCCACGGCCGCGGCCGTCTGCTGCGCGGGATTGACGGGAGGTGGAGTCGCGGCCGAAGGTTTCTGGCCGGGCGGCGTCGCCTTCGGGCCGGGCGGCGTGGGCAAGCCCGCGGCGACACGAGGTGACGGTGAAGGCGACCGTACGACGGTCACCGCCTCCGGGATCGGCGTGGCCTCGGCGACAGGAGGCTGCGTTTCCGGCGGCGCTGCCGCTTCCGTGACCGGAGGCGCGACGGCTACCGGAGGGGGCGTGGCTGCAGAAACCGGAGGCGGAGCGACCGGGCTCGCCTCCGCGGTCGGAGCCGCGGGCGTGCGCGTGAACCACCAGGCCGCCACGCCGAGCACGAGGACGAGGACGCCTGCTCCCGCGATCAGGGGGGCCTTGCTGCCACCGCCGCCTCGGGGAGCGGCCGGAGCCGGAGCCGCGGCCGGCGCGGCCGCAGGACGCTCGACGCGCGCTTTCGGTGCCGGTGCGGCCGGACGGGAGCCGGCAGGTGTCTTGGCGGCCGCGGGAGCCTTGGCCGCGGCTGGCCGAGCCTCCGCCGGTGGACGCGCACCCGCCGCCGGCTTCGCCGGCGCGGACGCAGGGGCCGCCGGCGCGGCGGGCTTCGCGGCCGCGGTGGCGCGCGGGGGCGCCGGCGGAGCAGCCGGAGGCGCCGCGGGCTTGGGCGCGGCCGGCGCCGCGGCCGGCTTGAACATCACCGTCGCGGCATCATCCTCGCTGACGGGAGCGGGGGCCGCGGGGCGCGCTGGACGCGCGACCGTGGGCGGTGGTACGTCCACGATCGTCGGCTCCATGTCCTCTTCGAACTCGGAGACCGGAGCCACCGGGGGCGGAGCGGTCGCGCGCGGCGGCAGCGGAGGCGGCGCCATGGCGACGGTCGGCTCCACCTCGAAGTCGGGGAACCCGCCATGTTCGCCCACGGGCGGCGCAGACGGCGGCGCCGCCTGCGGTACGGGCGGGGGCATCGCGACCGTGGGCTCCTCCACCATCTCGAGCCCGTCCGAGACATCCATCACGCCGGCCGAATCCGCCGGCGCGTAACTCAACGTCGGCTCCGGCTCCGGTTCGCGGCGGGCCGGGACCGGAGGCGGCGATCCCATCATGTCCGACGAGCTCATGACGACGGTGGAATCGACATCGGCATCCGCGGGCACGACCTCGGGCTCGTCGGGCAGGTACGCGGGCATCCCGAACGCCATCGTGGCGCCGCTGTCGGCCGGCTCCGGCGCTTCCTTGGGAGGCGCGGGCGGGGCCGCCGCGGCCGGCTCCGCCGAATCCGCGGTCGCGCCCGCCGGCGGCGGGGGAAGGATGCACTGGATGAGGACGGATCCTTCCTCCCCGGGAGGTCCGAGCCACAGGATGTCGCCGTTGCGGACGGGCGCTTCCTTCACCACGCGGTCGTCGTTGACGTAGACGCCGTTGGGACTGTTCGTGTCGTAGACGGTGGCGCCGTTGAGGTCCACCCAAAGGCGTGCGTGGATGGGGCTTACGCCCGGCGTGTCGAGGACGAACTGGCAGGAGGCGTCGCTGCCGATGAGGATGTTGTCGACCGCATCCTCGAGAACGAAATTCCGGCCCGCCAGGGGCCCGGACAGTACGTTGAGCGACGGACGCTTTTCGGGCATTCAGGCGCCTCGCGGGTTGTGCGATTTTAGGCGGCAACCTCCGCGGAATCAACCGGTCGCGGGGCGTTGGGTTTGTCGCATCGCGCCGTCATCTGGACGTTTATACTCTGTAACATTGCTTCCATGCGCCTCGAATCCGCGCGCGCGTTGAAGGCGGAAATCCTCGAACAGGTGACCTCCGCCGAAGCCTCCGATCTCGCCGCCGGCGGCGTCTGGTCGATGAATGCACGCCCCACGGCGGACGTCGATCCGGTGGCGCGCACGGTGGCCCTCGGCATCACCCGCCCCACTCCCGGCGACTATCGGCTCGCCATCCGCGTCCAGCGGCGGGGGCTCGAGAACACGCAACAGGTCGACGCCATCCGCCGCAAGGCCCGCGGCGAGGTCGATTTCCGCTACGTCGGCCACGTCGTGAAGCAGGCCGTGCCCTGGGAGCAGACCCGCAAGCGGCCGCTCCTCATCGGCCTGTCCCTGGGCCATTACAAGATCACGGCGGGCACGCTGGGCGCGTTCGTGCGGCTGAAGAAGGGCGGCGCGCTGCGCGTCCTCTCCAACAACCACGTCCTGGCCGACGAGGACCGCGGCAAGAAGGGTGACCCGATCCTCCAGCCCGGCGCCTACGACGGGGGGAAGAATCCGGCCGACCGCATCGGCACCCTCGACACGGCGGTGAAGCTCAAGAAGACGGGAGCAAACCTCGTGGATTGCGCGATGGCCGCGCTCGATCCCAAGATCAAGTTCAACGCGGCGACGCTCACGGGCGTGGGGAAGCTCTCCTCGGCCGCCGCCCCTCCGCCGGAGGAGCTGGACCTGGTCGAGAAGATCGGCCGCACCACCGAGCACACGCGCGGGCGCGTCACCGCGTTCGACCTCGACAACCTCGTGGTCGGATACGACCAGGGCAACCTGCGCTTCGACGGGCAGATCGAGATCGAAGGCGCCTCGACCGAGGCCTTCAGCCAGGGCGGCGACAGCGGCTCGCTGATCTTCACTTCCCTGGGGCGCGAGGCGGCGGCCCTTCTCTTCGCGGGCGGCGACCAGGGTGGCAGCAACGGCAAGGGACTCACCTTCGCGAACCCCATCTCCGCCGTGTTCGGTCAGCTCAAGGTCACGCTGGCGGTCGAATGAGCCCGGCGGGCGGCGCCACCCTGGACGAAGCGCGCGCGGCCAAGGAGAAGCTGCGGACGGTCCTCGCGGATCGGCCGGAGGTCGCCGGGATCGGGATCACCCGCGCGGGGGACGGATACGCGGTGAAGGTGGACTTGTCTTTGCCGTGCGACGTGCCCCCGGAGATGCACGGCGTGCCCGTCCGGACGGAGATCGTCGGTCGTCTCCGCAAGCGCACCGTCCGTCGCTGACGTCGGGGACGGCGGAGGTCAGGCCCGCGGAGCGGTGGAGGAGCCGGCGGGTCCGGCCGTCTCCGCGCTGTGGTGCTGCTCGATGGCGGCGCGGATCTCGTCCACCAGCTCCTCGCGGCTGAAGCTGGCCTTCAGGAACACTTTCCGCACGTTCCCCTGCAGGCGCCGGTGTTCCTCGGGCGTGATGTCCTTGGCCGTGAGCACGACGACGGGGATGGTCTGCCAGGCCTCGTTCTGCCGCAGATGGGAGATGAACTCGAAACCATCCATCTCCGGCATCATCAGGTCGAGCAGGATCAGCTCGGGCACGCCCTCGCGCACGCGGTCCAGGGCCACGCGCCCGTTCTCCGCTTCGCGCACCGTCCACCCGTCGTTGGCGAGGGTCCGGACCATCATCTCGCGCGTGTCGTCGTCGTCCTCCACGACCAGGACGATCTGGCTTCCATGCCGGTAGCGCTGCACGCTGGCGGAGAGCTTCTCGCGATCGATCGGCTTGGTGAGGTACTCGGAGGCGCCCAGGGCGTAACCGGTGCTCCGGTCGTCCGCCATCGTGATCATGATGACGGGGATCGAGGCCAGCCGCGGGTCGGCCTTGAGCTCGCGGAGCACGCTCCAGCCGTCCATGCCCGGCATCAGGACGTCCAGGGTGATCACGTGGGGCCGCGCCTCGCGGGCCACGCGCAGGCCGTCCACGCCCTCGTTCGCGGTGAGGACGTGGAAGCCTTCCTTGGAGAGCGAGCGCACCATCAGCTCGCAGGCGCTCGGATCGTCGTCGATCACGAGCACGGTCCCCTTGGCCGACGTCGAGCCATCGCCGGGCGGCGCCGCCGCCACCGCCGCGGGCATGGCGGCCGCGGCCAGGCCCAGGGCGGCGGCGGGGGTGGGGACGAGGGTGGCGTCCTTGACCGGCCGCTTGACCCGCGCGGGCAGGCGCACGGTGAAGACGGAGCCCTCGCCGAGCGTGCTGTCCACGGAGACGTCGCCGCCCATCATCTGGGCGAAGCGGCGGCAGATCACGAGGCCGAGGCCGGTGCCTCCGTACTTGCGCGAGGTGGAGGCGTCGGCCTGGGTGAAGGCCTGGAAGAGCTTGGCCAGCTGCTCCGGCGTCATGCCGATACCGGTGTCGGTCACGCGGAAGACGACCACGTCGCCCTCTCCGTCCGCGGCGTCCTCGCGCCGGACCTGCAGGCGCACGGTGCCCTTCTCCGTGAACTTCGACGCGTTGGAGAGGAGGTTGAACAGGATCTGCCGCACGCGCGTGACGTCGGCGTGCATGCCGTTCACGTCGGACGGGCAGTCCACGTCCAGGACGTTCCCGTTCTTCTCGATGAGGGGATGGATGGTCGCGCGCACCTCGTCCACCAGCGTGCGCACCTCGAAGGTCTCGAGGAACAGCTCCATCTTGCCCGCCTCGATCTTGGAGAGGTCGAGGACGTCGTTGATGAGGGCGAGGAGGTGCTTGCCCGCGCCGTGGATCTTCTTGAGGTCGGGCACGGCGTCGGTGTTGCCGGTGTCCTCCGCCTCCTCCTGCAGCATCTCGCTGTAGCCGATGATCGCGTTGAGGGGCGTGCGCAGCTCGTGGCTCATGTTGGCCAGGAACGCGCTCTTGGTGCGGTTGGCCTGCTCCGCCCCCTCCTTGGCCACCGTGAGCTCGGCGTCGCGCTCCTGGATCTGCACGAGCATCTCGTTGAAGCCGTCGATGAGGATCCCCAGCTCGTCGTCGGAGTCCTTGGTCGCGCGCAGCGAGAAGTCCTTCTCGCGGCTGACCCGGCTCTCCACGTCGGCCAGGCGGAGGATGGGCGCGGAGATGAGCTTCTGCAGCCGGGAGGAGAGGACGAGAGCGACCAGGAGGGATCCCAGGACCACGATGGCGGCGGCCCGGGTGTAGGTGGCCGTGCGCGAGTGCAGCTCCTCCAGGTCCTCGCGGATGTACACCGTGCCCAGGATCTCTCCGTCCCGGCGCACGCTGCGGAAGTGCTGCAGGTGATCGCCCTCGAAGTAGGGCTCCCCGTCCGGGCGCAGGGCGGGTGGCGGCTCTTCGGGAGAGTCCGGGCGCCGGTACACCACGCTCTTGCCGTCCTTGTCGAAGACGATCGCGGTCTCGATGTGCTCGTAGGCGCTCAGCGCCTTCAGGATGTCCTTGGCCGAGTCGAGGGACTCGAACTCGAGGGCGGGCGTCGAGTTGATGGCGACGCCGGCGGCCACCACCCCGATGTCCTCCTTCATCTTCTTCTTGAAGGAGTCGATGTCGTACCAGATGAAGAGGGCGCAGGCGACCACGACCGCCACCAGGGACGTGATCATCGTGATGGCGATGATCTTCCCGCGTATCGAGAGCTTCCGGATGATCCAGCGCAGCATCACTTCACCACCGTGGCGATGCGCAGGAGGCTGGCGTCGAACTCGCTGCCCTCCTGACGCGAGCTGGGGAGGTTGATGAGGATGTCCGGCTTCTGGTCGGCCTTCTTCCCGATCCCGATGGCCACTCCGCGCTGGACGTATTCGGGCACGCCCGTCGCGGTGGTGATCCCGCGGGTGTGGCTCATGCGCAGGAGCTCGGTCAGGGTGTTCGCGTTCCCGGGCGCGATGTAGAAGACGTTGATGCCCTGGCTGCGCACCGTCTCCGCCAGCGACTTCGGGTCCTTGTATTCCAGGGCCACGGCCTTGATGGGCACGCCCTTGATCGGGCGATCGGCGAAGAGCTGGAGGGTCTTGAGGATGTCGTCCTTGGCCTTCACCGACTCCGCGTCCCCGGCCACGTAGACGACGCCGATCATGACCTGGGACTTGGCCTTGACCGCGAAGGACCGGTCGTAGGTGAGGATCTTCAGCAGCAGCGTGATCTGGACGTCCGGCGGAAACGACATCGGCTCCGTGCCCGCGGCGGAGGTGCACAGGATGGAGGCGAAGAGGGCCGCGAGCAGGCCGCGCCCGCATCGCCGGGACCGGGCGATATGCCTCGCGCGCGCCATCTAGAACCTGTACTTCGCCTTGATGAAGAGCGAGAACCCGGGACGCGGGTAGTCGGTGGGCAGGCCGCGCGGGGCGGGATCGAAGTAGTCCTGGCCGAAGAGGTTGTGCAGGATCACGCTGAGCTCGAGGGCCCGGTGGAAGTTGTGGATGCGCGCGGCCACGTCGAAGAGCGCGTAACCGCCCTCCTCCGGCCGCAGGTCTCCGCTCACCCGCGGCCGTGATCCGCGCACGGTGAGGCTGGGCGAGAGCGTGAAGTACTTGCCGGCGGGGAAGGTCCCGTAGAAACGGCCCAGCTGCGTGGGGATCCCGGCCAGGCGCTGGCCCGTCTGGTCGTCTTCCGCGTGCTGCAGGGAGTAGACGAAGCCGACGGAACGGTTCCCCGCGAACGGGCGTGACGCCTCGAGGTCGAGGCCCGTCGCATCGATGCGCTCGAAGTTGCGGAGGAGGGGAGGCGGCGTGCCCACGGGCGCGAATCCCTGGAAATCGGGCGCGATCGCGTCCCGAAGCCACGTGCGATAGCCGGTGAGGGAAACGCGCAGGCCCGCGCGGCGCAGCAGCACCGTCGCGTCGAGGCTGTCGCTGCGCACGAGGTCGAGGTCCGCGTTCGCCTGGTAGGCGGGCGAGCTGTAGAAGAGCTCCAGGAAGCTTGGCGGGCGTACGCCGCGGCTGTAGCCGGCCTTGACCGTGAAGTCGCGAGGGAACCGATAGACCCCCGCCAGGCGGGGCTGCACGCTCCCCCCCGCCTCTCCGAAGTCGTCGAAGCGGAGCCCGCCCGTGATGCCCAGTCGCGGCGTCGGGTTCCACGCGTCCTGCGCAAAGAGGCTCGTCACCGTGCGGTCGGCGTCGGGGACGAGGGCGGGGACGGGGCCGAAGGTGGGCAGGGGCCGCTGCTTCTCGAAATCGAAGTTCGTGAGCGCCTCGAGGCCGAACGTGGAGTCGCGCTCGAGGACCGCTCCCGCCGTCACCGTGTGCTTCGAACCGAAGCGGCGATCGAGCACGACGTCCGTCCCCAGCCGCCGCGAGTTGAGGTCTTCCTGGAAGATCACGCCGCTGGGGAAGAAGAGACGGCTCGTGCCCGCGGGGATGGTGAAGCCCGGCGGGTAGACGTCGAAGAGCTGGGTGAGACGGCTCTCCGCGAAGTAGACGCGGCCGCGCACGTTGCCGAGCGGGATGTCGCGTTCGTACTTGAGGTAGAGCTGGCTCTGCGTGTTGGCGAAGCGGTTCTGGCGTCCGAGGGAGTCGAGGAGCCCGAAGAAGCCGCCCGCGTTCTCCTTCTTCAGGCGCCCCTCGAAGCTGAGATGCCGATAGGCCAGCGCGAGGTTGGCGTCGAGCGCCTTGCGGTCGTCGTCGGTCGGGCCGGGCGCGAACGAGGCCGGAGCGACCCCCAGGGGGGCCAGGGCGCGGTCGCGCACCGTCTGGCCGTCCACGGGCACGTCGAGCTCCGGCCCCCCCGTGTACAGGTACTGCAGGAAGCCGGCGACGCTGATCTCGTGGAACGTCGTCCCGTAGCGGTAGTTGTAGAGGAAGGTCTTGAAGTTGCCGCCGCCCAGGGTGAGCTCGTCGCGACGGAAGGTGTCGACGCCCTCGGTGACGATGTTGATCACGCCGAGCACGGCCCCGGGGCCGTCGAGGACCGAGCCCGCGCCGCGCACGATCTCGATGCGCTTGATGTTGTCGACGGGCAGGTCCAGGTTCATGGCGGTGGCGCCGCCGAAGATGCTGTCGTTGAGCCGCATCCCGTTCAGGGTCACCAGCACGTTCTCGGAGCTTCCCGAAGCCGTGCTGCCGGGTATGCCGCGCACCACGATGCGCGCGCGTCCGACGCCGTCCGTGAACACCTCCAGGCCGGACACGGTCTGCAGGACCTCGCGCAACGTGCTCGCGCCCGTGCGCCGGATGTCCTCTTCGGAGACGAGGGTCACGAGCCCCGGCTCGTCGTCCGTCGTTCGCGCGCCGCCTTCGTCGGCGGTCACTTTCAGGAGCATCGTGAGGTCGATGTCGTCGATGTCGCGGAAAGTGGGCAGTCGATCGACGAGGTTCGTGCCTTCGCCTTCCTTCGGTGTCTCCGCCGGCGTCTCCGTCGGCTCGGGGGACGGGGCTGGGCTTTGCTCGACGGACGGAGACGGAGGCTCGGCCGGCTCAGCGGACGGAGGTGTCGGAGACGGAGACGGGATCGGCTCGGCGGACGGAGAAGGAGACGGGCTCGGGCTCGGCGTGGGCTCGGCTGACGGAGACGGCGAAGGCGACGGGGACGGCTCCGGAGTCGGAGACGGTTCCGGAGACGGGGACGGCTGGGCCTCCTCCTCCAGGGTCTCCTTCTCCGCCTCGCGGGCCCGCTCTTCCGGGGTGAGCGCAGGAGAAGGAGAGGGCGAAGGAGCAGGCACCGCCTGGGGTGTGACCGGCGTCGCGGCCTGCAGGCCCGGCCCGCCGGCCAGGAGCGCCGCGCCGATCACCGTGGCGAGCACCCATCGCGGCGCCCCGGCAGTGGCGGTCACAGAGTCCGGATCATCCCTCATGGGATGGGAACATTCAACCGAGCGCGGAGCCCGCGGGCGCAATTGTCTTTGGCGGTTCCCTATGCTAATTAACGGCTTACCCCTTCGCGTGCCCCGCGCAGGGCGCCCGCATGGATAGGACACGATGACCAAGATCCTGCTCGTCGAGGACAACGAGATGAACCGGGACATGTTGTCCCGGCGGCTCGAGCGCCGCGGCTACGAAGTCGTCATTGCCGTGGACGGCCAGCAGGGGGTGGACCTCGCCCTGTCCAACCGGCCCGACCTCATCCTCATGGACATGAGCCTGCCCGTCATCGACGGCTGGGAGGCGACGCGGCAGCTGAAGGCCCGGGACGACATGAAGGCGACGCCGATCATCGCCCTGACCGCGCACGCCATGTCCGGTGACCGCGAGAAGGCCCTGGAGGCGGGCTGCGACGACTACGACACGAAGCCGATCGAGCTGCCGCGGCTGCTCGGCAAGATCGAAGCCCTCCTCGGAGCCGGCGCCAAGCCGCCGGCATGACCGCCGCGGCCGGGCCGCCGGACCGCGCGCGCGACGCGCTGTTCGCGCACCTCCGGCACGAGCTGCGCACTCCCGTCAACGCGATCCTCGGGTACAGCGAGATGCTGCTCGAGGACGAGGCTCCCGACAACGTGCGGCCCGACCTGGAGCGGATCCAGGCCGCCGGCCGCACCCTCCTCTCCCTGATCAACGAGATCCTGGACCCCGCGCGCGTGGCCGGAGGCTCCGCGGAGGACATGGAGGCGGCGAGCGCGCGCATCCGCCACGACTTGCGCACGCCCGTGAACGCGATCCTCGGCTACAGCGAGATGCTGATCGAAGACGCCCAGGCCTCGGGCCAGGACCACTCCGTGGACGACCTCAAGCGGATCCACGGCGCGGGCCAGAAGCTCCTGGTGGTCATCGACGACACCATGCGGCTCTCCGCGGGCGTGCGCAGCGGCGTCACCGAGGAGCGCGACACGCAGGTGTCGATGATGATCGAGCAGGCCGTATCGTCCCTGCGCGCGCGCGACGACCAGGACCAGAAAGGGGCGGAGGGCGGGCGCATCCTCGTGGTGGACGACAACGAGATCAACCGCGACATGATCTCGCGCCGGCTGGTGCGGCAGGGCTACACGCCCTTCACGGCCCAGAACGGGCGCGAGGCGCTGGAGAAGCTGCGCGCGGAGCCCTTCGACCTCGTGCTCCTGGACATCCTGATGCCGGAGATGAACGGGTACCAGGTCCTGGAGCAGCTCAAGCGCGATCCCGACCTGCGCCATCTCCCCGTCATCATGATCTCGGCCCTGGACGAGATCGAGAGCGTGGTGCGCTGCATCGAGATCGGGGCCGAGGACTACCTGCCCAAGCCCTTCAATCCCGTCGTCCTGCGCGCGCGCATCGGGGCCAGCATGGAGAAGAAGCGCCTGCGCGACCGCGAGGTGCTGTACCTCAGCCAGATCGAGGCGGAGAAGAAACGCTCGGACGAGCTCCTGCACGTGATCCTGCCCCCCGACATCGTGAAGGAGCTCAAGTCCAACGGCTTCGTCGCTCCCCGCCGCCACGAGGACGTCGCGGTGCTGTTTTGCGACATCGTGGGCTTCACGCCCTACTCCGCCTCCCGCCAGCCGGAGGAGATCGTGGCCGCCCTGCAACAGCTCTTCGAGGCCTACGAGGACCTCGCCGCGCGTTACGAGATGTACAAGATCAAGACCATCGGCGATTCGTTCATGAGCACGGCGGGCCTCCTCGTGCCCGTGGCCAACCCCGTGCTCTCCGCCGTCCGCTGCGGGCTCGAGATGGTCGACGCGGCCAAGAGCCTCCCCGCGGGATGGGACGTGCGCGTAGGCATCCACGCGGGGCCGGTGGTGGCGGGCGTCGTCGGCCGGAAGCAGTACCTCTACGACCTCTGGGGCGACACCGTGAACACGGCCGCACGCGTGGAGAGCCACGGCTCGAAGGCGGGGGTCAACGTCAGCGCCGCCGCGTGGCGGCGCATCCAGGACGTCTGCGAGGGCCGCTCGCTCGGCCTCATCCCGGTCAAGGGCAAGGGCGAGATGGAGATCTTCCGTGTGGAGGTGGTGCGCTAGGCTTCGCGCGCCCGGCTCAGCCTCGCGTGCCCGCCCCCACGATGGCCTGGCGCAAAGCGTCCATCACTTCGGGATCGGCGGAGGTGAATCGGACGAGCACCCCGCCGTCCGCCTCCTTCTCCCCGGAGGCGACCTTCGCGTAGAGATCGCCTGGCCGCGGCTCGCCGTCCGCGCCCTTGAGGCGCAAGCGCAGGTTCGTGAACGCGCGCAGGGCGCGCTCGGAGCGCAGGGT
>Ga0207648_10005061_pt1 | contig 13367 bp, 13 predicted proteins | sample KBSMisM32_FD_184310 | JGI IMG/M metagenome (GOLD analysis project Ga0207648, IMG submission 184310) | Miscanthus rhizosphere microbial communities from Kellogg Biological Station, Michigan, USA - KBS Miscanthus M3-2 (SPAdes) (version 2) | ecosystem: Host-associated > Plants > Roots >...
ATCATCTTCCTGGTCACCATCCCGGTGATCTTGAGAACGGTGGATTTACAGTTGCCCACCTACCGCAACATCGTCACCCAGACGAAGCCGGAGAACATCGTGGTCGCCGTCACCAGTGACGAGACCACCTATTACAACAATGTTCCGGTCGATCAGCAGACGATGCTCAGGAACTTCGTCGACGCGTTGCGGCGGGCGGCTGCGGCCAACAAGCCCTTCCCCGAAGTTCATATCCGCGGCGACAAGAATGTGCGCTTCGAGGCCATCGGCCGCGTTATCCTGGCCTGTCAAAGGGCCGGTATCCAGAAAGTGGGGTTCATCACCGAACCTCATGCCCTGGAAGTCAACAGCTATTGAGGTAATTCGCCATGGCAATGAGTACAAGCACGGCTGACGGCGAAGTGATGGTGGAGATGAACACCACGCCGTTGATCGACGTGATGCTGGTGTTGCTCACCCTTCTCATCATCACCCTGCCGATCCAGACCCATGCGGTGAAGCTGGACATGCCCGCTCCCAACTCCACGCCGCCGACGGTGATTCCCGAGACGGTGGAACTTGGGGTGGACTTTGACGGAACCATCACCTGGAACGGAACCCCGGTGGACCGGGCCACGATGGACGCTTATTTCGCGGACATCGGCAAGAAGCCGTCGGAACAGCAGGACGAAATCCACGTTAGTCCCAACCGTTTGGCCAAATATGATGCGGTTGCGAAGGTGTTGGCGGATGCCCAGCGCCTGGGCGCCACCCATATTGGTTTCAGCGGGATTGACCAGTATAATTAGGCTGTGAGGGTACGGCCGTAGGTGATAAAGCGTGCGGCAACCCCGCACGCTTTCCCTTTTTATGATGGAGTGAAAGAGGTCTCGTTATGACTGTCCGTAAACTGCGTGCCGCTTTGACGGCGATCCTTTTGGGCACCGCCACTGCAACCGGGGCAGCCCTTATCCTGACCGCACCAGCCGCGGCTCTCACGGTGAGCGCCAAGGTCGGGCCGCTGATCAAAGAGGCCCAGACCATGGCCAACGCCGGCAATTACCAGGGTGCCCTGGCCAAGCTCAAAGAGGCTGAGGCCGCCAAGTCCTCGCCGGACGACACCACGGTCATCAACCAGATGCGGCAGTTCATCGGTGTGAAGACCGGCGATGCCGCGCTCGGCGGTGCGGCGGGCGCCAAGGCGAAATTCGCCAACGATTATGCAGCGGGCAAATGGCGCGATGTGATCGCCGATGCCGAGTTGTTGAAGAAGAACAATGCCTTTGACGCCCAGGCACAGCTGGTCATTGCCCAGGCCTATTTCAAGGCCAACGATTTCGCCGGTTGCGTCCGCTACGTCAAGACCATTCCCCAGTCCGACACCGCCCTGGAACTTCAAGCGCGCTGCGCCTATGAAGCGGGCGACGAGGCGACCCAACGCCAGGCTTATGAGGCGCTGGTGGCCCGTTCAGGCAAGCCGGAATATTGGGGAGGTCTGTTGAAGCTGGGTGAGCGGTCGCGTGGCCTTTCCGACCACAATACCCTCGACATCAATCGCCTGAAGCTTCTGACCGGCGTCATGCAGACCAAGGACGACTATGTCTCGCTGGCTCAGTTCGCCTTGCAGTTCAAGCTGGCTGCCGAGGCCCAAGCGGTCATGGATAAGGGCGTCGCCGCCAAGGTGCTGAGCGACGACCGTTCCATGCGCCTATTGGCGACCGCCAAGCAGATGGCTGCGGCCAACCTGGCCAATGAGCCCAAGGCTCTGGCTGCCGCCAAGGCCGCTCCCCAGGGGGATGACCTGATTGCGGTGGGCGAGAACATGATCGGCGAGGGCAAGGCCAAGGATGCCATCGGCGTGATCCAGGAAGGCCTCAAAAAGCCGCTCAAGGATGCGAACAATGGCCAGATCCGCTTGGGCCAGGCCTATCTGGCCGCCGGCCAGAAGGCGGAAGCCAGGACGGCTTTCGGTAAGGTCAAGGCTCCTGAAAAGGACGCCATGGTGGCTCATCTCTGGTCGCTCGCTGCAAGCCGCTAATCGCCGGCGCTTGTCTTTTGCCCTCTGGGTTCGTCGCGAGGTCGCTCATGGGCTTCTTGCCCACGTCGCTCCTCGCTCTGCCCAGCGGCCAAAATACTGCGCGACGTTCTTCAACCAGTGTGAGTAGCTGTCGCTGGCCATTTGGCCACCGCAATAAGCAAATAAGGGCGCGGAGAGATCCGCGCCCCTTTTCATTTTGACGGCGTGACCCTCACAACGGTCCTTTGAACACCAGCTTCTTGGACAGCGTAAAGTTGAACGTCAATCCCAGGAGCACGCCGCAGACCAACGCAACGGTCAGATCGTTGAACGGTGGCGGCGCGAAACGCACCAGCACCGAATAAAGCCCGACATTGACCAACCCGCCCACCGCATTGGCCGCCAAAAACCGCAGCCATTCCTTTCCCGTGCCCAAGATGGTGCGGGCACGGCTGCCGGCGAAGGTGAAATAGCGGTTGCCCGCCCAGGTAAAGGTGGCGGCACAAAACCAGGACAGGATGCGCCCGAGATAGGGCCCGGTGCCCCAATGCACCATCAGCTGCAGCACCGACCAATCGACCGGCATGCCCAAGGCGCCAATGATGGCAAAGCGGAGCACCGAAAGCCGCGACAGGAACCCCAAAAGCCTTCTCACGGGGCGTGCTGGCTCCGCTGCGCCATGCGCGACGGCCAGTCGTCGGGGGCGTCCGCCACCAGCTTGGCAAGGCCATTGCGCAAGTGAACGGCCCCTGGAATGGCGAGATAGGCCATGCGCTTGGCCTCCCAGCGGCCGCGCGTGACCGTATCCAGGATCATGCCGCAGGTCAGCGACAGAAAAGCGATCACCATCAGGCCGGTGGCCAGAACCGCGGTCGGCAAGCGCGGCACCAATCCGGTGCGGAAATATTCCGACACCACCGGCGCGCCGATCAGCACCGCCACGGCGGCGAACAGCAAGGAGATGATGGCGAAAAACAGCAGCGGCCGCTCTTCCCGCACCAGATAACCGATGGTGCCCAGGATGCGAAATCCGTCGCGCCAGGTGTTGAGCTTGCTCACCGAACCCGCCGGCCGCTCCTTGTAGCGGCAGTCCATTTCGCTCATCGGCATCATCAGCCGCACGGCATGGATGGTCAGCTCCGTCTCGATGGCGAATCCTTCCGCCGTGAAGGGAAAGGATTTGACGAAGCGGCGCGAAAACACCCGGTAACCGCTCAGCATGTCCGACAGATGCACATTGAACAGGATGGCGGTCAGGCCGGTCAGCATGCGGTTTCCCATCACATGGCCGGGGCGGTAGGCGCCTGGTTCTGTATGGATACGACGGCCGGTCAAGAGGTCGGCGCCGTCCGCGATCATGCGGGTGATCATCTGCGGCGAGGCGCTGGCGTCATAGGTGTCGTCGCCATCCACCAGGACATAGATATCGGCCTCGATATCGGCGAACATCCGCCGCACCACATTGCCCTTGCCCTGACGGGTTTCGCCGCGCACCACGGCGCCCGCCTCGCGGGCGCGGGCCATGGTCTGGTCCTTGGAATTGTTGTCATAGACATAGATCGTGGCGCTGGGCAGCACCGCGCGGAAGTCCTTGACCACCTTGGCGATGGCCGCTTCCTCATTGTAGCAGGGCACCAAGACGGCGATTTCCACGATCTTTGACCCTTCAGGACTTCCTGGACAACGGGCACCATTGATAGGTGCCAATCAGGTTTGTATCGAATTGCTGGCACTCGGGCCAGCGGATGGCGAGGCGGTAGTCGGCCAGTGCATTGCGGGCGCGCCCCATGTCGCCGGCAGCGGCAATCAGGTAGAGGTCCCCGCCGGACCCCAGATGCGCCGCCACCCGGCCCATCATCTGCCGGGTCAGCAAAGTCCCATCGCGGGGCTGCACCATCCAGCCATCGATTCGCAACACCGGAATCTGCTGCGGCAGGGTGGTAGCGATGAACCCCATCGGAGCGTCCCCCGTCATCACCACCATTGTCCTGTCGGGCCGTGGAATGGGCGGCAGCGCGGCCTGGACATAAGGGTCCTCCACGGGCGCACGCTCCAGGAAATCGCTGCGTGCCGTCAGCAGGCAGGCGGCGCAAAGCCCTGCCAAAGCGAGATAGCGGCTGCGCCTGGAGAGAGGCAGGAGCCCGACCGCCGCGATGATCAGCAACGGCGCCAGCATTTCGTACAGGATGATGTAGCGATAGATGGCGAACATGCGCAGCCAGGTGAGATAGCTGGCCGCAAAGAAAGCAAACAGGATTGCGGCGACGCGGCTTTCCAACAGGGGATCGCGGCTTTGGCGCCGCAATAGCCAGATTGCGCCGGCCGCAATGACCAGCAGGTAAGCCACCATCACCCGGATATCCTGATAGCCAAGGTCGTCGGCGACATGCCAGTCCAAGGTGAACAGGATGGGAAAGAACAGCTGCTGCCACCAAGGACGGAAGGCCGGCACAAACCGCAGGTCGCGATACGGCGCGGCCAAGGCCAGCGGCGACTTCCAATAATCGTTGAAATAGGGAAACAGCGGATTGCCGGTCAGCTGATAGATGTACAGCATCCAGGGCGCGCTGAAGATGAGAAAGGCGATCAGGCCTGCGATCCCGCCTGCCGTAAGCCGGGTCAGCTGATGCTTCCAGCTTCCGCCCAGCGCCAGCAAGGCGGCGGCGAAGCCGACGCAAAAGGGCATTTCCGGAAGCTTGAGTCCCATGGCCATGCCGGTGATGAATCCCGCCGCCGCCGATGTGGTCGCGACTTTCGCCAACGGGCCCTCACGCAGCGCGTCGCGCTTGACCACCAGGATGGCCAATCCTGTGAGCACGAACACGCTCATCACATTGTCGTAATAGGTGGTGCCGAATTCGGTCAGGGTCAGCGCGCCGACCAAGCCCAGATGCGCCAGCACACCCGCCATGATCTTGATATCGGAGGCTGAGACATTCAGCCGCAGGGCTGAGCGCGCAATCAGATAGAGCGGAATTGTATTGGCGCCTTGAGCCGCGCCCATGACCGCCAGCGCGATCCAGGCGCGGGTATGGGTGGCCAGCCAGTAGAAGGGGACGTCGAGATAGGGGTTGTAGTAGCTGGCCTGATGCGCCACCACGACGTCGATGCCCATGCGGTGGTTCAGCAGGGCATAAGGCGCGTACCAGTGATAGTTGCGAAAATCCCAGCTGGTGTCCTTGCCCAGCAGGACGACGAAGCCCGCCCAGAACAACAGGCCCAAGGCGAGGAACGCATATTCGCGGGCCGTGAGGCGGTTGGGCGCGGGCATGGGGAACCTTTCCCGGCCCTTCTAGCCTAGCCGGGCACGTTCGATAAGCCATTTGCGAAGAACGGCTTAGCGCGCTTCAGGCGCCTGTGGGTTGTCCATATCCGGCTCGACCGCGATATGGCGCAGGAATTGTAGCGTGCAGGCGCGCCAGGAATGGCCTTCGGCGAAAGCCCGGGGGGTGGTGGCGCGGGGCTGCCGGGCCAGCTCCAGCGCTTTGAGACAGGCCGTGCGCAGATCCTGGTCCAACGCCGCGACATCGGCGCCCCCGGGCATGTGAGGTCCCACCACATCGCGCGGACCCTCCACCGGATAAGCCGCCACGGTCAGGCCGCAGGCCAAGGCCTCCAGCATGACCAGGCCGAAGGTATCGGTGCGGCTGGGAAAGACGAAAACATCGCAGCCGGCATAGGCGCGCGTCAGAGCGTCCCCGCTTAGGGCGCCCAGGAATTTGACCTGCGGATATTTGCGCGACATTTCCCCCTTGGCGGGACCGTCGCCGACCACCACCTTGGTGCCGGGCAGATCCAAGCTGAGAAAAGCTTCGATATTTTTTTCCACCGCTACCCGGCCGACATAAAGCCAGAGCGGTCCCTCATGGGGCAGGCGGGCATCGGCCACCGGATGAAATTTCTCGATATCGACGCCGCGGGACCAGATGCGCAGATGCCGGAAACCATGCTCGGCCAGATCGCGCCGCAGAGTCTCGGTCGCCACCATCACGGCCGTGGCGGGATGGTGAAACCAGCGCAGCCAGCGCCAAATGACTTTTTCCGGCACCATGCGGAATCGGGCATGGACATATTCGGCGAAGCGCGTGTGGAAGGCGGTGGTAAAGGCGATCCCGTGCTTGATGCAGATGCGCCGCGCCGTCAGCCCCAGCGAGCCTTCCGTGGCAATATGCACCGCATCCGGCGCGAATTCGCGGATCTCGCGGGTCAGTGCGCGGTGCTGGAAGAGAGCCAGGCGGATTTCGGGATAGGTCGGCAAAGGAAAGGTGCGCCGTCCCAGCGGAGTAATGTAGCGCACCGTATGTCCCAGCTGGCTCAGATCCCTGCCGAGAATCTCCAAGGTGCGCACCACGCCATTGACCTGGGGCGACCAGGCGTCGGTGACGATCAGGATCTTCAAATGGGCCGCCATGCCGGGGATTGGCCCCGGCTCCAACCGCTTTGCCCTACGCGGGTATAGCCGCGGCCGCAGAGGTGCAAGAAGCCGAAACCCTTTCTCGGCGTCCGGGCTCGAGTCTTTGCGAAGGGTCCGCCCAGCGAAGAATCTCCATATTTCCGTGGGCATCTTCGACAAGGGCGCTGCAGCTTTCAACCCAATCTCCGTCGTTGAGGTAAAGGACGTCGCCGATCCTGCGGATTTCGGCGTGATGGATGTGGCCGCAAACCACGCCGTCCACGCCCCGCTTTTGCGCCTCAAGCGCCACGACTTCCTCAAAGCGCGAAATATATTCGACCGCGTTCTTGACCTTGTGCTTCAGCCAGGCCGAGAGCGACCAATAGGGCAGGCCCAACAGACGGCGGACCCGCGAGAGAGAATCATTGCCGCGGAGCGCCATGCCATAGGCCCAGTCGCCCAGATGAGCGAGCCATTTGGCGCAGATGATGACGCCGTCGAACCGATCGCCATGCAGCACCCACAGCCGCTTGCCGTCGGCGGTTTCGTGAATCGCTTCCTGGACGATCTCGATGCCGCCGAACAGCCGGCCGGCGTAATGGCGCGCGAATTCGTCATGATTGCCGGGGATGAACATGACCCTGGTGCCGGCATCGACCTTACGCAGGATTTGCGCCACCACCTGGTTCTGCGCGTCCGTCCAGTACCAGCGGCGCTTGAGCTGCCAGCCGTCCACAATGTCACCCACCAGAAACAGCGTGGCGCAGTCGTTATGGGCCAGGAAATCGGCCAGCGCTTCCGCCTTGCAGCCCCGTGTCCCCAGGTGGGTATCGGAAATGAAGATGGTGCGGTGGCGGCGGTAGCTGGCGGTGTCTATTGCGCTATGGGTCGGGGCGGCGGGTCGGGTCGGATACAAGCTTCCTAGGGCGTTTTCGAACCACGCAACTTCGGCCATCGGGTGTCTCCAGCCTTGCTAGGCTGGGGGATAACTGACCCACGCGAATCTTTTGTTGCGTCCATACGACAGTGTGATGAATCTGCCGCGTTAAGGATTTGGCGAGAATACTGCAGTGCACAAGTGCTCGAAGAGGCAGCAGGAAAGCCAAATTCCAGGCAACTATGACAGGTTTTTCCAGGTTTTCTGCGGCGTTTTGTCTAGAATTGTTATACTTTGTGCATTGCATACAAGGTCGGATTTCTTCATATTGCTGCAGCGCGGTATCGTGATCTTCGATTGCGAGGCCGCCGCCCTTCCTGGGCGTTTCCTCCCTGAACTTGGCCGCTCCTCGGAGCGGCCATTTTTTTGCGCGGGTCTTTTGCGCTCTGAGGGCGTCGCGGGATCGCTCATGGGCTGTAAGCCCACATCGCTCCCCGCTCCTGCTCAGATCGCAAAATCCCTCGCGCAAAATGGAGCTCGTTGCGTCGCTCGTGAACGTCTAGTCCACATCGCTCGCGGCTCCTGGCGAGCCCACAAAATGCGGGCGCAAAATCGCTACGGGACGATGGAAATTATTCCGCGGCTTCGGGGAGGGAGTCCGGGCGGCCGAGTTGTGACAGCGGAATCGCTGTCAGGATCCGCATCGCGCGGGTGAGGCGGGTGCGAACCGAATCAAACGCCATCTTTTTGGCGATCCGGTCCTCGTCCAGATAAAGCGCGCGATTGATTTCAATCTGCAAGGCGTGGCAACCGTCGGCGACGCGCCCATGCAGCGTGGTGGTATGGCCGCCGGCATAGGGTGTGTTGCGCGCCACCGTAAAGCCTTCACGCGCAAAGGCGGCATCCGCCCGCGCCGTCAGTTGGGGACTGGCGGAAGCGCCGTAACGGTCGCCCAGCACAATGTCGGGTACGGACAAAGCCGACGGCATGGAATGGCAATCGATCAGCACCGCCACGCCGAATTGCGTGCGGGTTTCCTCCATCAAGGCGGCGAGGGCTTCATGATAGGGCTTGTACAATCCGCTCAGTCTTGCATCGGCCTCGCGGCTGTCCAACTTGCCGCGATATATTTCCGCTCCATCGCGCACAATGCGGGGAATGACTCCCAGGCCGGCGGTGACGCGCGGACTGGGTGCGTCCACTGGCACGCCCAGGACGCCATGGAACATGCCCGCATCCAGCTCCGACATGCTGCGATTGACGTCCAGGTAGGCGCGGGGGAAGCGAGCCGCCAACAGCGGCGCCCCCAGCCCCACCACGCCGGCAAATAGCTCGTCGACAAAGGCATCTTCGGAGCGGCGTAAGGTGGTGGCGTCCAGCCGGCTGCGCTCCAACAGGCTGGCAGGGTATTGCCGGCCCGAATGGGGGGAGGCAAAAACGAACGGCACCGTCTGGCGCAGCGGTCGGTCCAGGCGAAAGGGGCCGGATTCCGGGTGTTGAGCTGAGTCTGGGGCTGGGTCTCGGGTCATCGGTTTAGGACTCGTTACCTCCGGTCTGCCTAAGGTTGCATCGCCCGAGGGGGCTGGCAAGCTGTCGCGTTAACCACAGTTTACAGCTTTGCCCTGTATAGGCTCTTATAGGACGGGGCAGGCTGGGACGCATGGCGCATATCCTACTGGCAGAAGACGACGAATCCCTCCGCAAGTTCCTTGCGGCGGCGTTGGTCAAGGCCGGCCATGCGGTTACCGATTTCGGCGATGGCGGCGACGCCTGGGAATGCCTGCAAGGTTTCAGCTTCGACCTGTTGCTCACCGATATCGTGATGCCCGGCATGGACGGAATCGAATTGGCCAAGCGCGCCGCCGAACGCAATGCCGCGCTCAAGATCATGTTCATCACCGGCTTTGCCGCCGTGGCGCTGCATCCGGCGTCGGGCGCGCCCAAGCAAGCCAAGGTGCTTTCCAAGCCTTTCCACCTGCGCGAGATCGTGGCGGAAGTCGATCGCATGCTGGCGGCGGCCTGATCGCTGCCCAAAGGCGCGAACTGGGACTCTTCAAATAAAGAATTGGCTGCGCGAAAGGCGCAATCGCACGCCCGCGATGCAGCGCCGATTTCCGGCGCGGCTATATGTCAAAAAATACAATAAAATTCGGCTCCAAACAAGCGTAACATTTCACAGCCCGGAGCCTATTTCCGGCGTCAAAGGAGGAAGTATGGAGCGTCCTTCACACATCCATTTTGATACCAGCAAATTTTCCCATCGCCTGCCGCTGTTGGGTCTGGCCGTTTGCCTGCAGCTCTCGGTCGCCTGGCTGCTTACGCAAGATCTGATCAACCGGCGAATTGCCAATACCATCCCGCCCTGGATCGATGTCGTTCCGTTACCGCAGGAGCAACGCGAAGGGCTTGTGCCACCGCCTCCCGAGCCGACGTTGATCACGCCAGATAGGCTGGCGGTTGTGCCGCCGATCTTTGACACGGCACCGGGCGAAAAATCCGTCGTCAATGTTGAGCCGAGACAATCATCCACTTCGTCTCAAACAATGCCGCCTTCTGCGCCGGATCATGCGCCGGTCAGTATAGCCGCCACGCACACCGTTCCGCCCTATCCGCCGATCGCGCGGCGTTTGGGCGTGGAAGGCAAGGTCACATTGCGGCTGACGGTAAGCGTGGAGGGCCGCGTCAGCCGGGCCGAGGTGGTGACGTCAAGCGGGCGGGACGATCTGGATCAGACGGCCCAGCAATGGATCATGGCGCATTGGAGGTACAAACCCACGCTGGCCAATGGTGTTGCGGCGGCCAGCCAAACCCTCGCCACGGTGACTTTTAGCCTGATTAATGAACGCTGAAAAAGGTCCGGAACCGGCTCCAACAGCTGGTTCCGGCGTCCCGCTTGCCCCAAGGGACAACAGGAGGCTATAGAAGCCCCGTTCGGCGACGGTGGGGCGGTTAGCTCAGCGGGAGAGCACTACCTTGACATGGTAGGGGCCATAGGTTCGATCCCTATACCGCCCACCATCCTTCGCTGCTTCGCAGCTTCGGATGGCAAGCCAAGGCGAAAACACCGGCGGAAATACCGGTGCGGCCCTCCGAATCCCTTTGCAGAAAGAGGGCGAACTCGCGCTACCCAGAATGCAATTCCTCAATGCCCCGCATGCGGGTCGCGCTCACCGGCGGCGACCGCGACCGGAATAGCATCCACCGCGACCGGACAGGTGAAATAGGGCGAGAGCGCGCAATTGGGATTGTAAGTCATGTTGAAATCGATCACGACCTTTTGCGGCGGAAAGCGCCCGAAGCCGTCGACATCGACATAGCGGCCCGCGCCGTAAGTGCCTTTTCCGGTCAGTCCGTCGGTGAAGAAGGCGGACATCGGCGCGATCTCAGAGGGATTGGTGCTTCCCGCATAAAGCGGCAGGGTCACGCTCTTGCCCTTCAAGGTGAAGCGTGCGTCTCCGGCGTGAAAAAATTGCTTGTCGGTGCCGCGCGAGGTGCGAAACACACGCGGGCGCAAGTGCGGGTCAGCGGTGAACTGCGCCGTGACGCGGAAGCTGGGATCGTAGGGGAAATAAGAGACGCTGGTGAATTTCTTCGCGGCGGGCATGTTCTGGTTGAACAGGAAAATGCGCCAGCCCTCGATGCCGGCTCCCACCTGGGTGGGCTGGCCGACAAGGTCGAAATCCTGCGTCAGGGAAAGACCCTTCTGGATCGTTGACGGCGCGACGGCTTTTCCAAATCTCAGGACCGAGAGTTTTTTGTCTTTGAGCGAAATCTCCAAAATATTCGAAGCGTCGCGCGCTTTGGTCCAGCGCCAGCTTGCCGGCTGGTCGCGGCGGCCCTTGAGAAAGGCCGTTTCGCCGTTGGACAGATAGACCGCATCCTGAATTTTCAGCATGGCGTGCGGGGTGCGCGAATAGGCTTGGTTCTGGTCCGCTATGGCCTGTTTCCAGACCTGTTCGGGAGTTTGGGCCGCCGCGCTTGACGCCTGCAGGCCAAGGGCCAGGCCAACCGCGCACAGGATTTTCGGACCGGCATGCAAGCGTTCATCTCCTGTCTAAGGCCGCTTTATACAGCCTTTGCAGCTCCAAATCGAACAGCGGCCTGGCCGCTTGTGAGGGAACCTGGCTTGCTCCAGACTGTAGGCTCTTAAAAATGACAGGAAATCCGGGGGCCAGTATGCGCCGAATTCTTATTGCCAATCTGACGGCTCTTCTTTTTGCCGGCGCGGCGGTCGCGCAAGCGCCGTTGCCGCCCACGCCGGCGCCCCAGGCCGTGCCAAAGCCCGCGCCCGCAACCAAAAGTCCCTATGCTCCGCAGGCTCTGTTGCCGGGCGGCATTGTCATGCCGCTGTTCCCGCCGAACTCATCCTTCCTCAATGCCAAGCGCGTCCATGAGGCGGAGGTCTACACCATGGATCCGGTGGTGCCGGGCCGGGTGCAGCGGATCGTCAACATCCACAATCCCTCCATCGAAGTGCATCTGGCGGGTGGCGGCAACAATACCGGCACCGCCATCATCCTGGCGCCCGGCGGCGGCCACAGCACCTTGGTGGTGGGATTGGAGGGCGCCGATCCCGTGCCCTATTTCTTCCAATACGGCATCAACACCATCATCTTGCGCAACCGGTTGCGCAGTTCCGGCTATGAGCCCAAGACCGATGGCGTCTATGACTTGCAACAGGCGATCCGCCTGGTACGCGCTCATGCCGCGGAATGGCATATCGATCCGCACAAGATCGGTGTGATGGGCTTTTCCGCCGGCGCCGAACTGACCATGGCGTCGGCCATCCAATATCCGGAGTTCAATGCCAAGAACAGCGGGCCCGGCGATCCTTTGGCCGCCGTCAGCGCACGCCCCGATTTTGTCGGTTCGATCTATCCCGGCCCGTCGCTGTTCACTCCGGCTTGGACCAGCAAGAACGGCACACCGCCCATCCCTAAGGATGCGCCGCCGTCTTTCATTGCCGGCGCCGGCTGGCAGGACAAGGTTCATGCGGTGTGGGCCGATGAATATTTCGCCGCCATGTTGAATGCCGGCATCCCCAATGTGGAAATGCACATCTATGCCCGCGGTGTGCATGGCAATGGCTTGGCCTATCGCGATTTCACCGGCGAGGGTTCCTGGCAGGACCGCTTCGTCCATTGGCTGCGCGACCTGGGCTTTTTCGGGAAACCGGGAGTGGAAACATTGGCGGACAAGGATGTGGCGGAGTTCGTGAAACAGCCCGTCGCGGCGGTGACGCCATGACCAAGGACGAGATCACAAGTTGGGCATTGGCCAATGGCTGGCAGATGATCGATGGCGCCCCCAGCCTGACCAAACCCGCCGCGCCGCATCCCGCCATCGTGCGCCTGGTGCTCAAGGCCACGGTCGCCAGCGTCGAGATCAAGAAACCGGCCGGCAAGTGGGAAAAGGTCTCCAGCGAGAGCTATTCCAAAATCTTGGCCGATCCGGAAACCGGCATGCCGGGCGGATTGGGTTTTGACACGATTTCGGGGCTCAGCATGCTGATGCGCGACAACAAGGACCGTCAGATGTTCGCCCGCCTGAAGGGGCCGCGATAAAAAAGGCGGCGCTTACGCGCCGCCTTTTGATCGCAATCCAAACGAGCTAGTTGCGTTCGATCCTGTGGACCTTCGCCAGCACGGAGTCCGCCATGAAGATGATCTTCTGGTCCCTGGACACCGCCATGTAATGGCCTTCGCCGACATCGTTGGAAAGTCGCACGTCGCCATGCTTGCCGAACCAGCCCTGGACTTTGCCGTCCCAGCCCATCTTCAACACCATGCCGTGACGCCCGGTTGACATCCACAGCTGGCCGGTGGCGTCGACAAAGAAGCCGCAGGTCAAATTCCCCACCTGAATGTCGCGGACATGCTTGAGGTTGCTGTCGTACACCACAATCTTGGTCGAGGCGCGGTCGCCCACCCAGACTTCGCCATTGGGCGCCACCACCACCGAATGAATGACGGGCAGCAGGCCATCGGCATGCGCCAGGCTGGCGCTGGCCAGGAACTTGCCGTCCTTGTCGAACTTCATCACCCGGGGATCGCTGCCCGGAATCGCCGGCGGATGCACGAACACGCCGCGCGGCTTGGCAT
>Ga0207648_10005062_pt1 | contig 13367 bp, 10 predicted proteins | sample KBSMisM32_FD_184310 | JGI IMG/M metagenome (GOLD analysis project Ga0207648, IMG submission 184310) | Miscanthus rhizosphere microbial communities from Kellogg Biological Station, Michigan, USA - KBS Miscanthus M3-2 (SPAdes) (version 2) | ecosystem: Host-associated > Plants > Roots >...
GAAGTCCCAAACGCATTTCGAGCAGGTTCCCATCGAGGTCGTGAAGAAGATTGCCGACCAAGGCGTACCCAAGGACAACAAGGCTGAAACGGTCCGCGGTCCCACGCCCGTCTCAAGAAAGAAGCGGTGAAGCTCGTGCTTCATGAATTCATCACGACCTATCGTGCCCAAATCATCGATAGGACGAGGGAGAAACTCACCGATCGCCCCTGGCCGCTCGCGTCGACGAGTGAACTGGAGCACGGCGTGCCGCTGTTCCTGACACAGCTCGCCGAAACGCTCCGGTTGGAGACGACGCCGACGCCCTTCTCACAGCAAACGCTCGGAGCGTCAGCGGCGAAGCATGGCCGCGAGTTGCGGGAACTGGGGTTCAACATCTCTCAGGTCGTCCACGATTACGGTGATATCTGCCAGGCGGTCACAGAGGTCGCCGTCGAACAGCAGCTTCCAATCACGACCGAGGAATTCCGCACGCTCAATCGGTGCCTCGACACGGCGATCGCGGAAGCTGTAACGGAGCATGCACGCATCACCGCCGAATCGCGGTCGATCGAAGAAATCGAGCGCTCGGGGCAATTGGCTCACGAAATACGCGACGTCCTCAACACCGCGCTCGTCGCGTTCCACACGTTGAAGCGTGGAACCGTCGCCATCAACGGAAGCACGGGGACCCTGCTCGGCCGCAGCCTCATCGGCCTGCGTGACCTGGTGGACAACACGCTGTCCGACATCCGGATTGCCGCCAATATCCAGCGCCGCGAGCGCGTGCCGATCGCGGAGTTCTTCAGCGAGATTGCGATTGCCGGCAGGTTGCACGCCGAGAACCGCGACATACGCCTCAGCATTGGCGAGGTGGACCCTCGGCTCGCCGTGAATGCCGATCCGCAACTCCTCGCGTCGGCCGTCATGAATCTGTTGAGCAACGCGTTCAAGTTCACGCCCGCCGGCGGGCACGTGGTGCTGCGAGCGCTGTACGAAAACGGGCGCGCGCGTTTCGAAGTGGAGGACGAGTGCGGCGGCATCCCTGACGCCATGGAGGACGCCTTCAAGCCGTTTGCCGAGCGGCGCCAGAAAGACCGGACAGGTCTCGGCCTGGGGCTCTCGATCGCTCGAAAGGCGGTCAGGATGCACGGGGGGGACATTTACTTCCGCAACCTGCCTGGCAAGGGCTGCGTGTTTGTGATCGACGTGCCTTTGGCCGGAGAAGCTACGCCCGTTCCACAGAACGTCGGATAGATCTATCCTCTTGGCCGAGAGCTGGCTGACATTGCACCCGGAGCGAGCGCGATGACGCGGGCATTGTTCGTGTTGGCGGTGGCCGCGGTCGCCAGCATTCCTGCGACGGTGTGGACCCAGGACGCGCGGTATCCCATCACCCTCATCGCACCAGGGAAGGGTCCGTTCACGTTTCCCGCGGGCTACCAGACGCCGTGGGAGAAGATCGAGATCCGGGTGACGGAGAAGATGTCGCCCAATCTCTTCGTCCTGCATGGATCGCCAGGCCTCGATCCGACGCATCCGGACGGGTCTGGCGGTCGAGTCATGGTGCTGTTCGGACCCGATGGCATCCTGATGGTGGACACGCAGAACCGCCAGGTCGCTGAGCAAACGCTGAAGGCGATCCGCTCTTTCACGAATGCGCCGATCAGGGTGCTGGTCAACACGCACATTCACAGCGACCATACCGGCGCGAACGCGTTCTTCGCGAAGCAGGGCGCACTGATCCATGCGCAGGAAGATCTCCGCAACGAAATGCTGCGACCGGCGCGGCGCGCCGACGGCCAGCCGGCCCCTGCGCCCGATATGGCCGGCGTTCCAATAGCGACCTACCGCTACGACCCTGCGACGAAGGGCAAGCCGGCACTGACGCTGATGATGAATGGCGAAACGGTGGACTTCATTCCCATGATGCCGTCCCACACCGCCGGCGACACCATCGTTCGGTTCCGGAACGCAAACGCGATCTACATCGAAGACTTCTACCGCAATTTCGGCTATCCGTACGCCGACCAGGCCAACGGCGGCTCGATCAAGGGCATGCTCGAGGCGATTGACCTCATCGAAAGCCTGGCGGGCGCCGATACGACCCTCGTTCCGGGGCACGGCACGCTCGTCAAGAAGAGCGATCTCCTCCCGTACCGCGCGATGCTCGTCGACATCATGGCCAAGGTGAAGGCGCTACGCGACCAAGGCAAGTCGTTGAAAGACGTGCTGGCGGCGAACCTGACCGCGCCTTATGACAAGACGACGCTCGGCGACACGCAGCAGAGCAAGGATCGCTTCATCACCGAAGCCTATGACGAGGTGAAGGACTTTCCGCCGGTCGTGGACGGCAAGCGGACGATGCCGAGCCATCCCTGACGCCAATCAATGCCGGGCGTCTGACAACCGGTGCCGCACCTCCTCCAAGAAGTTGGGGATCAGAACGACTTGACTCACGCTCCGTCTATTGGCCAGGTCTCCGCTCACGACGAATCGATCGCCATCCGGATGCAAATCGAACGAACGCGTGGTCGGACGTTCGTTGATGGGCTGCTCCGACCACTCCTGCGCCGGGCTGGCTCGAAACGTGTTGCCGTCGACGACGTACGACACCACCATCAGGTGAGAATCTGGTGAGAGGTAGAAGAGTTCGTTGCGCCGTCGCGACCACGTCGGAATCCGACCACCGGAAGTCGAGACCTGCCGCGGTACGCCGGGCCCCATGAACGGGCGCACGAACACTTCCGAGCGGCCGGATTCGTTCGACATGTACGCGAGCCAGCGTCCATCGGGGGAAAACACTGCACTGGGCCCCTGGTTGACGTGGCTCAACAGCCGTGTGGGCGTTCCCGCCTTCCAGCCCGAGCCGCTGACCTCCATCGGCAGGACCATGAGGTCCCACTGTTGTCGGGAGGTCTGCTGGTCGAACGCCAGGTACTTGCCGCTCGGATGCCACGAGCTGACGATCTGTCTGTCGTTGCTTTCGGTCAGACGATGGGGCTCGCCGGACCCGTCGGCAGAAACCCAGTACAAGTTGGCCAACTGCTTCGGACTTGGTGTCGAGGAGAAGACGATGGTGCGGCCGTCCGGCGACCAGACGGGAAAGGAATTCACGGAAGGATCGAATGTGAGCCTCGTGGTGAAGTCACGCTCCCACTCGTACGCGTAGATATCCAGTTGCCGGCCGTCGTCGAGGTGGAACACGATCCGCCTGCCATCGGGTGAGAACCGGGGGGCTCGCCAGTCACGAGGCAGCGCTCGCATCGCTGTCGTGGTTCCGTCGCGGCGCATCCACAACATCGACGCGTCGGTGCCTATGAGCTCGCCAGGTACATAGGCCAGAGTGCCCGTCTCCGATATATCGAATAACGAGGCACCGCTCATCTTGAAGCCCATGACGCCTTGGACGATCGCGACCGGTTGCCCCGTGACCTCGAGACGGTTGGCGTCGAACGGGACGGCGAACAGCGTTGCTCCCTGCGCGTAGATGAGATATCCACGAACATAGCGGGCGAAGTGTGCGCCGCGGAGCACGATTGTCGAAGGTCCGCTGGGCAGGCGCTTCGCGACGATGTTGGAAGCGTCGATTCCCCCTTGCGTGCTGAAGGCCGCGAAGAGAATCGCGTTCGCGCCCGGGAGTACCTGTGGCCATCGATGCGACACCTCACCCTCGCTCAACGTCGTGACAGGCTGCGGCGTCCCACCGTCAGCCGCAACGCGGAACAACGGCCGCCACGTTTCCGAAAAGGGGTTGAACACGATGGAGTGGTCGTCACCCCACGACGCGCCGCGAGGAGAAAATACGTCGACGTCGCTGATGGGTACGGCTTTGCCGCCCGCGACAGCGACCTTCTTCAACTTGCCATCCGCGATGCTGACAAATCCAACCCACTGGCCATCAGGCGAAAAGAAGGGGTCGCCGATCGGCCCCGTGAGCAGCGGCACGGCGTGTAGCTCACCCAATCGTCGCAGATAGAGTTGGGTGACCCCGTTCCGCTCGGCAACAAAAGCCAGCGTGCTGCCGTCGGGTGAAATCGCCAGGGGCCTGATCCCCGTGACCGATCCGCTCAGCGACGCATCAGCGCCAAGGTCAACCGTCAGGTACTGCACCACAGGCGCTGGCGCGGCGCGCCATGGCTTCCAGGCCAGGATTGTTGCGACAAGGGCGGCCGCGAGCGCGGCCGCGATTGCCCACGGCAGCGCGCGTTGGAGACGGGTGGTGCCGCCAGGTTGGTTGACGTCGCGCGACGGGTCGGCTCCCGCCAGTTCCTGCGCCTCCTCGATCTCGAGACGGGCATCGGCCACGTCCGACAGGCGCCGCCTCGAGTCTTTCTCGAGCGCGCGACGCAGAAGGCGGCGGATGGCTGCCGGCGTCTGGGCCGGCAGAGCGGTCCAGTCCGGTTCTCGTTTGAGCACGCTCGCCAACGTGTCCGACACGTCCTCGCCGTCGAACGCCCGCGTCCCGGTGAGCATCTCGTAGAGCACGCAGCCGAACGCCCACACGTCGCTCCGCCTGTCAGCCGTACGGCCTTTGGCCTGTTCGGGACTCATGTACGCGGCCGTCCCGAGAATCACGCCCGTCGCTGTCACCACAGGACTCATGACCGAGGGTGACTGCGAGGGAGACCTCAGAGGCGCATCCGCAGATTGCGGTGACCGGGCGTCCTGAACCGACTTTGCCAGACCGAAGTCCAACACCTTGACGGTCCCGTCGTCGCACACTTTGATATTCGCCGGCTTCAAGTCGCGGTGAATCACGCCGTGCTCGTGCGCGGCGCTCAGTGCATCCGCAATCTGGCGCGCTATCGCGAGCGCTTCCGCCAGCGCGAGCGGCCCTCGGGCGATGCGTTCGGCCAGCGTCGGCCCTTCCACGAGCTCGAGGACAAGGGCGTGCACGTCGCCGCCGTCCTCGAAGCCGTAAATCGCCGCGATGTTTGGATGATTGAGCGAGGCGAGCACGTTCGCCTCGCGTGTGAACAGCGCGATGAGATCGGGATCTTGCGTGAGCGATTCCGGCAGGACCTTGAGGGCGATATCGCGATTCAGCTTCTCGTCGCGAGCGCGATAGACTTCGCCCATCCCGCCGGCGCCGATGAAGGCGTCCACCCGGTACGGGCCGAGCGGGGTCCCTGGCTGAAGGCGCGACATGCCTTCGAGCACCACGGCGGCCACCCCGAGCATTTCCTGGTCGACGATCAGCCGCGTGTGCTCGTGCGCCAGCAGCGATTCGACTTCACGGCGAAGATGCGAGTCGCCGCGGCACGCCTCCGCCAGAAACGCCACGCGGACCGCGGGTTCGCGAGCCACGACGGCTTCATAAAGGTCGGCGACCTGGCGCCATCGGTCCTGATTCACGGGACCCCCGGTCCGGAAAGTCTACGTCCACCACCGGCGTGACGCCAGGCCGCCGACCGATCGATCAGTCATCGAGCCGCCTGAGCAGATGCCTCGCCGTGTAGCGGCCGACCCTGCGACCGAGCGCGGCACCGACTTCGGTGCTGTTGCGCCAGTGCATGCCGCCCCACACGCGCGCGTTGCCTTCTTCTTCTTCGACCTCGTCGACGCTCGTATAGTGGCGGACCGTGCCGGCGTTGCCCGTGAACGCCAGCGGAAACCGGCGGGTCTTGAACCACACGGTGTAGAACCCGAGCGCGCCCGCGCCCACCGTCGTGTGCGCGGCAGGGTATTCGGGATGGGACGGCGTGGTGATGAACGGGGTCCACGTCTGATCGCCGTCGGTCTTGTCGTTGCCGTCGCCATCGCCGGCTTGGATGGCAGTCACCGGACGCCAGAACATGTAGGTGAACTTCGCATCCCAACACGCGATCAACGAATTCATCACCGCAGCGATGCCAATGGCCTCGAAACGGGCGGCGGTCAGCAAGTCCATCGAGCTGGCGAGGCTGCGAATGTTGGCGTTCCACAGTGCGCTCGCCGACGGCGACCAGAACAAGGCCGTTGCAGACTGCTCGGCCGTTCGGCTCGTGTCGGTTGCCCGACCGACGTCCTTGCTCTCGTTGTAGTCGGCCGCGTACTTCCGTTTGTCGAGCGCCGGCGGAGGATGGGGACGAAAGCGCGCGGGGTCGTCATACCCGAAGGGCGTCACGAACTGAAGAAACGGAGTCTGCGGGTTCGCGAAGGCGGGTGGCGTCGGGATCCACACGCCAGGGCCGCTGGCAGGCGTGTAGCCCTCCAGCTCTGGATCGTTACGATGATCCCCGATGCGGACTGTGAGCACGGCGTAGGCGGCGGCTTCGCCGACCACGATGCCATCCGCGATTGCCGAGGGGCTCGCGTGAACGGCGGCGATCGACGCGCTATAGGCACTATCGATCGTCGCCGTCTTCGTCGGGAACTCGTTCCGGGCGACGATGTACGCGGCCCGGATGGCGGCCGCGTCGGGCGATGCACCGCACGGCGATGGAGGCTTGGACGCAAATGGCTGGTAGGGTCCGTCGAGCACCGCGTTCACGGCGTCGAACATCGCCAGCTGTGCGATGGTGGTGCGGATCTGCGTCCGAAACGCGGTTTCGGGAACCGATGCCCCGAGGGACGTGAATCGGTTGCCCCACTCGTCGAGCACGGCAGATCCTGTCGAGTCTGCGGGTTGGCACGCTGCCGCGGCTTTTGGCACACCGGCCAGCGATGCGCCGATCAGGAACAGGCAGACAACGATCCGTACGGACGCTCTGCATTTCGTGGTCATGAGAATCTCCTCTGTAACGGCCCACCTCTTTGCCTCTTGGTGCTCACGTCGCCTGTGTAAGCGGAAAAGCAGCGGCGGAACTACAATCCACCTCTTCCTGGGAGGATTCGGCCAGTGGGCAGCCTCGGAGAGCCAGGCGAAATCACTCGATTGCTGAGGGCCTGGGGAGGCGGAGATCCGGTCGCCCTCGATCGCCTGACACCGCTCGTCTACGAGCAGTTACGTCGTATGGCGCGCCGCTACATGCGGAATGAGCGGCTCGGGCACACGTTGCAGGCGACGGCGCTCGTGAACGAAGCGTTTCTGCGACTGGTCGACAGCCGTAGCCTGGATTGGACGGATCGGGCACATTTTTTTGCGGTGTGCGCCCGCGTCATGAGACGGATTCTGGTCGACGCGGCGAGAACGCGTGGCGCCGTCAAACGGGGCGGGCAAGTTGATCGTGTGGAACATTCGACGGCGATCAACCTCGACCGGCTGCCGGACAATGCCTCGGAGGTGAGCGCTCAGGTCTGTGCGTTGGACGAGGCGCTGAACACGCTCGCGGAGATTGATCCGCGACGAGCTCACGTCATCGAGCTTCGGTTCTTTGGGGGACTGACGGTCGAAGAGACCGCCCAAGTACTGCAGGTGTCGCCTCAGACCGTGATGCGCGAATGGAGGCTCGCGCGAGCGTGGCTCGCGCGTGAACTCTCGCCGTCATCCAAATAGAGACCCAGAGCGGGACGTCGCCCATGGGGTATGCTCGGCGGCGAACAGCGTCTTTGGCGAGATGAGAACAACACCATGGCCAAGAACCTCCTCTGCGCTGCTCTTCTCTTGACCCTGGCCGCGGTCGCCGCGCAGGCGCAAACCGTGACGCTGCGGGCGTGCAACCCCGGCAAGACAGACGTCGACGTCTACTTCGCACAGGGCACGAACATCGTCTGGTCTCGATGGCAACTTCGACTTCCCATTTGACGAAGGTTGTCTTCTGCCACGTGTCGGTGCCGATCAGCAGGGCATAGACATCGGACCGGACGATCTTCCTTCTCAGCTTGGTCTTGATGTACGACTCGTTCTCAGAGTCGATAGCGTCGTTCAGCTGAAAGTCCGCGAAGTTGAACTCGATGTGTTCGTGGGCCTTCCACGCGCACATCAGGTGGTATGAGCGAATATCTTTGCTGCTGAACCCGACGAAAACCGGATCCAAGATCCGAAACGCCCGCGCCAAGATCGCGTCGGCTTGACGGCGCAGATCTGAGTTTCATGTCATCGGCGAAGCCGATGGTGCGCAAGTGCCTGCAGGATGCCTTTGCCACCGACGTGCGACCGGCGATTCGCGAGTGGCGTCGCGCTCACAATCTTCCTGACGATCCGCTCGAGGCGTTTCGTGCCAGCGGCTACGTCGAGCGCGCGGTACGTGAGCGCTCCGGCCGTGCCGTGCCGCCATCCTCCTCGTACGTCTGACGCGCGAGAACGCCCAGGTAGCGCTCCGCCCAGAACGAACTTGCCGACCGACCGATATTCGACGTCCTGCACGAGCCCGCCGGTTAAAGCTGCGAGATCAACCACGCCTTCGTCATCCTCCAGTCGCGTTTGGCGGTGTCGATCGAAACATGGAGAACCGCGGCGGTTTCTTCGATGGTCAATCCGCCGAAGTACCGAAGTTCCACGAGCCGGCTTTTGCGGGCGTCGATCCGTGCCAGTTCGTCGAGCGCGCGATCGAGCGCCAGCAGCTCGACGCCGCGTGCCTCGACCGCCAGCAGCCCCTCATCGAGGGAGACTCGCACGGCCTGTCCGCCGCGCTTGGCAAAGCCGCGTCTTCTGGCGTGATCCACCAGGATGCGGCGGATGATCTGGGAGCACAGGGCCAGGAAGTGCGCCTTGTTGTCGCACCGGATTCCACCGGAACGCACCAATTTGAGGTAGGCCTCATTGGCCAGGGCGGCCGATTCGAGGCTTTCTCCCGGGCGCCGTCCCGCCAGGTACTGGTGCGCCACCCGGCGCAGCTTCGGATAGGCGATTTCCATCAAGCGATCGAGCGCGTGCCCGTCACCGCCGTTCCAGGCCGCCAGCATCGCCGTGATGTCCTGCCCCTCCGGATCGGTCACGCCGGAGTTTTTAGCACGAACGGGGTGGGTGTTAACCGGTTTGGCCCCGGTTCGCGGAATTAGAGGCAGGAGGCAAGAAACGCCATGAAATTGCGTCGTCTGATTGGAACGATCGCTGTCGCGGTCCCGCTGGGAGTACTCGGGGCGGTTGCGCTCACGGTCCCGCTCGCCGCACAGCACGGGCGAAACGGACAGCTTCATATCGTGAAGGACTGCACGGGAGAGTCGGGGGTTCCCGGCTCGGACTTCTGCACGATCGTGACGTCGAATCGGCGGGAGCTGCCCGAGGGGACGCGGATCTATTACGACCTGTCGCCGGGCCCTACCGCAGGCCCTGGCTATTTCGACCAGAACATCTTCGTCTTCGTCAACGCGAGCGAGTGGGCAGTCGGCCGCTGTACAGGGCCTCTCAACATCAACACCGTGGGGCCCGTAGGGTTGTGCACCATCTCCGATGGGATCGGCCGCCTCGCCGGATTCACCGCTCGCATCCACGTCAAGTGGAGTGACAATCAAGCAATAGACGGTCTCCTGTTTGACTGGGATGGAAGGTACAGCTCCGATCCCCAGCCGGACAGATAAGCGAGGCTCACGGAATCGGGATTCTGTAGAGATTCCGCTGCGTGGCGCCGCGATAGAACGCATAGACACCGGGGGTCGGACCGAGCGTCACGAGCCGGCCCTCGATTCTGCGTCCGCCGGGCACGCGGGCGATTTCTTCGTCAGAGCGAAATCCGTCCGCGGGAATCCGGGGCAGAGTCTGGCCAGCCGACAACGGAAAATAGAAGGCATCGGGCGCCGCGAAGTATGACAACAGGGCCCCTCCGGCTCCCCAGCTGACTTGTCCATTGCCTCCGAGATAGATCGGCGGTTTTCCGTCGAGTGAAAGCACCTGGCCGCCCTCGCGCCCTCCGGCGAGGGCAGCCCAGGCGAACACCGACCGGCCGTCAGGCGATATCGGGCTGGGGAAGTTGAAGAGGCTCACCGGCTGTTCGATCATCTTTTGCAATCCCGCTCCGGTGGGGAGCACGCGATAGATGAAGCCGAGGCCTCCTGAAGCGTTGGAAGTCCCTTCATCGTGCCGGAAGAGGATGTCGCCGGAGGGACCGAAATGGGGTTGTCCTCCCTCTACATTCGGAATCTGGCGCGGCGGCGCGCTGTGATCGAGAGGCGCCAGCCACAGCCGCGCCCGGCCGGTAGTGTCGGGCGCTTCCATCACAACCTCGCGGCCATCAGGCGAGACGTCGAAATTCAGAACCGGAAAACCTCGCGCAAGGGGTTCCGCGCGGCCCGACTTCAAGTCGGCCACCATCACTTCCCCGAGGTCGCGATAGTAGGCGAATTCGTTGGGCTGCTCCCTCACGAGTCGGTACAGGAGCTTGCTGCCGTCGCGCGTGAAAACCGGAGACGCGGCGTTTCCTTCGATCGAGATCTGCCGATCGCCGCTCCGGTCGTGCAGCCACAGGGAAGCGCCTTGCAGCGAGACCGCGGTGACGAACGAGCGGCCATCCGGCGCCATGGCGATGCCTTCCTCTTCGGTTGGGCCAGCGGTGATCTGCTCCGGAGTGCCGTCAGGAAAGCGCTGCCGCCAGATGTGATTGGCGCCCACCGCGTTCGACGTGAAGTACATCCAGTTCCCATCCCGCGACCAGGCGGCGAACGTGCAACCTCCTCCCGGCGGACCCACCTTGCGGCCGGCGGAACTGCCGTCCGCGGGCACCACACGGCACGGCTCCCAGTAGTGATCGATATCCATCTCCACCAGCAACGCCCATTTCCCATCGGGGGACAGATAGGAGCGGTGAGCCATGTCGGGCTGATCGGGGGGCACGTACACGTCGCGCTGGCCCGTACGGCTTTCGTCGGCCGTCACCACCGCCATGTGAACGCCCATGCGTATTTCGGAAAACAGGATCTGGCGCGGGCCGGTCCAGACCAGGCCGGAGGCGTTCTTCAGCATGACTCGGGGCTCGCCACCGGCCACGGGGACGGTCCATGTGTCCCACTGAAAATCCGGGTTGACCGTGGTGTAGACGACGCGCGTGCCATCTGGAGAAAACGCCGGACTCATCTTGTCCAGACTGTCGTGCGTCAACTGCACTGGTTCGCTGTCGGGGAGCATCTTGACGTAGATCTGTCCCGGTCCGTAGAACGTGGACTCGCCGCGAATGAAGGCCACCATGCGGCCGTCGGGGGAAAGAGCGGGTTGTGAAACGGAGTCCGAGAACTTGGTGAGTTGCACCCACTGTGATTGATCCGTGGGACGGACAGGGGAGCGCGGCCAGACGGCGGCCGCCACTCCGGCGATGGCGATGACAGCGGCGGCGCCGGCGAGCGCCGCGACTTTCCAGCGGTTCCATCCGCCCAACGCCGCGTCGAGAGCTTTTCGCGCCTCCGTGATGTCGCCGAGGCGGCGCTCCGGGTCCTTTTGAAGGCAGCGCTTCAGGAGCTCGCGAATCCTGACGGGAGTGTTGGGGGGCAGCGCTTGCCAGTCCGGCTCCCGTTCCAGCACCGCCGCGAGCGTTTCGGCTTGTGTCTCGCCACGAAAGGCGCGCTCACCGTTCAGCAGTTCGTACAGCACGCAGCCGAAGGCCCAGATATCGGTCCGATTATCGATTTCCCGCCCTTGGGCCTGCTCGGGACTCATGTAGCCAGGCGTTCCCATGATTCGGCCGGCGAGTGACTCGAAGATCGTTCCGTGGGACGGCCGGGTGACATCTTGGTTACTGGTTGCCTGGGGTTGGCCCTCCGCCCAGACTGCCTTTGCAAGACCGAAATCGAGAACCTTCACGCGGCCCTGCTGCGTGACTCTCACGTTGGCCAGTTTCAGATCGCGATGCACGATGCCCTTTTCGTGCGCGGCTTCCAACGCCTCCGCGATCTGTCTGGCAACGCGCAACGCTTCCGGGACCGGGAGGGGCCCGCGGAGATTCTGCCCTTCCACCAGTTCGAGCACGAGCCAGTCGGAATTGCCGGATTCCTCCAGTCCGTAGATCGCGGCGACATTGGGGTGGTTCAACGACGCCAGAGTCCGCGCTTCACGGCGCAGGCGCGCGAGGCGCTCGGGATTGCGCGCAAACTCGGGGGGCAGCGTCTTCAGTGCGACGTCCCGGCCCAGTTTCGTATCGCGCGCCCGATACACCTTGCCCATCCCGCCGGCGCCGAGGAGTGAAAGGATGCGATACGGTCCCACCTGCGCGCCTTCGAGTGGCGGCGCATCATCGTCCAGAGCGGCGGTGACCTCTTCCATCACCGGTGTTTCCAGGCGGGTTCCGGCACGCTGGTCGATGGAAATGAGCTGTTCGACCTGAAGCCTGAGGCCGGCATCTTCGCCGCAGGCGTCTGCGAGAAACGCCTGACGCTCCTCGGGCGCGCGCTCCAGCGCGGCATGGAACAGGTCCTCGACTTGGCGCCAACGCTCGATCTTCATAGGCCAGTCCGCGCCCATCATAGGGCACCCGGGCCGAGGCGAGCCGGCATCTCGCGTACACCGGCCGGCCAATGGCGCTGCGCGTCGGAGAGACCCTCGGGGCGTACGAGATCACGAGCTTGTTCGGCGTCAGCCTCGGGCGGGATGGCGGGCTGGGGCAGCCACGCGCATTGTTCACCGCCGGCATCATCGGGGCCGGAGGCTTCGACCACAACCCGAACTATCTGTCTTCAGCCGACGGCCAGCGCATCCTTGCCATGGTGCGGGCCGCTGACGAACCCAACACACCCCTGACGGTTGTCGTGAACTGGAAGGCGCCGGCATCTTCGCGTTGAACTGATTACGCCGCGTGGGCCGGACGCACCAGCAGGATGCATACGAAGCCGATCACGCCCGCGCCCGCGATCAGCGCCGGAATCGGCCAGTAGGCACCACCTGCGGCGCCCACCAAAGACGCTGCGATCAGCGGGACGAACCCGGCAATGGCACCGCCGAGCTGGTAGCCCAGGGAGGTGCCGCTGTAGCGGACGTGCGCGGGGAACATTTCCGAATACAGCGCGGCCGTCGGCGCGTACACGGCGTTGTGGCCGACGCAGATGCCGATGATCACCGCGAGCCACGCGAGCATCGGTACCTGGGACGTGATCATGAAATTGAGCGGAACCGCGAACGCGACGATGAACAGCGTGCCGAACATGATCACCGCGCGCCGGCCGAGCTTGTCCGAGAGCGCACCCAGGAACGGGATCGTGATCAGCTGCACCGCGCCTGCGGCGGTTACGCCGATCAGGTAAGTGTTCTGCGCCAGTCCGTAGACGCTGGTCGTGTAGGACAGCGTGTAGACGGTCATCGCGTAGAACAGCACGCCATGCGCCAAGTACAGTCCGGCTGCCAGCAGCACGTTGCGGGATTCGGATCGCAGCAACTCCACCACTGGCACCTTCACGACTCGGCGGGCCTCTTTGATCTGTGCGAAGACCGGCGACTCCATGATCCGCAGCCGGATGAACAGGCCAACGAACACCAGCACGATGCTGAAGAGGAACGGCACGCGCCAGCCCCACGACAGGAATGCTTCCTCGGGGAGCTGCTGCATCAGCAGAAAAATGCCTGTGGCCATCAGCCCGCCGACGGCGCTACCCATCTGCGCGAAGCT
>Ga0207648_10005064_pt1 | contig 13362 bp, 6 predicted proteins | sample KBSMisM32_FD_184310 | JGI IMG/M metagenome (GOLD analysis project Ga0207648, IMG submission 184310) | Miscanthus rhizosphere microbial communities from Kellogg Biological Station, Michigan, USA - KBS Miscanthus M3-2 (SPAdes) (version 2) | ecosystem: Host-associated > Plants > Roots > Rhizosphere...
GAGCGGGTCGTACTCGGTGCCGATGTCCTGGCCGCACAGTCGGTAGCCCTTCTCGAGACGCAGGGAGTCGAACGCACCGAGGCCGGCGGCGACCAAGCCGTGTTCGCGACCCACCTCCCACAGCAGGTCCCAGACGCGCCCGCCCATATCGAACGGCCCGTAGAGCTCCCAACCGAGCTCCCCGACGTAGCTGATCCGCTGGGCGAAGACGGGCACCTCACCGATCTCGATCGACCGGCCGGTGACGTAGGGCATGCCGGCGCTGGACACGTCGTCGCTCGTCACGATCTCGAGGATGTCGCGGGCGCGCGGCCCGAAGAGTCCCAGGACGAACGAGCGACTCGAGGCGTCGAAGATCCGCACCTGTTCCCCGTCGCGGACCTGGCCCCGGAGCCATGCGAGGTCGTGCATGCCGGAGCCGCCACCGGTCACCACCATGAAGACGTCCTCGTCGTGACGGGTCACGGTGAGGTCGCAGCGTATCCCGCCGCCGGGCGTGAGCATCGCCGTGTAGACGACGCTGCCGACCGGCTTGTCGATGCGATTCGCGCAGACACGTTCGAGGAACGCGAGCGCGTCGGGACCCTGCACCCGCAGCTTCACGTACGCGGTGAGGTCGAACAGGCCGGCTCCTTCTCGCACCGCCAGGTGCTCGCCGCCCTCGATCGGCGACCACTCCTTCGCCGCCCAGCCGACGCGTCGCGCCCACTCGTGCGTGACGCCGCCGACGAGATCGAGGTTCGCCTCGAACCACTGCGGCCGCTCCCACCCTGCGCCGGTGATGAAACGCCCACCGAGCGCGACGTGGCGATCGTGGAACGGCGTCGATCGGAGGTTCCGCGGCTTCGACGGCTGCTGCCGCGGATGCAGGATGTCGTACACCTCGCGGTATTGCTGCTTCCCGCGTTCGACCACGTAGGGGGCCGTCGTCTGGAACGGGTAGAACCGGTTGGCGTCGGCCTCGGCGAGGTCGTAGCTGGGCTCACCCTCGACCATCCATTCCACAGCCTGGCGCGCCATGCCGGCCGCGTGCGTCACCCAGATTGCCTCGCAGAGCCACAGGCCGCGCACGTCCGCGCTCTCGCCCACCACCGAGCCCGCGTCGGGCGTGAACGAGAACATCCCGTTGATCGAACGCGCGGGGTCGCTCGGGCGCATGCGCCCCGCGAGCGCAGGGAACAGTCGCTCGGTCTCGCGCTCACACAGGTCGAAGTCATCCGGAGTGAACGGCATGAGCGACGGCTGCATCGCGCCGCCCGGCGCTCGGATCCGATCCTGCGGCGTGACGATCGGCTCGTGCCGGTAGTTGCCGACCCCATAGTGGTCCTCGCGCTGGCGGTAGTACAGCGACATGTCCTGATGGCGCACGATCGGGTGCTGTGCCCACGTACCGGCCAGGCCGGCGAGCTCGGGCACCGGGTCCGTCCACACGAGCTGGTGCTGCACGGCGACCAGCGGGATCGGAACGCCGGCCATCGCGCCGACCGTCGGACCCCACAGACCCGCGCACAACAGCACGCGCTCGCACTCGATGCGGCCCGTCGACGTTTCGACCGCGTGGATGCGAACCCCCGTGGTGTCGAAGCCGGTGACCGTGACCCCGCCCTCGAACCGGACGCCCGCGGCTCGCGAGCGACGAGCCAGCGCCTCGACGATCTTGACGCCGTTGCCGGCCCCGTCGCTCGGCACCCAATAGCCGCCCAGCACCCTGGAAGGATCGAGCAACGGCGAACGCTCCTCGCACTCCTCCGGCGACAACAGCTCGGTGTCGTCGAGACCCCACGAGCGAGCGAACCCCTGCCGGCGCTTGAGCTCCTCGATCCGCTCGGGCGTCGTCGCGACCTCGAGCCCGCCGACCCCGAACCACACCGGCTCGCCATCGACGTCGAGCGAGTCATAGAGCGCGACGGAATCCTGCGCGATCCGGCACATCGTCCGTGACCCGTTCGTCTGGAAGACCAGGCCCGGCGCGTGGGAGGTCGACCCTCCCGTCGCGAACAGCGGACCCTGATCGATCACTAGGACGTCGGTGATCCCGAGGTCGGCCAGGTGGAAGGCCGCGGACGCGCCGACGATGCCGGCGCCGACGATCACCGTCTGTGCGCGAGTGGGCAGGTCAGCCACGAGGTCGATGATGCCGCACCGTGTTGCTCGTGCAACGCCGGGGTTGCGTGGGCGGCAACCGTCTCGGGCGTTGACCTCAGCCACAATTTCTGCCTGGCGTGGCCGCGATGGGCAGCCGAGCGGTGATCGTGGCGGTGGTGGCGATCTCCGCGCTCCTCCTGCCGTCCCCCGTCGCTCGCGCCGTTCCTCCACCGAACTTCGTGTTCATCCTCACCGCGGACGCTCGACCCGTCGACGCCCTTCTTCCTGTACTACTCGCCATACGCTCCCCACGGTCCCACGAAGCGCGCTCCCGTCGACACCGGGCAGACGACGACCACCCAGTTCTCGACCGCGGCCTACAACGAGCGCGACGTCTCGGACAAGCCGCGGTACATCCAGGCCCTCCCCCCGCTGGCCGACTGGGTCTCCCGATCGCTCGCGAACAGATGGAATCAGCAATACGCCTCGCTCCTCTCGGTCGATCGTTGGATCGGGACGTTCCAACAGACGCTTGCCGACGAGGGCGTGCTGGATCGCACGATCTTCGTCTTCCTGTCCGATAACGGCCAGACGTTCGGCGATCACCGATGGGACTACAAGCTGGTGCCCTACGAGCGTTCCATCAAGGTCCCCTTCCTGATGAGCGGCCCGGGGATCGTCCCGCGACTCATCCCCAAGGTCGTGATGAACGTCGACCTCGTGCCGACCATCTTGGATCTCGCGGGTGCCACCCAGCTACCGTCCGACGGTCTGTCGCTGGAGCCGCTCCTCGCCGCGACCGGGACGCTGTCGAGCTCCGGCGTGTTGCTGGAGCACAAGCACTACGGCAGCCGACCAATGCCCGACTACTGCTGCTTCCGCACGGCGTCGTGGATGTTCGCCCGCTACGACGATGACAACGGCACGCAAGAAGAGGAGCTGTACAACCTCGTGCACGATCCCAACGAGCTGCGGAACTCGTCTCGCTCAAGACGACCAAGGCCGCCACGCTGCGGAGGAAGAGGTACCTGAACGGCTGCGATCCATCGATCGTCCCGGCGCCCTAACGACGCCGGGACGATCCGACGGATGCGATCGAGCGACTAGGCGGGCTGGGCCGCCAAGCCGGCGTCGACCCAGGGTTGCCAGACGTCCGGGTTCGCGTCGATCCACTTCTGCGCCGCGTCGGCCGGGGCCATCCCGTCGTTGATGTCGAGCGCGACCTTGTTCTGGTCGTCGTTCGTCCACTGCATCTGCGACAGGAACGCGAACGCGGCCGGAGCCTTCGTCTGCAGGTCTTGGTTGAACGCCTTGTACAGGGCGTCGGGCGGGTAGGCGCACGCGTAGGCGTCCGTACCGTCGGCCGCCGCCTGTGTGCAGGCGTCCGTCACGTCGGGGAGCTTGACCATCGTCAGGTCGTACTTCTCCTGCGCCCAGTGCGGCGTCCAGAAGTACATCAGGATGGGCTTCTGCGCGTTGTACGCCGTCTTGAGCTCGGTGAGCTCGGCGGCCTCGGAGCCCGCGTAAACCACCTTCAGGTTCAGGCCGAGGTTGTCCGCGATGTTCTGGTCGAACGTCACGTAGCTCGGATCACCGTCGAGGAGCTGACCGGCGCTTCCGGACTCCGACGTCTGGAACATCGACTCGTTGCCCTTGATGCCCTCCCACGTCGCGAGCTCGGGGTGCGCGTCCAGGAGGTACGTCGGGATCCACCACCCGATCTGGCCGGTGACACCGAGCGGGCCACCGTCGACGACGCCGTTCCCGGACTCGATGTACTTCTTGAAGTCCTTCGCGTGACCAGACGGCCACACCTCGAGGGTCGCGTCGAGGTCCCCATTGGCCAGCGCCGGGAACTGCGCGTACTCATCGATGTCCGTGGTCTTCACGGTGTAGCCGAGCTTGTCCTCGAGCAGCTTCTGCGCCACGGCGACGTTCGAGGCCGACCCCTGCCACGGACTGACCGAGAAGTTGATGGTGGTTCCCGAGTTGTCCGGGGCCCCGCTCGTGCCACCGGCCGCGCCACTGCTCGAGCTCGACACGTCGCTGCACGCCGCCAGGAGCAGCACCACCGACACCGCCCCGAGGATGCGAACGTTCCGCCTCCCTCGCCTCATCCTTCCCCCTTTCCATCCGGGATATCCCCGGGGATCTCGTCTCCTCCTTGTGATACGGCCGCACGACGGGCGCGGGACGTACCGAAGAACCATCCGATCGCGTGATCGCCGGTCGTGGGGCGCCGACCGGGCTGGCCCATCGCCTGGGTGATGCGGTCGATCACGATCGCGAGCAACAGGATGCAGAGGCCGGCAACCAGGCCGGCGCCCGGATCGTGGTTCAGGCCCTGCAACACCAGCAGACCCAGCCCGCCGCCTCCGATCAGGCCGGCGATGATCACCACCGACAGCACCATCATGATCGTCTGGTTGACGCCGAGCATGATCGACGGCTTGGCAAGCGGCAGCTGCACCTTGCGCAGGAGCTGGCCGTCGGTTGCGCCGAACGCGACCGCGGCTTCGACGCGGTCCGCCGGCACCTGCCGGATCCCGAGATCGGTCAGTCGGATGCACGGCGGCAGCGCGTAGATGAGCGCGGCGATCACCCCGGGTACCCGTCCGACGTGGAACAGCGCGATCACGGGCACGAGGTACACGAACTGCGGCAGCGTCTGCATCGCGTCGAGCACGGGCCGCAGCACCCGCTGCACGCGATCGCTGCGTGCCGCCCAGATGCCCAGTGGGATCGCGATCGCCACGGACACGGCGACGCCCACGATCACCTGTGACAACGTGTCCATCGCCGCTTCCCACATCCCCGCGAATCCGATGGCAGCGATGCACACGAACGAGGCGATCGCGAGGGGAACCCGGCGGGCGGCCGCGTACGCGGCGGCCGCAGCGCCGAGGCACACCATCCACCAGGGCAAGCCCAGCAGGAGGTTCTGCAACGGATCGAGCCCGAACCGCACCGACACGTCGGTGACTCCGGTCGTGAAGCCGCCGAGGTGCCGGACGATCGCGTCGGACGCACGGTCGACCGATCCGGCGATCGACACGACCCACGCATCGGGGAAGTCCTGCTGGCGAAGGACCTGCCTGCCGATGATCACGGCGACGATGATCGCGACCGCCCCGAGGACGGTCGCCATCCGGCGAGAGATCGTCCAGCCGAAGACGCGCACGGTGGAGACCCCGCGCGTCCGTCGCTCCCGCTGGCTCCAGCCGTACGTGACGCGGTCGAGCACGATCGCCATCGCCACGATCGCGAGCCCGCCGGCGAGGGCCTCCCCGACCCGCTGCGTCTGCAAGGCCTTGTAGACGCTGAGGCCGAGACCGGGGTACCCGACGCTCGCGGCGAGCACGATGATCCCGAACGCCATCATGATCGTCTGGTTGACGCCGAGCATGATGGAGGGCCGCGCCAGGGGCAGCTGCACCTTCCGCAGGATCTGACGCGTCGTCCCACCGAACGCTTCGCCGGCCTCGATCGAGCTCTCCGGCACGTGGCGGATCCCCAGACTCGTCAGCCGGATCGCCGGCGGCAGCGCGAAGATCACCGTCGCGATCATGGCGGTCGCCGCCCCGATGCTGAACAACAGGACGACGGCGACCAGGTAGGAGAAGGCCGGCACGGTTTGCATCGCGTCGAGCACCGGCCGCAGCGCCTTCTCCAGAGCCGGATGTCGCGCCGACAGGATGCCGACGGGGATCCCGATCGCGAGCGCCACCGCCACCGACAGGAGAACCAGCGCCAGGGTGTCGAGGCTCTCGGGCCACAGGCCCAGGACCCCGATCAGGAAGAAGCCGGCCGCGGCCCCGATGCCTGTACGCCAACCGGCCAAGAGGGCGCCGATCACGGCAACCGCCACGGTGAGACCGAGCCACGTCAGACGCGAGAGCCCAAGCACGATCTGATCGACGGCGGTCTTGATGCCGTCCTTCAACGGGACCAACACGTAGTGGAACAGCGGGTGCGTCCGCTGATGCTCGATCACCCAATCGTTGAACGCGTTGAACGGCTTCGCGGCGTCGACGGTCAGCGACTGCGGGAACCCACCGGTGAACGCGACGAGCCCGATCACGATGATGGCGACGATCACCGCGGCCCAGATCAGGCGACGGGTCCACGGGTGCTCTCCTTGATGGGCGACCGCTTGCCGCTCGGCAGGCGCCTCGAGATCGAGCGCGCGCAGTGGCCGGCCCGCGCCGACCTGGCTCGCCACCTAGTGCTCCTCGATCATGGCTTCGAGCACCGCGGTCCGGTCCACCACCCCGATCTGTGCTCCGCCGTCCACCACGCGGTATGCCCGCTGCTCGTTCACCACCCGCGGCAGCAGATCCTGCACGATGGTGGATGCCGCGACGTCACCCGCGTAGTCGCCCTCGCCGTTCGCGGCGTGCATGATCGCGCGTACGGTGAGCACATGTGCGCGAGGCACGTCGCGCGTGAAGTCGGCGACGTAGTCGTCCGCCGGGTGCGCCACGACCTCCTCCGGGGTGCCCACCTGCACGAACTTGCCGTCCTTCATGATCGCGATCCGGTCGCCGAGCTTGAGCGCCTCGGCGAGGTCGTGGGTGATGAAGATCATCGTCTTGCGCACGTCGCGCTGCAGCCGGATCACCTCGTCCTGCATGTCACGGCGGATCAAGGGGTCCAGCGCGCTGAACGGCTCGTCGAACAACATGATCTCGGGATCGGTGCACAGCGCTCGCGCGAGACCCACGCGCTGCTGCATCCCGCCGGACAGTTCATCCGGATAGGAGTTGCCCCACCCGCCGAGGCCCACGGTCTCGAGCACCTCGCTCGCCTTGGCTTCGCGCTCCTCCTTGTCGACCCCCCGGATCTCGAGGCCGAACGCGACGTTGTCGACGATCCGGCGATGTGGCAACAGACCGAAATGCTGGAACACCATCGAGATCTTCGTGCGTCGCAGGTCGCGCAACCGATCATCGTCCAGCTTCATGATGTCGTCGCCGCCGACCCACACCTCGCCTGCCGTCGGGTCGTGGATGCGGTTGAGCATCCGCACCAGCGTGGACTTGCCCGACCCGGACAGCCCCATCACGACGAAGACCTCGCCCGGCGCCACGTCGAAGGACACATCCCGCACCGCCGCGACGCAGCCCGTCTGTGCGAGCAGATCCGCGCGGGGCAGGTCGGCGGTAGGGGTGCCAACGATCTTGTCGGCGTTCGGCCCGTAGATCTTCCAGACGTTGCGACACGACACGGCGGGCTGCACTTCGTCGCTCACGTGACCCCCTCACCTCGAGCCGACGGGGCGATGGTGTGCCACCGGCGCGAGGAGCGCAACACGGCGGTTGCCGCCTCGACAACACCCGGCGCGCAGGGCGCGCCCATCCCATGGCATGCTCCGGCGAGACGAGCACCGACGCGCAAGGGGGCGGCCAGATGACCGAGACGTTCGACTTCGTGATCATCGGCGGCGGCTCCGCGGGGAGCTGCCTCGGCAACCGCCTCTCCTCGGACCGCGGGAACCGCGTGCTCGTCCTCGAGGCCGGCCGCTCCGACTACCCGTGGGACATCTTTATCCAGATGCCCGCGGCGTTGCCGTTCCCGATCGGCAGCCGGTTCTACGACTGGAAGTACGAGTCCGAGCCCGAGCCACACATGAACGGGCGACGGATCTATCACGCGCGCGGGAAGGTCCTCGGCGGCTCGAGCTCGATCAACGGGATGATCTTCCAGCGCGGCAACCCGCTGGACTACGAGCGCTGGGGCGCGGACGCGGGCATGGACACGTGGGACTACGCACATTGCCTCCCCTACTTCAAGCGGATGGAGACGTGTCTCGCCGCCGACCGCGACGACCCGTACCGAGGCCATTCCGGACCCCTGGTGCTGGAACGCGGCCCCGCAACCAACCCGCTGTTCGGCGCGTTCTTCGAGGCGACGCAGCAGGCTGGATACGAGCTGACGGACGACGTGAACGGCTACCGCCAGGAGGGGTTCGCGCCGTTCGACCGCAACATCCACGACGGGAAGCGCCTGTCCGCCGCGCGCGCCTACCTGCACCCGGTCATGCACCGGCCGAACCTCGACGTGCAGACCCGTGCATTCGTCACGCGGATCCTCTTCGAGGGCTCCCGCGCGGTCGGTGTCGAGTACACCGTCGGCCGCAGCGCCCCCAAGCAGGTGCGAGCCGGCGAGGTCGTCCTCTGCGGCGGCGCGATCAACTCACCGCAGACGCTGATGCTTTCGGGCATCGGGCCCGCGACCCACTTGAAGGAGCACGGGATCGACGTCGTGGCCGACCTGCCCGGGGTCGGTGAGAACCTACAGGACCACCTCGAGGTCTATGTGCAGTACGCATGCACGCAGCCGGTCTCGGTCGCGCCGTACATGAAGATGTGGCGCCGCCCCTTCGTCGGCGCGGAGTGGCTCTTCTTCAGGAAGGGCCCCGGCGCGACGAACCACTTCGAGGGCGGCGGGTTCGCGCGGAGCAACGACGAGGTCGCCTACCCCAACCTGATGTTCCACTTCCTGCCGATCGCGATCCGCTACGACGGGTCGGCGCCGGCCAGCGACCACGGCTACCAGGTGCACATCGGACCGATGTACTCCGACGCGCGCGGCACGATCCAGCTGAAGAGCGCCGATCCGCGGCAGCACCCCGCGATGCGCTTCAACTACCTCTCGACCGAACAGGACCGGCGCGAGTGGGTCGAGGGGATCCACATCGCTCGCGACATCCTGAACCAGCCGGCGATGGCGCCCTTCAACGGCGGCGAGATCTCACCGGGGCCGAGCGTGTCGACCGACGACGAGATCCTGGCGTGGGTCGCACGGGATGCCGAGACCGCGCTGCACCCGTCCTGCACGGCGAAGATGGGCGTGGGCGAGATGGCCGTGATCGATCCGCTGACGATGGGCGTGCACGGGGTCGACGGCTTACGGGTGGTCGACGCGAGCGTGTTCCCGTACGTCACGAACGGCAACATCTACGCACCGGTGATGATGACCGCCGAGAAGGCCGCCGATCTGATCTTGGGCAACACGCCGCTCGAGCCCGATCACGAGAACTTCTACCGGCACGCCCCCGCGTAGCGGTCAGACGTTGGGTCGGAGGCCGGCCTCGGCCTCCATGGAGATCCGCTCGCCCAACATCTCCTCGAGGTTGCTCGTCTCGAGAGGCTTGGCGAAGTAGTAGCCCTGCCCGAGCGCGCAATGCAGCTCCAGCAGGCGCTCGAGCTGCTCCAGCCGCTCGATACCCTCGGCCACCGGCTTCAGGTTCAAGATCCCCGCGAGCTCGATCACGGCCGCGGTCAGCGCCGAGGACTCGCCCTCCTCCGACACGCCGTCGATGAACGACTTGTCGACCTTGAGGATGTCGACGGGGAAGCGACGCACGTAGTTCAGCGACGAGTAGCCGGTGCCGAAGTCGTCGATCGCGATCTGCACGCCGAGGGACTTGAGCTCGGTCAGCCGTGCGATCGACAGCTCCATGTCCGCCATCATCACGGACTCGGTGATCTCGATGATCAACGTGCTGGCGTCCAGTCCCGTCTCGGACAAGATCCCGCGGATGTCGTCGACGATGTCGGCGCGCACCAGCTGCTTGGCCGACAGGTTCACCGCCATGTGCAGCCGCGGCTCCGTTGGGTACCGCTCGTGCAGCGCGGCCGCGTAGCTGCACGCCTCGTGCATCACCCAGCGGCCGATCGGCACGATCAAGCCAGTCTCCTCGGCGAGCGGGATGAAGTCCAGCGGCGGCACCAGCCCGCGCTCGGGGTGGATCCAGCGGATCAACGCCTCGACGCCGGAGATCCTGCCGGTATCGAGCTCGATCACGGGCTGGTACATCAGGATGAACTCCTCGTGCTCGAGCGCGCGCTGCAGGTCGGCCTTGAGCTCGAGGCGCTTCAGCGCGGTCTCGTGCATCTCGGGCTCGAACATCTGGTACCGGTTCTTGCCGCGCTCCTTCGCCATGTACATCGCGACGTCGGCGTTGCGCAGCACGGCTTCGACGTCGGTGTCCTCCTGGTCGCCGGGCTCGGCCACCGCGATCCCGATGCTCGCGCGGACGAAGACCTCCTTGTTCTCCAGGTGGAAGGGTGCCTCGAGCGATTGGATCAGCCGCTCCGCCACGTCCGCCGCGCCGATCCCGTCGCCGCTGTCCTCCAGCAGGACGGCGAACTCATCGCCGCCGAGCCGCGCGGCGGTGTCGGGGGCACGCAGGATCTGGCGGATGCGATCGCCGACCTCGCTGAGGAGCACGTCACCCGCCGCGTGGCCGAGCGAGTCGTTGATCGTCTTGAAGTCGTCGAGGTCCATGAAGAGCACAGAGACCGGCCGCTGATCGCGCTCCTGCCGCTCGATCGCGTGGGTCACGCGGTCGCGGAACAGGACGCGGTTCGCGAGTCCGGTCAGGGAGTCGTGGAAGGCCTGGTGCGACAGCTGCTCCTCGAACTCGCGGCGCTCGCTGACATCACGCGTCGTGAGCACGATGCCCCGCACGTTCGGGTCGTTGATCAGGTTCGTTCGCAGCGCTTCGGCGTAGATGTAGCCGCCATCGGAGCGCCGGATGCGGAACTCGAGGGTGCCGACCGCGTCCTCGCTCTCGGCGCCCGCCGTGAGGAACGAGATCGCGCGCGTCGTGTCCTCGTCGTGGACGAGGTCGATGTAGCGCGTGCCCTCGAGCGATTCGCTGGGGTAGCCGAGCGTGCGCATCGACGAAGGGCTCGCGTAGGTGATCGTCGAGTCGATCTCGAGGACCGTGACGACGTCGCTCGCGTTGCGCACGAGGGATGCGAACCGCGCCTCGCTCTGCTTGAGCAACAGCTCCTCGGTCAGCAGGGCGCTCTCGAGGGCGAGGGATGCCTGGGAGGCCAGCGCCTCGACCGTTCGCGTGATCGCGGGACTGATGACACCCGGAACGGCGACGACGATCAGGGCGTGGAGCTCGTCGCGAACGAGCATCGGTGCGATCAGGACGGTCGCGTCGTCCTCAGGCAGACCGAGCTCTGCGCGGTGGTGCGCCTGGGCCGCCGGCACGTGGTAGGAGTCGCCCGCCGCGAGCCGGCTCCGCTTCCACGGTTCGAGATCGGACAGCGAGATCGCGGAGCCGAGCACGTCGGCGCCTCCCTCGGCGACGACCACCTCGAGATGGGTCCCGTCAACGGTCAGGACACGCAGGACCGAGCGCTCACCGGCGGCGGTCCGTGCCGCTTGCACCGTCGACTCGAAGATCTGTTCGCGGCTGGTCGCGGTGACCAGCGCGGAGCCGGCTTCGCGCAGCGCTCGTTCGCGGAGCGTCGACTGCGCCTGCTGTCGGACGAGCCCACCCATGCGGAAGACCGCCAAGAGGAACAACACGATCGTGGCGCCCAGCACGACGGTCAGGTCGACGTCCACGCCGCGGAGCTCCGCCACCGCCTGGGTCGCCGGGGCCAGCAGACACGCGGCGCCGAGGAACGCGAGCCGCGAGAGGCTGACGTGCGCGTCGACCTCCGGCTGGCGATCCGAGACGGTCTTCATCGAAGGATGCAGCGCCGCGGCCCCCAACAGGATGTAGAAGAGCGCCCAGCCGGCCTCGAGCGGGCCGCTGCCGGGTGTGTACCCGTCGTGCAGCAACATCCACCCGTAGATCGCATCGGTCACGAACAGCGCCGCCACCGCGACGCCGAGGAGGTAGAAGCTCACGGGCTTGCGACCGCCGCCGGCGATCAGGCGCGCGGCGACCGCCATGAGCAGCAGGTCCATCAACGGATAGGCCATCGCGGTGGCCTTCTCCAGCCACAGCATCTCCGTGTCGTGGACGTACGGTGCGATCAAGAACACCCACGACACGACACCGATGCCGATCGCGACCATCGCGGAGTCGATCAGGCCGCCGCGGTCACGTCCGGCGCTGCGCCGCCGGACGATCAACAGGATGCCCGCGATCAAGCACGGGTACACCGCGAGGTACAGCGCATCGCTGATCGCGGGGTACGGGAGCTCGGTACCGAAGAACTTCTCGTAGTTGTAGGAGATGACGTCGCCCGCCACGAAGAAGACCTGCCCCAGGGCGAAGAGGACCCACGGGAGCCGGTGCTTCGGCCGGTGGATCGCGACGCCGAGGAGGATCCCGACCGCGGCGGACCCGCCGATCAGGTGGAAGATCAAGACGGTCTGGCCCGACGCGTAGTAGCCGGCGACGGTCGCCAGCGCCAGGATGACATACAGGAACCAGAGTCTTCCTCTCACGGCATCACCCATCGGCACGAACGAGGGAGCGCTGGAGTCCTCCGGTGGGCTGCCTCCAGACCTGGTCCGCTGCAACACGATGGGCTCCTACACCGTCAGGTCGCGCGCTCGGAGTCGGAACCGCTCCCGGACCGACGTCAACACGTCGATCAGGTGCGTGATCTCGTCATCGGTGTTGGCGGCGGTGACCTGCACGCGGAAACCGACCTCGTGCTTGGGCACGAGCGGGTATGCAGCCATCGTCACGTAGATGCCGTGCTCGAACAGGAACCGGCCGACGTCGTCGATCTCGTCGTGGTCGGCGAGCGGGATCTCGATGATCGGGTAGCCGGAGACGTTGGGTGTCCAGATGTCGAGCTCGTCCAGAGCGCCAAGGACGCGATGCGTCTTCTCCCACAGATCGCGGCGATAGAGATCGCCGCGCGTCCGGTTGACCTCGAGGCCTGCCAGCGTCGTCGCGAGCGAGGCCACCGGCGAGGGACCGGAGAACAGGTACGGGGGCGCGAGCACCTTCAGCGCTTCCTTCAAGCGGGTCGGTAGCGCGAGGAACGCCAGGAGCGAGGAGTACGCCTTCGAGAACCCGGCGACCAGCACGACGTTGTCGTAGGAGACGTCGAGGTGGCGCATGATGCTGTTCCCGCGGGAACCGTAGTCGGACGTCTCGTCATCGGAACGCTCCCCGATCACGCCGAAGCCGTGTGCGTCGTCGATGTAGAGGAGCGCGTCGTACTCGGCCGCCAGGTGCTGGAACTTCGCGACGTCCGGCGCGTTGCCGGTCATCGAGTTGACGCCGTCCATCGCGATGATCCGCGGCGACCCCGTGTGCTCATGCAGCAGCTGCTCGAGGTGCTCGTGATCGTCGTGGCGGAAGCGCACGACGTTGGCGCCCCGACCGGCCGCCAGCATCGCGCCGTCGTAGATCGTCTTGTGCGCCCGGCTGTCCAAGAAGATCGTCCCCTCGCCGGCGAGCACCGGGATCACCGACATGTGGATGTGGGTGATCGTCGCCAGCAGGAGAACGTCTTCGCAGCCGAGCAGCTCGGTCATCTGCTCTTCGATCTCGATATACGG
>Ga0207648_10005072_pt1 | contig 13350 bp, 13 predicted proteins | sample KBSMisM32_FD_184310 | JGI IMG/M metagenome (GOLD analysis project Ga0207648, IMG submission 184310) | Miscanthus rhizosphere microbial communities from Kellogg Biological Station, Michigan, USA - KBS Miscanthus M3-2 (SPAdes) (version 2) | ecosystem: Host-associated > Plants > Roots >...
CGATGACGGTGAGGGTGCCGCCCCAGGCCCACTCCACCGGCATCTCCGCCGCGTGCGCCATCACCGTGCGGAAGTCGAGGCTGCCGAAGGTCGTGTAGATGAGGAACATCCCCAGCGCGAAGCCCGCGTCGCCGATGCGGTTCACGATGAAGGCCTTCATGCCCGCGCTGGTCGCGCTGTGCTTCTCGAACCAGAAGCCGATCAGGAGGTACGAGCAGAGGCCCACGCCCTCCCAGCCCACGAACAGCACGAGGTAGTTCGCGCCCAGCACGAGGGTGAGCATCGCGAACATGAAGAGGTTCAGGTACGACATGAAGCGGGCGTACCCGGGGTCGTGGCCCATGTACCCGATCGAATACACGTGGATGAAGAAGCCCACGAAGGTCACGACCAGCAGCATCACCGAGGACAGCGGGTCCACCTGGTAGGCCCAGTCGACGTTGAACGGGACCGGACCGTGCGCGGTCTGGGCCGCTCCGCCCGGGATCCACGTCCAAAGCGTTTCCACGAGGGTGTGATCGGGGACGCGGTGCGCGGCCAGGACCGCGATCAGGGCCAGCACGAACGAGCCGAGGACCGCACCCGCGGCCACGAGGCCGATGTAAGCGGGCGGCGGCACGTGGACGCCGTGCGCGTGATGGCCGTGGCCGTGGCCCTCGTCGCGGGCCCGGCGCAAGGCACGCACGCCGACGAGGAAATTGAAGAGGAAGCCGAGGAGCGGGAAGAGAGGGATGAGGAAGACGAACTTCATCTACACCTCGGGTGGAGCGGCCGGCGCGCGGATCTTATGGGCCGGGCCGCCGGGCCGTCAAGCCTCGCCGCCGCTCCCGTGCTCCGTGCGGCCGGCCAGGAGCTCCAGGGCGTGGACCAGCACCGGGCTCAGGGCCTCGAGGCCGTCGATGACGGCGCGCGGGCTGCCCGGGAGGTTCACGATCAAGCACGAGCCGGCGACGCCGGCCACTCCGCGGGAAAGGGCGGCGAGAGGCGTCTGCCGGACGCCATGGGCGCGGAGGAGCTCGGCCAGCCCGGGGGCGTCCCGCTCGATCACGTCGCGCGTCGCTTCGGGGGTGACGTCGCGGGGACCGAGTCCCGTCCCGCCCGTGGTCACGACGAGAGAGGCGCGCGTGGACGCCTCGCGCAAGGCGGCCGCGATGCGCTCGCGCTCGTCCGGAACCACCACCGGCTCGGCCACGGTGAGGCCCGCCGCGCGCAGGCGCCGGCAGGCCTCCGGACCAGAGGCGTCGGGGCGGCGCCCGGCGGCGGCGGAGTCGCTCACGGTGATCACGACGGCGTGGATATTCTTTGACACGTCGCGAATTGACGGGGGAAGGCCGATCGGGGAACCTTGAAAAGGATCATAAACGGAGAAGCCAAAACGATGGCCTTCCTTCTTGCCGCCCTGCTCCTGCTGGCCCCGCCCTCCCCCGCTCCGGCCGAGGAGGAAACGCGCTCCGTGACGGTGACGGTCACCGACGAGAAGGGGACGCCCATCGACGGGCTCGTCGCCCAGGACCTCGCCGTCCTGGAGAACGGCGCCGCGCGCACCCTCACCCGCGTGGAGAAGGAAGAGCGGCCGCTGCGGCTGGCCGTGCTCGTCGACACCAGCGAGCCCATGCGTGACCACTACCGCCTGCAGATCCTGGATCCGCTCCTCCGCTTCCTCGGCCGCCTCCCGAAGGGAACGGAGTTCGCGGTGTGGACGACGGGCGACCGCCCGAACAAGGTCGTGGACTACGGGCAGGGCACGGTCGCGGCGGCCAAGGCCCTGAGCCGCACCTTCCCCACCGGCGGCAACACGCTGCTGGACGCGCTGGTCGAGGCGGCGAAGGACCTCCAATCGAAGGAAGCCGCGCGCTCCGCGATCGTCGTCGTGACGGGCACGGGCATCGGGTTCGCGAACTACAGCAAGGAGCAGGTGGTCGACCTCGTGCGCCCGAGCGGCGCCACCGTGCTGGCGGCCGAGATCGAGGAGAGCGGCGCGGCGGCCAGCCGGAGCCAGGGCGAGGTGAGCCGGACCGACTACGACTACACGCTCGGGAACCTCGCCGACGCTACGGGCGGGCGGCGCGACATCATCCTTTCCGCCATGGGCACGGGGCACACGCTGGACTCCTTCGCGGGCGAGCTCGGGGCCCAGTACCGCCTGACCTACGAGACCGTGGCCGGCCTCAAGGACAAGGACCGCAAGGTCGAGGTGAAGGTGGCCCGGCCCGGAGCCAAGGTCCGGATCGGCACCCCGCGCAGTTGAAGAAAGGGATCGCCAACCGGGTCGCGGCGCCGGGCCTGCTCGCGCTCCTCGTGTTGGCATCCGGGTCCGCCTTGCGCGCACAGGGGCCCCCGCGCCCGCCCGTCTTCGGCACCGGCATCGAGGTCATCAACCTCAACGTGTCCGTCACCGACGCCCGCGGCCGCTACATCACCGACCTCACCAAGAACGACTTCGCGGTCTTCGAAGACGGCGTGCGGCAGGAGCTCTCGATCTTCAACCACGAGGACATCCCCATCTCGCTCGTCCTCATGATCGACACGTCCGCTTCGATGGACGAGAAGCTGCCCACGGCGCGCGCGGCCGCCATCCGGTTCGTGGGCACCTTGAGGCCGCAGGACAACGCCCAGGTCATGCAGTTCAACGACCGCACCACGATCCTGCAGGACTTCGTGGCCGACCACGACGCCCTGGACAGCGCGATCGGACGCACGGAGGCGGCGGGGCCGACCGCGCTCCACAACGCGCTCTACGTCGCCCTCAAGGAGCTCGAAAAGCAGAAGACCCAGGCCCTGCGGCGCCGCGCCATCGTGCTCCTCTCCGACGGCGAGGACACCGCGTCCCTCGTCAGCGACGACCAGGTGCTGGACCTCGCGCGCAAGACCGAGATCAACATCTACGCCATCAGCCTGCGCCCGCGGCGCATGCAGGACCGCAACGCGGTGAAGTTCAGCCAGGCCGCGCACCTCCTGACCGCCCTCACCCAGGACACGGGCGGGCAGGTGCACTTCCCCAACTCGCTCTCCGAGCTCGACGCCGTGTACGACCGGATCGCGGAGGAGCTGCGGACCCAGTACAGCCTCGGCTACGTCTCCAACAACGGGAGACGTGACGGCAAGTGGCGCCGCATCGTCGTGCGCATACCCGCGCGGGAAGACATCCAGGTCCGCCACAAGCTCGGATACTTCGCGGTGGGCACCACGACGTCGTCGCGCTAGCCTCTCCGCTCAGGCCGTCGTCGCCTCGCGCTCCTGCTCGCGGTCGAGGCGGTGATGGAGGAGGGCGAGCACGGCCATCTCCTCGCGCTGGAGGTGGTCCTCTCCCGCCCTCACCTCGTGGTCGAGCCGCTGCTGCAGCGTGTCCACGAGCGTGCCGTCGAGGTAGGCGTCGAACACCACGGGGTGCACGTAGCACTTCCGGCAGATGGCCACCGTGTTGCCGAGGCGGCCGGCCACCCTCTCCACCGCGCGTACGACGTTCTTCTTCGCTTCCGCCTTCGTGCGCACGGCCTGGAGCTCGCACAGGGCCCAGGCCGCCAGCACCGTGCCCGCCCAGGTGCGGAAGTCCTTCGCGGTGAAGGCCTGTCCCGTCACCTCGCGCAGGTAGTCGTTGACGTCGCTCGAAGTGACGGCGCGCCGCCGGCCCTGCCCGTCCACGTATTGGAACAGCTCCTGGCCGGGCAGCTCCTGGCAGCTCTTCACGATCCGGCTCAGCCGCCGGTCCTGCACGCCGATCTCGTGCACCTTGCCGCTCTTGCCGCGGAATCGGAAGTGCACCTTGGATCCGCGGACGGAGGCATGGCGGTCCCGGAAGGTGGTCAGGCCGAAGGACCCGTTGTCGCGCGCGTACTCTTCGTTACCGACGCGGATGAGCGTCGTCTCCAGGAGCTTGATGACGGCGGCCAGCACGCGCCGCCGCGAGAGGCCGCGACGGGCGAGGTCCTCCTCGATGCGGGCGCGGATCAGGGGCAGGGCCTGCCCGAAGGCGAGCATGCGGCCGTATTTGGCCTCGTCGCGCACGGCGCGCCAGCGCGGGTGATAGCGGTATTGCTTGCGTCCCCGGGCATCGCGGGCCGTGACCTGGATGTGGCCGAGCGCGTCCGGGCAGATCCACACCTCCGTCCAGGCCGGCGGGATGACGAGCGACCGGATGCGCGCGAGGGTCTTCGGGTCGCGGAGCGGCCGTCCGTTGCGGCCCACGTAGTGGAAGTTCTTGCCCGCCTTCTGGCGGCCGAAGCCCGGCTGGATGTCGGTGACGTAACGAAGGCCGGCCGCGTCCGCGGCTTGCTGGGGGTGACGGGCCAGGTCGAGCACCGCCTGATAGGCGGCGGCGCGGGACGAGCGCCTCGGCCGTCCGATTCGGGCGTGACTTGCCGCCGGTGCCATGCCCCGGCCTCTCTGCAAACGCGGGGCCAGGGCGCGCCGTCGCGCGACCGGCCCGTCAGGTCCGGGAGGCGGTGTTGATTCGCTCGATCAGCTCCGCCGCCTCGACGATCTCTTCGGGCGGAACCGGAGGCGGTCCTCCCTCCCTCACCGCGCGATAAGCCGCGCCGATCAGGCCTCGGAGACCGGGGAAGGCGGGCTCACGCCGCAGGGCACGGCCGGCCAGGTTGAGGGCGGCCATGGAGAGCCCGGCGGCGCTGCGCCGGAAGGGCGCGGCCGTGTTGGCCACGGACGAAACACCCCCGGCCTCCCACACGCACAGGCCGTGCGTGAGGTCGAGGCGGGCGGAGCGGGCGGAGCCGACCACGAGGAGCTCGTTGCGTGGAGGCCGTCCGCGCAGGGTCGCGGCCAGGCTGAGCTGGGTCGTGCCCGCGCGCGTCACGAGGGCGAGGTCGTCCGACGTCGAGGCGAGAATGTGCCAGGACACGGGCGACACGCTGCCCATCAGCGCCCGGAACAGGGAGACGAAGTGAGGCACGATCCCCACCAGGAGGTCGCGGCGGGCCTCCGGCGCCAGTCCCTCCCCGCCCGCGCTGCAGACGATGCCCTCGATGCGGACGATCTCGCCCAGACGGTCGCGGAGAGCGAGCATGCGGCCGAAGCCTCGCTGGAACGCGAGCTGGTGGACGGGACAGATGACGAGGCGGAGGTTCGCGGCGTTGTCCACGAGCCGGCGCGCGTCTTCGGCCGTGATCGCCACCGGTGACTCCACCACCGCGTGGCGGCCCGTGCTCAGGACGCGATCGGTGAGGCTCGTGTGGTCCACGTCCGTACACAGATGCACGACGGATGCGCTCGTCGCGGTCAGGCAATCGTCGACGTCACGGAATACGTGCGCTCCCGCGAACTGCTGGGCGAGAGCGCGGCTGCGCGTCTCGTCGGTGTCCACGAGGGCGACGATGCGACCGCCCGACGCCTCCGCATAACGGGCATGCCAGCGGCCCATGCGGCCGGTGCCCACGATCGCGACCTCCGGCCGGCGCGCGCTCACGCAGGCCGATAGTATGGCCGCGTTGCGGGCGAAGAGGGGACCGAAGCGCGTTCGAGGACGGGGGCCGGTGCAAGCCCCCCGCCCTCATCGACGCACGCCACGACGACGTCAGAAGCCCAGCCAGACTCCGAAATGCGGCCCACCCACCTGGACGCTGACCAGGGGCCGGTAGCCGTACGGGGGCGGCACCACCGCGACCGGCGCGCCGTACACGTACGGCGCGTAGCCACCGTAGTAGTACGGGTAGGCAGGGTACGGACGGTAGGCGTAGCCGCGGTAGGCGTAGCCGCGGTACCCGTACGGACGATACGCGGCGTAGCCGTGATACGAGTTGCTGTGGCCGTGATACGAGCCGTAGGACCGGTACGAGCGATACGCGCTCGAGGACCGGTACGCGCCGCCGGAGCGATACGAACGATACGCACGGTCGTCGGCATGCGCCGCCACCGGCGCCAGCGCCGACGCTCCCAGGCCCAGCGCGAGAGCGCCGGCGAGGACCTGGAGCTTCATGGGGACACCTCCTCCTGAGGGTTCGCTTCGCCCCGTCCGAAAGCAATCGGCGTTCCACGAAAGCCGGTGGCCGTGCCCCAAGGAGTTAGAGCCGAGGCGCGGCGTCCGGGCGACCGCTGTGACGGACGCCATTGTCACCGCGCTACTCCACCCACACCTTCACCGTGGCCTCGTCGTCCTCGATCTCCACCAGCTCCTGGCCGGTCTCCAGGCTGCGCAGCACCTCGGAGAGACGCACGGTGTGGCACCGGTCGCGATCGCCGTCGACCGACCGGCATCCCCAGTCGACCGTGTCGTCGCCCAGCGCGCGCACGAGCGAGAGCGGGAGGTTGATCGTGACCTTCTTCCTTCCCGTGCTGCGCTCGACGACGCGGACCTTGAACCATTGCGGCTCCCGGCCGGAGCGGACGCGCGGGGCCGCCTCCGTCACGGGGGGCGCGGGTGCCGCCGCCACTGCCGGCGCAGCCTGGGGAGCCGGGGTCGATGCGATACGGATCACGCGGCCGCGAGGAGCCGGGCTCGCCACCGCCTTCTTCACGATCGCGAGATCGTCCTCGCCGCCGGCGACCCGCCCCGCCCCCGCCGTGCCGGCCAGGGCCAGGGCCAGCACCACCGCGAACGCCGTCCACTGCTTCATCGTTCCTCCTACTCCTCGGTCCAGATCTGGATTCGCTCGCCCTCGTCGCCTTCGATGGAGATGATCTCGCTCGGGCCGAGCTGGCGCAGGCGCACCCAGAAGGTCTCAGGGTTGTAGCCCTCGCGCCGCAGGTCCGCCTTGGCGTCTTCGGGCAGGCTCTTGAACAGCATCTCCGCCAGCCCCAGCGGCAGGTTGATGGAGACCTTCGGCTTCGTGCCCCCGCGCTCGGTGATGCGGATGTGCACCCAGTGGGCCTCGCGGCCCCGCCCCGTGCGCGGACCCGCGGGCGCGGTGGCCGGCGCCGTGGTGCGCGCGCTGGCCGTCGCGCGGGGAGCGCCGCTGCTCGAGGTCGCGCTGAGGGCGGACGGATCCCAGCGCATGAGGCCCAGCTTCGCGCGATCGACGAGGTCCGCGTCCTTCTCCTGCTCCAGGATCTGCCGCAGGACGGGCGACGCCAGCTTGCCCATCTCCGCGTCGAGGCCCGACATCTGGAGGGCGGCGTAGTAACGGACGGTCCGGCTCGGATCGCCCAGCGCCTCGCGCAGGACCTGGACGCGGCCCTTGTTCCCCGCCTTGTAGAGCTTCGCGGCCAGGGAGACCCGGCTCGTGCGCGCCTCCTCCACCAGCGCGCGGTCCTTCGGGCGCAGGGCCAGGAACGCGTCGTACTCCTTCAGGGCGCGTTCGCTCTCGCCGAGGTTCTCGCTGCAACGGGCGACCCAGTAGGCGGGCGCCTCCGCGTCCACACCCTTGGCCGTGGCGCGCACGGCTTCCCAGGCCTGCCGCGCCTCCGCGTATTTGCGATCGAAGAAGAGGGTCTTCGCCGTGCGCAAGCCCTCGACGTCGGCCTGCGCCCACAGGGAACCCGGGCCACCCAGGACGCAGAGCGCCGTCAACAAAAGGACCCCGGCGCTCCGCCCCCGGAGGGAAACCCTGGTCATCCCTGCAGCTCCCGTGTCACGAGATCGATCTTCATGAGGAGGCGGCGCCGCGCGATCTCCCCGCGGATGGCCTCCAGATCCTGCGGCCGCGCGCAGGGGTCGAGGGCGGCCACCTCGCGCAGCATCTCCTCGACGTCGTCGAGCACGTCGCGCGCGACCACCGTGGACGGCGCATCCGTCTCCACGAAGAGCCGGCGCCGGGCCAGGAGCTCGCGGCTGCGCTCCGCTTCCGGTCCCACCTCCACCGCGTTGCGCCGGCGCACGCAGCGCTGGGGCGCCGAGGCCACCGTCACCAGGACGTCCTGCGCCTCGCTCAGGTAGCGCGCCGCGCGCTCGCGCTCGAGCGTGGTCTCGATCCGGCGCATGGCCGCGGCCGAATCCGCGGTAGCGCCTGCCTCCGAGGTGGGCGCGCTCATGGCCGCGGTCTCGGGCGACGCGGCCGGTTCCGGACGCAGCAGCAGCGATCGACCCGCGACCGCCGCCGCCGCCACCGCGGCCAGCAGGCCGGCCCCGGCCAGGACCGGCCGCCAGGCCGCCGCCCGGCGCGGCGCTTCGTCCAGGCGGGCCTGGACGCGTGCGACCAGCGCGCCGAGGGGCACCGGCGGCTCCGCGCCGCGCTTCGGATCCGCGCTCAGCAGCGCGAGGGCGGCCCGCGTCTCCTCGAGGTCGCGTGCGCAGGACGCGCACCCCGCCACGTGTGCGCGCGCACTTTCGGCTTCCGCCGCATCCAGGGCGTCGAGGGCGAGGAGCGCGGTGCGCCGGCGCCAGCGTCCGTGGAAGAGGCTCACGCCCGCACTCCCTGCAGCCGCTCGCGCAGCCGCGCCACCGCGCGGTGGAGCGCGCTCTTCACCGTGCCCAGGCTCATGTCGAGGGTCTGCGCGATCTCCTCGAGCGACTGGTCCTGGTAGTGGCGCAGCACGAATACGGCGCGCTGCCGCTCCGGCAGCGCGCGCAGCGCGGAGTCCAGCCGCTCGCCGATCTCGCGGGACATCACGCGCCGCTCCGGAGAGGGGTCGTGCACCGCGAAGCCCTGGGGCGCCGCGTCGTCCAGCGGCTCTTCGTGAGCGAGGCGGCGCCGGCCGCGGCGGTAGACGTCGATGGCCTGGTTCACGGCGATGCGCGTGAGCCAGGGCGCGACCTCCGCCGCGCCGTCCCAGCGCGCGGCGTGGACGTACGCCTTCACGAACGTCTCCTGGACGACGTCGAGCGCGTCATCGGGCCGGCGCAGGTAGGCGAGCGCGATCCGGTACAGCCGGCGGTGATGCCGCTCCATCAGCGGCGAGAGCGCGTCGCGGTCGCCTGCGGCCAGGCGGCCCATCAGGTCCCGGTCGGACGGCTCGGTCATGGGCGGGACATTGGACCACGAGGCCACCTCTCACCGCAGCCAGACGAACACCTTGCCGTCGTCGTCCTCCACATCTCGTTAACGCCCGACACCCCGTGGAGGTTCCCGGGGACGGGAAGGGTTTGTGGGACGAAGGGCCCCGTCCTATCATGAGGATCCCGAAGCTACTGAAGGAGCGACGCTTGGAGCCACGCCGGGACCCCATGCTGGACTTCGCGGTGAAGGACACATGGCGGATCTTCCGCATCATGGGCGAGTTCGTGGAGGGGTTCGAGACCCTCTCCCAGGTCAAGGGCGTCGCGATTTTCGGATCCGCGCGCAGCCTCCCCGGCAGTGCGGACTACCAGCGGGCGGAGGAGATGGGCCGCGCCCTCGCTCGCGCCGGATACGCCGTCATCACCGGCGGCGGGCCCGGCGACATGGAGGCCGCGAACAAGGGGGCGCTGGAGGCCGGAGGTGAATCGGTCGGCCTGGCCATCGAGCTGCCCTACGAGCTCAAGCCCAATCCCTACCTGACGCGCACGCTGTCTTTCCGTTACTTCTTCGTCCGCAAGGTCATGTTCGTGAAGTACAGCCAGGCCTTCGTGATCATGCCCGGAGGCTTCGGCACGCTGGACGAGCTGTTCGAGGCGGTCACCCTGATCCAGACGCGCAAGGTCAAGCCGTTCCCCGTGATCCTGGCCGGGGAAGACCAGTATTGGGACGGGCTCATCAAGTGGATCCGGGAGACGGTGGTGCGGCGGGGCAAGGTGAAGGACGAGGAGGTCGGCATCCTCCAGCGCGCGCGCACCCCCGCCGAGGTGATGAAGATCCTGAAGCGCCAGGCGCGGCAGGCTCCCAGGGACCGCACGGGCCGCGCTCGGGCCGGCAAGGAGATACCGTGAAATCGTACGAAGTCACCCTCATTCCCGGCGACGGCATCGGCCCGGAGGTCGCGGCGGCGGCGGTGCGCGTGCTGTCCGCCACCGGCATCGACTTCGAATGGCACACGGTGATGGCCGGCGCGGAGGCCGCGGGCCGCGAGGGGAACCCCCTGCCGCCCGCCGTCCTCGAGTCCATCAAGCGCACCAGGATCGCCCTGAAGGGGCCGACGGCGACGCCGATCGGCACCGGCCACCGTTCGGTGAACGTGGCCCTGCGCAAGACCCTCGACCTCTACGCCAACGTGCGCCCGGTCAAGACCCTGCCCGGCGTGAAGAGCCGCTACGACAACGTGGATCTCGTGGTGGTGCGCGAGAACACCGAGGACCTCTACAGCGGGCTCGAGCACGTGGTGGTCCCCGGCGTCGTGGAGTCGATCAAGATCATCACGGAGAAGGCCTCCACGCGCATCGCGAAGTACGCCTTCGCCTACGCGCGCGAGCACGGGCGGAAGCGGGTCACCGCCGTGCACAAGGCCAACATCATGAAGCTCTCGGACGGGCTCTTCCTGGACTGCTGCCGGGCCGTGGCCGCCGGCTATCCGGAAGTGAAATACGACGAGATGATCGTGGACAACACCTGCATGCAGCTCGTCCTCGACCCGACCCGCTTCGACATCCTGCTCCTCGAGAACCTGTACGGAGACATCGTGTCCGACCTCTGCGCGGGGTTCATCGGCGGGCTGGGCATGGCGCCCGGCGCCAACATCGGCGAGAGCGTCGCCATCTTCGAGGCCGTCCACGGCAGCGCGCCCGACATCGCGGGCAAGAACAAGGCGAACCCGATGGCCCTCATCCTGTCCGGGGCCATGATGCTCGACCACCTCGGCGAGCAGGCCGCGGCCGATCGCGTGCGCAACGCCGTGGACGACGTCCTCCGCGACGGGAAGAAGCTCACCGGCGACCTCGGCGGGACGGCGGGCACGACGGAGCTCGCGGAGGCCATCGCCAGCCGCGTCTGAAAGCGCGCGGACCCGACCCTGAACCGGGAAATCCACCATATTCTGGTTCGGGGGCTCCTCTGCCTGAGACGGACCGGTATCCCGCTCTCGCGTATCCGATTGCGCTCGCATTCGTTGCGGGCGCGATGCTCGTCGTATGGCTGCTTCAGCCGATCCTCGGCACGGACGTTCCCCTGACCCTGTTCGTCCTGGCGGCGGCCGCCAGCGCCTGGATCGGCGGCGGCGGCCCGGGTCTTTTCGCCACCCTCGCCTCCGTGGTCGCCGCTCATCTCCTCTCCGTCAAGCCGCACGCCGTCGTGCCGATCACCCCCGCCGGCTATTCCCTCCGCCTGCTGCTCTTCGCGATCACGGGGATCACCATCAGCGTGATCAGCGAGACGCGGCGGCGTGCGGCCGCGCGCGCGAGCGACGCGGCGGCCCAGGCCGAGCGGAGGGGGGCCGAGCTCATCCGGAGCCAGGTCCAGTTCCGTCGCATCGTGGAGACGGCCCAGGAAGGCATCTGGCACATCGACGCCGAGGGCAAGACCGTCTACGCGAACCAGCACCTGTCGGACATGCTCGGCTACGGGCCGGACGAGCTCCACGGGCGCTCCGCGTTCGACCTCGTGCCGCAGGAGGACATGGCGCGCGCCCACGCCGCCTGGTCGCGCCGCATGGGCGGAGCCCCGGAGCGAACCGAGTTCCGCTTCCGCCGCAAGGACGGCGTTCTGGTGTGGCTGCGCGCCGCCGCCACTCCCCTCGTCGAGGACGGGAAGTTCGTGGGCGCCTTCGCGATGCTCACGGACGTCACGGAAGCGCGACGCAGCGAGGAGGCCCTCCGGGCGAGCGAGGCACGCAAGGCGACGCAGCTCGCGGTGACGGAGGTCCTGGCCCGGGCCACCTCACTGGAAGGCAGCTTTCCTCAGATCCTGGAGACGACGTGCCGCGGCCTGGGCTGGTGCGTGGGCGCGCTGTGGCGCGTGGACCGCGAGGCCAACGTGCTGCGCTGCGCCGATCTGTGGGGGGACCCCGGCCGTCCCGTCGGCGAGTTCGCCGCCGTCTCGCGACGCACGGCGCTTTCCCCGGGTGTCGGATTGCCCGGGCGCGTCTGGACGTCCCTCGAGGGCGCCTGGATCGCCGACCTCGCGGAGGACGCGAACTTCCCGCGCAAGGAAGCCGCGCTGCAATCCGGGCTGCGCAGCGGGTTCGCCTTCCCGGTGACGTTCGGACGTGAATGCCTCGGCGTGCTCGAGTTCTTCAGCGACGTCCCGCGGGAGCCCGATCCGGAGCTGCTCGCCGGCTTCCTCGGCGTGGGTAGCCAGATGGGCCAGTTCATGGAGCGCATCCGCGTCGAGCGCGAGCGCGAGCTCCTCCTCGTCAGCGAGCAGGCGGCGCGTCGGGACGCCGAAGCCGCGAACCGCGCCAAGGACGAGTTCCTGGCCACGCTCTCCCACGAGCTGCGGACGCCCCTCAACGCAATCGTGGGCTGGGCCCATCTCCTGAAGACGGGCCAGCTCGACGAGGGGCAGCGCACGCGCGCCGTCGACGTCATCGACCGCAACGCCAAGGCGCAGTCCCAGATCGTGGCGGACGTGCTGGACGTCTCGCGCATCGTGATGGGCAAGCTCCGCCTGGACGTCCGGCCCGTCTTGCTGGCCGAGGTGGTCGAGGAGGCCCTCGACACGCTGCGGCCGGCGGCGGCGGCCAAGGACATCCGCCTCGAGGCCACGCTCGGCGGGACCCCGCACGTGTCCGGCGACCCCGACCGCCTGCAGCAGGTCGTCTGGAACCTGCTCTCGAACGCCATCAAGTTCACGCCCAGCGGGGGCAGCGTCCGCGTGCGGCTGCGGCGCGCCAACGGTCACGTCGACGTCGTGGTCGAGGACACGGGCACGGGGATCCGGCCCGATTTCCTGCCCCACGTCTTCGAGCGCTTCCGGCAGAGCGACTCCTCGAGCACGCGCGCCCACGGCGGGCTCGGGCTCGGCCTCGCCCTCGTGCGCCACCTCGTCGAGCTGCACGGAGGCACGGTCTCCGCGGAGAGCAGGGGCGAAGGCCAGGGGGCGACGTTCACCGTGCGCCTGCCCGTCATGCTCGCCGAAGGCCGCGAGGTGCCTGCCGTCGATCTCCAGGGCCTTCGAGTCCTGGTCGTGGACGACGACGGCGAGGCCCGCGAGCGGGTGGCGGCCGCGCTGCGCCACGTGGGAGCACAGGTGCGCACGGCCGCCAACGTGGTGGACGCGCTGGCCGACGTCGACCAGCACCCGCCGGCCGTCATCGTGAGCGATCTCGAAATGGCGGGGGGAGACGGCTACCAATTCATCCGGCGGCTACGGCAGCTCGAGCCCGAACGTGGGGGCACCATCCCCGCTGCCGCCCTCACCGCGCACGCGCGCCCGGACGAAGGCCGCCGCGCGCTGGAGGCGGGCTTCCAGCGCCATCTGGCCAAACCTTCCGCTCCGGACGAGATCGCGCGCGCGGTGGCAGCGCTTGCGCGAACCGGCCGCGGCAACTAGGGCAGCCCAACCGCAGAGCACGGCGGCGCTGCGCAGCCGCGGCGCCGTGCGAGGGGGGTTTCAGGGGGGGTCGCGAACACCCATCGGGGTGTCGTGTGAGTGCCCCCCCTGACTTGGAAAGAAA
>Ga0207648_10005074_pt1 | contig 13348 bp, 16 predicted proteins | sample KBSMisM32_FD_184310 | JGI IMG/M metagenome (GOLD analysis project Ga0207648, IMG submission 184310) | Miscanthus rhizosphere microbial communities from Kellogg Biological Station, Michigan, USA - KBS Miscanthus M3-2 (SPAdes) (version 2) | ecosystem: Host-associated > Plants > Roots >...
TCGGGTCCGAAGGTGTCGCACCCCGATCGCGCGGTGATCCGCGAGCAGCTCTCCGAGCACGTCGGCCGCGCGGAGGGGCTCGTCGCCGGATTCACCGGGCTCCAGATCCAGGGGTTCCGATCGCGCGCTTGGGTCATGGGACGCGGCGACTGGGTGCGGCAGAACCTCAGGGGACTCCAACGCGTGCTCGAACCGCTCGCGCAACGGATCGCCGAGAAACGGCCCGAGGCGCTGAAAGACAAGCCGACGTTCTCGCGGAAGGCGCTGGGCGTCCAGATCGGCGGGCTCCTCGGCTACGTCTCGCGACGGGTGCTCGGGCAGGTCGACATCTTCCTGCCGCCCGATGACGACGGCCTGATCTACTTCGTCGGTCCGAACCTCGTCGACGTCGAGCGCAACTTCTCGCTGCCGCCGCACGACTTCCGGCTGTGGGTCGCGATCCACGAGGTCACGCACCGGGTGCAGTTCTCGGCGGCGCCATGGCTCCGCAGCGAGCTCACCCGCATGGTCGACACCTACCTCAAGACGGTGTCACTCGATCCCAAGGAGATGCTCGATCAGCTGATGCGAGCCGTCGACGAGCTCCGTCCGGGTTCGAGCGCGTCGGGTCCCGGGGGCGTCCTGCGACTGCTGACGCCGGAACAGCGTGCCTTGTTCGAACGCACACAAGCGATGATGTCGCTGCTCGAGGGACACGCCTCGTACGTGATGAATCAGGTCGCTGATGACGTCGTCGACGACCTGCCACGGCTCCAGGCGGCGCTCGCCCGTCGCCGATCGGTCGGCGGATGGGAGAAGCGCGTGCAGCGAGCGATCGGCTTCGACCAGAAGGTCGCCCAGTACGAGATCGGCGAACGATTCGTCCGCGACGTCGTCGACCGCATCGGCATGCAGGGGTTCAACCTGGTGTGGGCGGAGGCGGGGAACCTGCCGCAGCCCGGCGAGATCGGCGATCCCGATCGTTGGATCGCGCGCGTCGTGAGGTAGATCGTGCCGCGCCGGCCACCGGCGGTCGCGCGTGTGCTCACGCAGGTCACGGCGACCGTCCGGACCCGCGAGCTGCTCGAACCGGGTGATCTCGTGCTCGCGTCCGTATCCGGAGGACCCGACAGTCTCTGCTTGCTCTATTCGTTGTGGTACCTGCGGAGGCTGCTCAAGATCCGTGTCGAGGTCTTCCACTTCGACCACCGGTTGCGGCCCGACAGCGCGAAGGACGGAGCATACGTGCGCGGGGTGAGCGAGCGACTCGGTCTGCCCTTCCACCTCCGCGAAGCCGAGGGTCGCCCGAAGAAAGGCGAGTCGGTCGAAGCATGGGCGACGGTCGCACGGATGAACGGCGGGAACGACGTGCGACGCGAGATCGGTGCCGTTGCCCTCGCTGAAGGTCACACGCTCGATGATCAGGCCGAGACGGTGTTGCTCAACCTCGTTCGCGGCAGCGGTCTCGACGGGTTGTCAGGGATCTCGCCCGGCGGTTCGTCGATCGTCCAACCGCTGATCGACGTCCCGCACGCCGACGTCGAGGCGTTCTGCCGGGCCCTGCATCTCCGCCCTCGACGCGACCCGATGAACCGTGACCGGCGACATCTGCGCGTCGCGATCCGGCTCGAGCTGCTTCCCAAGCTCGAGGCTGCAGTCGGAAGGGGAGCGAAAGCGACGCTCGCCCGTACGGCGGACAACATCCGTATGGACCGGGATGAGCTCTTCGCGGCGACCATCGCGGCCGCCGATGACGTCGTCGAGGGGACCCGCGGAGGTGAAGTTCGCTTCCACGCAGCCAACCTCCGTGCACTGTCACCCGCGATGGCGAGGAGGGTCGTGCGGCTGGGCGTGTACAACGCGTTGGGGACCGACGACATCCCGTTCACCCGAGCTGCGATCGATGCCGTCGTCGATCTGGCGGAGGGCCGTCCGGGCCGGAGGCGGGATCTCCCGAACGGCCGGGTCGCTCGACGGACCCGCACACACGTCGTCGTGACGCGCGAGCGCTGAGCGCGACGGGTACACTCCGGCCCTCGCATGGACGCGTTCGCCGATGACATCGAGAAGGTCCTGATCCCCGAGGACGAGATCCAGGCGAAGCTCGCCGAGATGGGTGCGAAGATCACCGCCGACTACCAAGGCCGCAACCTCTTGCTGGTCGGTGTCCTCAAGGGCGCATTCGTGGTGATGGCCGACCTTTCCCGCCACATCCACCTGCCACTGCAGTTCGATTTCATGGCGGTGTCGTCCTACGGAGCGGCGACGAAGACCTCCGGTGTGGTCCGCATCTTGAAAGACCTCGACCACGACCTGAAGGACCGCGACGTGCTCGTCGTCGAGGACATCGTGGACTCCGGGCTCACGTTGAAGTACCTGCTCAAGAACCTCGCCGGCCGCAAGCCCGTGACGCTGGAGGTCGCGGCGCTGCTGCGGAAGGAAGGGATCCAGCAGGTCGACCTCGACGTGCGCTACGTCGGCTTCGATATCCCCAACGAGTTCGTCGTCGGCTACGGGCTCGACTACGCGGAGAAGTACCGCAACCTGCCGTACATCGGCATGTTGCGGCCGTCCGCCTATGCGGGCTGAGCGGGAACCCTCCGGCTCCACATCGCGTCCGAGGTCTGTGCGCACCCTCCTCGTCGCGATCGTCGCCAGCCTCCTCGTGTCGTGCGCGTCCGGCGCAGCGTCGCCGCCAAGCGGCGGGATCGAAGGAACCGTCACGGCCGGACCGACGTGCCCCGTGGAGATCCAGGGCTCTCCGTGCCCACCCGGTGTGTGGACCGGCACCGTCCGCGCGACGGCATCCGACGGGGCCGTGCATGCGGCGCAGACCGATGCCGACGGCCGGTACCACCTGGCGCTCCCACCGGGCACGTACACGGTCGTGCCGGTGATCGAGGGCTCCGGTCCACCGATCGTGAAGCCGGTCACGGTGAACGTGGGGGCCGCGATGCAGCGGCTCGACCTCCAGGTCGACACAGGCATCCGCTGAGCAACGACCTCGCGGTAGCATCCGGACGCCATGAGCGACCGCTTCGATCAAGCCAAGGTGGAGGAGGGCGTTCGCCTGATCCTGCAGGGGATCGGCGAGGATCCCGACCGCGGCGGATTACGAGAGACCCCAGCCCGTGTCGCCCGCATGTACCGCGAGATCTTCGCGGGCATCGACTTCGAGGCGTCGGAGCTCGTCACCGTCGTCGAGGGCGCGGACTTCGACGAGATGATCATGGTGCGCGACATCCCGCTGTACAGCGTGTGCGAGCATCACATCCTTCCGTTCATCGGCAAGGCCCATGTCGCATACATCCCGAACAAGTCACAGCAGATCACCGGGCTGTCCAAGATCGCCAGGGTCGTCGACATGCTCGCGAAGCGACCCCAGGTGCAGGAGCGGCTGACGACCGAGATCGCCGAAGCGATCGAGCGGGCGCTCTCACCCCGAGGCGTGTTCGTCGTGATCGAGGCGGAGCACCTGTGCATGACGATGCGCGGGATCAAGAAGCCCGGCGCGGTGACGGTGACGTCGGCGGTCCGAGGGCTCTTCCGCAACGATGCCCGGACCCGTCAAGAGGCGATGCAGCACATCGGCTTGCGGTAGTCCCCGAGCGACTGTCACTACCATGACGGGGTGACCGAGCGGATCTGGCGTTGTCGCGACAGGCTCATCCCCCTGGGGGGGCGCACGCTCGTGATGGGGGTCGTCAACGTCACGCCCGACTCCTTCAGCGATGGCGGGCTGTTCGCCGACACCGAGACGGCTGTCGCCCATGGCGCGAAGCTGGCCGACGAAGGAGCAGACGTCGTCGACATCGGGGGCGAGTCGACTCGGCCAGGCGCCGAACCGGTGTCCTCGGATGAGGAGCTTCGTCGTGTGCTCCCCGTGATCGAAGGCCTGCGCGCGGCACGGCCGGACGTCGCGATCAGCATCGACACGCGCCACCCGAACGTGGCGGCGGAGGCCGTCGCCGCGGGCGCGGCGATCGTCAACGACGTCTCCGGTGGCGCCGACCCCGACATGATGCGCGTCGCCGCCCAGGGCACCGCGGGCATGGTCCTGATGCACATGCAGGGCGAGCCAGGCTCGATGCAGGTCGATCCGCGGTACGAGGATGTCGTCGAGGAGGTGCACGGATACCTCCGCGAGCGCGTCGAGGCGGCGCTGTTCGACGGGGTCGAAGCCGAGCAACTCTGTGTCGACCCCGGGATCGGCTTCGGCAAGAACCTCGAGCACAACCTCGCCCTGCTGCGCGATCTCGGCCGCTTCCGCGATCTCGATGCGGGGCTGGTGATCGGCGTGTCGCGCAAGCGCTTCATCGGCACGCTCACCGATGCCGAGGATCCGACCGACCGGGTGGAAGGCTCACTCGCCGCCGCCGTCCTCGCGGCGGCCGCCGGGGCCGACGTGATCCGCGCGCACGACGTGCGGGCGACGGTCCGCGCGCTGCGTGTCGCGGACGCGATCACGAGGCGGCCGTGAACCGGTTCACGTCGTCGGGCGGCGAGCTTGCCTACCACGACGAGGGGAGCGGACCGGCGGTGCTCTTGCTGCACGGGTTCCCGCTGACCTCGCACCTGTGGCGGCGGTTGACCCCGGCGCTCGCCGCGAGGCATCGCGTCCTCGTGCCCGACCTCCTCGGCCTCGGCGACTCCGAGCGACCGGTCGACGCTCGCTTGGACATCCGCGCGCAGGCGGGCTACATGAGCGAGCTGCTCGATCACCTCGACGTCGACCGTGTCGCGGTCGTCGGACACTCGACCGGCGGCGGCATCGCACAACTCCTCGCACACCACCGCGGAGACGTCGAGGCGCTCGTCCTGATCGACAGCATCGCGTTCGATTCCTGGCCGATGCAGGCAGCCGTCGAGGTGCAGGTCCTGCCCGTCGAGCGCGAAACGGTCGAGACGGCCGAGCTCATCATCAGGTCGGCGCTCGGGGTCGGTATGCGCGATCACGAGCCCGTCGAGGCGGACGTCCAGGCGTATCTGAAGCCATGGAACTCGTCCGCCGATGTCGCGGGTCTGTTCCGGTGGGCGCGCGCCCTGGACGGCATCGGCCTGGGGGAGCTGGAGGGACCGATGCGTGACTGGGTGCTGCCGACCTTGATCCTGTGGGGGGAGGAGGATCCGTTCCATCCGCCGGAGATCGCCGAGCGCCTCAACATGGCGATCCCGTCCTCTGCGCTGGGGATGGTCCCCGGCTGCGGCCACTTCCTGCCGGAGGAGGCCCCGGAGACGATCGACCCGATCATCTCGGAGTATCTCCGCGCGAACTATCTCCGTATCCCGCACGGGCACGCGCCGCCCGGACCCGTGCTCGTTCCGCTCGGCTCGTCGGCTCCCTTCGCGATGGATGAGGATGATGACCCGGAACCCGTGATCGGCGAGGACCAGGAGGTGGGACCCAACGCATGAGGGCGAGGCTATTCCTGTCGGGGATCCACGCAGAGGGCCTCCATGGCGCGCGCCCGGGGGAGCAGGATTCGCCCCAGCCGTTCGTCGTCGATCTCGATCTCGAGGTGGAGGTCGCGAGCGACTCGATCGACGCAACGGCGGATTACCGCGGCGTGTCGGAGCAGGTCCGCGCGCTCGTTGAGGAGCGCTCGTTCGATCTGATCGAATCGATGGCGGGGGCGATCGCGGACGCGTGTCTCGCGTTCGACGGCGTGACGCGGGCGACGGCCGTCGTGCACAAGCCGAACGCGGCGTCGAGGCTCGGGATCGACGGCGTGGCAGCAGCGGTCACTCGACCGGAGTAACCGTGCAGCGGGCGTTCCTCGGGTTGGGCGCGAACCTCGGCGACCGGCTCTCGACCCTCCAACGGGCGGTCGATCTCCTCGCGGAGCGTGGTGTGCGCATGATCGCGTCCTCTCGGGTCTGGGCGACGGCGCCGCTCGGTGGGCCACCCGATCAACCCGAGTTCCTGAACGTGGTCGTCGAGATCGATCCGGATGCGCTCGAGCCTGCGGACGTGCTCGCGGCCGCCCACGAGGTGGAAGCCGCGCTCGGTCGGGTGCGGGAAGAACGATGGGGTCCGCGCACGGTCGATATCGACGTGCTGCTGTGGGGCGACCGAACCAGTGACGCGTCCGAGCTCACGATCCCGCACCCGCGGCTGCACGAGCGCGCCTTCGTGGTCCTGCCGCTGCTGGATCTCGATCCCGACCCGCGACTCCCGGATGGTCGACGGTTGCTCGAGCTCCCGGCGCCACAGGGTGAGGCTCGGCCGTACGCGCCGCCGCTGGCGTTGCCGCGATGACGGCGAAGGTCTGTCTGCGGTGTGATTGGTCGGGGTCGACGGCCTCGGACACCTGCCCGCGATGTGGAGCGTCTCTGCACGTCGGCGGAAGGCCTCGCTCGGGATCGTCGGAGCCTGAGGACGGCGCCGCCCCCAGAGAAACGACCGTCGTGCGCTCGCGCTGGGGCGTCGTGGCGACGATCGCCCTCGTGACGTTCGGCGTCGCGGCTGTCGTGTTCGTTCAACGGAACACGCCGGCGACTCCCGTCCCACCGGACCGCTCCGCGCTCGGGTACCTCGTGTACGGAGCGCACGACGACACGGGCGCGACGCGTCTGTGGGTCTGGAACCTCTCCGCGTCGACGGCGACGCCGGGACCGCTCCTTCAGGCGATCCCGACCGACCTGTTGTTCAGCTACACCGTGTCGAGCGGCTGGGTCAGCGTTACGACCCCGACGAGATCCGGCCAGTCACAGGCCTCGGTCCTGCGGACGTTGGCTCCCGATGCGCAGCCGGAGGCGCTCGGGCGCGGCCGGTTCGTCGCGTGGCTGTCGAGCGGGGGGTACCTGAGCGTCGGCGACTCGGTCCAGGTGAAGCGGTGCTTCACGCGGATCCGTATCGTGTCGTCGATCCTCGCGACGGACGTGCAGCGCTCGCTCCAACCGGTGGTCTGCGGCCGGTTCACCTGGCTGGGGCGTGATCTGACCCAGCCCTACATCACCGTTGAGCGCGGTGGGGATGCGACCGTCTACCGCGTCAGCAGAGACGGTCCGGGGCTGTTCGGGGTCGAGCCCGTGCTGCACGGGTACCGGGCCCTCTCCATCTCGTTGAATGGCGACCTCCTCGTCCAGCTCCCGCGATCGCCGAGCGACCTCTACTACGACTACCCGTCGCCGATCGGAAGTCGGCCCACGCTCATCGGTCGTCCGGGCGAACGATTCGCGTGGGATCGGATCCTCGGGTGGAGCGGCGACGCGACCAGCGCCTATGTGCTCGGGACGCTCGGTGCGGTCCGCGGCATCTATCGCATCGTCATCTCGCCGGTGGTCGAGCCGCACTCGCCCGCACTGCTCCTTCGAACGGACGCGGTCGACGTCTCGGCTTCGACGACACCGTCGGGTGACGTCTACACGTCGACCGACGGCACGGTGAGCTTCCTGCAGGACGGATCGGTGCGTCCGCTCTCGAGACCGGACGGAGCACCCGCGCCCGAGGGCCCGTTGCTCTGGATCTCAACGTTGCCATACTCGCCCTCGGTGGCGGGATGAACATCGCGATCGTCGGGGCCGGCACGGTGGGAACCGCCGTCGCGGTCCGTTGGATGCGAGCCGGCCACGCGATCGTCGCCGTGACGGGACGCGACACGACCGCCGCCCGAGCCGCGCGATGGCTGCCCGAAGTCGCGTTCGAAGAGATCGCCGAGGCGGTCCGGGGTGCACAGGTCGTCGCGGTCGCCGTGCCCGACCGCGCGATCGAGCCCGTCGCCACCGAGGTCGCAGATCGGATCGAGATCGGCACCGTGGTGGCCCACCTGTCCGGAGCGCTCGGCCTGGGCGTGCTCGGTCCCGTCGTGGAGGCGGGCGGTATCCCGCTCGCGATCCATCCGCTCCAGACGTTCGCAGACGTCGAAGGCGCGATCGACTCGCTCGAGGGCAGCGCGATCGCCGTGACGGCGGACGACGACGCCGGATGGCGCGTCGGCGACGATCTCGCGGCCGACCTCGGCGGACGCCCGTTCCATCTGGCTGATGCGCACCGCGCCGTGTACCACGCGGCCGCTGTGTTCGCGTCGAACTACCTGGTCACGATCTCCGGCGCTGCTGAGACCCTCTTCGAGGTTGCCGGTGTGCCCGACCCGCTCGCGGCGATGCGGCCGTTGCAAGAGGCAACGCTTGCCAACGTCCATCGGTTGGGGCCCCGCGACGCGCTCACGGGCCCCGCGGTGCGCGGCGACGCCGAGACGATCGAGCGCAACCTCACCGCGATCTCGGCGGCGGCGCCCACGCTCGTCCCTTCCTACGTGGCGCTGTGCCGAGCCGCGCTCGAGGTTGCGGGGGAACGGATCGCGCCGGCTGACCGCGCCGGCGTCGAGGAGGTGCTGGCTCGGTGGAGGTGATCCGCGACGTCGCCACCGCTCGCGCGACCGCCGACGGGTGGCGAGACGACGGCGCGGCCATCGGCTTCGTGCCCACGATGGGCGCGCTGCACGACGGGCACCGTTCGCTGCTGCGTCGCGCTCGCGCGGACACCGATCGGGTCGCCGTGTCGATCTTCGTGAACCCGTTGCAGTTCGGCGAGGCGGAGGACCTCGCGCATTATCCGCGCGACGAAGCGCGCGACCTCGAGATCTGCGAAACCGACGGCGTCGACCTGGTCTGGGCGCCGCCCGTCGAAGAGGTCTATCCGCTGGGCGTGTCGCTTCCGCACCCGGAGCCCGGCGACGTCGGAGACCTCTATGAGGGCGCCGCGCGCCCCGGGCATTTCTCCGGCGTCCTCCAGGTCGTCCACCGGCTGTTCGACGTGGTGGGGTCCTGTGACGCGTACTTCGGCCAGAAGGACGCGCAGCAGCTGTTCCTCGTCCGGCGCATGCTCGCGCAGGAACCGGCGCTCGACGTGCGGATCGTGGCATGCCCGACCGTTCGCGAGCCCGACGGCCTCGCGCTGTCCTCGCGCAACGGCTACCTCACGCCGGAAGAGCGCGACCAGGCGGGGTGCCTGTTCCTCGCGCTCAGCGAGGCGGCCGAGCGTGCGAAGAGCGGTGAGCGAGATGCGAACATGCTCGTCGCCCTCATGGCGCGCGAGATCGGCGCGACCCCGCTCGCGCGGCTCGACTACGCCGCGGTCATCGACGAGGCGACGTTCCAGCCCATCGGGGTGCTCGACCGTCCCGCGCGCGCGATCGTCGCAGCGCGCTTCCCGAGCACGAGATTGATCGACAACCTCCCGATGCCGGAGCCGGCATGACGGTCGACGCGCCTGATCGCGCCGCGATCATGGCGGCCATCCTCGAGGATCTGTTGCTCCTGCGACCTGATGTCGACGACGGCGCCGTCGGGCTCGCGCGCGTCGTCTGCGATCGTGGCGGCACCTGCGTTGGGCTCGTCGTCGCTCGGGAGATCTTCGCTCGCGTGGGAGCCCGGACCCGCCCGTTGGTCGCCGAAGGGGAGACCGTAGAGGCCACCGAGGCGGTGGCCGAGCTCGGCGGCCCGCTCGCCGCGATCCGTGGCGCCGCGCCGCTCGCCCTGACGTGGTTGCATCGTCTCAGCGCCGTGGCGAGCGGCGCGACACCGCCCGACCCCGGGAACGAGCTCGACGTCTACGCCGCTCGGTTGTCGGCGCCAGGCGCGGTCGGTCACGATGGACCCTCGTTCCACGTGGAGTTCGAGGGGTAACCGTGCTGCTCACCGCCGACGTCGGCAACACCGAGATCGTCCTGGGGGTCTTCGATGGCCCGGAGCTCCGGCACACCTGGCGCTCCTCGACCCGACCCGAGCGCACGTCCGACGAGCTCGCCCTCCTGTTGTCGGGGTTCCTCGAGCACCGCGAGATCGATCTCCGTACCGACATCACGGGCCTCTGCATCGCCAGTGTCGTCCCCGACGTGACGAGCCAGTTCCGCGAGATGGCGTCCGCATACCTGAAGCACGAGCCGGTCATCGTCGGCCCGGGGATGAAGACCGGCGTGTCCGTGCTGACCGACAACCCGCGCGAGGTCGGCGCCGACCGCGTGGTGAATACGCTCGCCGCGTTCACGATGTTCGGCGGTCCGGCCGTGGTGGTCGACTTCGGCACGAGCACGAACTTCGATGTCGTGTCGGACAAGGGCGAGTTCCTCGGCGGCGTGATCGCGCCGGGTCTGCAGATCAGCGCGGGAGCCCTCGTCGGCAGGACGGCACGACTCACCCGCGTCGATCTCACGCCGCCGCGCTCGCCGGTCGGTCGCTCGACGGTCGAGGCGATCCAGTCGGGTCTGATCTACGGCACCGCCGGCGAGGTCGACGGGATCGTCGGTCGGATCCGCGACGACATCGGCGCCCCCGACGCGACGGTCATCGCGACCGGCGGTCTCGCACCGGTCGTGATCCCCCACTGCCGCACCGTCGATCACTATGAGCCGTGGCTGACCCTCGAGGGTCTGCGTCTCGTCTACGAGAAGAACGTCGATGGCTGAGGAGCCGACCGGGCGCGAGGCGGAGGTCCTCGCGGCGCGCCGAGAGAGCCTGGAACGGCTCGGGAACGATCGCGCCTTCGCGATGACGCTGGCCGATGTGCTCGGCGTCGACGAGCCGACGAGATCGAGAGAGGTCCGTGAGCGATATCCGGACCTCGCCGTCGACACACAGACCGACGACATCGTCACGATCGCCGGCCGCGTCGTCTTGAAGCGCGACATGGGCAAACTCGTGTTCGCGACGCTCCGTGATCGCGACGGCGATCTCCAGATCGTCGTGAACACCGCCAACCTCGCCGAGGACGAGTTCGCGCTGTTCCGGGAGGTCGACCTCGGCGACATCATCGGGGCGACAGGCGGGGTCGGGACGACCCGCAAAGGCGAGCTCAGCGTGTTCGTCACGCGCTGGGCGATGCTGACCAAGGCGCTTCGCCCCCTGCCCGAGAAGTGGGCGGGCCTGCAGGACCCCGACCTCCAACAGCGCCGTCGCTACGTGCACCTGATCGTCGACGAGGCGCCGAGGAAGGCGTTCCTCGCACGGGCCGCCGTTCTGCAGGCGATGCGCCGCGTGCTCGGCGACCGCGGTTTCGTCGAGTTCGAGGGGCCGATGCTGCAGTCGATCGCGGGCGGCGCGAACGCCCGGCCGTTCGCCACGAACCATCACGCGCTCGACATCCCCCTGAAGCTCCGCATCTCCTTGGAGCTGTATCTGAAGCGGATGCTCGTCGGCGGGGCCGAGCGGGTCTTCGAGCTCGGACGGAATTTCCGAAACGAGGGCATCGACCGCGACCACAACCCCGAGTTCACGATGCTCGAGGCCTACCAGGCCTACGGCGACTACCACACGATGATGGAGCTCTCCGAGACGCTGGTGCGCGAGTGCTGCCGTGCCGTGAATCCCATCCTCGGCCGCCCGGCCGACGAGCTCGTGATCCCTGTTCGAGGACACATGATCGATCTGGCGGAGCCCTTCAGCCGGATCACGGTCCTCGGCGCTGTCTCCGATGCGGTCCGCGAAGACGTCACGCTCGACCACCCGGACCTCCGTGCGATCGCGAAACGCCACGACGTGCCCCTCGATGAAGCGTGGGGGCCGGGCAAGATCATCCAGGAACTCTTCGAGAAGCTCGTGGAGGAGACGATCGTCCAGCCGACGTTCGTCTGCGACTTCCCTCGCGAGGTGTCGCCGCTCGCCAGGCCACACCGGGAGAACCCGGGTCTCACCGAGCACTTCGACCTCGTCGCCGCGGGCATCGAGCTGGTCACGGCGTTCAGCGAGCTGACCGATCCCGACGAGCAGCGCGCGAAGTTCGAGCTCCAACAACAGATGAAGGAGGTGCTCGGCGACGAGGTCCACCCGTTCGACGAGGACTTCCTGCGGGCGCTGGAGCACGGGATGCCGCCAGCCGGTGGGCTCGGCATGGGGATCGACCGCCTGCTGCTGCTGCTGATGGACGCGCAGAACCTCCGCGACCTGATCATGTTCCCGACCCTGCGCCCGGAGTAGAAGTTGCCCGTCGGCGGCTCCGGTGGCAAGGTTGCGGCCGAGCATCAGAGGTAGGAGAACCGATGGACCGCACCGAGATGACCAGACGACTTGGATCCGTTCCGCTGTTCGCACACCTGGAGCCGCACGCCTTGGATCTGGTCGCCGCCCGCATGAAGGAGGTTCATTTCGAGCCCGGGCGCGCGATCGCGAAACAGGGAGACTCCGGCGTCGGGTTCCACCTGATCGTCGACGGCGAGGCCGAGGTCAGCGGTGACGGCGTGCCCGTGCATCGCATCGGCGCCGGCGGCTACTTCGGGGAGATCGGCCTGATCGATGGCGGTGTCCGTTCCGCCACGGTGACCTCCGTGGGGGAGCTCACGACGCTCGCGCTGGTGTCGTGGGACTTCCAGCCGTTGCTCGACAACCCGGCGTTCACGAAGGGGTTGCTGATGGGGCTCTGCCGGCTCGTCCGCGACTACCGCGACGCCGCGTCGACGACGAGCTAGTCCTCTTCGGGCTCGGCCGCTTCGTGCAGCACGATCACGAGGTCGCGCAGCCCTGTGCCCTTCGCCAGGAAGCCCGATGCGCCGGCTTCCCTCGCCTCCCGCTCCATGCCCTCGTCAGCGTGGGCGGTCAAGATCACGACGGGGAGGTCTGGTCGGCGCTCGTGGATCCGTTTCATGGCGTCGATGCCGGACAGATCGGGCATCGACAGATCCATGATGATGATGTCGGGATCGAGCTCCTCGGCCCCTTCACAGGCCGCGACGCCGCCGCCCGCCTCGCCGGCGACCTCGATGTCGGCGACCAGGTTCAACGCAGACGACAGCGCCTTGCGGAACGCAGGATGGTCGTCGACGACGAGCACACGCACCGGTGTTTCCTCTCCGTACCTGAGGTCCACTGCGGACGTGGGGGACCTCCTTCCCGCCAGTGGTTTCGGCGTGTCGTCGTCGGGACTTGACAGGTTGCCAGCCGGCATCAGATGGCCACATGACCCATCCGGGGGGATTCCATCTGGTCCCTATGGCGCATGCACATCGGTCGGGGTATTAGGGACTCATCCGGCGGCGACCACGTGCCGAAGGGAAGACAGGATGCGCTGGCGCGGATATCCGATCTGCTCCAGTCCTACGAAAGGGCACGGGTATACTCGGACCGAAGGCGCTGGGGACGACAACCCGGCGCCCGATGCACCTCGGGGGGAGGACGGAGTCTCGCGATCCCCGGGGGCAGGAGTGAGAGGGAACGGGCTTCGGCCCGGAGGACGGACATCATGTTCGAGCGCTTCACGGATCGCGCCAGGCGCGTCGTGGTCCTCGCCCAAGAAGAAGCGAGGATGCTCAACCACAACTACATCGGCACCGAGCACATCCTGCTCGGTCTGATCCACGAGGGCGAGGGCGTCGCCGCCAAGGCGCTCGAGTCGATGAACATCTCGCTCGACGCCGTGCGCGAGCAGGTGCAGGAG
>Ga0207648_10005075_pt1 | contig 13348 bp, 8 predicted proteins | sample KBSMisM32_FD_184310 | JGI IMG/M metagenome (GOLD analysis project Ga0207648, IMG submission 184310) | Miscanthus rhizosphere microbial communities from Kellogg Biological Station, Michigan, USA - KBS Miscanthus M3-2 (SPAdes) (version 2) | ecosystem: Host-associated > Plants > Roots > Rhizosphere...
TAGGTAGTGGCCATTCAGCCAGACTTCTCCCTTTCGATAGACACCATCGAAATCGACGAAGAGCAACTTACCTTTCGCCGTGGCCGGTACAATAAAACTCTTTCGATACCAACCGGTGCCGCCTGGGAGCGCGCCACCGCCAGTGCCTGCCGGATTCTTTTCAGCGAATTCACCTTCAATGCTCCAGTCGTGAGGAAGATTGAGCTTGCGCCAACTAGAGTCGTCGAGATCTATGCGTTGACCATCAGAAACCTCACCTAGATGAAAGCGCCAGTCTTGATTGAACGTAACGGTGTTTTGTGGACGCGGATTCGCGACAGCTTGAATTGCCAGTAAGCTAACAAATGCAAATAACAACAGAGTTCGATTCAAAATTGGCGACCTCTCATTCTTAGCGGGCTGCAGCCCGGTGTGTGACGACGATTGAATTCAATGAACCGTTTTAATAGGAGTGCGTGAACGCTCTCATTCTCCCCAAGCTTCAGCTTGGGGTTAAGGTGCACGCCCCGTATTCAGGAACCGTTTCAACGGTTTACCCAGAGTGCAAAAATCCTAAAACCAATGAGACCACGGCGTGGCCCAAAACTCGTAAACCGTTAAAACGGTTCCTCAAAAGCAAGATCCTACTGTAACCCCAAGCTGAAGCTTGGGGAGAATGAGAGTTTTGCAAGAGACTCTTTAGCTTGTCGTTGTCGAGTTTTAGCGTTGGTTTTGCGAAAGCCATGGTGAGAACGAGCCATCAAACCGAATAACACGACGCTCGCCCACTTCACTTTCTCACTTCAACCATCCGCCTCAACTTCACATCGGCCGAAGAAGCACCGATCATGATTTCGATCTTGCCAGGCTCAACCACAAACCGATGCTCATCAACACTCCAATAAGCCAACTGATCTGCACTTAACTCGACGGCGACGCGTTGTGTCTCTCCAGCCTTCACGGCTAGCCGTTTAAATCCTTTGAGTTCCTTTAATGGCCTCGCAACTTTAGAGTCCAGGTGCTTCACGTAAAGTTGAACAACCTCTTCACCTGAGCGCTTGCCCGTATTGGTCAAATCAAAACTCACAACTAGCTTTCCATTCGGTCGAAGCACGTTTGAACTCGTGCGGATGTTCGAGTAAGCAAACGTGGTGTAGCTCAAACCATAGCCAAACGGGTAAAGAGGTTCGCCTTTGAAGTACATGTAAGTCCGCCCATTGCGAATGTTGTAATCCATCATTGGCGGCAACTGGCTAAGTTCCTTCGGCCAGGTTTGAACAAGTCGACCGGCAGGGTTGTAGTCTCCGAAGATTACGTCGGCAAGGGCATTTCCTTCTTCCTGACTGTTGTGAGTCAAATGAAGAATCGCCGGAACATTATTCTGCGTCCAATTGATCGCGTAGGGAAAACTGGAAATGAGTACGACGATCGTCTTCGGATTAACTGCGTAGACTTGCCTGATCAACTCTTCCTGTTCGAGATCGATCGACTGACGATCCACAGCTTCTCTTCCCTCGCTCGGCACAGACACTTTGGCCCAATTTGTCTCGTTGTTTCCGTTCGGATGATTGCCGACACAAACAATCGCCACGTCCGATTCACGAGCGAGCTTCACCGCGGCATCGTTGCTATTGTTTTCGGCGAAGCGAACGTTAACCCCAGGACCAACGGCGTTCTTGATCCCCTCGACCGGAGTGACGCGATAAGGCGGGGTGCCACTGTACCAATCAAGATAGACTTCGTTTCCGCGCGGCCCAATTACCGCAATCGACTTTGTTGTCGTCTTGTTAAGTGGCAACAAGCCCGCAGAGTTTTTCAAAAGCACTATCGACTTCTGCGTTACCCTACGCGCCAGCGACTTATGCTTTTCGCTCAACCAGGGATCTTCCGACTCCGAACCAATGCTTGAATAAGGAACTTGCGCCGGAGGGTCCCAAAGACCGAGCTTGATCATCACTCTGAAGTTCCCCTTCAAAGCCAAATCAATATCCGCTTCAGTCAGTAATCCTTTTTGCAGTGCTCCTTTTACAGGGTCGCGATATCTATCCAAAAACTGTCCAATGCCGGCCTTCACAGAAGAGGCGGCGGCGTGTTCGAGATCCGGTGAATACTTGTTTGACGTAACCAGATTCGTCATCGCACCAGCATCAGTACAAATGATTCCGTCCTGGCCCCACTCTTTTCGAGTGACCTTCTCAAGTACTGGATTGACAGTCATCGGAACGCCATTCATCAAATTGTAGGATGCCATGAAGGCGCGTGATCCGCCTTGAACAACGCCCATACGAAACGGCGCGGAGTAGTACTCTCTAAACAAGCGCTCATCAAAGTCGGACGATGTTTTGTCGCGATCATTTTCATTACTGTTCGCCAGAAAGTGTTTCATCAACGCTGCTGAACGCCAGTACTTCGGGTCGTCACCTTGTAGTCCTTTCACGAAGGCCACAACCATTTCGCCGTTGAAGTAAGCATCTTCGCCGTAACACTCTTCTGTTCGACCCCAACGCGGGTCTCTTCCCAGGTCAGCGTTTGGTGAACGAATGACAATTCCACCCTGTTTGTATTTACTGCTTTGAAAAACGTAGCGCGCTTCATAGCCTTCAACTTCGGCCGCGCGATGGATTAGATCGGTATCCCACGTTTCACCCAATCCGATTCCCTGGGGAAAAGTTGTCGAAGGAACAACCTTGGGCCGTCCCCACCCTCCCGGTCCACCTTGAGCAAGACCATGGATGCCTTCAACATGTGATGACCCTTTGACACCAAGTCGGGGCACACTTGGATTTGTACCGAGACAGGAAATCTTCTCGTCAATGGTCATCAGGGAGAGGAGATTATTGATTCTCTCTTCAGCCGGCAGTGAAGGATTTTGGAATGGATACTGACTCTGAAGGTGCGCGGTAGTAAGCGTTGACTCGCGCGCGGAAGCAATTGCCAGTACTAACAGGCAAAAACCAAGACTCAAACTTCTCCATCTAGCTCGACGGCTCATAGGTTAAGTTTAGAGAATGACTGAATAGAGTGATCTGAAACTATGCGATCATCTTCGTGTGTATAACGCTGACGCTCTGCGCCGAATGAATTAAAGCTGCTGATTTCTGCTCGCTGATCGGCGAAGCCATGCCGCAAGTTTACGCACGATGAGATTAGTGTGCGGGAGTTGTTCCAACTCTCCAGCTAATTCAATTTTGGCCTCGGAACCTATGTCGCCCATCATCCGCAAAGTGTACGTGTCGTCTTTCTTAAACTCGAGCAGGTTCGCTGTTAATTCAAGAACGCCAAGCAGGACGTGTATCAACTCATCCCGATTGCCTTCAAGGTAGACACGAAGGAAACGCGGAATGTCTTTATTATCATCATTGGCTTCGACATCGTTCGCGTGGCCTTCGTTCACAATTGCGCGATGGACTAAATCAAAGTGCTCTCGCGACCAATCCAATTCTGGCAATCCAAACTCGATTTCCAGCCAAGGACCTCGATGAACACGAACAGCGACTTGCAAGAAACCCGGTCCTGATTCCCGGTCCAAAAACAGGACTGAACCGCGTCCATTTTGAAGAAGAAAACCTTTTAAGAATCGTTCGGTATCTGAGAGATGGAGACCTCGATAAGCGATCGGTCGGCTAGCTAGACGCAGCAAACCGACAGCCACCAGAGTCAGTAATGCGATTCCAAAGATAAGATACAGCATGCTGAATAGAACAAATATGAACTGATCCAGCTAAGACATCGACTACTTCTTCGGCGGTAGGTTTGACCAGCCCTGACCTTCGACAACTTTAACGTACTTGTTCAACGGGAGGTCGGTCAGCTTATCAACCTGACCACTCGGCCATTTGATTTGAACGCTATCGACCTTCGACGCTTTCCCCAGGCCAAGAATTTCACGCGGGTCATGTGACGAAAGATAACTTCCGCCACCTGTCTTCAAGCGCGCTCGCTTCGCCCCACCCGCTTCCCACGTAATGATCGCACCGACGGCAGCCGAATTACTTTTCGTGGAAACCAGTTGAAGTCCAACCCAATTATTACGATTGCCCCCATCGTTGCGCAGCAGGACGGGAGCCTCACCATTGTTAATTATCAAAACGTCTAAATCTCCATCATTATCGTAATCACCAACCGACAATCCACGAGCGGGCCAATCCTTCATGAACGCGGCGCCTGACGTTAAACTCACATTCTTGTACTTGCCGTCTACGTTCTCAAACAACAACACAGGCTCTTTGTACTTCACTCTGAGCGACTGGATTTCAACCATGTCGTCCGGGTGTCCGTTGGCCAGTATCAGATCAGGATCACCGTCGTTATCGTAATCAAAGAACTTCAAACCCCAGCCGCTCAGTAGACGAGTAGCCTGTCCAATCTCTCCGGGCTTATCGACAAAAGTGAGATCCTTTTGGTTCTGGTAAAGACTGAAAAACTCCTGATCAATATTCGCTACAAACAAATCCTGCCAACCATCAGCATCGTAGTCAGCCGCGTCGACACCCATACCCGAACGTGGCGAGCCAGAATCGCTGTAAGCCACACCAGAAACGAGTCCCTGCTCTTCAAACTTCCCCTTGCCTTTGTTGATGAAGAGAAAATTGGCGAGCGTATCGTTTGCGACGAACAGATCGATCAAGCCATCGTTATTTACGTCGGTGGCAACAGCGCCGAAAGATTTACCTTGTGAGCCCGCAATGCCGGAGACTGTGCTGACGTCGGCAAACTTTCCCCCGCCCTCGTTGTGGAAGAGATAACTCGAACGAGGTTTGAAAACGCGCGGCACACAGTAGTAACGTCGGCCAATCCGGTTGTCTCCGCAAAAGATTGTTCCGGTGCCGCTGTATTGCACAAAACTTGAGACGAAGAGATCGAGCTTGGCGTCGTTGTCGTAATCAAACCACACCGAACAAGTCGACCAGTTAGGCGCTGCGACTCCAGTCTTGTCAGTTACATCGGTAAACGTTCCGTTGCCGTTGTTATGAAAAAGAACGTTGCGACCATAGTTGGTTACATAAAGATCCTGGAAGCCATCAGCATCGTAATCGCCGGCTGCCGCACCCATACCGAAGTCACCCATTTTCCCGCAAGCGACACCGGCTTTGTCGGTAACGTCAGTAAAGCTTCCGTCGCCGTTGTTGCGATAGAGAGCATTTCGCAGCGGAGTCTTGGGGGTGAAGAAATCCGAAGGTCCACTGTTGACGAGATAGATGTCCATCCAGCCATCGTTGTCGTAGTCAAAGAAGAGTCCCCCACCACCGCAAGTCTCCGGCAGGTGACGAACTTCAGAACGTGCGTTGTCATGTACCCACGTGATCTTTGATTGGGAAGGTGGCACTTCCGTGAAAACGATCGAAGGCGTCTGCGCAACCGATTCCTTTGCGACAGAACGTCGAGGAATGTCAGTGACCGTTACGACAGCAAGCAAGATGGCGACTATGACGAGATTTCGCATACTGGGTTTTGAATCAATAGGGGTAAGGTTCGCCCGGCTTAACCACGCGAATGTAATGGTCAGTGAACTTGAAGTGCGCAGACTTGATTTCAATCTTGGGCATGTGACAAGTCGTACACTCTTTAACGGCAACGGGACAACTTGGCGAACTACCCTGAGCAGCGGGTTTGCCCTTCAGGGCATGACAAGCGAGACACTTCTGATCGTACTCGGCAGCACCTTCCTTAAGCGGCTCGTGCGGATCGTGGCAAGCGGTGCAACTGATATTTCTATCGTCTGAATAACACTTGCTGTGAAAGATGCGATAGGGCTGGAAACGCACGTTGTTGATTTCCATGCTCTTGAGCAAGGAGAATTCTTCCGCACCGCGATGGCATGAAGCACAGAACTGTTGAGACAATTCATCACCGCTCAGCCGAGCGGGATTAAAAATACTTTTGTAGCCCCGCTCGCCTTTGTTGATATCGGCAACGTGCTGTCCGCCAGGTCCATGACAGTTTTCGCAACGAACACCGTGTGTCAACTTTTCAAGTCGGATTTGTTGCCCACTAATAGCGCCATTTGAATGACAACCAAAACAGCTCACTACCTCGTTGTTTGGCAGCACCCTCCCAAACGCCTCATCGAGCGTTTTCGGAACTCCACGCGGTGAACCGATTGTGAAATCGAGTCCCTTTGTTTCGTTGTAGAAACTCATCCGACTTTCATAAAACTTTCCATCATGCTGGAGAACGTAAGTTTGGCCCATTCTACCCTGACCAAACGCATAAACGATGGGTGCCGATAATGTGTCTTTCCCATCGGTAACGGAGTAAGTGCTCTCTTTGCCGTTCCTCTTAATCTCGTATTTATAGGGTCCGAGCGTTAACGCCAATTGCGGATTTTGTCCCAACACTTTCGAGTCTGGAATCGCTTCCATCGCAAATGCCATCCCGCTTTGGAAATACTTTTCGGAGGGGCGCTTATGGCACTCAGCACAAACCTTATCGCCAATGAATTCCGTTCCGGCTGGAACCCTTCGAGGATTCCATTTCTGTCTAACAGTAACTTGCGCACTAACTGCGGTTGACGTGTAAACAACAACACCGCCAACTGCCGCCCCGAGCAGCAAAGCAATCATTAGCAAAACAGACTGGTTGACGTGAGCCATTAGTTGGTTCGCGAGCAGAGCAATGGATATCAGCGACGTTATTTCGGTTTCGGTTTATCTGGGGATGCAGTTGGGGCGGATCCATTTTGTGGATTCTGTTGGTCGCCACTTTGGTCCTGAAGTTTCTTAAACGCTTCGCGTTCCCGGTTGGCGTCATCTTTGCGCCCTGCCCTCGTATAAGCGCGAGCAAGTGCAAAGTGCATTTCCGGACTTGTCGGTGCGATTCGCACGCCTTCTTCGAGCTCCTTTACCGCCCGGTCAACCTGGTCCAGTTCAAGCAGAATACGGCCAAGTACGTTACGGGCAGCATACATCTTTGGAGCAAGTTGCACTGCCTTCTCAGCGAGCGGCAATGCATCGTTGTATTGATCGCGCTTTAGATATTCAAACGCCATCTGCACCATGGAGGGGTAATGTGCCGGCGAAATTTCCAATTCCCGCTTAAACTCCTTGAGCGCAGCATCAGCATCTTGCGACAGCAGGAAAACACCATAGACGTAATGCACGTTCGGTTCATTTGGGTAGCGCTCCAGCAAAATCGCGAAGGACTCTCTCGCTTGATCCAAACGGCGGGCAGCCATGTTGGAACCAGCCTGGCCCGCGATCATTATTTGCTCCCGCTTCTCAGGCGGAGCTTCCCTGGGCAAGAAGGGCATTCGCAAAACAGTCAAACCGAAAGCTTCGACAACCTTAGGGCTTTCGTTCCCGACGCGCATGAACTCTCTCAAAATCTCAAAAGCAATCTCGAACTCTCCAAAGCGAATGTAGAGTAACGCTGTGTGGTACCTAACAACCGCAGCAAGTTCGGAATTGTCATTCACCCCCAACTTACGACCACGTTGCAGGGAAACAACTGACCGTTCGTATTCTCCAATTTGAAACTGACACAGTCCTAACATTCCCCACGCTTGACCCCGGCTTGGCTCAAGCGCAACAACATTCTGAAATGCGTCGCGAGCCTGGGCGTATTGATCCTTCTCGTAAAGAATCGCCCCGATATACCACCAGCCATCAGGCCACTGCGGTTTAATCTTCAACGCTTTACCGTAGAGCGAAATCGCGTCGTCTATTCTTTCCGACAAACGCGCTTCGTCAGCAAGCTTTGCGAACTGTTCAAATTCGACATTCGCCTTGGCTGAGAGTTGAGGTTGGGCTGGTGCAGTTTTTGAGCGTGATCGACGAGTCGACTGAGCAGTACAAAGCGACGAGCAGATTGCCAACACCGCCATCGTAGCAGTTGCGACAATCAGCCCCCTGGCAGTAGTCAATAGAGAACCCCTCATTCTGGTTGTTTGGTGTTGTCAGCAGGAGTCGGAGAAGATTTTGGATTAGGGCTTTGACTTCCCACTTGCGCCCCAGGCTGCTTATTCTGCTGCTGCACATTCAGCTTTTCAACAATCGCTTTTTCTCGATCGCCGTCTTCTTTTCTATTTAGCCGGTAGTAGACTGACGCCAATAAGACCCGGGCTTCGACAAAGTCCTCGTGCTCCTTCAGTACACCTTCAAGCAGCGGTCGCGCTTCCTCAGGTTTTCCGGCAGAAGCGTAGATAGCAGCGAGATGATATCGAGGATACTGTTCGCGAGGACGCAAGCGACTTGCTTTCGCGAGGTAAGTCAGAGCCTCATCAAGTTGTTTGTCTTGTCGGAGTATGATTCCCAAATAAAGATTCGCATCGAAATCGTTTGGATTACTCGCCAACTCGGTCTTGAACGCAATCCTTGCCTTTTCTGTATCACCCAAACGCATCAACACACGACCATACCAGGCCTGCACTGAGGGAAGCTTTGGATTGAGTTCGATAGCACGCTGAACTTCTTTCAATGCGTTCTGTGCTTCGTCCGCCAGCAACAGCATCGAACCCATAAGCAATCGAGCTTCGGCTGAATCGTCATCGCGAAACACGCGATCGATAATTTCCTGACCCTTGGCTATCTGGTTATCACCGATTAGTGCACTACCCAACAGGTAAGCAACTGTTCGATTCGCGGAATCAGCGTCAGCGATCGGCGAGAGCAATTCGATTACCTTCTTATAGTCGCCGATGCGAACCTGGCAGTCAGCCAGAATCACTGTGGCGTTGAGTGACTGCGGACTCTTCGGGTTAGCCGTGAGAAAACGAGTCAATTCAACTGATGCTTCCGAAAACCAGGCAGCCTTGTAGTAAGCCAGCGAAAGATTAAAGCGGATAGTGTCGTTTCTTGAGTCTACAGCGAGAGCTCGTTTGTATTGTTCAATCGCTTCTTCGTAGCGACCAAGACCCGAATACGCAGCACCCAAATTTGACCGTACATCTATACGATCGGGGTACTTCTCTAAGATCGACGTGTAGCCTCGAATCGCGCCTTCCAGATCACCAGCTTGATGCAGCTGGGTCGCTTGATCGAACGCCCGATCGATATCTTTTTGGGTGTTCTGTGCGACCGCGCTTCCCGCGAACAGCACTACCCCGTTTAGAAGCAAAAGTATTGTCAAGACAACCTTTTGCAAGCGATTCACAATTGCCATTTAGTTAATCCAGGCGAGTCTAAAATCTGAACAGAGTATACACCAGCCACTTTCTCAGTCACTAAGCTGAAGGCACTTTCACAAACCTATTTAGACAATTCGAAGTGCGGAGATTTGATGCAGTAATTCTCGCGACGGAAGTCTTTTTGGTTTTTGCTACCCGTGGGAAGGATCAAGCTGGAGTTCAGTGATAATCGACACTATACTCATTCCAATCTTGGTTCCTACAAACCCGGCCACAACAAATATGCACCTACAGGGCATTCGAGGTGCTTTTGTTCAAGGTCCGGTTGTGGAAATCACATCAAAAGCGAGGCAGTTCAAATGAAACCTTTTGTAAGTCTGGTGCTAATGCTTGTAATGGCAATCGCTCCTTCAATCGTTGTCGCACAGACTCCAACTTCTCAAGACCAGGACGAGGTCGTTCGTTTTCGAACCAATGAAGTTAAGTTGGACGTCGTCGTGAAAGATAAGAAAGGACGTCCAATAAGAGACCTCAAAGCCAGTGACTTTGAAGTCCTGGAAGACGGCGTCGCTCAAAAGGTTGAATCGTTTCGCTTTGTCTCTCGGGAAATCAGGGAGAAACCTGCTGCCGAACGACTTGAAACGACGAATACCCCTGCAACTACCACGACAACCGGGCCAAAGCGCTCATCTATCGGAGTTACGGCGTTGGTTTTCGATCGACTCTCCCCAGAAGCGCGTGGACTGGCTCGCAAGGCGGGACTCGCTTATGCGCAAGAAGGGGTGGCCGTGGGAGACTACACCGGGGTATACGGAATCGATCAGTCGCTGCGCACCATTCAGGGATTTACCGACAACGGAGAACTCGTAAAAGAGGCAGTCGAGCGGGTCACGGGCGCAAGCACCTCACAATACACATCCGGTGCGCAGAAACTGCGCGAGAACGCCGAGCGCAGTGAGACTCTAGATCAGCAAATCACAACATCAAGTGCGGGAGCATCAGCCGCCGGAGCGGCTCGTGATAGCGCGGGCGCCTCGGCTGCAGGTGAAGCGTCCGGGCAAGCTGCCGCGGAACAGTTACTCCTACAAATGCAAAGTCAAATGCTTGATCACTACGAGCGACTGGAGCGCGATCAGGAAGGATTCGCGACAATCAACAGCCTACTTGCGGTTATCGCTCCGATGCAGAATTTGCCGGGCCGAAAAACGATCATTTTTTTCTCTGAGGGCTTGAAGATGCCACCTGCGGTGCAGGCCAAATTCCCTGCTGTAATAAATGCTGCGAATCGGGCAAATGTAAGCATTTATACGATTGACGCCGGTGGTCTTCGTGTTCAAAGCGGTACGGCGGAAGCAGCCGCTGAGCTGAAGTCAATCGCTGGCGCGTCCATGGCTAACCAGGGTAGGGGCACCGACAGAGGCGCTACAGGTCCCTACATGCGAGCACTGGAACGAAACGAAGATTTGCTGCGCTATGATCCGCGCAGTGGTCTGGGTTCACTGGCGGACGAGACCGGTGGCTTTCTGATTCACGATACAAACGATCTCGTAGGCGGCCTCCGTCGGATTGATGACGACAGAAATGGTTACTACATGTTGACGTATGTGCCGAGGAACAAAGAATACGATGGCCGGTTCCGGCAAGTCAGCGTCAAGGTTGATCGCTCTAACGTCGAAATTCAGTCCCGGAAAGGCTATTACGCAATAGAATCCGTTGGGCAAATGCCCGTCCTCGACTTTGAAGCGCCGGCAATCGCTGCAGCTCGAAATGTAGCTGGTTCAAAGGCTCAGGGTCCCTTTCATGGGGCTGCTTTAAGCTATCCGGCACCTAATCGCTCTGGCCTTACGTTAGTCCTGGCTGAAACCCCGATGTCAGTGTTCAAGTTCGTTAACAGTGCCGACAATAAGACATATAGTACTGATTTTACGATTGTCGCTCTGATCAGGGATGAGTCTGACCAAATCATCCAGAAGCTCAGCCAGCATTATCCCTTGACTGGTCCTATTCAAGATCTCGAGGCGGCAAAGAAGGAAAGCGTGCTCTTCTATCGAGAGGCGCAACTACCGCCTGGTAAATACAAAGTTGAACTGGTCGCTTATGACGCAACAAGTCATACGGCAAACGTCAGCACCTCAAGTTTAGAAGTACCGGCCACCGATGACTCCAGGCCGCGAATGAGCAGCGTTGCCGTACTGAAGCGTGCCGAACGATTGTCACCGGAGGAGCAAAAGCGCGATCAGCCTTTGCGTTTTGGCGAACTACTTGTTTATCCAAATTTAGGCGAACGAATTGACCGCGCATCAGCCAAACAGTTGGCGTTTTTCTTCACCGCATGGTCGCCAAAAGGTGCTACTGGGCCAATGAAGGTAACCTTGGAGATTCTTCAGAATCATCAACCAGTCGGCAAAACAACAGGAGACCTTCCGCCAGCGGATGCCCAGGGTCAGATCAAGTACGCGAGTTCTTTTCCACTCGACAAATTTCAGCCTGGATTGTTTGAGTTGAAGGTAACCGTGAGTGACGGCAAGAACAACGTAAGCAGAACCACTCAGTTTACTCTGGTTGGGTAACCGATTGAGTAGGACGCCAGTCGTCGGAAATCTACTTACGCTTCTCGATTTGTTGTTGCAGTTGTTTGGCTTCTTTGACGAACTCCCCGCGGGGTGCTTCATCGAGATAAGAACGAAGCGCCTTAGCTGCTTCGCTAAAATCTCCACGCGCAGCGTAAATGCGCGCCAGGTGATAGTGAGCTGCCACACATTCCGCACCGCCCATGATTAGCGACTTCGTTAACTCAGGCTCTGCCTCAGCCGTGTTTCCCATCTCCAGTTTGGCAATACCAATCCATAAACGGGCTACGGGTCTTGAACTATCGATTGAAATCGCCTGATTCAGGGTCGCAATGGCTCCCAGGTAATCTCGCCGTTCGACCTGGACCAACCCCATATTGAAAGTCGCGTTGAAATTTTTCGGATCGTTCCCCAGGACAATTTGAAAGTGCTTCTCTGCTTCGTCCACTCGCTTCAGCTTCAGATACTGCGCCCCAAGATCATTGCGCGCGGCAATGTATTCTGGGTAGAGAGCTAATGCGCCTTCAAAACAGGTGGCCGCCTGGCTGTAGTCACCTTTGGCAACGAACTTTAATCCCTGCTCGTATTGTTTCTTTGCGGCAGGAGGTATTGCCTGGCGCAACTCCGCCGCCGAAACTACTCTGGCACTAAGCCTACTGGCAGCTGGGTCCTTCTTCTCGCGCAACTCAAGTGTGATGTCGGCAAACAATCCGCGACCGAGTTCGATCCTTCTGGTGGCCGGTTCATAGGTTTCGTCGGTGGTGTCGACCTGAACGTAGTAGGTGCCCTCACTTAGGTTCCTAATTTGGAACTCTCCGCTCTTGTTTGTATAGGTGGTCATCAAGGTGCTCTGCGTATTGCGCAAAGTGACCCGAAAAAATCTCTCTGCGGCAAAGCCGGTGGGTAGCACTACCCTTCCGTGAATTACGGCGTTATTGGTATCGGCTGTCTTATATTTAGGCTCAATGTCCTGAGCTTGCGAGAGTAGGGCCAGAGAGAACAAGCAACATAAGACACAGCAAGCGCGAACAGTCTTTCTCATAGGCACATCCTTCAAGATCTCGCCAGAGTCCCGACTCCAAGTGGTGTTGATATTGTAAACCCTCTCAGCGCTGGTCGTCGTTGCTTCAGGCGTATCCTTTAGCAGTTCTCGATTCAACAAGACAAGCAAATCAACACGCCTTGAAAGTTCGACTCCCCTAAATATATCCAACATGTTCGTCGAAAAGAAAACCGGCGCGAGAAGCGATGAATCGCTGCCTCGCGCCGAAATAAAAGGTAACGCTGGGTGACCGTTAGAAATTAAACTTAAACGCGAATTCAACGATTCGGCGTCCGTGTTTGTTTACGATCTTGCCGAAGTTGTTGAGCGTATCGCTCCGATCAGCTGGGTTACCGTTAATTGCCTTTCGACCGTCTGTATAACGGAAGCCACCTAACGGGTCGCAAACGCTCACCGCAGGATTACCGGCACCATTATTAACGTTCGTTCTTACGTTGCAAACAGTGTCGAGTGTTAGGAAGATATCGCTACCAGTCAAGTTAGTCGAGGTAGTGTTGATTTGAGTCGGATAGGCTTGATTGAACACGTTGAATAAGCCCGTCCGGAATTGAAACTTCTTAGACTCGCTGATGTTGAAGTTCTTGAAGAACGAAATATCAAAGTTGCTGCGGCCAGGCGTCCGGATGTAGAACGGTGGCTGCGATGGTCCAGTGTTGGGGAATGTAGGAATCT
>Ga0207648_10005077_pt1 | contig 13342 bp, 9 predicted proteins | sample KBSMisM32_FD_184310 | JGI IMG/M metagenome (GOLD analysis project Ga0207648, IMG submission 184310) | Miscanthus rhizosphere microbial communities from Kellogg Biological Station, Michigan, USA - KBS Miscanthus M3-2 (SPAdes) (version 2) | ecosystem: Host-associated > Plants > Roots > Rhizosphere...
CGCCAGTACTTCGCGGCCTTCTTGTTCTCGTCGGTGAACCGGTAGGCGTAGATCGGCACCTTCGAGATCAGCGCCGGGATGATGTCCTTGCCGAAGTCGTGGCTGGTCGCGGCGCGCGCGTCTTCCTCGAGCGCCGGCACCAGCACGTCCATGTTGAAGATGTAGATCCCCATCGAGGCCAGCACCTGCTGGCCGGCCGGCAGGTCCTTCGGCTTCTCGAGGAACCCGGTGAGCCGCTCGGCGCCGTCCACCTGGATCACGCCGAAGCGGTGCGCCTCTTCCGACGGCACCTCGATCACCGCCAGCGTCGCGCCGGCGCCGCGATCGAGATGGAACCGCAGCATGCGCGCGTAGTCCATCTTGTAGACGTGATCGCCCGACAGCACGATCAGGTGCCGCGGCTCCTCTCGCTGGATGGAATAGAGGTTCTGGAAGACCGCGTCCGCCGTGCCCTGGTACCAGTGCTCGCCGACGCGCTTCTGCGGGTGCAGCACCTCGACGAACTCGCCGAGCTCGTCGGCGACGACGCTCCACCCGAAGCGGAGGTGGCGGGTGAGCGAGAGCGACTTGTACTGCAGCGCGATGAAGATCTTGCGCAGCCCCGAGTTGAGGCAGTTGCTCAGCGTGAAATCGATGATCCGGTAGGGGCCGCCGAAGTAGACGGCGGGCTTGGCGCGTTCCCTGGTCAGGGGGAAGAGGCGCTCACCCACGCCTCCGGCCAGCACCATCACGACGACGTCGTCGAGCATGGTGATCCTCAGCGCTTCAACACGACCCGGGCAGGGGCGCCGTCCGCTCCGGCGAGCCGCAGCGGCAGGCAGTACATCTCGTACTGCCCGGCCTCGACCTCGGACAGATTGAGCCCCTCGATGATGATCACGCCGGCGCCGAGCAGCACGTGGTGCGCCGGCGCGCCGGCCTTCTTGAACTGTTCGACCGACAGATAGTCCACGCCGACGACCTTGACGCCCTGGTTGACGAGAAAGCGCGCCGCCTCTTCGGTGACGTAGGTGTAGTCGGTGTGGAAGCCGTCGTTCGAGTTCCACAACGCCGAGTTGGGCGTGCGCAGCAGCACCCGGATGTCCTCGCGCAGGCCCGCGGCCGACAGGTGCTGCTCGGTGATGCCGCCGCGATGCGGCAGGTCGATGACGCGGGCGCGGCCGACGAGCAGGTCGAGCGCCAGCGCGTCGACGCCCGGCTTGTCGTCGAAGAAATGCTTCGGCGCGTCCACGTGCGTGCCGGTATGCGTGCCCATCACGAGCCGCGAGTTGTTGGACGAGTCCCCGGCCGCGATCCGCTCGACCGGCGTGATTTCGTATTCGGGATTGCCGGGATAGGTGGCAAGGCCGGGAGCGAGCACGACGCTCACATCGACCAGGCGCTGGGCGCGCGGCATAGACCGGGCATCTTATCAAGGACCGTTGCCCGTTGCCCGTTGCCCGTTGCCCGTTACCCGTTACCCGTTACCCGTTACCCGTTACCGGTTACCGGTTACCCGTTGCCCATGCTTCTGCCCATGCCCTCTGCCCATGCCCTCTGCCCATGCCCTCTGCCCATGCCCTATCCCTATGCCCTCCTTACAAGGCCCTCTTTTGACTCCCTCCGACGACGGGCATATCATCGATGGGTTGAGGAGTCCGTCGATGACGTTGTGGCTTCGAGGGGGTTGGTCCGCCCGCGCGCTGACCGCCGTGGTGGTGGCAGTGTGTGGAACGGTCCTGGTGGCGCAGAAATCATCCCCGAAGGACCAGAAGCCCGACGCGGCGGCAGCGGCTCAGGCGCAGGCCCAGCAGCAGGAAATCCAGAGCCTCGTGCGTGCGGCTGACGCGGCGATGGCCGGGCAGGGGTCGGCACCCGCCGATTTTCCGGTCCAGTTCCAGAGCGACTTTCTCAAGGCGCAGGGCTCGCGCGTGTGGGTGCCGATCACGCTGACGATCGATCCCGCCAAGGTCCCGTCCGGCGCGCTCACCCTCTACCTTCGCGTCGTCCCGCGCGGGATGACCGCGCCGCCGCCGCCGACGGATCCGGCGACCGCGCCGGCCGCCGGCAAGGATAAAGACAAGGACAAGAAGGACAAGGACAAGAAGAACGACAAGAGCGCCGCGCCAGCTCCGCCGGCCCCGAACTATCCGTTCGAGGACGCGGCGGTCCTCGACGTCAAGCCCTCGGCGCCGGGCCAGCCGCTGCGCATCCTGCGCGGCATCGGCGTGCCCTCCGGCAGCTACGACGTCTACGTCGTGCTGCACGAGCGCGCGGCCGATCCGTCGCAGGGACGCGGCGTGGTGCCCCCGGCGAATTCGTCGACGGGCAAGACGTCGGTGCTCAAGCAGCCGCTCGACGTGCCGAACTACGGCTCGGGGGAGTTCTCGACGAGCACGGTGATCCTCGCCGAGCGCGTCGACGAGCTGCCGGCGCCGATCCGTCCCGATCAGCAGTCGGAGCATCCGTATGCGTTCGGGCCGAAGGAAATCGTCGTCGCGCCCGATCACAAGTTCAAGAAGTCGCAGGAGCTGATCGTTCTCTTCCAGATCTACAACCCGACCGTGTCGCCCGAAAAGAAGTTCAACCTGGAAGCGACCTACACCTTCTATACGCAGGGCGAAGGGGGCGAGAAGCGCTTCAATGCGACCGAGCCGCAGACCTTCAGCGCGGATTCGATGGGGGGCGGGTTCGATCCGACCGGCAACAGCAGCATCCAGGCCGGCCAGGGCGTCCCGCTGCAGAGCTTCCCGGAAGGGACGTATCGCCTGGAAATCAAGATCACGGATAAACTGAGCAACAAGGTCCTTACGCAGAACGTCAATTTCACGGTAACGCCATAGGAGGGCTGTCCATGGCACGCCTGGCGCGCCTCAGCGGGCTACTCGCGGCGGCGGGGATCGTCGTTTCGACGCCAGCGCCGGGGTATGCCCAGTCGCGTGTCACGCAGGCCCCCGGGCAGCAGGTGCGCCTCACGCTCGGCAGCATCCAGGGGACGGTCATCGACGATCGCGGCGGTCCGCTCGCCGGCGCGATGGTCTCGGCGCTCGGCGCCACCAACGGCATGGCGACGACCGACGCGCGCGGGCGCTTCGTCATCCCGTCGCTGCCCAACGGCGACTACGTGCTGCGCATCCACCTCGCCGGCTTCGTCACCACGCGCCGCGAGAACGTGCGCGTCGGCCCGACGCCGGCCACGCTCGAGAAGATCCAGATGCGGCGCCTCGACGACACCAGCGTCACGAAGCGCCCGATCCTCGCCGCCGGCGTCCTGCCGGTCGACGACTCGACGCCCGAGACCGACGATCACGGTGAGACCGCGTGGCGCCTCCGTCACATCAAGCGCAGCGTGCTGAAGCAGGACGGCGACGTGGTGTCGATCGCCGACGCCGCGTCGGAGCAGCCGATCCCGCCGGGCGCCTCCGGCTCGATCTTCGGGCGCGCGTTCGACAGCGCCGCCACCTTCTTCACGGCAACGCCGTTCTCGGGGGAAGTGAACTTCCTCACGACGTCGGCGCTCGGCGACGGCGCGCCGCTCTTCAACGACTTCATGCCGCGCGGCGTCGCCTACATGTCGATTGGCGCGCCGGTGGCGTCGGGCCGCTGGGACGTGCGCGCCTCGATGAGCCAGTCCGACATGGCGGCGTGGATCGTCGCCGGGTCGTTCGCCTCGCACATCGCCTCGAGCCACGACTATGCGTTCGGCGTCTCCTACAGCACGCAGCAGTCGCCGCGGACGCGCCCGCTCGGCCTGCCCGGCACCGCCGACGACAGCCGCAACGTCGGCGAGCTCTTCGGCAGCGATCGCTGGACGATCACCCCGACGCTGGCGGTGGACTACGGCGCGCGGTACGCCCGCTACGACTACCTGCAGCAGCGCTCGCTCATCAGCCCGCACGCCGGCATCACGCTCTCGCCGTTCGACAACACGCACATCGTCATCAACGCCGCGCAGCGGATGCTCGCGCCCGGCGCCGAGGAGTTCCTGCCGCCCGCGACGGTCGGGCCGTGGCTGCCGCCGGAGCGCACCTTCGCGCCGCTGCAGGGTGAGGATCTGCGCGTCGAGCGCGCCCGCTTCTTCGACATCGGCCTCAAGCACGAGTTCGACGGCACCTACGTGGTCGGCGTCCGCCGCTTCCAGCAGAGCGTGGACGACCAGCTCGCCACGCTCTTCGGGCTGCCGCTGAGCGGCGGGCCCAAGGCGCCGGGGCACTATTTCGTCGCGAGCGCCGGCGCAGTCGACGCGCAGGGGTGGGCGTTCTCGGTCAGCACCGCGCCGTCCCAGCGGATCCACGGCATGATCGACTACTCGGTGTCGCGCGCGAACTGGATCGCCCGCGGCGACATGGCGGCGATCGCCGTCTGGGCGCCGGCCGCGGTCCGTCCGCGCAGCGAAGACGTCCACGACCTGACGACGTCGATCGAGACCGAAGTGCCGCAGACCGCGACGCGCGTGTTCGTCCTCTACAAGGTGAACTCGGCGTTCGCGCGCGGCGACGACCCGACGCGGCCGGCCCTCGATTACCGGTTCGACGTCCAGGTGAACCAGGCGCTGCCGTTCATGCCTTTCAGCGGCGCCGCGCGGTGGGAAGTGCTGGTCGGCCTGCGCAACCTGTTCCGCGATCCCAGCGAGCCCGGGTCGATCTACGACGAACTGCTCGTCGTCCGTCCGCCCAAGCGCGTGATGGGCGGCGTTCTGATCCGGTTCTAGATTTTTTTCAGATCCATTTAGTTGAACGACGCTTCCGGCGTCTTGGAATTGCCACGATTTCAAGCTGCCGCTGATGATACAACCGTCTGAAAATAAAGGTTTTGTCACCTAATCCAACGATCCGCTCCGGGGTATGGCGTTTGCTAGGCTCTGCTGCTGGATACACCCAGTACGCATGACAGGCTTCGCCCAGCGCCGCCCGTGGGTCCGTACCCTGCCTCCGGCAATCAAGGCGATGAAGACTACGAGTACCAGTCTCATCGTCCTGGCGCTGCTCTGCCTGGCCGCCCTCAACCTCCAGCAGCGGTGGACCTGGTTCGAGCTCGAAGACGGGGTCCTCTGGAAGCTGTCGGGCGGCGCGGTCGTCGCGTCCGACATCGCCGGCGGCACGGCGGCCGACCGGGCGGGGCTGCGGCGGGGCGACATCCTCGACGCGCTCGACGGCCACGAAGTGACCGCGGTGGACGATGTCGTGCGCGCGCTGCATGCGGCGACCTCGGGGGAGCGGCTGCGCTACACCGTCGTGCGGCTGCAGACGCGGGAGCAGCTCGATATCGCGGTCGCGCCGGTGCCGTCGAGCCCGCTCGGGCTGTATTGCGCGCTGGCCGCGGTGGGCATCTTCTCGCTGCTGGTCGGCGCGTCGGTGCGCGTGCGCCGTCCCGATCACCAGGCGACGCTCCACTTCTTCTGGCTGACCGTCGCGTTCTTCGGGATGATGGCGTTCTCGTTCACCGGTCGCCTCAACGCGCTGGATTGGACGTTCTACTGGGGCGACCTGGTCGCGCAGCTGATGCTGCCGGCGCTCTTCCTCCACTTCGCGCTCGTCTTCCCCGACCGTCCGGACGCGTGGGTGCGCAGCGACACCGGCCGCACGCTGCTGCCGGCGATCTACCTGCCGGCGCTGCTGCTCGGCGCGCTCTCGGTGATCAGCGTGCTCAACGGCGCCGCGCACGGCGAGGTGCTGACCCGCGTCACGTCGATCGTCCAGCGCGGGCAGCTCGTCTACCTCGCGCTCAGCCTGGTCAGCGGCCTCGCGATCATGGTGCGCGCGCTGCGCCGCGTCCGCTCGGTGACGGCGCGCCGCCAGCTGCGCTGGATCGTGTGGGGCACGGCGCTCGGCTCGATCCCGTTCGCCTTCGGCTATGCGCTGCCGTTCGCCTTCGGCTACACGCCGTTGAAGGGCTTCGAGTTCAGCGCGCTGCTGCTGGGGCTCATTCCGCTCGCCTTCGCCTCCGCCATCGTCCGCTACCGGCTGATGGACGTCGAGGTGATCATCAAGCGCGCGCTGGTCTACGCCACGGCGGTGGCGGCGATTGCCGCGATCTACGCCGTGCTGCTGCGCACCGCCGGCGTCGTCTTCCTGCGTGACGCCGATCAGCGCAATCCCGTCATCGCGCTGCTGGCCACGCTGGTGGTCGTGCTGCTGTCGCGCCCGGTCAAGAACGCGATCCAGGCCGGGCTCGATCGGGTCTATTACCGCGATCGCTACGACTACCGCCGCGCCCTGGTCGGCTTCGCGCGCGACCTGAACAGCGATCTCGACCTGCAGCGCCTCAGCGAGCGGCTGCTGCACCGCGTCACCGAGACGCTGCTCGTCGATCGCATGGCGCTGATGCTGTCGCCGACGTCGATGATGCCGCAGGCCGGCGAGTTCCTGACCATCGCGCATTCCGGCTTTGCCGACGTGCCGCCGACGCTGGCCGGCAACGCCGAGATCGCGACGCGCCTGATTTCCGGGCACACGCTGGCGCTCGACGAGACGCTGGCGCTGCGCCGCCTCGATCCGCGCGAGGTGGAGTTCTGGCGCGAGGCCGGGATCCATTACTTCGTTCCGTGCGTCTCGAAGGAAGGGACGATTGCGGTGATGGCGCTCGGGCGCAAGGCGAGCACGGAGCCTCTGAGCAGCGAGGACATGGCGCTGCTCTCGGCGGTGGCGGCGCAGGCCGCCACGGCGCTGGAGAACGGCCGCCTCTACCGGCAACTGCGCACCAAGGCCGACGAGCTGGAGCGGATGCGGCAGTTCAGCGAGAACATCCTCGAGTCGCTCAACGACGGTCTCGCGGTGCTCGATCAGGACGGCCGCGTCGTCCGCTGGAACCGCCCGATGGAAGAGCTCTACGGCGTCCGCCACGAGGACGTCGTCGGGCGCGCGCTCGACCAGGTGTTCGATTCGCAGATCGTGCGGATGCTCGGCGCCACGCCGTCGGGGCGCGCGGAAGGGGCCGCCTACTACCGGGTGCCGATGACCACCCGCCACGACCCGCCGCGGCGGCTCCTGGTCAACCTCGGCACCACCCCGCTGCGCGATTCCTCGGACGAGATCGTCGGCTCGATCGTCATCATCGAGGACATTTCCACCCGCGTGCAGCTCGAAGAGCAGCTGCAGATCTCCGAGAAGATGGCGTCGCTCGGCCTGCTGGCCGCGGGCGTCGCGCACGAGGTGAACACGCCGCTGACCGGCATCTCGAGCTACACCCAGATGCTGCTCGAGAAGGCGGCGCCCGAGGATCCGGCCACCAAGGTCCTCGAGAAGATCGAGCGGCAGACGTTCCGCGCCGCCAAGATCGTCAACGGCCTGCTCAACCTGGCGCGGCCGGCGCAGGTCGACAGCGGCCCGTGCGACGTCAACGCGGTGATCAACGACGTGCTGTCGCTGCTCGAGCACCAGTTCCGCACCGGCAGCATCCAGGTCCGCAAGGAGCTCGCCGCAGCCCCGCCGCTGGTCCAGGGGATCGAGCACAAGCTGCAGCAGGTCTTCCTCAACCTTTTCCTCAACGCCCGCGACGCGATGCCGAGCGGCGGCTGGCTGACCATCGTCACCCGCGCCGATCACAACGGCGCCGTGATCGAGATCGGCGACACCGGCTCGGGGATCCCGGAAGAGGCGCTGTCGCGCATCTACGATCCGTTCTTCACCACCAAGGAGATCGGCAAGGGCACGGGACTCGGGCTGTCGATCACCTACGGGATCGTGCAGGAGCACGGCGGCACGATCGCCTGCGACAGCCACGTCGGTCAGGGCACACGCTTCACCATCCGGTTCCCGCTGGCGGCGGCGCGGCCGCAGGCTGCCAGCGGCGGGTAGAGCAGGAAGACCAACGGCCGTGAACTGATGAATCCGGCAGGTTACTTTTGAACAACACCATCCTGGTGATCGACGACGAGGAGATCATGCGTGAGATCCTCGAAACGCTGCTGACGCGCGAGGGCCACCAGGTGCGCCTCGCCGCGACGGCGGCCGAGGGGCTGGATCTGATCCGCTCGATGCCCTTCGACGCGGCGATCGTCGACGTCATGCTGCCGGGCATGGACGGCGTCACCGCGCTCGACGAGATCAAGAAGATCGACGACGATCTGCCGGTCCTGATGATCACGGCGTTCGCCTCGGTCGAGAACGCCATCGCCGCGATGAAGCGCGGCGCCTTCGACTACATCAGCAAGCCGTTCAAGAACGACGAGGTGCTGGCCGTGCTGCGCAACGCGCTGGCGCAGCGCCGCCTGGTGGTCGAGAACCGCGCCCTGCGGCAGAACCTGCAGGCGCACGCCAACCGCTTCGGCGAGATCATCGGCAAGAGCCCGCGGATGCGCCAGGTCTTCGACCTGATCATCCAGGCGGCGCCGAGCCGCACCACCATCCTGATCAACGGCGAGAGCGGCACCGGCAAGGAGCTGGTGGCGCGGTCGCTGCACCAGAACTCGGCGCGGGCCGAGCGCGCCTTCATCACCGTCAACTCCGGCAACCTGCCGCCCGACCTGCTCGAGTCCAACCTCTTCGGCCACGTGAAAGGGGCGTTCACCGGCGCCGTCTACCCGAAGAAGGGGCTCTTCGAGCTGGCCGACAAGGGGACGATCTTCTTCGACGAGATCGGCAACATCCCGCTCGAGACGCAGGCCAAGCTGCTGCGCGTGATCCAGGAGCGCGAGTTCATGCGCCTCGGCGGCATCGAGAACATCAAGGTCGACGTCCGCATCATCGCCGCGACCAACGTCGACCTGCAGAAGATGATGCAGGAAGGGCGGTTCCGCGAGGATCTCTACTACCGCCTGCACGTCATCACCGTGCAGCTGCCGGCGCTGCGCGAGCGCAAGGACGACATCCCGCTGCTGGTCCAGCACTTCATCGAGAAGTACGGCGTCGAGAACAACAAGCCCGGCCTGGAGCTCTCGGCCGAGGCGCTCGACCTGCTGATCGACTACGACTGGCCGGGGAACGTGCGCGAGCTGGAGAACGTCATCGAGCGCGCCACCGTGCTCACCTCGGGCTCGCGCATCGACGTCGACATGGTGCCCGAGAACGTCCGCAGCAGCCGCCGCTTCCACATGCCGCAGTTCGTGGTGCCGCCCGAGGGCATCTCCTACCGCGACGCGGAAGCGTCGTTCCAGCGCGGCCTGATCGAATCGGCGCTCGAGGCCGCGGGCGGCGTCCAGAAGCGCGCCGCCGAGCTGCTCCACATCAAGCCGACGACGCTGAACGAGATGATCAAGCGCCACGACATCCGGCCGCGGCGCAAGAAGGCGCCGAACGGATCGGCGCAGGCCCGGCCCGGCGTCGACAACGACGCCGACAGCGAGCACGAAGCCTTTCTCGCCGGCCGGGACTGACGCGCCATGCGCATCGCGGTCCTCGGCGCCACCGGCGTGGTCGGCGACTCGATCGTGCGCGAAGCGCTTCGCGACCGGCGCATCGAGGGGATCCTGGCGATCGCGCGGCGCACGCTGCAGCACAGCCACCCCAAGCTCGACACCGCCGTCCACAGCGACTTCACCGACTTCCGCCAGCTCGAGCCGGCGCTGGCCCGCGTCGACGTCATCGTCTGCGCGCTCGGCATCTCGTGGTACCAGGCCAAGAGCGAGGCGCAGTACCGCAAGATCACGCACGACTACGTGATCGCCTGCGCCCGCGTCGGATCGGTCGCCAACCCCGCGCTGCATTTCTGCTTCGTCAGCGGCCACGGCGCCAACCCGAAAGCATCGCAGGCCTGGGCCCGCATCAAGGCGCAGACCGAGCACGATCTCGAGGCGATGTTCGGCTCGCGGCTGAACGTGTTCCGCCCCGGCTACATCCATCCGGTGCACGGCCGCGAGGGCCCCTACTGGGGGGACACGATCATGCGTCCCCTCCTGCCGCTGCGCTCGGTGATGTCGCGCTGGATCACCGACAGCGGGGAAGTGGCGCGCGCGGTGCTCTTTGCCGCGACCGGCGGGCAGGTGCCGAGCCCGGCGACCAACCGCGACATGATCGCCGCCGCCGCGACCTACGCGCAGGTGCGCTCGGCGCTGGAGTCGGTCCGGCGCGTCGGCCAGGTCTAGCGCTTCTTCTTCATTCCAGAGAGAAACTCCGACGGGGTCTCGACGCGGATGCCGTGCCGCAGCGCGCCGAGAAAGTGGCGCCGGTTGTCGGTGACGATGACCGTTGCGCCGGCGGCGCGCGCGACGTCGGCGATGTGCGCGTCGTAAACGCGGCCGCCGGCCACCGCGTCGTGCGCGGCGGCGGCCAGGAACGCGCCGCGGGCGACGCCGGGCAGATCGAAGACCGCCATGCGGCCGATGATCTCCTCTTCGACCAGACGCGCGGCGTCCGCCGGCGTCAGGCGGAACTCGGGCGGCAGCCGCGTGCCGACCGAGTAGAACTCGAGGCAGCAGTGCCACGCCGTCGACGCCGGCCCCGTCGTCTTCTCGGCGACCGCGTGCAGCAGCGAATGCGCCGGCGAGCTCTGACTACCACGCCGGGACGAGCGTCAGCGCGCGCGCAGCTGCGTGAACATCCGCTCGTACTTGGCGATGATCACGTCCCAGCGGTAGTTCTTGCGCACGTAGGCGCGGCCGTTGCGCCCCATCGTCGCGCGCAGCCGGTGATCGGCGACCAGCAGCTTCATCGCCTCGACGAACTCGTCGCGGTCGGCGTAATACAGGCCGGCGTTGCTCTTCTGGCAGTGGTCGACCAGCACCTCGCTGCGCGCGTTGGCGAGCACCGGCGTGCCGACCGCGAAGGCCTCGAGCGCGAGCAGCGACAGGCTCTCGTACGGCGAGGGCACCACCACCACCGTCGCGGCCTCGAGCGCCTGCAGGCGCTCCTGGTCGGGGAGGCGTCCTGCGAAGTGGATGAACGGCTCCTCCGGCAGCGGCATCAGCTTCACGCCCATCAGCACCAGCGACGCGTCGCCGCCGTCCTGCACGTAGCTGCTGAAGTACTCGATCAGCTCTTCGCAGCCCTTGCCGGGATCGATGCGCCCTCCGTAGAGCGCGATCGGACCGTGCAGCCGGTGGCGCCGCTTGAAGAGGACGCCGCGGCCGGCGAGATGCGGACGCCAGCTGGGCGGGCGCTCCTCGTCAGGCATCTGCTCGGTCTCCGGGTCGTCCTTGTCCTCGTCCGCCTTGTCGCGCTGGTAGAGCTGCGCCTGTGACAGGTCCACGCCGCAGCCGACGGTCTCCTCCTCGACCGCGCGCATCGAGAAGTGCGTGGTCAGGAAGCGGCGCTCGACGTCGGTGTTGTAGGCGATGCCGGCCGGCGCGCTGAACAGCTCCTTGTAGATCTCCAGGTGGATCGCCGGCTCGTCGTGCGCCGTCGGCACCAGGATCGACTTCTGCGGCGCGACGCGCACCCCGAGCACGGTCGGCGCGTAGAGGTAGGTGAAGAAGATCAGCAGGTCGTACTGGTGCTGGTTGCGTTCCAGGTAGTCCTGGAGCGCCGGGCACCACGGCCCCTGCTGCTTCAGCCACTCGAGCTCGTCCTCGCGCGTGTGCGCCGAGGTGAAAATCCACTCGGAGTAGCGGTTGAAGGCCTCGATGTCGCGGGCGCGCGCGTTGGCGAAGCGGCGCACGGTGACGCCGCGGATCCGGTCGGTGCCTTCCGGGTACTCGTTCTTCCACGTGATGTAGTCCTGCGCGCAGGTGGTCAGGACCTCGACCTGGTGGCGCGGCGCCAGCCGCTCGGCGATCAGCCGGCAGTGGTACTCGGATCCGCCGAGGATCTCGGTACCGTAACGTTGAACGACGAACGCAATCCTCATTGCAATCCAGTTATCACGTCCCGAAGACGCGACTCGATGCGATCGGGGGAAAAATCCTGCAGGCGGCGGCGCTGGCCTTCCAGCACCCCGCTCCTGACGCCGCGATCGTACACGACCGAGCCGAGCAGTTCCGCGGCAACCTCGAGATCCTTGGGCGCGAAGAGCAGTCCCGCGCCTCCCAGCGTTTCGGGCACGGCGCCGGCGGCATACGCGACGACCGGCACGTCGGCCGCCATGGCCTCGACCAGCGGGACGCAGAAGCCCTCGTGCTCGCTCAGGGAGACGTAGGCGTCCGACCAGCGGTAGAACGCCGCCAGGTCCTCGTCGGGCACCGGACCCGTGAACCAGAAGCGATCCGGCAGCATTTCGTACTGGCCGATCAGCGCGCGGATCTGGGAGTAATAACGGGGCAGGCCGTCATAGCGGCCGACGAAAATGAACCGGTAGTAGCTGTCGATGTAGCGCTTGTACATCTCGGCCAGGCGGATGTGATCCTCGATCTTCTTGTTGGGGACGATGCGGCCGACGAAGAGGATGTTGATCAGGCCGTCGCGCAGGATGCGTTCGAGTGCGGGGCGCGGCGGAGCATCCGTGATGCGCTCGGTGTTCACGGCGATCGGCATGACGCCGGTAGGGTCGAAGCCAAGCGCTTCGAGTTCCTGGCGATTGAAGTCCGAATCGCCGAGAGCCAGGTCGACGCGCCCGGCGAGGGTGGCCAGTTCCTGCCGCCCCAGCGCCGCGAGCCGGAAGAGTCCTGCGTCGTAGGGTGCAAAGAACGCCGCGGGAGTGATGTTGTGGTACTGGAGCACCTTCACGCCCTTGAGCCGTGCAAACGCCTCGGTCATCGGCGACGGCAGCGCGAAATGGAAAATCGTCACGTCGCCGCCAGTCGCGGCCGCGTCCCCGAATGGCAGCACGTCGCCGCGCAGATCGTCGTCGATCGTGAGCGCGAACAGTTCGGAGTCGTGCCCCATTTCCCTGAGCATCGCGCGAACCTTGCGGGCGCTGTCGCCGATGGCGTCTCCCTTGTGCGCCGCCGGGACCCACTGGTGGATTCTCATCGTGACGTCGGCTTGCCTTCCGTAGCTTCAGCGGAGGTGGGCAGCGCCCGATAGATCGCCGGGCGGAACTGGCGAAGCTCCTCCAGCCGATCGGCCTGCTCGAACATGGCCCAGAAGTCGAAGGGGACTTCGGGCGCAGGGCGCGGCGGCGTCGCGCGGATCCGATCGACGAAACGGAGCAAGGTTCCGGCGAAGTCCTTCCGCAGCAATCGATCGAGCGCGGCGTCCTGCGACGCGACGATGGCGTCTTCGAGACCGGCGTCGTCGAGGATCGCGTCCATCAGGCGGGCGACCTCGAAGGGATCCTTCGTGTCGTACAGCACGCCACCGCCGTCCATCGTCGCGGGCACGGCCGTGGCGGCAAAGGCCAGAACCGGCACGCGCTTGTAGAAGCTTTCGATCAGCGGCACGCAGAATCCTTCGTGCTCGCTCAACGACACGTAGGCGTGCGCGTTGCGGTAATAGGCCGCCAGTTCTTCGTCGGGGACCGGCCCGGTGAACCAGAACCGATCCGGCAGCATCTGGTACTCGTCGATCAGGGCGCGCACGGCCGAGAAATAGCGTGGGACGGCGTCGTACCG
>Ga0207648_10005083_pt1 | contig 13332 bp, 12 predicted proteins | sample KBSMisM32_FD_184310 | JGI IMG/M metagenome (GOLD analysis project Ga0207648, IMG submission 184310) | Miscanthus rhizosphere microbial communities from Kellogg Biological Station, Michigan, USA - KBS Miscanthus M3-2 (SPAdes) (version 2) | ecosystem: Host-associated > Plants > Roots >...
AAACTGTATATTGAAATGGAGGCGTTGAGATTTGACAGGAAGTTTACCTATGAGGTGAAAGTGGAAAACAAACTGGGTTCTGATACTGTTGAAATTCCACCATTGATCATTCAGCCCTATGTTGAAAACGCTATATGGCATGGCCTCTTGCATAAAGAGAGTAATGGTCATCTGAGTGTGAGAGTGAATATGAATGGAGATTCAATGCTGGAATGTGTCATAGAAGACAATGGTGTGGGAAGAGATAAGGCAAAAGAGTTGAGAAGCAAGAGCGCTACTTCCCGGAAATCACTTGGCATGCAATTGACGGAAAACAGGTTGAGCCTTTTGAATAAGCATGCCGAGTTGAATGCGAGTGTAGAGATTATTGATTTGAAGAACGGATATGACGAAGCGGCTGGTACAAAGGTGATATTGAAGATTCCGATATATTAAGATGCCTCTTGCTATATGGTTATATGAGAAAAAGTCAAACTTTATAAACAATGATACGTACTGTTTTGATTGATGATGAAAGCAATAGCCTGGAAATGATGGAATGGTTATTAAAGACCTATTGCCCGCAGGTGCAGATAGAAGCAATGTGCAATGCAGCCAGTAAGGGAATTGAAGCGATTCATAAATACCAGCCTGATCTTGTGTTCCTGGATATTGAAATGCCACACATGAATGGCTTTGATATGCTGGAACAGTTTGACAAGCTATCTTTTGATGTGGTATTCTGTACAGCCTATGACCAGTTTGCAATAAAGGCGTTCAAATACAGCGCACTTAATTATTTGCTGAAACCAGTTGACCCGGAGGATCTGAAAGAAACGATCCGCCGCATTGAGGAGAAGAAAGCATCCCCTTCAAAGGAGCAAATTGACCTGCTATTCCAAAATATTAAACAAACGGTTAAGCCGGCCCCTCAGCGCATAGCACTCACATCTGGAGATGGGATGATCTTTGTTCCCACCCAGGATATTCTGTATTGTCAGGCGGAAAGCAATTATACAAGCGTGGTGCTCACAGGTGGCAAAAAGATACTTGTATCAAAAGTGTTGAAGGAGATTGATGAAACATTGAGTGGGCCGGATTTCTTCAGAGTGCATAATTCATTTCTCATTAACCTGAATCACATTAAAAAGTATGTGAGAGGTGAAGGAGGATATATAATCATGGATGATGGCGCTAATATCAGTATCTCGCGCAACAGGCGCCAGGAATTCATGGAACAGTTTTCTAAGTTTTAATTATATACTAATAACCATACCCATCCTTATATATTCAGTAACGCGCCCCCGATAACAATCGGGGGCTTTTTTTTGATATTGGGTCAATTACATATTAAGAGTTTCCCTGCAGTTTACTCAATAAAAGTTCCATCCGCTCACCACTGTTATAACAGGAGAAATAGCAGCTATAGATTTGCACCATAATCGAAAGTCATTAATCATTAAACCTTTTAACAAAATGAAGTTTCTCAAATTTTTCATTGTAACGCTGCTTTTGTCGACGGCTTTTTTTTCCTGCAAAAAGGATAACAATGATGATTTCAAAACTCCTTCAAACACGGCTATTGAAGGAAAATGGGTTGGAAAATATGGTTATCAGAATGATGCTCCCACAATTTACTATTGCCTGAATGTAAAACCAGGAGGCGTAATTGAAGAGCTTAATTCATCTGGTGAATCAAAGGGAAGCGGAACCTGGACTTTGAATGGGAATACATTCACTGCTAAATACCAGTGGAAGGCGCCTTTGAACACGATCTTCTCTGTAGTGGCAAGTTTTGATCCTGCTACAGGAAAATTGAGTGGAACATGGGGATGGAATGATAACGCCACTACTGGTGGTAAATGGGAACAATCAAAACAATAAAAATATTATAGGACGGGACGGTGATTTCACAAGCGGTTCGGCAAGAGCCGCTTTTTTTATGTTATCTGATGACGAGTTTTTCAACGCCATTATTGATATGTAACATATAAATGCCTGCTGAAAGAGCCGGTAATTTTAATTCAGTTGTATTAGCGCTTCCGGTGCGGGCATTCAGAATGATCTTTCCGGAAACATCTATTAGCCGAACTGTAGCAGCAGCGTCAAAATTGCCTCTTAAAGTGATCCTGTCATTTGCAGGGTTCGGGAAGATGGAAAAACTTTCAACAGTTACACCTATAAATACTCTTCGAACAACTGTGTACAGAGGGGCATTATTTTTTTCATTAACCCGGATACGATAATTATTATAACCGGCATCAGGATAATTATCTTCTGATTGATATTCTGTTTGAGCGTTATTTACCTGGATGGTTTGAAGAGAGATCCAGTTGCCATATTTATCCATTCTCTCTACTACAAAACTGGCAGCTTCTTCCGGATTAAGTATCTGCCATTGCAGAACTACTTTCCTGCCTTCAGCATTTGCATTAAAGTATCCCAGTCTTACAGGCAAAATAGCTGTACAGGTTGCCGCCAGTGTGGAAGATGCTCTGAAAGTATAATTCGGAACAATAACACCGGTTAAGCCAGGCCCTGCTACAACCGGAGCTGCAGGACAGGTAGCATCCCAACGGTTGAATTCAATACCTAATGCACCTCCATTAGCCGAAACGGCAATAGGAGGAGTTGCTCCTGAAAAATAGACCACACCGCCTCCACCGCCACCGCCTCCACCAAAGCAAAGTTTATTATTGAGACCATCATCTGACTGGCCGCCAGGTCCGCCCTCTGCCAGAATGGTAAGTGAGCCTGTATAGCTGGCTACATCCATTATGACAGTTCCACCACCACCACCACCACCGGCTCCATCAGACTGTGATGCACCACCACTTCCACCAGTACTGGTTATCAGAAATCCATTGCCAATGATATTAGCTGCATGAATAAAAATTAAACCACCTCCTGCACCTCCCTGGGAAAAGCTGACATTATTCTTATGGCCGGCTCCGCCACCACCACCAAGGAATATCTTGGTGCCACCCCAGCTTGACAGCGGCTTTCCTCCCTCGCTCACCCAGGCCGTTTTGCAGGCAGTGTTACCTGAATTACCTCCACCTGCTCCACCACGTACAAGATTGGCCCCACCGGCACCACTATTGTTGTGATCATTGCCACCACCGCCTCCATTTGCAGGCGCCGCTTTGCCACCGCTTTCTGATGCCGGCCGTTCAGCAATACCTTCTCCTTTGAACGCTCCGTTTTGTGTTGCGCCCGGAGTAACGTTTCCATTATAATAACTCGAACCGTGAGTATTGAGACAGGTTGGTCCACTTACCCAGGGAGCGCCTCCCGCAAACCCACGGGAATCAGCCGTAATAATATTGTTGAGTGTAAGATCATTTTCAACAAAAAGGGCAATTACACCGCCAGTACCGGTTGCATTATTCCAGGTATTTCCTGTCAATACTCCATTGACATTGGCGTTTACATAGCTCCCAAATTTTACTAATTGTACTTTATCTGCAATGGTGTAGTTATTCAAAACATCGTTTACAAAAAAGGCAGAATCATTTCTGATTGCACAAACGGTATGAATTTCGTAGTTACCCGCATTATTCAATGCAGTGGTATCGCCATAACCAGCTGCATTTGCAGTATTAATGGAAGCTCCCTTCATCTGGATAAGCAATACCTTATCGTTACGGGCCAATCCGGCAACAGTATTAAGTTTAACACCATCCCTTACGGCATCTACGGCCAGTACAGAATAATAGCTGTTAACAACACCATTGATATTTGTAGTTTGAGAATGGGCAGAAAGGGCAGGCAATAAAAGCAGGAGCCACAAAATGGTTAAGTAGAATACAGGATGAGGCCTTTGCAGGTATAGGTTTCTCATAGCAATTGGCTCTGCCCTCAAAAAGTAGACATTTTTCCCTGTATTTGAAAGCTTTAAGCTTAGGGAACTAAGGGTAAATACGCATATTCAGTAAAAGCCCTTCCCGTCAAGCGGATTTTGTGTAAAAAGGAAGAGGGGAAAACTGCGTTTTTGATGGATAATCAGCTATTTAGAACCCGGCTACGAACTGGTATAAATTGAAGGATTTGGATGCCAGGTATTGCTGTTCGATCTTCTTTTTCAGCTCTTCTTTTTTGATTTCACCCATTCTTTTCTGTTGAATAAGCCAGTAGGCTTTCTCTGCCAGTAACCAGAATTTCTTATCAGTGAGATGTGCTTTTGGTAATTCATGCAGGATGGTATCCAGTAATTCTTTTACTCCCTGTTTTTGCGAAGCTACTGTTTTCAATACGGGCACTTCATTATAATGTTTACTGAATGCAGGCGCTAACATAAGGCGAAGGTTCTTTACAAACAGATCTGCATCCGGTCGATCTGCCTTGTTTACAACAAAGATGTCAGCGATCTCCATTAAACCTGCCTTCATTGTTTGCACCTCATCCCCTGCTTCCGGTACAACCACTACTATTGTGAGATCAGCCAATCCTGCTATCTCAATTTCACTCTGGCCAATACCAACTGTTTCAATGATGATATGATCAAAAGAAAATGTTTTAAGCAAATCAGTGATCTCAATAATTCGGGGATGAAGTCCACCCATTGAACCACGTGTTGCCAGTGAGCGAATAAAAACATTGGGATGGGTATACCAATCGCTCATTCTTATCCTGTCGCCCAACACAGCGCCAAGATTAAAAGGAGAAGAGGGATCAACACATAGAACGCCAACTTTCTTACCATTCTCAACCAGTAAACCGATCAATGCATCTACCAGGGTGCTTTTTCCGGCACCTGGAGGGCCGGTTATTCCTATGATCTTTGTGGAACTGGCTGGCAGGGATCTTAGCATGGCATCATAACCATTCTGTTCATTTTCGATAAGGGAAATGCCTCGGGCCAATGCTTTCACATTTCCCTGCTGAACTTCGTGGAGTAATGTTGGCCATTCCATGTTGGATAGTTAAATATTCTGCAATCTACGTCAGGATATAGCACAACCTGTAAATTGCAGGATCAAAAATATGCTAACTGCCTAATGATAGATTGGCGAAAAAGTCTGCTTTTTTTCTGTGTTGTTGCAATGATGGGTGCGTTATTCCTCTCCCGCGCTGTTCTTTCCATATCAATGGGCTTATTTGTTATACTATCTTTTTGCCATAAGGATGCAGGCAAACAATTGAGAACATTTCTTTCAACACCCTTATTGTGGAGCATGAGCCTGCTTTTTTTCATGCCCCTTCTTTCTGGTTTATGGAGTGATGATAAGCATGAATGGTTATCGGTTTTGCGATTGAAGATCCCGCTATTCATTTTACCGCTGGCATTTGCCGGGCCAATTCGATTCTCATCCAAACAATGGGATTGGCTGGCTTATATATTCATTGCATTCACTACCGCCGGAAGCATCTGGAGCCTTTTCCATTATGCAGGTAATATGGACAATATCAATGAATCCTATTTGAAAGCAAAGAGTATTGCTACTCTATTGGGAAATGACCATGTAAGGTATAGCTGGGTGGTAAGTATTGTAATTCTATTAACTGGCTGGATGGCCTGGAAAAACAGGAAGCAACGCATATCTGCTTTTTTCTTACTACTTGTAATGTGCTGGCTGATAGTTTTCCTTCATTTGTTGGCAGCAAGAACGGGATTATTCTCTTTTTATATTATGCTGGTGGTGGCAGGCTGCTGGTTGCTGATCAAAAGAACCAGAAGATGGCAGGGTGCCACTTTGTTGTTCTCGGTACTGGCATTACCCTTTCTTGCCTGGCTATTATTCCCATCTTTTCAAAACAGAATTAAGTATATCAGCTATGATTATTCTTATTTCAAAGATTTGAAATACCTGCCCGGAGGTAATGATGTGGCCAGAGTAATTTCTATTCGTGCAGGATGGAATCTTTTAAAGGAGCATCCTGTAGCCGGAACAGGTGCAGGGGATATTTATAACAAAACAAAAGAATGGGACAGAGCCAAATACCCGGAAATACTGGATACAGATATGTTGTATCCCAGCAGTGAATGGCTTATATATGGATTGACCTGCGGATGGATTGGAGTATTGGTATTTACGATTGTCATATTAATTCCATTTTTCAATAAACGAAAACCATGGCTGGTATGGGTGCTGCTTAATCTAACGGCTGCATTCAGCTTTTTATTTGATATGGGACTGGAGGTTCAGTATGGTGTATTTGTTTATGCATTTATTGTACTATGGTGGTGGAAATGGTTTAAAGAGGAGTCTGCTCGCCAGTAATAAAATTGATGGATTCCCTACCTTTACGGTTGTGACGAATTTCATTCCCATATTTCCGTTAGGTATTGTGTTATATCCCGGTGAACATTTGAACCTGCACATTTTTGAGCCACGCTACAAGCAATTGATCAACGAATGTCATACTCAAAAGAAGCAGTTTGGTATTCCCACTGTCATTGATAAGAAGATGCAGGATTTTGGATCACTGGTGGAAATAGTTGAGATTACTTCTGTCCAGGAGAATGGCGAGATGGATATCAAAACCAGGGGCGATAAAGTATTCCGCATCCTGGAAATAATAAAAGAAGTACCTGATAAATTATACAGCGGCGCCATTGTAAATTACCCGGATAACGATGATAATGGCAATGCAGAATTGATGCGAAAGGTGCTGGCAGGTATTCGTGACCTTCATGAACTGCTAAAAGTAACAAAGACTTTTACCAAGGCCGATGAAGAGATCAGGAGCTATGATGTGGCGCATCATATCGGGATGTCTCTGGAAGAAGAATATGAATTGTTGGGATTGATGGAAGAGTTACAGCGCCAGGAATATTTAAAAAGGCATCTGGCCAAAGTGATACCCATGGTTGCAGGAATGGAACAATTAAAAGAAAAAATAAAACAGAACGGTCACTTCAAGAATTTGCCGGGATTTGATCTTTAAGTACGGACCAGCTTCTCTACAATTAAATCATGTCAACTACTCTCTGCTTTGATTTTGGTAATACACGACGCAAAGTTGCCGTCTTCAGGAATGCGGATATCAAAGAAGTAATTGTATTGCAGGATGATTCAAATGCAACCATTGAATCACTGGTGAAAGATTGGAAAGCAGATAAATCCATTCTGTCTTCCGTGATCAATCACAACGAAGGAATGGAAGCAGTACTTGCTTCAAAAACAAAATTTCATAAGCTCAGTCATTTAACAAAACTATCTTTTACCACTCCGGTAGGAAAACCTGAAACAATTGGTGCAGACCGGTTGGCGCTTACCGCTGGTACAGTTCATTTTTATCCTAACAGGAACAACCTTGTAATTGCCCTGGGAAGTTGTATCACTTACAATTTTATCAATAAGTATCATGAATTGGTTGGTGGTGGTATCTCTCCCGGAATGGAAATAAGATTGAAATCACTGAATGATTATACGGCCAAACTTCCACTGATAAAGCCAGATAGCAATGCGCCACTGATCGGCTATGATACAACCACTAATATTCTAAGCGGAGTTGTGATTGGAATGGCTAAGGAAATCGACGGATTTATAGCCGCTTATGAGGAGAAATTCGGGAACTTTAACGTCCTTTTAACCGGGGGTGATTTAGTGCATTTGGGAGCACACCTGAAAAAGAAGATATTTGCAGACCCAGAATTAATTTTTAAAGGTCTTTATGCCATTAGCGAAGTCAATAACCCCTAAGATTATCAATGTGTTATGTGGTTTAAGGGGTTGGTTTACCGGATTGATCATTGTTAGCTTTTTACCTGCTTTTTCACAGGATAACTCACCTTACACGAGATATGGTTTGGGAGATATTGTTCCTTCTACCAATATCAACAGTCGTGGTATGGGAGGTATTTCTGCAGGCTTTAATGACTTCCTTACTATCAATTTTAATAATCCTGCTTCTTATGGTTCTTTCCAGACAGTAAGGGAACAGACCTCCAAGAAAATGCAATATGGAAGAGCTATCCTGGATGTAGGAATCAACCTGGAGAATCGTGCACTTCGTGAGCCTAATAATATCGGGAAGTTCAATGCCAGCAACTTTTTGTTTTCTCATGTACAGGTTGGAGTACCATTACGCCCCAATTGGGGTTTGAGCTTCGGTTTAAGACCCATTACCCGCGTGAGCTATAAAGTAGTTAGCAAGGAAAGATTGATTGATCCCAATACAGGACTGGCAATTGATACTGCACAAACAATGAATACTGGAGACGGCGGAGCTTACCTTGCTTCTCTTGGAACGGGCTGGAGAATTAAGCTGGGTACCTGGAGTGCTCTTTCATTTGGTGTGAATGGTGGTTACTTATTTGGAAAGAAAGATATCAGCAGCCGTCGTACAATCTTTAATGATAGCCTGGAATATAATGCCGGCAATTTCGAGACAAAAACATCTTACGGTAACCTGTATGGAAATGCAGGACTGCAATATTTTAACAAGGTAGGTAAGGATCTCTATCTTACATTAGGTGCTTATGGTAACTGGAAACAGAATTTGAATGCAAGACAGGATATCATTCGCGAAACCTATTTCTTTGATGAGAACGTGGGCAATGTGAGACTGGACAGTGTATCTGTGAAATCTGATGTAAAAGGAAAAATAACATACCCATCTAACTATACGGCAGGATTTGTGCTGGAAAAAGAAGTAAATCTTACCGATAATAAAGGCGGTTGGTTAGTTGGTGTTGACTTTACACAGAACAAATGGAGCGAGTACCGTTTCTATGGTCAGTCTGATCCTACCGTACAGGATAAATGGGAATTGCGTGTGGGTGGTCAGTTGAGACCGGTTCCCAAAACAAATTATTTCAGCAATGTAGCTTATCGTGCAGGATTCTTTATCGGTGAGGATTATATCGTAGTTCAGAAAAAATTACCATTACTTGGGTTTTCACTGGGTGCAGGACTTCCCATTCGTAATTATAATCGTCTTAGCCCCGGACAGGCTACGATAGTAAACCTGGGACTGGAATTTATCAAGAGAGGAAATAATGATAATTTGCTGAAGGAAAACCTGTTTCGCTTATCTGTAGGATTCTCCTTTAGCGATTTCTGGTTTGTACACAGAAAATATGAATAATTCCACAACAATATTCAAAACATTTTCAATTGCAGCAGCTTTCTTCGTGAGCTGCTGTTTTGTTTGTAGTTGTGAGAATACACAAAAGGAGATCGATGAGTGGGTAAAGGATAAGATGATCGTGGATACTGTAAGTAAGGTAACCAGCTTCCTGAGCCAGGAAGGAAAGGTAAAATCAAAATTAACTGCGCCCTTAATGCTAATGGTGCAAACAGATACGGGCCAGTTTGTTGAATTTACCCAAACCTTACATGCAGATTTCTATAATGACAGTGCAAAGGTGGATAGCTGGCTGGATGCACGTTATGGAAAGTATTTGCAAACGAGGGAAAAGGTTTATTTGAGGGATAGTGTTGTAGTGATCAGCGCCAAAGGAGATACGCTCCGGTGTCATGATCTCTGGTGGGACCAGGCAAAAGGGATTTTTTATACTGATACTGTAGCTACCTATCATTCTCCGGGTAACGCCATTCAGGGTGGGAAAGGAATGGAAGCCACGCAGGATTTCAGCAGTGTTACATTTAAATCACCAATTGGTGATATGAAGATATCTGATACTGGTTTTGCTGAATAAAACGCTGACCTGTTGACTTAAAAACTCAATCCCGGATCTGTGTCCGGGATTGAGTTTTTTGTTGAGGGCGAACCTAAGTGTTTTTCATGATTGGCTTCGATCTCAAGGGGTTTTTCGGCTTAGATATTCGGATAAAAACGGGACTTTAATTTGTGTCGATTGATCATTCATCAATCAATCACTACACCAAAAATAGGTGCAGTTTGATTACGTAAACAGAGGATGTTTTGGCGATTCCGGACATAAAGAAATTACTGGCAGACCCGTATTGTTACGAAGAAAATAACTCTCACGTTTTGCCTTTTCTTACCTTCCGTTCTTAAATGAATTCATATGTCGTTGAAAAATAAGACTGTTTTAATTACGGGTGCAAGCAGAGGTATTGGAAAAGCAATTGCGCTTCGTTTAGCTAAGGAAGGAGCCAACATTATTGTTGCTGCAAAGTCTGTGGAAGAAAATTCAAAACTGGGCGGTACCATCTTCTCTGCCGCAGCAGAAATTGAGAAGGCAGGAGGGCAGGCGCTGGCTGTTCAATGTGATATCCGGTATGAAGAACAGATCAATAATGTGATCAATAAGGGCACCGAAAAGTTCGGTGGTATTGATATTGTGGTCAATAATGCTTCAGCCATTTCGCTTACTTCAACTGAACTGACTGAACCCAAGAGATATGATCTAATGCATGATATTAATGTGAGGGGAACCTTCTTTGTAACGAAAGCCTGCATCCCTTATTTGAAAAGATCATCGAATGCACATATACTTACGCTCTCTCCTCCCCTTAGCATGAATCCAAAATGGTTTGCAGGACATGTAGCCTACAGCATCACCAAATTCAATATGTCCATGATGGCGATAGGATGGGCCTCAGAATTGAAGAAATATAATATCGCATCCAATGCGCTCTGGCCTAAAACAACAATCGATACTGCTGCTGTAAGAAATTTACTGGGTGGTGATGCACTGGCCAGGATGAGTCGCAGCCCGGAAATATTGGCGGACGCGGCCTATTATATTTTCAGTCAGCCATCGGCCAACTGTACCGGCAATTGTTTCATTGATGAAGAAGTTTTAGCGAAGGAAGGCATTACTGACCTGGAAAAATATGCGGTAGTGAAGGGAGGAAAGCTCTATCCCGACCTCTTTGTTGATTAAAAAAGCATCCGCCAGTGGCGAATGCCTGTATATAGAAGTCCTTAACCAACATTTGGTAAAAGTTACAACAGTTTAGCGATACAGGTGTAAGCAGATTTTTGCGAAATTCAATACACTGAAAGAGCTTACCGTGGTTCGAGGGCCAATCCCTGCATATGTTTTTTCATAACACGGCCTCTCAGCATAAGAAATTTTTCCTCGATTAATATGGTAAAGAATAAAGCGGCCAGGAAGGATATAGCCATGTAAACCATAAAGGATCCTGGTGAAATCCCTAAATATTTCTTTACGGCCACAACGGTCAGGGGATGCCAGAGATACCAGTTATAACTATAATAGGATATGAATCGTATTGATTTCCATTTTGAAAAATCATGGTAATAGACTCCCAGCAGCATAAGAAAGAAACAGAAAGCTGCCAGGGATTGGAAAATAACCCTATTATAGAATTCGAATTCGAAATAAACTCTTATGAAAAGAGCCATAACAAACAACAATAGTCCAACTACGAAAAACAAATAGATTTTTTTAACTTTTCTAAAAGCATCTCCATGATAAGACACCAATGCGGCCAATAACACTCCCCATCCCAGGTTGTCTATTCTGGCATGTGTGACTGAATAAGCCTCACCACTATTAGTTAGATAATAGCCCAGTAGTTTAAGAATAAAACCACCGACAATTAATGCTGCTATCGACATAAATAACATAGCTCGTTTATTTTCCATCATTGCCTTAACTATAATGATCATGATAGGAAGAAGAATATAAAAGTGCTCTTCCACACACAATGACCACACATGATCAAACGGCCAATGACCCGGGGCGGCTTTATAATTCTGGTAGAAGAAGGCATACCTGGAAACATCCTTTAAGTTGGATATTGGATAATATCCCGGATGATCATTGTGAAAAATCAAAAATGCAATAAACCAGCCAAAAAAGAGGAACCAGTAGTAAGATGGCCAGATCTTAAATCCACGCTGGAGGATAAACTGAAAAAAATTGATCCTGTCATTCCTTTTAAATTTTCTGATCAAAATACCTCCTACCAGCAAACCTGAAATAACAAAGAAAAGTTCTACGCCTAAATATCCATAAGGTAAGTATCCGTTGAAGTGAAATATCACTACTGCCAGAATGGCCATTGCCCTGAATACATCAACACTTGAAATACGGTCGGAGGATTGAATAACCTCCAATGACTTTAATTTCATAGTTAGCTGCCAGAATGCGTTTTAGTTATTTTTCAGTACCAGTTTCTTTAGTGTTCCTGCTAGTTCGGTTTCCTTAATTTCCTGGATCAATCAAGTTTCTCCGGTCTCATTTGAGGGAAGAATAAAACATCCTGAATGGAAACCTGATTGGTAAGCAGCATGCAAAGTCTGTCAATACCTATACCGATACCTGCAGTAGGTGGCATTCCATATTCCAGCGCACGAAGAAAATCATGGTCAATGAACATCGCTTCATCATCTCCTCTTTCCATAAGGCGCACCTGGTCCTCAAATCGTTCCCGTTGATCAACCGGATCATTCAATTCACTATAGGCATTGGCGATCTCCTTGCCATTAATCATCAACTCAAAACGTTCTACAAGACCCTGTTTATCGCGATGCTTTTTGGTAAGGGGACTCATCTCAACCGGGTAATCGATAATGAATACGGGTTGAACATAATGATGCTCACATTTCTCACCGAATATCTGATCGATCAATTTGCCCTTGCCCATTTTATTATCTGTATGGATGCCGAGCTGCTTGCAAACGGAGCGAAGCTGGTCTTCATTCATTCGACTAACATCAAATCCAGTATGTTCTTTGATCGCATCATAAATGCTGATGCGTTGAAAGGGTGCCTTAAAAGAAATGATCTTATCACCTACCGGCACTTCTGTTGTTCCGCAAACATCAATGGCAGCTTTCTCCAGTAATTGTTCAGTAGTGGTCATCATCCAGAGATAGTCCTTGTAAGCCACATAGAATTCAAGTATGGTGAATTCCGGATTATGTGTTCTGTCCATTCCTTCATTGCGGAAGTTGCGGCTGAATTCATATACCCAGTCAAATCCACCAACGATCAGACGCTTCAGGTATAATTCATTTGCAATGCGGAGATAGAATGGGACGTCCAGGGCATTATGGTGCGTAATGAATGGTCTGGCCAATGCTCCACCAGGAATACTTTGAAGAACCGGTGTATCTACTTCCAGTGCATTATGAACGTTCAGGAATTCACGAATGGAATTGATCAGTTTGGTTCGCTTAACGAAAGTTTCTTTAACGGAAGGATTGATGAGCAAATCAGCATAACGTTGACGATATCTGAATTCAGGATCAGTTACAGCATCAAAGGTCTGTCCTTCTGCTTCTTTTACGATCGGCAAAGGACGTAATGACTTACTAAGCAGTGTTAGTTCTTTAACGTGAACTGATGTCTCCCCGGTTTTGGTGATAAAGGCATAACCTTTGATTCCAATGATATCTCCAATATCGATCAGTTTTTTCCAGACAATATCATAAAGAGACTTGTCCTCACCGGGACAGATATCATCCCGGCGAATGTATAGCTGTATGCGGCCATGAGCA
>Ga0207648_10005084_pt1 | contig 13331 bp, 11 predicted proteins | sample KBSMisM32_FD_184310 | JGI IMG/M metagenome (GOLD analysis project Ga0207648, IMG submission 184310) | Miscanthus rhizosphere microbial communities from Kellogg Biological Station, Michigan, USA - KBS Miscanthus M3-2 (SPAdes) (version 2) | ecosystem: Host-associated > Plants > Roots >...
CTTCTCCTTCGACGCCCTCCGTATCCTTCGGACTTTCCGGGGTCCCCTGAGACAGGGAGGGATCTTCTACGGCGAGAATGGCCTCCGGTTCCTCGAGGGCGCCTCCCGTCGTTCCGCACGCGGAGCACGCCAAGGAGGCAACAATCAAGAGAGCCTTTAGTACTCGCATACAACAGGTAAATTCATACGCAGCTCTGCAATGGCCGGTCGCGGCGATCCTGCGCCCGGTAGTGTGGCGTTTCACTCGACCTTGGACAAATCGCCCGGGCAGGAATGGGAGCCATTCCAACAAGTGAGTGGCCAGCTTCCCCGGCCGCGGTAGCTGCCCGGCGTTTGGCTTGCTTGCGCCTGAAGGCGGATTATCGGCCCGCGCCGGGCGAAAATCGGCCGACTAACGGAGTCGGCGCCAAGCGGGTGCGCGCGGTGGGCTGGCATGGCCCCCCATCGCTGATCCCCGCGCGTCCTCTGCTGCAACTATTTGCGACAAGCGAGTAAATTCGCTATCACTGCCTTCGCCAAGGGCGATCAGACAATGTAATGGAGGAAATACTGTGTCCACTCCTGCCAGGCAGAAAACTCAAGGCGTATTCGCAGATGTCGAGCGGATTTTTTCTTTACAGCGAGCTCATCAGTGGGAGATGAAAGCCACTACCGCCGAGCAACGGAAAGAAAAGCTGCGGAAGTTGAAATCGGCGGTGGAAGCCCACGGCGATGACATTCTGGCGGCAGTGAAACAAGACACTCGCAAGCCTGAAAATGAAATAAGAGTCACCGAGTTCCTGAACGTGATCGCCAATATCGACAGGAACATCAGCAATCTCGACGAATGGATGAAGCCGATCGAAGTAGTTCCGTCCTTGAACAAGAGCGACAGAGCGAAAATCCTCTACGAGGCGAGAGGCGTTTGCCTCATATTGGGCCCCTGGAACTTTCCGCTCGGATTGGTCATAGGCCCTCTCGCGGCAGCCATCGCGGCCGGAAACTGCTGCATCGTCAAGCTCACCGACCTGTGTCCGGCCACTGCGGCAGTAGCCGCCAGGATCATCAAGGAGGCGTTCGATGAACGGGAGGTTGCCTTGTTTGAAGGGGGTGTAGATGTGGCAACCGCCTTGCTTGAGCTTCCGTTCAACCACATTTTCTTCACGGGAAGCACGCGGGTAGGAAAGCTGGTGATGGCGGCGGCGGCGAAGCATTTGGCCACTGTAACCCTGGAATTGGGAGGCAAATCTCCTGTCATCGTCGATGAAGACGCAGATCTGCGGAAGATCGCCGGTGATTTGGCGGCTGCCAAGCAATTCAACGGAGGGCAGGCCTGCATCTGCCCCGACTATGTGTTCATCAAGGAGCAGCAGAAGGATGGCTTGATTGAGGAGTTTCGAGCCAAGGTAAGGCAGAACCTCTACCGGGACGACGGGAGCATTAAGAAGGAAAATATCGCCCAGATCGTCAATGATCGGAATTTCGCCCGAATCAAGAATCTCTTCGATGATGCCGTTGACAAGGGCGCCACGGTTGCTGTCGGCGGCACTCTGGAAGAAGCCGACCGCACGATCCATCCAACGATGCTCACGGATGTAACTCCTGACATGCTGATCATGCAGGAGGAAGTCTTCGGGCCGGTCGTGCCCGTCCTGAGTTACAAGAGCATCGATGATGTCATCGAATACATCTCGGGCCGTGGCAAGCCTTTGGCGCTCTACATTTACAGCAACAATCAAAGCAACATCGACAGAGTACTGAGCAGAACGTCATCAGGCGGCGTAACGATAAACGGAGTCTTCTCTCACTATCTGGAGAACCAGTTGCCATTCGGTGGCGTCAATCAAAGCGGCATGGGCAGTTATCATGGAGTCTTCGGGTTCAAAGCGTTCTCACACGAGCGCGCAATCTACATACAGGAGAACCGATAGACGGCGGTCATGCCTTGGTCACCGCATCCTGTTCACGGCCGGCATCACGCACGCGCCGCGCGAACTCGAGTGCCGCTGCATCGTGTCGCTCCGCGACGTATCCGTCGCGGCAGTTCGCATGTGCCACCCCGCCATAACGCATGCCCAGGTAATTGAAGGTGTCGACGAAGGCGCCGATGAAGGATGGCGGAACCTCCTCGTAGATGGACGTGCATACGACATAGGCGCGCTTCCCACGCAGCCGGCGTCCGTCGGCGAGGAGCTCGGGCAGATCCAGGAAATCGGAGATCCGATCGAGGAACACCTTCATCGGCGGACACACCGAGTACCAATAAACCGGAGTCGCGAACAGGATCTGGTCATGGTCGAGGACATGGCGCATGAGCGGCTCGAAATCGTCGCCCCGGTTCCGGTGCTCGTAGTCGTACTCGGACATGCGCTGCCGGGACAGGTCGATCACCTCGATCGCAAGCTCGCCGGCAATCCGGTCGATGAGCTGCCCGGTGTTGCCGTTGCGCCGCGAGCTCGCGAACAGGGCGACCGTCGGGAGCATTCGTCACGACCGCCCTTCGATGAGGACCGCATGGCCACGAGGCGCCCGGAGTCGGAGCTCGATATCGCTGGAACCGAAACAGATGTATGCGACCAGCCGTCACTCCTTGCTCGCATCAAGCGGGCGATTTGTCGCCTCCGGGACTCGACCACAACGCATCAATTGGAGACGAGCGCAAACACCCCGCTCGTGAACGCCGGCACCGCCTTCGCGAGATCCTTGGTCGTGATGGCTGCCAGCATCTTCTCCATCTCGCCTGGCTCGAGCAAGCGCCCATACCAGAGCCACTCGAGCGCAAGCTTCGCCGAGATCTCCTTGTTGCTCTCCGCGGCCGTCTGCATTCGCCCGAGGAAGTTGCGCTTGGCTTCCGCCAGTTCCTCCTCCGTCGGCGGCGAGCTCTGGAGCAGCGCGAGCTGCGCGCGCAGGAGCTGTTCCATCGGCTCGACCTTTGCGGGATCTACGCCCATCGCGAGCGACACGACCGCGCGATCGCCGTCGGAGCGGTAGCGGCTGTCGACGTAGTACACGAGCCCGCGCTTCGCGATCGCCTCGGTGCCCAGCCGGCCCTCATAGCCGTGCGACAGCACCCACAGCAGCAGCCGCCACGCGAGCGAGTCCTTCGACGTGGGCGACGGTGCGGGCACGACGTAACCGAGCTGCGCCTGCGCGATCGGATGCTCGAGCCGCACGCGCAGCATGTCCTTGTCCTTCTCCCTGCGCACCTTTAGCTTAGTCGTGCGCGCGGGCGCGGACGCCTTCATCTGCCCGATCGAGCTCTCGAGCAGGTTGAGCGTCTTGGCGATGTCGAGGTCGCCCACCGCGACGACGAGCGCCGGTCCGATCTCGGGCGCATTCTCCGGCGGCTCCATGCCGAGCAGCTCCTCGAATGCGAGCTCGAGTCGCGACTCGGGATCGGACACGCCGTGCGCCGTCTCGGCCGTGCCCGCCTTTGCGCCGCCCACAGCGGCGGCGGCGGTCCCCACGGCGTCGCCGATCTCCGCGGACGTCGAGCGCACGCCGATCGAGGTGACGTCCCACGCGAGCGGATCCGCCGACGCGCCGTTCCCGATCTCGACCGCGCCGGAAGGCACGAGCACGCGCACGTATGCGGCCGGGCTCAGCGGAACACGCTGCACGATGGCAGTGACGCCGTTGCGCAGCGGCGCCACGACGGGAGGCGAGGGCGGCGTCGCCTTCACACTCTCGGGCGCGGGCGGCGGCGTCTCGGCGACCGTGTCCTCCGCTGGCGCGGGCGCGATCTGTGCGATCGTTACCGGCTTGCCCGCGTGATACCAGCCGATCGTGCGCTGGTGCGGCTGGAGGTAGCGCACGGCGATGTCCTGCACCTGCTCCGCCGTCGCGCCGTCGATCGCTTGAGGCAGCGCGAGGAAGGGCCCGAGCGCGTCGAGTCCAGCGTAGAAGGCGAGCTGGTGCGCGGCGTCCTCCGTCGTCTCGACGTCGAACACAAGCTCCGCGTGCACGCGCCCGCGCGCCACCGTCATGCGCTTCTCGCTCGTCGTCTCGTCGCGCAGCATGGCGACGCGCGCCTCGATCACGTCCTCGATCTCTTTCCTGTCCGTGCCGGCGGGGACGCTGCCCGAGATCGCGAAGATGTAGGGCTGCGCGGCGGGCGGCAGCCACGTCTCCATCTCATCGGCGACCCGCTCGAGCAGCGAGCCCTCGCGCACGGGCGCACCCGAGAGGCCCTGATCGAAGTTGACCCCGTCGCTGCCGCCCAGCAGCTCCTGCATGAGCACGAACGCTGGAAAATCCGGGCTGCCGGCGGCCGGCGCGCGGTAGACGATCTCGAAGTAGCTCGCTTCGCCCGCGCCCTCGAGATTCACGCGTCGCTCTCCGACCTGCGGCGGCTCGGGCGTGTTCGGTGGCGGCGTGGGCTCGGAGGCCGGATACTGGCCGAAGAGCTCGGCAACGCGCTTGCGCACGGCCTTCGTATCGACGTCGCCGACGACGACGAGCACGGCGTTCGCGGCCTTGTAGTGCTCGCGGTAGAACGCGACGAGGTCGTCGCGCCCGATCGCGCGCACGTCGCTCTCCCAGCCGATCGTGTTGTTGCGGTAGGGATGCGCGAGCAGCGAGGTGTAGACGACGGCATCGTTCAGGACCGTCGCGGGATCGTTCTCGTAGCCGTGCAGCTCCGCGAGCACGGCCCCGCGCTCGGCCTCGACCTCCTTCTCCGGGATGAGCAGGCGCCCCAGTCGGTCGGCTTCGATGCGCAGCGCGAGGTCGAGCTGGTCCTTCGGCAGCGTCTCGAAGTAGGTCGTCTGGTCGATCCAGGTGTAACCGTGCCACTCGCCGCCGACGCCGGATATGCGGGTCGTCACCTGCGTGGCCGGGAAGTTCTCCGTTGCGCGGAAGGCCATATGCTCGAGGTAATGCGCGAGGCCCGTGCGCCCGTACTGCTCATCACGCGCGCCCGTGCGATAGAGCATCTGAACGCTCACGACGGGCAGGCTGTGCTCCTCGAGCACGATCATCTCGAGACCGTTGTCCAGCCTGTCCATCGTCGCCTGGCGGAGATCCAGCGCCGCGGTAGCGACGCCCGGCAGGCACGCGAGGACGATCCACGAGGCAAGGCGCAGTCTTCGTTGCATTACATCTTTTCCCTGTTTCAAGAGGCGAAGATCATTGGCTGAGACCGCGCGGATTCGCAAGCATCGGGGAAGCGCGGGTCTATGAGCGCGGCCCGGCCGGGTGTGCAGCGGCGAGCAGCCCAAGCGCCTCGCGACGTCGGCCAGTCTCGACTTGGAAACGGCGGTCAGCGCCTGCGGGCGCGCATCCTGGTACCGGCGGCGATGTCAGCCATTTCCGGTCGAAAGAAAGTCGCCTCGCACCGGCTAAGAGCATCATCAGCCTGTCGGGATGGACGAAAAAGACATCATCGACCTGCTTGAGCTGCAGCGCCTCACCCGCGCTGCTGGACGAGTCTCCGCGGACCACGGCAGATCACATCGGCGGGCCGCCACTTCGGGCGCGCAGGGCCGGCAAAGTGGTAGTGCAGACGCTGTCACGTCCGGGCTCGGTCCATGTCAGCGTGACGTCCTGAGGCGGATCAGGGCGAAGTCTTTCCGGTGGGTTCCGCATCTGGACGGGGAGCGATAGGCGCAGCCAGGCAGGGCAGCCCGCGTGCCAGGGAGGCACCAGCTTACGAGCCCTGGACCAGGCCGGGAGGCGCCGAAGAGCCACGAATCGTTGCACCTATCGCGCACGCCTCCACGTGGGACGAGCACGGACAACGAGCGCAGGTCTCGGATGACAGGTAAGAGCGTTGCAGGGGCCTAGACTCCGCTCCGTTCATTAACGGACTGGGGACTCAACCATGCCAAAGGCGAAGCGAAAATCTTCGAACGGCGGTAACGGCTCGAAGGCGCGAAACACCGGTGACACACGCGGTAGTCGGAGGGCTGGACGCGAAGACGCAATCGGGTTACTCAAGGCTGATCATCGGGAGGTCGAGGGCTACTTCGAGGCGTTCGAGAAAGCGCGATCCGACGATCGCAAACAGCAGCTAGCCGAGAAAATCTGTCGAGCGTTGACGGTGCATGCAACTATTGAGGAGGAGATCTTTTACCCGGCGTTCCTCGAGGCGACCGAGGAGGAGGATCTACATCACGAAGCTGCGGTCGAGCACGATGGTGCCAAGAAGCTGATCGCGGAGATCGAAAGTTCCGGTCCCGACGACGACTATTACGACGCGAAGGTGACCGTGCTGTCGGAGATGATCAAGCACCATGTGAACGAAGAGGAGAAGCGCGACGGCCTGTTCGCAAAATCGCGGCAGTCCGAGATGGATCTGGAAGCACTCGGGGAGCAGCTGGCCTCCCGCAAGGCTGAATTGATGAACGACATACGGTGGAAGAGCTCAGATGGGCAGGCGGGCGGCGATTTGCGCGATAGGTGACGGGAAGCCTGGAACGCAAGCGCGTCCTGAGCGCTTCTGTGCGCCAACGGGTTGTCGCTTCGATTATTGGAAAGGAGTAAACATGCCACGCACAAGCCTTTGGATATTCGCGGCCGTCGGGATCACCCTTTCCGGCTCGATGCCGGTCGCGGCGCAAGAGGTCCAGCAATCCACCGCGATCGTCAATCGCGACGTCATGAACCAGATTTCCGCGTTCAGCTACCGCGAGGGACCTGAATCGGAGCTTCTGCTGACCGGCACACCGTTGGCCCCGGCAGCCACCGGCAAGGTCGAAGTCGAGTTCCAGAACGGCCGGTCCGAGGTCAGAAGCGATGTCAAGGACCTGCCAGCAGCAGCGGCGCTGGGTCCTTTCACGACCTACGTTCTGTGGGCTATCACGCCGGATGGACGCGCGACGAACTTGGGCGCCATCGAGACACTCAGCGGCAAGGGCAAACTCAACACGTCTTTCTCGGGCTCGCAATTCGCGCTGCTTGTCGCGGCGGAACCGCATTTTGCGGTGCGCGCGCCCAGCAGCTACATCGTGCTCTTCAACCTGGCCAAGGAGGTCAAGGGTGAGGAGACGAAGATCACATCGCTCGCCGAGCGCGCTGACTACTCGAACCTCACGAAGATCGCCGGCGACGAAAAGTCAATCGCGGCCGGGCTGGTCGGTGCCCGTTACGCCGTCGCCATTGCGGCGGGCGCGGGTGCGGGCCAGTACGCAGCGTCAGAGCTCGCGGCGGCCCAGGCCAAGCTCGACGCCGCTGAGGCCGCTCAGGCGAGCAAGAAGAGCTCGGAGCGCAAACAGGCACCGCTCCTGGCCCGCGAAGCAACGCAGGCGGGCGAGGAAGCCAGCCGCGCCGCCATGGCGGGCAAAGCGGCTGCGGATGAGCAGGGGCGCCAGGCAGCGGCTGCGGCCGAGGCGGCCGAGACACAGCGTGCACGCTCCGAGCAGATGGCCGCGGAGGAGGCGCGCACCGACTTGCGTAATCGACTCAATGCCGTGTTGCCGACGCGCGAGACGGAGCGCGGACTGGTATCGGAGATCGGTGGGGTGCAATTCGCAACCGGCACCGCCAACTTGAACTCCGCGGCCCGCGAAAGCCTCGCAAACTTTGCCGGTGTTGTCGTTTCGTACCCGCAGCTACGCTACAACGTCGAGGGTCACACGGACAACACGGGCAGCTCGGCGAAGAATGAGGAGCTTTCGTTGAAGCGTGCGATCGCCGTGCGCGATTACCTGATCGCCAAAGGTGTTCCCGCGTCGGCAACCGACGTGGCCGGACTCGGCGCGTCGACCCCGATCGCCGACAACGCCACGGCGGACGGTCGGGCGCGAAATCGTCGCGTCGAGATTGTCGTCTCCGGCGGGCCGCTCGCGAAATGATCACGATGGTGATGCACCCGCTCCTCCGTGCCGCGGCGGCGCGGCATGCCGAGGTGGATTGCGATATTCGATCGCATGCTGATTCAGGCGGGCGCTGACGCTGTAGTGAGGGTTCGCATCGGTGTTTCCGGCTGGCGGTATGCGCCTTGGCGCGGCGTCTTCTATCCGGCAGACCTCCCGCAGCGCCTCGAGCTCAAATACGTCGCAAGCATCTTTCCGACGGTGGAGATCAACGGATCGTTCTATTCGCTTCAGCGTCCGGAAAGCTGGAAACAATGGTACACGGATACGCCGCAAGACTTTGAATTCGCCGTCAAGGGCCCGCGTTTCATTACGCACATGCGAAAACTTCGTGATGTGGACCAGCCGCTCGCAAACTTCCTCGCGTCGGGCGTGCTCGCACTGAAGCAGAAGCTCGGGCCGATACTGTGGCAGTTTCCGCCCACGTTGCGCTTCGATGCTCGACGCTTCGAGACATTCCTGGCGCTCCTGCCGCGTGACACGGCCAGTGCACTGAAGCTCGCGCGTCGTCGGCACCCGCGAATGTACGGCCGCAGCCACCTCGCAATCGATCGACCGCGTCGACTCCGACACGCGATGGAGATTCGCCACGAGAGCTTTCTTGACGAGCGCTTCGTCGCGATGCTCCGGGCGCACAACGTTGCGCTCGTCATTGCCGAAACGGCGCGAAAGTGGCCGATGCCACGCGACGTCACCGCGGACTTCATGTATCTGCGCCTACACGGGGATCGTGAGCTTTATCGCAGCGGCTACGGACCGGTCGCACTTTCGCGCTGGGCCAGGCGCATCGCCGCGTGGCACGCCGGTCGGGAGCTGACGGACCTGCCGCGCGGCGCGGTGCGCATTGGGCCACCGTCATCGCGGAGGTCAGGTGGGGATGTCTACTGCTACTTCGACAATACCGATGTCAAGCTGCGCGCACCTGCAGATGCGCGGAGTCTCATGCGCCGCCTTGGCCTGGCGCCGGGCCGGTGGCCGGCCACGGCGCAAATCGTGAAGTTCGAGTGAAGGCAGGCGGTCGTTGGCCTATTCGGGCAGCTCAACCTCGGCGATCTTGTCCCTGTATTCCTTCTTCGGATCGCGGCCGAGTAACAGCTTTACGCCGGCGAGTAGATTGTTCTCGTTGAGCCAGATCTGCGCCCGCTCCGCATCGAGCCGAAGCAGCCGCAGCTTGGGATCCTCCGGGCCACCTTCGAACCAGGCGGCCACGAACCGATTCCACAACCGATCGATCATCGTCCGGTCGTTGTCCATGACGAGCTCGCCATGGATCGACGCGAACAAGTCATGCCCCTTGGCCGCGAAGTGCGCGACGGCGCGGTGAGGCCTGCTGAGCGCCTTGGCGAGATCGGTGTCGCTCGAGGTGAAGAACCAGATCGGTCCACCGTCCCTGTCATCGGCGAGCTGAGCGGTCATTGGCTGGCTGTGGCCCTCCTGCACGCCCGCCAGACCAAGCATGAGCGTCCGGTCCGACCTCAACGCCTTCCAGAACTTCTCCGCTATCTCGCGTTCCTTCGCCATTACTCGCTCCTTCGTTATCCATAATGCTCACCGGTCCGAGAGTCTCGCTCGATGCGATATGCCCACGGCGCCTGATCGAACAGGGAAGATCGCTCATCCGGCGCCGCATGAGGATCAGCGGGCTTCGTGAGTACCTGTCGGACATGTGCCCTTGAACGAGGCTCGACTTTGCGTGCCGGATGAGAAAAAGGGTCTTCATGCCAGATCCCGTGCTAGGGGAGCCGCCCCCCTTCGACCGCTGAAATAGGTCGTGGGAGGTCGGAAAGGGGGCCTACTTAGGACGCGGGTAGAAATTGATCTGAACAAGGCTCCGGAACACCTGCTGACGCTGCACATCCGGCCGCCGTCTGAAGAACGGCGCCACCGCCAACTCCGGTGGATACTGATAGTCGCGCAACTCGCGCTCGATCCGGCGTTCTCCGTATTTCGTGATCCATCTCCGAACCGGTCCCATGAGCCGCAAACCTGGGCTGACGGACTCATCGGGTATCTCTGAAGTCTTCGCTATGGCATGGCCGCTTCCGTTCCCGCGCGGGACGCAGCGCGCTTTTTTTTTGCGACGGCGACCTCTTCAGCCGGTACATACCCCGCCGACTCTTCCGGACTTGTGTCATCGGTGTCACTAATCTCGTCAAGCAGCGGAGACGGCTCCGACAATGCAGCACGGAACGCCTGCAATGCCGCACGGGACGCATGCGCCAGACGCGCAGAGGCGCCTGCAATGTGCTCGCGCATTCCGGGGTCCCATGGCGCGCCTGCCTGCGCGGCGACGCGGCGCGCTCCAAACACGCCGGCGGCCAGCACCAATGCTTCGGCGAGAAGTACCTGACCCCCGGAGGAGTTCAAGAAATCCACGATCGGGCCCTTTCGGGTGGCTTTCGGGAGTTTCACACCCGCGATTCGTTTGGGCAATTTGACCTTCTTTCGCTTGGACATCATGTCTCTCCATATCCCGGCTGATTGGGGCGAGCACGGCGTGTGCTTGCGGGATACTAAAGCTAAAGGCATTTCCGCCCGGATGTGCATCCGCGCGGCGCCCCCCGTGCCCGTCAGGCTTTTCTGACGATCAGTTCCCGCGACACCTGGAGTCGCCCGGTAATGGACTGGGATCACCGGCCTGTGACGCCGCGAGGACGTCACAGGCTCGGCAGCGCTGCGTCCGTCAATGCTGCCAATACGGACGAACCTTGTAGTAGTCAAAAGCGCGATCGCGATAGGCGCGCCCATCGTCCTTGGTGAGCTCTTCGATCGAGCCGGCGGGCGCGGCTGCGAGCTGATCCTTCGTGAAGCCCACAACGTATCCCTTGCGGCCTTCTTTATAGTCAAGTTCGCTCCAAGGTATCGGGTGATATTTCTCGCCGACGCCCATCAGCCCGCCGAATCCGACAATCGCGAACATGATGTTGTTCGACGTCTTGTCCAGGACCACATCCTTGACTTCTCCGATCTTCTTGCCCGAAGGGTCGAAGACGTCAGTGTCAATGACTCTGCGTGCGCTGATTGCTGAAGTGTGTCCGGAAGCGGTTGTCATGTGTGATGGACCTCTCGATTGATTCCGACCTGGAGGAGGCCGCCTATGGCAGGGTACTGCCCCGCATTTCCAAGTTGGCCCAGAGACACCCGCAGTGGCCTGTCGGCGGATTCGGACATTCAAGTTGTGGATGTTGAATTTTCACAACATCCAGGCACGTAGCGGCACGCTCGCGGCTTTTCTGCCGCCGCGCGTGTTACGCGCCATGCGCTGATATCCCTAGCCGTGCTGCATCGGAATTCCGGCAGAGACCCGAGCCGTCCGCCTACAGGATGGAGGAGGGCGCGACCTTTAAATGAGTGCCCTTGGAGCCAAGGATTTGGACTCGACGGGCGAAGCGGACCACCCGTGGCCGGACGGAGTATTGTCAAGCTGTATTTGTAGTGAGTGTGTTCACTATTCCCGGTCAGCCGTCTCGGGGAGTTCCATGAACGAGCCCGCTGCTGTTGCTCCGCTGCCGGAGATGCATACCGGCCCGCACGATCATCAGCGTCAAGGCAGATTGAAGCTCGCGGTCGGCGCGATCGGCATCGTGTTCGGCGACATCGGCACCAGCCCGATCTACGCCTTTCGCGAGACCTTTGTCGGCCATCATCCGATCGCCCCCGACCCGCTGCACATCCACGGAGTGCTGAGTCTGATCTTCTGGTCGATGATGATCGTGGTGACGATCAAGTATGTCGGCATCATCATGCGGGCCGACAACAACGGCGAAGGCGGCAGCCTGGCCCTGCTCGCTTTGATCAGCCGCAAGATCCGCGAGCGCCGATGGAGGGCCCAGATCGTCCTGCTCGGCGTGTTCGCCTGTGCGCTCTTCTATGGCGACAGCATGATAACGCCGGCCATTTCGGTGCTTTCCGCAGTCGAGGGGCTGCAGACCGTCGAACCTCGGTTCGCTCCCTTCGTGGTGCCCATCGCGGTGGCCATCCTCGTCGGGCTCTTCTCGATCCAGGCCCACGGCACGGCCCGCGTCGGCACCTTCTTCGGGCCGATCATGCTGGTTTATTTCGCGGCTATTTCGGTATTCGGGATCATGCACGTCGCCGACGACCCGGCGATTGTCCTCCACACCTTGAATCCGCTCAATGCGCTTAACTTCTTTCTCGCCGACGGCCTGCGCGCGTTTCTCGCCATGGGCTCGGTCGTGCTGGCCGTGACCGGGGCCGAGGCGCTTTATGCCGACATGGGGCATTTTGGCCGCAGCCCGATCCGGCTTTCCTGGCTCGTCTACGTGATGCCCGCCTTGATGCTGAACTATATGGGCCAGGGCGCGATGATCCTCTCGCTGAATGCGGAAGGCGCCGCGCAGGCGGTAAGAAACCCCTTCTTCCTGCTCGCCCCCGAGGTCGCGCGGCTCCCCCTCATCATCCTCGCCACCCTCGCTACCATCATCGCCAGCCAGGCGGTCATCTCCGGCGCCTTCTCCGTCACCAAGCAGGCGATCCATCTCGGCTTCGTCCCGCGACTCAGGATCTGCCACACCAGCGAGGCGGCGGCGGGGCAGATCTACATTCCGGTCGTTAACTGGGCGCTGATGGCGATGGTGATCCTGCTCGTCCTGGTTTTCAGGAGCTCGACCAACCTTGCCGCCGCTTATGGCATCGCGGTGACCGGGGCGATGTTCATCGACGGCTGCCTGCTGGCGGTAGTCCTTTTCGGGCTGTGGAAATGGCCGGCCTGGATCGCCGTCCCGACGCTGGCACTCTTCTACGTCGTCGACATGGCCTATCTCGGCGCGAACCTTGTGAAGGTGCCCGAGGGCGGTTGGTTCCCGCTCCTCATCGGCATCATCGCCTTCACCTTCCTCACCACCTGGGCGAAAGGCAGGAAGCTACTCGTCGCCCAAATGCGCGAAACCGAAATTCCCGCCGAAGTCTTCCTTGGCTCCGCCGTGCAGTCGGCCACGCGCGTGCCCGGTACGGCCATCTACATGACCTCCCAGCCCAACGGTATCCCCCACGCGCTCCAGCAGAACCTAAAGCACAACCGGGTCGTCCACGAGCGTTCGCTGTTCCTGACTGTGGCGATCGAGAACGTCCCCTACGTCCCGTCCGACGAGCAGGTAACTGCCCAGGACCTCGGCCACGGCTTCTTCAGGGTGACGCTGCACCGGGGATTCATGGAGGAGATGAATGTACCCGAGGTGCTCGAGCGCGTCGGCGGGATCGGTGCGCCGCTGGACCAGGAGGAAACGAGCTTCTTCCTGAGCCGGCAGACGCCGCTCGCGACCGATCTCAAGGGAATGGCGATCTGGCGCGAGCGGCTGTTCGCCTGGATGATGCGCAACGCCGAAAGCCCGATGGGATTCTTTTGCCTGCCGCCGCATCGCGTCGTCGAGCTGGGGGCGCAGGTCAAGATCTGATTGCATTCCCCGGCGCCATGAAGAACCTATCTCAGCTGCATGGGTTGCCTCAGCGGCGCCGCCGTCGGTTGCGCAGATATATCGCCTCACCCGCGAGTGCTGTTAGAAGCAGCGCGACGTTTGT